>Ga0209626_1000012_pt1 | contig 71386 bp, 61 predicted proteins | sample JacPinW_OM1H0_M2_FD_187962 | JGI IMG/M metagenome (GOLD analysis project Ga0209626, IMG submission 187962) | Forest soil microbial communities from Algoma, Ontario, Canada - Jack Pine, Ontario site 1_JW_OM1H0_M2 (SPAdes) (version 2) | ecosystem: Environmental > Terrestrial > Soil > Boreal... | reverse complement strand
CGCACGTCGGCGGGGTCGTCCGAGCGCACATCTCCCGACAGCAGTGCCCAGTCCCCGCCGAAACCAGCGTACACCGCCACGTACTGCCTGCCGTCGGGGCCGCGGTAGGTGATCGGGTTACCGACGACACCGGAACCGACCTTGAACTTCGACAACACCTTGCCCGTCCTGGCATCCACCGACTTGAACCAGCCGTCGAGCGTGCCGTAGAAGGCCACGTCGCCGGCGGTCACCAGCGCGCCGCTCCAGTTGGGATAAGGCTCCTTGTTCTCCCAGACTTTCGTCCCGGTCGCCGCATCCCACGCCATGAACGCGCCGAGGTTCCCGCCGGGACCGGCAAAGTATGGACTGGTGACGCCCACAAAGGGCGTTCCCTTCAGGTGGGACGCGCGCGTTGCGGCGTAGTCCATGCACAGGTTGTTGGTGGAAGTGTAGAAAAGATGGGTACGCGGTGAATACGCTGCCGGCGAGGACGGGCTTACGCCGCCCTCGAGACTGGGACAGATCCCCTTCACATTGCCCCGGGATACGCCGGTCTGTTTCGCCGCCTCCAGCACCGGCCGCCCGGTGGTCAGATCCACCGCCTTCGCCCAGGTGACCGGCGCGAACGCCGCGGCGATGAGCACGCGCCCCGTCGCCCGATCCAGCGTGTACGCGAAACCGTTCTTGTCGAAATGCACCAGCGCCTTGGTTCGCTTTCCGGCCACCGTCAGATCGGCCAGAATCATCGCGCCGGCGGCGTCGTAGTCCCAGTTGTCGTGCGGCGTGAACTGATACGCCCACACGAGAGTTCCGTCCTCCGGTTTGCGCGCCAGCACGCTGGCACTCCACTTGTTGTCTCCGAGCCGCTGCTCCGGGTTATAGGGCGACGCGTTGCCCGTGCCGTAATAAACGAGATCGAGCTCGGGATCGTACGACATCCATCCCCACACGGGAGCGCCGCCGGTCCGCCAGCTGTCATTGGCCCAACTGCGTGCACCCAGGTCAGCACCGCTGTCGTACGGCGGCCTGAAGGTACCCGCCCGGACCAGCATGTCCGCGTCCGGACCGATGTTGCGCGCGGTCCAGACCGTGCGCCCGCTCTTCAGGTCCAGGCCCTTGACCCATCCGTAGATCCCGAACTCACCACCGGATGCGCCGACGATGACCCGATCCTTGACCACCAGGGGTGCCATGGTGATGGTCTCGCCATCGCTGACGTCGGCGATCTGCGTGTTCCACAGCTCCCGGCCGGAGTTCGCCTCGACGGCCACGGTGTGACCGTCGAGCAGGTTGTAGATGATCTTCCCGTCCGCGTAGAAAGCGCCGCGATTGACGGCGTCGCAGCAGGAGATCCCGATTGCGTTCGCGCTCACGTCCGGCCGATATTTCCATCGCAGCGGATACCCCTCCCTGCTGAGATCGAATGCGTACAGCACGTTGGGCCACGGCGTGACGACATACATGGTGTCGCCGACTACCAGCGGTTGGCCCTCGTGTCCTCCGAGCACGCCCGTGGAGAAGGTCCACACGGGATGCAGTGACCGGGCATTCTGCGGAGTGATCCCGGCGAGGCCGCTGTAGCGGGTCGCAGCGTAGTCCTTGGACGGCATCGTCCATTGGCCATCCTCGCCGGCCGGCGCCTGAGCGCCGGCGGCACGCACGCTGTCGGCGTCGACGGCCACTGCACCGAAGCAGCCCAGCATCGCCATGAGCGCCGCCCGCGACATCCTCACGTCCCCCTGACTCCACACTAATGGTCCGTGGCAAGCGTGGGGCGACGAACCGCGCAGGTCAAGACCCCGCAGCCTCAACGAGGCCAGCGGACTCTACCCGCGCACGGAATCTGAGCTGCGATGATGCGCGGCGGATTGCCGCTTGCCGGCAGTGCCCGACCTGCCGCGCCTTGCTTCCTCGCCGCGCGTGGCTCGCGCTGACTTCAGGACGAGAGCCGTGATCCCGCCAGCCGACGCTGAGCCGGCGAGGTACAGAACGGCGGCGCCGATGCAGGCCGGACACATGTCAGTATTGAATCTTCGGAGACCAGTCGCCGGCGCCGCCGGGCAGGAGATCGAACAGGTGCCAGACCGTGCAGAAATCATCGCCGGGGCTGAAGCTCGTATCCGACACCCGGATGATCTTCTGTCCCTTGCGTTGAAACACCGAGACCCCCGGCTTCCAGCCCTTGCTGCTGCGAAAGCCCATGTCCGCGGCAAACGTGCTGCCCGCGTGACTGATCATGGGAAATTTCCAACCGCGACTCGCAGCGAACTTGCGCTGCACTTCCGGCGGCTCCGGACTCGACACCACGAATGCGGCACGAGTGGCGACATGATGATGAATGCCGTTGTAGCCGTCGGCCCACATGGTGCAGGCCGGGCACGACGATCCCATGTTGTGAATGACGATCAGAACCTCATGATCGCCGAAGAGTTGCGACAGGCGAATCGCACCCTCGGGCGTCTGGAACTCGTAGTCGCTGACTTCCTGCGGCTCGGCGGCGGCCTGCGTTGCGCGCATTTTTTCGCGAATGGCGGCGATTTGCGCCCGGTAGTCGGCAAGGTGTGCCGCAGCATCAGGGTATTTCATCGGGAGTTCGTACCGTACACGTCGTGATACTTCACCCATGCCATGGTATGGGGCAGGCCGTCCTCATCACGCCCCTTCGGCACCAGATCGAGGTAGTGGTAGGCCGTGTTGAGCATGTCCACCCCGCGCGCATAGCACGAGTACGTGTGGAAGATACTGCCACTTGCGTCTTTAAGGAACACGCTGATACCAACGAGATCGCTATGCGAAGCGGTCTTGTGCGCGTAGTTATACAGCGCGTCGCCCGCCTGCTCCGGTTTGAAGGAGACCTGGTAGTCAAAGTTGAAGTCGCTGTCCCCGGACGATGCCCACTTGAAGGTCCAGCCGAGGCGCTTCCTGAAGGCCTCGAGTTTCCCCAGGGGAGCGCGCGACACCGCCACCATGGAGACGTCGCGCTGGCTCAGGTGGGGAACGATGCCGTTGAAGTTGTCGGCCCAGAATGAACACGACTTACAGCCGGCTTCCCATTCAGGGGCGAACATAAAATGATACACGATGAGCTGGCTGCGGCCGGCGAACAGGTCCGCAAGTGTCTCCCGGCCACTCGGTGTCTCAAACACGTACGTCTTCTCGACGCGCTCCCACGGCAGCTCGCGCCGCTCGCGACTCAGCTCATCGCGCAGCCGCGTGAACGCCTTCTCTTTCTCCAACAGCTGCCGACGGGCCGTCAGCCAATCCTGCGGGGAAACGACGCGGTGGGTGGTCATGGGTATGGTCCTCGTTGCCTTGAATTCACTTTCGTCGCGCCGGCCGCCTGGCGCCAGGCTTGCGACGCGGCTCGGCCGCAGGCAGCGCGTCGATGTGAGCCAGGGTCGCCGCCAGGGTGTCGAACTGCTCCTGCCAGTACTTGCTGTAGCGGTTCATCCACACCGCGGCCTCATAAAGGGGCCCGACATCGAGGCTGCACCGGCTGATCCGTCCGCTGCGCGCCTGCAGCACGAGGCCGGCGCGCACCAGCACCTGGATGTGGCGCGAAACGGCCTGCAACGAGATCTCGTAAGCGGCGGCGAGCTCCGACACCAGCAGCGCGTGCCCATCCAGACGCTCCAGGATGCTGCGGCGCACCGGGTCGGCCAGCGCGAAAAAGACCACATCGAGCCGCGCCTCATCGGCGCCGGGCGAGGCGCTCTCGGAGACGAGCTGCAGCGGCACGGGTTTCATAATCATCTGGTGTGTTTAATATCATCTCGTCGGTTGACAGTCAACATACTGATTGAGTATGGGTAACGCCCCTGCATTTTTAATAAGCAACCTGGAATTGTTCGTCATAACCAAGGCAAGGCGCCGCAGTTACTTTCGGATGCCTATCGACGCGAGGACGTTCGCGAGCGTCTCAGCGGCGAGCTGATCCGAAAAGCGAGCAACCATATCGGTGTAGTCACTCGCTGCCATCGGCCACGAACCAATAAAATCAATGACGGTGCCGTCAATCCAATTGAATCTTGCCACTGCTCAGGGAGGAACGTAAGAACGACCAGGCGGATTGGTTTGCGCACCTTGTAATATTCAGCTGCCACCGCCGGCTAAGCTTTGCAATGAGTTATTGTAGGTTGTCCGATTGTTAGGGCGGGGTGTAAGACCTCGCCTGACAGTCAGGCAGTCGGTCGAAGCCTATTTTGCCATCGTGAAATCAATATCGAACGCCGACACCCGTCTCATCAGCGCGGTGTGGCCGGGCCAGCCCTATCCGCGCGGCGCGACCTGGGACGGTGAAGGTGTGAATTTTTCGCTGTTTTCGGACAATAGCGAGAAGGTCGAGCTGTGCATATTTGATCCCACCGGCCGACATGAAATCCAGCGCATCGAGGTTCGCGAGCGCACCGATGGAAACTGGAACGCCTATCTGCCGGAAGCACGTCCCGGCTTCCTGTACGGTTACCGGGTCTACGGCCCTTACGATCCGGGGCGCGGACATCGCTTCAATCCCAATAAGCTCCTGATCGAACCGTATGCCAAGGCCTTGCACGGTTCCCTGGTCTGGAGCGATGCGCACTTCGGTTATCGGACCGGAAGCCCGCAAGCGGATCTGTCCTTCGACCGGCGCGACAGCGCGCCCGGCACCCCGAAATGCGCCGTTATCGACTCGGCCTTCACCTGGGGCGATGACCGGCCGCCCAGGATCCCGTGGCACGACACCGTCATCTACGAAGGGCACGTGCGCGGGCTGTCGATGCGTCATCCCGGGGTGCCCGCGCCGTTACGCGGCACCTACGCCGGACTTGCCACGGCGCCCATTGTCGAACATCTGGTGCGCCTTGGGATCACCGCGATTGAACTGATGCCGGTCCATGCGTTCGTCGACGACCGCCACCTGCTCGACAAAGGCCTGCGCAACTACTGGGGCTACAACACGCTGGGTTTCTTCGCCCCGGAGATCCGCTATTCGGCGACCGGACGGATCAGCGAATTCAAGACCATGGTGAAGGTGCTGCACTCGGCCGGTATCGAGGTACTACTGGATGTCGTCTACAACCATACCGCCGAAGGCAATCAGCTCGGTCCGACCTTGTCCTTCCGCGGCATCGATAACGCCTCCTATTACCGGCTGAGTACGGAGAATCCGCGTTACTACGTGGATTTCACCGGCACCGGCAACACCCTGAACCTGCAGCAGCCGCGCGTCCTGCAACTGCTCATGGACAGCCTGCGTTACTGGGTGCTGGAGATGCACGTCGACGGATTTCGCTTCGACCTGGCCTCCGCACTCGCCCGCGAGCTCCACGAGGTCGATCGTCTCGGCTCCTTTTTCGACACGATGGGCCAGGATCCGGTGCTCTCGCAGGTCAAGCTCATCGCTGAGCCATGGGATATCGGCAGCGGGGGCTACCAGGTGGGCAATTTTCCGCCCGGCTGGAACGAATGGAACGACAAGTACCGCGACACGCTGCGCGGCTATTGGAAAGGCGACGGCGGCCTGCTGGCCGACTTTGCCCGTCGCTTTACCGGTTCCCCGGACCTGTACGAAGCCAGCGGTCGAAAGCCTCATGCGAGCATCAACTTCGTCACCGCGCACGACGGCTTCACGCTCGAGGACCTGGTGAGTTACAACGACAAACACAATCAGAACAACGGTGAAGACAACCGCGATGGGCACAACGACAATCTCTCCTGGAACTGGGGTGTCGAAGGGGCGACAGAGGACCCCGCGGTACTGGCGCTGCGCATGCGCCACAAACGCAATCTGCTGGCGTCGCTGATGCTGTCGCAGGGTGTGCCGATGATCCTGGGGGGAGACGAATTGAGTCGCACCCAGCAAGGTAACAACAACGCCTATTGTCAGGACAACGAGCTGTCGTGGCTCGATTGGGCGCTTGACGATCGGCGCGAGGAATTTCTCGAGTTCGTGACGCGCCTGATCACTCTGCGGCGACGCCATCCGGTGTTCTGCCGGCGTCGCTACGTCAGAGCCGATACCGTTACAGCGGAAGGGCTAAAGGAGATTCTCTGGCTGACTCCGGACGGTAGTGAAATGACCGAAAACGACTGGAATCAGGAGTTCGCGCGCTGCCTCGGTGTCTATCTTGCCGGCGCCGCAATCGAGCGCCGCGGCCCCCGCGGCAAGCCCATCAACGACAGCAATTTTCTGCTGCTGTTGAATGCACATCATGAGTCGATTCCTTTCAGGATCGGTCAGGACCTGAGCGCCAAGGTCTGGTTGACCGTGCTGGATACCGCATCGGCCGAGGAGCCGTTCGCGCAAGAGCCACTGACCTCGGAAACGTACCCGCTTCAGGGAAGATCGCTGGTGCTGCTGGAGGAACCAGGTCGGGAATGAGCGCTGCCATGGCAGCCTCGTACGTTATTAATGTTATGGCGGAGAGGGTGAGATTCGAACTCACGAGCCCCGTAAGGAGCCTCCGGTTTTCAAGACCGGTGCAATCAACCGCTCTGCCACCTCTCCGTTGTAATCAATTCAGTGGCTTGTCCTCATTCTATCAGGCGGCGGACACCGATCCGGTGCCCGGCGTTGCGACATGAGGAGACGTGCCCGAGCGGGTGCACGGGTGTCGGCGGCGCTCAGGGGGGCGGCGGGAGAGAGCTCAGGCGACGCAGCGCCTCCACTTGCCTTCCGGGTCGGTGACGCTCCACCCTCAGTCGCCCGCATCCTTGAGAGTCGTGGCGGTAACGCGATTGCGGCCGGTCTCCTTGCTGCGGTACAGCGCCGCGTCAGCGACCCTGAGCACTTGCTCGGCCACCTTGTGGTCGCCACCCGGGACCTGGTCCATGCCGCACAGGCCGAAGCTTGCAGTCACCTGGATGCTCGTCTTGCCGGCCTTGAAGGCGGTGTGCGAGATCGCAGCCCGCAACTTGCGGGCGACGTCGAAGGCCGGTTCATAAGCGGTCTCCGGCATGACGATGGCAAATTCCTCACCGCCAATCCGCGCCACCCAGTCAATCCCGCGGCGCAGAGCCTGCTGCAGCCGCGGGCCGAACTGTTGCAGGATCTCGTCGCCGACGGCGTGACCGAGCGTGTCGTTGATCTTCTTGAAGTGGTCGATGTCGCACAGAATCAGGGACAGGGCGCGCTTGTAACGCGCGGCCCGTTCGAGCTCACGCGGGAAGTGCTTGCCGAAGAAGCGCCGGCTGGCAGCGCGCGTCAGATCGTCCGTCGCCGACAGCTTGCGGTTCTCCTCCAGCGTGATGCGCAGTACCGACTCGAGCTCGGTGATGCGCCGCGCCGCGCGGATGCGCGCGTCCAGCTCGCCGTCGCTGACCCGGCGCCCGACGCATTCGTCGGCCCCGGCGAGGATGCCCGCCTCGCGCTCCTCGGCGTCATCGACCTCGGCCACGTAGACGATGAACGGCGTCCGTGTGGTGGGCCGCGCCCGCAGTTTGCGTATCAGCTCGGTGCTGTCGGTGAGCACCACCGGGCGAAACTCGGCGCCAAAGCGGCGCAGGGCTTCCTCGTCGTTGGCGACCGCCTCGCATTCCAGCACATCGGGCGTGATGCGCCGCTGCATGAGCTGGCGCAGCGGCGCATCCTGAAAGGCCAGGAGCGCCTTCGGCGGCGGCAGCACACGCACCATGACCGCGACAGTCGCCGTAGTCCCCTCCTCGGTCGTCGCGGGCTTAGCCGCCCGTCGTTCCAGGACTCTCTGGATAACTGTCGTGTGTCCCCCGGACGCCATCTGACCCCCTAATGTCAGAGGTTGCACGAACAGGCGAAGATTACAGGCACGGCTGCGTGGTGTCTTCCGGAATGTGATGGGGCAGCACTCATGCGCTGCGCGCGATCGACCAGCCGAGCTCCGCGACCTCCCGGTACGATGCGCCGCGCGCCAGTGCGTTGGCGTCGGCGGCGTTGCCGTCAAGCGCTCGGCGGTAGACCCCCGCGAGAATGGCCGCCGCCCGAAACAGTGAGAAAGCGAGGAAGTACGGCCAGGCGGCGACCGGCCCGCGTCCTGCGCGGCGGCAATACGCGCTGACGAAGTCGGCTTCGGAGGGAATCCCGGCGCTCGCCGCGAGCGGGGTGGCGCCGCTCATGAACACCGATCCGTGATACACGAGGCAGGTGTAGGCGAGGTCGGCCAGCGGGTGGCCGAGGGTGGCCAACTCCCAATCAAGGACCGCGATCACCCGCGGCTCGCTCGGGTGGATCATCAGATTGCCGAGCCTGAAGTCACCGTGATGAATCGCGACCTCGTCCGGACCCGGGTCCTGCGCGGCGAGCCATGCCATGAGCTGATCCATCGCCGTGCAGCGCGGCAGTTGCGAGGCGGCGTATTGCCGTGCCCAGCGTGCAATCTGCCGGGTCAGAAACCCCTCCGGGCGCCCGAAGCCTGTCAGCCCCGCTTGCCCGATGTCGACCTGATGCAGATTGGCGAGCGTATCGTTCATCGAGGCGTAGATCGCCGCTCGCTCGCCAGCACTCAGCTGCGGCAGACCCGGATCGGCGAACACCCGGCCCTCGACGCATTCCATCAGATAGAACATCTGTCCGATGACGGACTCGTCCGTGCATAGCAGCAGCACCTTCGGCACCGGGACGGCGCCGCCCGCGAGCGCTCGCATGACCGTGAATTCCCGATCGACGGCGTGCGCCGATGGCAGCAGCACCCCGGGCGGCTTCTTGCGCAGCACGTACGCGGCGCCCGGCGTCGCCAGATGAAACGTCGGATTCGACTGGCCGCCCTGGAATTGCCGGATCTCGCACTCGGCGCCGAAGCCCGGCAGGCGTTCGTTCAGATAGCGCACCAGGCGGCCCTCATCGAATCGATGATTGGGGAGCACCGCTACCAGAGACGCGGTGCCTGCCGCCGCCGGGGTCGCGGCCACGGACCTGCTCACGGGAACGCCGCCGCGTCCACGGGGACGAATCCGTTGGCCACGAGGATGGGCTCGACGCCGCCGCGCTGACGCCGCTGTACCCCTGGGTGTCTCATATGTGCAGTAAAAATGGCTGCGAGGAGAGCGTCATGAGAGTCACAACCTGGGCGGTGTTGGGATCGTTGCTCATCAATCTTGTCCTCGGACTGCTGGTGGCCGCGGTGTTCAGCGTGGCGCCGGCGCGCGCCGCCGAGCGTGCACCGTGTGCCGGCGGGCACCCCGTGCACACTACGCCGACCCCCGATCAGCCGGCCCCGGTTCATCGCGGTTACCTGGTCGCCGTGCGCATGGGTTGGGCAGGAGGTTGAAGGCGCCTGCGTGCTGGTCACTCCACCGCGGCCGCGGGCGCCGCTGTTGAGGGGGCACGCGCCGAGCGCAGCATTGAAACGGCCGCGTAGCTGACCACGACGATCACCAGCCAGCGCATCGCCGTGAGCGGCAGTTGTTTCACGATGTAGAAGGCGATCAGCACGCCGAACACGCCGCCAATGACGAGGCCCAGCGAGGGCCCGTGAGCGAAGCGTCCCGAGCGGAAGAAAGCGAGACTCGCCACTGGCTGCAGGATGCCGTCGCTCGTCATCATGATCGGAAACGCCGCCAGCGGATGCATGCCCAACAGGGCGAGCATGATCATGAGCGGCGCGTAGTTGCCGATGCCGATGCACATCAACGCGCCCAGCACGAAGCTGACACCTACCGCCAGCGCGAAGCGCCAGCCGGCCAGAGCGAACGCGGTGCCGCCGGCGACGTCGAGCGCGCCGAGGTTCTTCAATACGAAGAAGAACGCCGCGATGAGCAGCGCCACTCCCATGAACAGCTGAATCGTGCGCCGTGGGAGCCGGCTCACCAGGCCGGCGCCGAGCCAGGCGCCCGCGGTCGCGCTCGCGACCATACAGCCGAGCAGCACCGGGTCAACGCTCACGGTCGTGACGAACAGCACGGTCTCGAGAAAGGCGGACGCGGTGTGTCCCACGTTGAGCGTGCCGGGGATCAGCTCATCGGCGGGCTTACCGCGAAATTTGAACAGCGCCGTCGTGGGTGCGAATGAACCGATGCCGAGCGTATCGAGAAAGTCGGTCACGACTCCGATCGCGATGTCAGCGGGCCCCGGGCGCTCGCGCAACCGGTAGCGCCTGGCGGCCCAGATCCACCCGATGACGAACGCGATGTTGACCAGCACCAGCACGGTCAGCAGCCCGACTTTTGTCGCGTTCATGCCGGTCTCCGTGAGACTTAAGGGCTGCCGCGCGCGCGGGCCAGCGCGTCCGCCAGCCTCAGATACTGGATCGTCACCCGTGCCCCGATGCCGCTCAGGGCGTGGAATGGCATCGGCCGCAGCGGCGTGACCGGAAAGCCCAGCTCCGCCGCGGGGGTTCCCAGGGCGCGCAGTGCCAGCAGGCGCCCCATCACCGTTGCCATGGCGACTCCGCGACCATTGTAGCCGAGGCCCGCGAGCAGACCCGGCGCGAGCTCGTGCAGGTGTGGCAGATGATCGCGCGTCATGGCCACGAGCCCTCCCCAGTGGTATTCGAAAGCCAGGCCCTTGAGCTGCGGATAGATCTCGTGCACGGCGCGGTAGTGGTGCCGCACCGCCCGCGCCCCGGGCGCTGCCGCGAACGTGCCGCGCGAGCCCATCACCAGTCGTGCGCTCGCATCCAGGCGGAAATACCGCAGCAGACGCCGGGTGTCGGAGGCAGCCTGCCCGCCGGGCAGGATTGCCGCGCGCAGCGTCGCGGGAATGGGTGCCGTAGCCACCTGGAAGGACGGCACCGCCACCACTGAGCGGCGCAGGTCGTTCGTGAGCGCGCCGGTGTAGGCGTTGGTCGCGATGATGACGAGCGGTGCGCTGAGGCTCCCGCGAGGTGTCTCGATGCGCCAGGCGCCCGCGGCGCGTGTCAGCTTCAGTGCCGGGCTGCGGGTGAAGATACGCCCGCCGCAGCGCCCGAGTGCCTCGGCCAGCCCGCGCACGTAGGACAGCGGCTGCACGGTGCCGCCGCGGCGATCGAGCAGCGCGCCGCAGTAGCTAGCGGACCCCGTCAGCCGCAGCACCTCGGCGCGCGACAACAGCTCCACCGCCGCCCCGCGGCGCCGCCATTGCTGCACCCGGGCAGCGAGCTGCGCCAGTGCAGCTTCCGAGACCGCCGGCTGAATCCAGCCGCTGCGCACCGCATCGCAGCGCAGGCCGTGCCGGGTGATCAGTTCGAACACCAGGTCAGGCCCCGCCGCGACGGTCGCCACGGCGCGCGCGCCGGCATCGGGCCCGAACATCTGCTCGAGCGTATCCGGGTCGTGCTTGACTCCCGGGATGACCTGGCCGCCGTTGCTGCCGGAGGCACCCGCGCCGATGTCGGCGGCCTCCAGAACCACCACCTCCCGCCCGGCCTGCGCCAGGTGCAGGGCGGCCGACAGGCCGGTATAGCCGGCGCCGATGACGGCGGCCTGGGCGCGGCACGTGCCAGTGAGTGCCGCGCAGGCGGGGCCGGCCGGCGCCGTCACGGACCACAGCGATTGCAGCGGTACGGCGGGCATTACGAGCTATCGATAATCGATTATTGGTTATCGGGCGGAGGGCGCACGACTCTACGGCAGGCGCCGCGGACGGTCAAACCAGCGCCGCCGGCACGCGCCCGACAGGCTGCGCCTTTTCCGGCCCGCGGCGATGTGCGAGACTCACGCCAAAGCCGCCGCCGCCGGAAAGCGCGCCTCGCGCGCACCGGGGCGCGATGCCCAACGACGCGAACCCGGCTTGCATGGGGTGTCCGATGCGATCTCCGCCTCTTAGGTCCGCAGCAGCGCTGTGCCTGACGTTCAGCGTGCTGGCGCACGCGGCGCCGCCACCGCTGCCCGCCGAGCATCTCACCGTGCAACCCCTGCCGCCGAAGACCCCGCACTGGGTGTACGTGTTCGATGACGCGTTCTATAACGAAATCGATTCCCGCGTGCATCTGTTCGACGGCGACACCTATCGTCGTCTTGGGCAGATCGACGCGGGGTTTGTCCCGAGCGTCAATCTCTCGCCCGACGGCGCGACCACGGTCGTCGCCACGACCTATTTCGCCCGCGGCAGCCGCGGCACGCGCACCGACGTGGTCGAGTTCACCGACAACGCGACGCTCGCCACGAGCGGCGAAATCGTGCTGCCGCCCAAGCGCGTCGAGACGGTTCCCAGTCTCTTCAACATCGCCTACAGCGCCGACGGCCACTTCCTGTACGCGGCCTATGTAACCCCCGCCGCCTCGTTCGGCGTCCTGGATCCGACGCAGCGAACGGTGCTTGGGGAGATCGACACCGCCGGTTGTGTGCTGGTGATCCCCTCTGGGCCGAACCGCGTTTCGTCCCTGTGTGAAAGCGGCCGGCTGCTCACCGTCACCCTCGACGCGCAAGGTCACGAGGCCGCGCGCGCACTGTCGGAGCCGTTCTTCGATGCCGACGGCGATCCGGTGTTCGTGCAGGGCATCCCGACCAACCGCGGCTACGCGTTCCTGTCCTTCCTGGGCGAAGTGCACGAGGTCGACCTGTCAGGCGCACAACCCGCCTTTACCCCGTCCTGGTCGCTGGTGAGCCCCGCCGAAAAGGGCCGGTGGCGCCCGGGTGCGGAACAGGTGGGCGCCATTCACCGCGGGCTCGGACGGCTGTACGTGCCCATGCACCAGGGCGGCGAAGGCACGCACAAGGATGGCGGCACGGAAATCTGGGTGTTTGACATGGCCAGTCACCGGCGCCTGGCACGCTGGCCCGTGCATGCGGCCGGCCTCTCGCGGGTGCTCGCCGTGCAGGTGTCGCAGGATCCGGCGCCGATCCTGTTCGCCGCGACCGACAAATCCGACGTGGCCGTGTTCGACGCCCTCAGCGGCCATCTCCGGCACGTCGAGAAGCACCTCGGCCAGACGCCCTGGATGATGCTGAATCCTTAAGATTACGGGGCCCGTGATGCACTCGCTCGATCATCTGTTCGAACACTCCTCGCGCTCGCTGGCGCGGCGCACCTCGCGCCGCAGCCTGCTGGCCTCCCTGGGTCAATTGCTGACCGGCGCCGCGCTGCTGCCGCTGTTGCCGGTGGATCGCGGCGCCCGCGCGTGGGCGAGCGACGCCACCCCCAAGCCCGACAGTCCCGAGAGCTGTGAGTACTGGAAGTACTGCGCCATCGATGGTTTTCTGTGCTCGTGCTGCGGTGGCACCTCCAGCTCCTGTCCTCCGGGCACCGCGCCCTCGCCCATCACCTGGATCGGCACCTGCCACAACCCCGGCGACGGCCGCGACTACATCGTTTCCTACAACGACTGTTGCGGGAAGACCAGCTGCGGCAACTGCGAGTGCAACCGCAACGAGCGCGAGAAGCCCACGTACCGGCCGTCGCGCAACAACGACCTCAACTGGTGCATGGCCAACGCCGACTCGAACTATCACTGCTCGGTGTCCATCATCCTGGGAGTCGCGGAAAAATGAGGCGCCGCGCCCCGGGCGCCCGCGGCGTCGCGTGCGGCGCGCTCGCCTGGGCCGTGCCGGCGGTGGTAAGCCTCGCGGCGACGCCCGCCGCGCGCGCCGCCGAGGCCGCCTCCCCGGCGTACCCGGCGGGTTTCGGCAGCTTCCAGGCGAACTGCGCCGTGTGCCACGGACCGGCCGGCGCCGGACTGCCGGCGCTGGCACCGCCACTGCTGTCTTACCCCGCGCGCTACGCCGCCAGCGTCGAAGGACGCCGGCAGCTCGCGCTGACCGTGCTGTACGGCATGGTCGGCGACATCACCGTCGACGACAAACACTACAACTTCCAGATGCCGGATTTCGCCCGCCTGGATGACGCGACCCTCGCGGCTACCCTCAACTTCGTCGTGTTCGATCTCGGCCACGCGCCCGCGGACGTGAAGCCCCTCACCAGCGAGGAGATCGCCGCCGAGCGCGCCCATGCGGTCGACGGCACCGCGGTGCGCGAACACCGCAAGAGCGTCGTACCGGGCGGAAGCTAGATACTATGCGGCGCCTCCTGTTGCTCGCGGCAACCGGGCTGGCTGTGAGCGCCCTCGCCGGCGCGGCCAGCGCGAGCCCGGGCCAGGACTACATGCTCTATTGCATGGGGTGTCACGGCGCCGAAGCCCAGGGCGTGGCGGGCAAGATCCCACCGCTCGCCGGAGCGCTTGCGCGGTTCATGCGCACGAGCGAAGGACGCAACTACGTGCTGCGGGTGCCCGGCGCGGCCAACTCGGCCCTGCCAGATGCGCGCCTTGCGGCGGTGCTCAACTGGCTCGCCGAGCGCTACGGCGCCCCGGACGAGCCGCGCCCTGCGCCGTTCAGCGACGAGGAAGTGACTCTCGCACGCCGCGTGCCGCTTGCCAACGTGCAGGCGGCGCGGCGCGAAGTGGTGCGCAACCTCGCGGCGAGCGGTGCAGCGCCGTCAGCGGACTATTAGTGAGCGGGAACAATGTTGCCGAACACCCCATTGCTCTCGCCATCCGGACCCGCCGTGAAGTACAGCGTGTCCGAGCTCGACCCGCGCCCGCCGCCCAGGGTCAGGGTCCACAGGCCGTCGATGACCAGCGGCTTGCCGTGAGCATCGTCAAGCTGATCGATAAACCGGCCACTGTCGTCGAATGCGTCGATCCGGCCGTTGCCAAAGTTGCCGATCAGGATCTTGCCGCTGAACCGGCCGAATGCGAACGAGGCGCGGGTGATGCCCCACGGTGAATTGAGCGGCCCGTGGCTGGCAAACCGGCGCAGCAGATGGCCGTCGGTGTCAAACACATCGACAAAGCCATGGCCTGGCCCCGCCACGTCGTCGTGTTTCGCAGCGTTCTGTAGCGCGTAGGTCACAAACAGGTCGCCATCGATGTTCGCAATGCCAAACGGCGCGTAGCCGGCGGGGATATCGGGATCGGCGAAGCCGCCGTCCGTGGTCGCGGGCGTGAACAGGCCGTCTGAGCCGGTCGGCCCGAACACATCGATCGTCCCGGCGCGGAAGTTGGTCGCGTACAGGAACCCTCCCTTGGCGCTCAGGCCGAACACGAGACTCTTGTAGACGGCGCCGTTCCCGGCGGCGGGAGACGAGGAGTTGTCGACCGCGATCACCGCATTGTCGGCCGGGTTCAAACCTCCGGCCCACGCGGAAACGGTGCCATCCTCGGTGGCGAAGATGAACACCGCCGGCAGCTTCGTGCCCGGCACCAGGAACGCCGCTGAAGGATTCCACACGATTCCGGTCGGCGCCGCTGGCGCAGGGTTCGGCGGATTATTCGGATCAACCGGGTGGCAGGAGGCGGCAGGCACGACATTGCCCGGCAGCGGGATCGACACTTGCAGCGGCACCTTCGTACCAGCGCCGCTGTAGAGGGTCGAGCATCCGGTGCCATTGTCGTTGACCCAGAAAGGACTGCCCGCCGGGCTGAAGGCAACGCCCCAGGCGTTCTGCAGCACTGTGTCCTGCACCGTGGCGCGACCGGACACGTTCGATACCAGCGGCGCGACCACGTAGGCGTTGCGCTGGGCGCGCGAATCGTCCTCAGCGGCGCCCGCGATCGTGGCGCCCGCGGCAAGGACGATCACCGCCGTCGCTTTCAGGGGTCGAGTGAGCTGGCACATGACTACATTCCTTGTGTGGTTTTAGAAGTCGGACGTGCCGTGAGTGCCGCAAAACCGGCCGTTGGTTCAAACGGGCGGCGCGTGGCGCGCTGACCCCCCCGCCCAGCTTCCGATCCAGGCGCGGCTTGTGATCGCCGCACCTGCCGCCTCCGCGTCCCCCGGCGCGGGTCAGGCGTTACTGCCGGAAAATCATCGTGACACCGAAGGTGCGCGGCCGGAACGCAAAGTCGCGTTGCAGCCGGGTGACGCCGGGCACCAGCGGATTGATCGTAGTGTTGAAATCCGTGAGTCTGTGCGTGTCAGTCAGATTGTCGACGAAGGCAGCCAGCGACCATGCACCGAACTGCATCCCGCCACGCACGCTGGCGAACGTGGTCGCGTCGAGCACGAAATTCGCCGCATCGAATTGCGAGCTGCCCGAATCCTGGCTCGCCGTGGTCCATTTTGCGCGACCCTCATATTCGGCATCGAGGCGCACAAAGGATTCGTGAGCGAAGACGTTGAACCGGTATTCCACGCCCGCAGAAGCCGTAAACGGCGACGTGGGCTGACCACCCCCGGTCTCACTGCTTGCACCCACGATGGCTTCGCCGTTGAGGACCAGCGGGCGCGGATCGAGCCCAGTTGTGCTGAAGCGGAAGTCCTCGGTGTAGCGGGCCTGGGTGTAACCGGCGGCCAGCTCGAACCTGAGGCCGCCGCTCATCGCAATATCCGCCTGGACATCCGCGCCTTTCGCCACGGCCTTCCCGGTGTTGGCGATGAACGAGATCTGGCACACCGGCGGCACGATCAACTGCTGGATGTTGTCCCACTTGATGTAGTAGACGCTGCTCGCGAGGCGCACGCGGTTGTTGAAATTGTTCTTCGCGCCCACCTCGAAGCTCTTCACCGAGTCAGAACTGAATGTGGGAGGATCGGTCTGGATGCCGAAGTTCGCGAAATCCGTGGGGCAGGCAGCGTTGGGGATCGGGTTGTTCGCGCCGCCAGGACGGAAGCCCTTCGCGTAAGTCGCATAGTACATGTCATCCGGATCCATCTGGAACTGCAGGCTCACTTTCGGCGTAAAGGCGTTCTCCTGGTTGTTGCCGGTGCCGGTCCTCGGGGGAGCGTAAAGCTGCGGACCGCCGGTGAGCGTGTCGAATGTGTACTTCATGCGCGAATAGCGTGCCCCGACAGTCGCCTTGAGCCGATCGGTCAGCCCGTACGTCAGCTCGCCGAACACCGCAACCTGTTCGTCCTTTGAGTTGGTCTTGAGAAAGTACGAGTCATTCGGAAACCGGGCGTCGTAGGGGACCGGCACACAATTACCGTTCTGGTCGATGTAACAGAACACTTGGGTGTACGGCAGACCCAACACGGTCATCGTGAGCTGATTGAGCATCGGGTCGTGGATCTGCTCGAGATACGTCTGGCGGTTCTCACTGGCGAACACACCGGCGGTCCACAGCAGCCGCGCCTTCGAATCGGTCGACTGCAGCCGGATTTCCTGCGTGATGTTCTGCTGTCCGTTATCGACGCTCGCAGGCGAAAGATAGTTCAGACCGGGAACGTGCAGACCGTTGCCGTCAAGGAGTGGGTACGGGACCAGCCAGGTACTTGTTGGCGGATTATTCAGGAATATCGGCGCCGCGTTCTGCGTCTGGTAGTAACCCAGGTTGTAGAGTGTGCCGTCGTAGCCCGTCTGATTCTGACGGTGGAAGTAGGAGGTATTGGAGATCAGGCGGGCAGAGCCGATGTCCCCTTCGATCTTGAGTGCCGGCAGATACCACTTATCGGGGGATGAGTGCCGGGTCGGGTTGGCGCTCACGAAACGATTGTTGCCTGGATCGGAATACAGCGGCCAGTAGTTCGATATGTCGTTCCGCGCCCGGTCCTGGTAGTAGATGCTCGGGGTAATCGACCAGTTCTCCGACGGCGCCCACAGCCCCGCGAGCCGCACCAGCACCGTCTCATCGTGGTTCGCATTCGTGTCCGCGACGGCGAGCGTGTAGGGATCGATGCGGTCGATCCAGCCGCCGTCCTTGCGGTACCAGACTGCCAGGCGCGCGCCGAACTTCCCCTCTACCAGCGGTCCGCCGACGGCTACGCCCGCCTCGTAGCTGGGATCACCGCCTTGCGTCGAGGAGAGCTCAGCACGGCTGTAGATACTCGTCTTGGTAAGGCTCGGTTGCGTCGTGATGTAGCGCACCGTGCCGCCCTCGGACCCCGAGCCGAACAGCGTGCCCTGCGGCCCGCGCAGCACTTCCACCCGGTCGATGTCGAAAGACTTCGGCAGCGCCTCGTCGGGGCTGAACGCGAGGGCGCGCATCTGGATCGGCGTGTCGTCGAGATAGATGCCGGTCGTGCCGGCGCCCCCGGTTCCTGAGATACCGCGGATGGAAATATTGTTCGTGCCGGAGTTGTCGAAGTTCACTCCGGGCGTGAAGCGCGCCACTTCCGAAAAATCCTTGATGCCGCGTTCATCGAGGCTCTCCTGCGTCAGCGCCGTTACACTGATCGGTACCCTGCTCAGGCTCTCCTCGCGGCGCGTGGAGGTCACTATGATTTCCTGAAGCGGGCCGGCCTCCCCGCCCTGCGTCTGTTCCTGCGTCCGGCCCGCGCCGGGAACGCAGGCAAGCAGCGCCAGCGCTGCGTAAGGCACACTGGCGGTTGCCGCCGTCATAAGGGACCTGGTGCTGTGAATGCGCCGCATAGCTCTCCCCATGTATTAGAGTTGTCGCACCACATCGGCCGGGGATATTCCAACCGGCCGTGGCCACTGTAATCACAAGCCCACGATTGCTCAACCACGCAGGCCGCGGCTCACCGGCAGCGTGCGCACCCGCTTGCCGGTGGCGGCGTAGATGGCGTTGCACAGCGCTGCGGCGACGCAGGCGGTACCAGTCTCGCCGACCCCGCCCGGGCTCTCGCCGCTCACCACCAGATGCACTTCGACCCGCGGCGCTTCGGACATCCGCAGCGACGGGAAATCATTGAAGTTGCTCTGCTGCACGCGGCCGTTGGCGATCGTGATCTCGTTGCCGAGTGCGGCACTCAGCCCGAACGTCACGCCGCCCTCGAGCTGCGCCCGTACCCCGTCGGGGTTCACCACCTGCCCGCAATCCATGGCGCACACTACGCGCTCGACGCGCACCTGGCCCTGGGCGTTGGCACTGACCTCGGCGACCTGCGCGAGGTAACTGCCGAAGGCAAACTGGATGGACACGCCGCGGCCGCTGCCGGCGGGCAGCGCGGTTCCCCACCCGGCGCGATCGGCCGCGAGATCCAGCACCGCGCGCATGCGCGGCTCCTTCAGCAGCGCGCGCCGGTAACGCACCGGGTCCTGCTGCGCCGCCGCCGCCAGCTCATCCATGAAGCTCTCCACCGCGAACACGCTGCGGGTCGGACCCACCCCACGCCACCAGCCCGTCGGAACGCCTGGCGGATCGCGGCGCACGAAGCGCACTTCCAGATTCTCCAACGGGTAGACCAGATCGGCAGCCGAGGTGATCGCGTCAAGGTCCACGCCGTTCTTGATCGTTTCCTCGCCGTAGTACAGCGCCCACAATCCGGCGCCCGCGATTGTTTGGCGCCAGGCGACGGGCATGCCGCGCGCATCCAGCGACGCGGACAGCCGATCCACATAGTAGGGGCGGTAGCGGTCGTGCTGGATGTCCTGCTCGCGACTCCACAGCACGCGCACCGGGCCCTGCACATGCCGGGCGATGCGCGCCGCCAGCACGATACCGTCCACCTCCAGGCGCCGCCCGAAGCCGCCGCCGATCAGATAGCTGTGCAGGCGGATCTGCTCGGGCTTGAGACCGAGCGCGGCGAGCTTCGCCACCGCGCGATCGGATGCCTGGGTTCCGACCCAGATCTCGCACTCGCCCTCGCGCCAATCGACCGTGCAGTTCATGGGCTCGAGCGTCGCGTGGGCAAGAAATGGCTGGTGATAGACCGCATCCACGTGGGTCTTCGCGTGCGCCGCGGCCTCCTCGAGTTTGCCCTTGGTGGCGGCCACAGCACCGGCCTCATGAGCGGCGGCTTCCAGCTCCGCCACGATGGCCGCCTGTTGCACGGCGGCGTTCGGCCCATCGTCCCAGCGCGGCGCCAGCGCCTTCATCCCCTGCATGGCCGCCCAGGTGTCATCCGCGACTACGGCGATCACATCGCTCTCATTCACCACCTGCCTCACACCGCGGACGGCGAGCGCCGCATCGCTCGCGAGCTCGGCGACCGTCCCGCCCTCGCAGGGTGGGAGCGCGATGAGCGCCACTTTCGAGTTCGGCGGCCGCACGTCGATGCCGAACAGCGCGCTGCCGTCCACCTTCTCGGGCGTGTCGCGCCTTGGCGTGGCGCGACCGATGAGCCTGAAGTCCTTCGCGGCCTTCAGGGGTGGCGCCGCGGGCACCGGCAGGGCGGCGGCGGCGGCGGCCAGCGCCCCATAGGTGAGGCGGCGGCCGGAGGCGGCGTGTATGACTTCGCCGCGCTGCGCGTGGCAGGTGCCGATGGGCACGCGCCAGTGCTTCGCCGCTGCCTGAATCAGCATCAGGCGCGCGGTCGCACCCGCCTGCCGCAGGGGCGTCCAGCACTGGATGATGGACAGGGAGGTGCCGGTGGACTGGTCTCGTTCGATGCCCTCCGGTGCGGCTGGATCGACTGCAAATCCGTAGACGGCAGGATCCGGCGGCGCGGCCTCCACCGTGACCGCCGCCAGGTCGACTTCCAGCTCCTCCGCGATCAGCATCGGCAGTGAGGTGAAGACGCCCTGCCCCATCTCGACCTTGGGCATCACGCAGGTGATACGCCCGTTTGGCTCGATGCGCACGTAGGCGTTCAGCGTGCCGCGAGTGGGCGCACCGCCGTGCACCACCTGCTGCCGGCGCCGCAGCGCGACGCCGAGCACCAGCGCCCCGCCCACCGCGGCGGAGATGAGCACGAACTGCCGCCGCGTGACCGACGCCGCCATGCTCATGACCCATGCGCCCCCGGCGCGGCCGGCGCAGTGGCGCTGCTGCTGACGAACAGGCCCGCGCCGATCATCCCGCTGAGCTCCGGCATGCGGTTTCCCTTCACTGGCTCATTGAGGTCGCGGCCGCGGCGCGTGCCCACGCGAGGCCGCCCGCGCCGTCTGCAGTAACAGCGGCGACAGCTTCGACCGTAACTCCGCCAGCGTCCAGCGGCTGGTGGGAGCGGAGATGTTCACCGCGGCGAGCGGCTGGCCGTCCTCCCCGAGCACCGCGGCGGCGATGGTCACGTCGCCGCGGTAACACTCCTGGTCCGACCAGGCGTAACCGGCCTCGCGCGCCGCCTGGATGCGCTTCAGTATCTGCTTCGGATCGGTGAGCGTCAGCGGCGTCAAGGGGCGCAGCTCCGAGCGGCGCACCACGCGCAGCGCAGCCGCCGCCGGCAGGGCCGACAGGTAAGCGCGTCCGGAGGCGGTGCAGTACATCGGCAGACGCCGCCCGACCGGCATGTGAATGTAGAAGCGCTTCAGGCTCGGGAAACGGGCGATGAACACCATGTCCGCGCCGTCCGGCTCCGACAGGCTCACCGATTCGCCGCTCGCCTGGTTGAGGTCGATGAGATGCGTGGTCGCCTGCTCGAGCAGCGCGTGCCCCGCGAGGTAGGCATGCGCCAGCGACAGGGCCCGCGGCGTCAGCACCCAGCGGCGCGCGCGCGGATCGCGCCGGAGGAACCCTAAGCGCACCAGCGTATGCGTGCAACGCTGTGCCGAGCTGGTCGTCATACCGACCCCAAGGGCGAGCTCCGCCAGGCTCAGCGCGCGCCGCTCGCCGCCGAACGTCTCGAGCATGGCGAGCGCCTTCTGCACCGAACTATTGAAGAGCGGATCGCGCGCTGGCACCGGGCGTGGCTTGCGCGGCGTACGCTTCATTTGAAATGCAGTATAGAGCTATCGATAATCGATAGTCTACGCGGTGAGCGTGGTGAGCCCGTCCATGTAGGGCTGCAGTGCCGGCGGCACGCCGACCGAACCGTCCTCGTTCTGGAAGTTCTCGAGCACCGCCACCAGCGTGCGGCCGACCGCGAGCCCCGAGCCGTTCAGGGTGTGCACGGCTTCCGGCTTGCCGCCTTGCGGATTGCGCCAGCGCGCCTGCATGCGGCGCGCCTGGAAGGCCTCGAAGTTGCTGCACGAGGAAATCTCGCGGTAGCGCTGCTGCGACGGCAGCCACGCTTCCAGGTCGTAGGTCTTGGCGCTGCCGAAACCGATGTCGCCCGCGCACAGCGCCACGGTGCGGTACGGTATCTGCAGCCGGCGCAGCACGGCTTCCGCGTGCCCGGTCAGCTCTTCGAGCGCGGCGTAGGAGTCGGCCGGCCGCACGACCTGCACCAGCTCCACCTTGTCGAACTGGTGGTTGCGGATCATGCCGCGTGTGTCCTTGCCGGCAGCGCCCGCCTCGGAACGGAAGCACGGTGTGTGCGCCACCCATTTCAGCGGCAGCGCTTCCGCGGGCACGATCTGCTCGCGCACCAGGTTGGTGACCGGCACCTCGGCGGTCGGGATGAGGTAGAACGGCTGCTCGCCGCGTACCGCGAACAGATCCTGCTCGAACTTCGGCAGTTGCCCGGTGCCGACCAGCGCTTCGGGTCGCACCAGGTACGGCACCTGCACCTCGGTGTAGCCATGCTCGCGCGTGTGCAGGTCCAGCATGAACTGCGCCAGGGCCCGGTGCAGGCGCGCCACCTGCGCGCGCATCACCACGAAACGGGCGCCCGAGATGCGCGCCGCGGCCTCGAAGTCGAGCCCCGCGAGCCGCTCGCCGACCTCCACGTGATCGCGCGGCGGGAACGCGAAGTGGCGCGGTTCGCCCCAGCGCCGCACCTCGAGGTTGGCGCTCTCGTCGTGCCCGTCGGGGACCGAGGCGTGCAGCAGATTCGGCAGCCCGAGCTGCCATTGTTCGAGCTCGGCCTGCACGGCTGCCAGCGCCGCTTCCGCCTCGCCGAGGCCCGCGGTGAGACTCTCGCCCCCGGCGATCAGGGCGCTCACGTCCGCGCCGCGCCCCTTGGCCGCCCCGACCGCCTTGGCGTTGGCGTTGCGCTCGGCGCGCAGCCGATCCACCTCCACCTGCCAGGGCTTACGCTTCTCCTCCAGCGCCCTGAGCGCCGTCACATCGAGCGGGTAGCCGCGCCGCGCGAGATTGCGCGCCACGGCCTCCGGATCGGTGCGCAACAGCTTCGGATCGATCAAGCTTCAACCTTTCGATGCGGGCCGGGCCCGCAGGCGGGCGAGCGCCTCGCTGATTTTCACTTCCAGGCCGCGGGGAACGGGCCGATAGTATCGCCGATCCGGCATCTCATCCGGCAGGTAGCGCTCCCCGGCGGCAAACGCTTCGGGCTCGTCGTGTGCGTAACGGTAATCGCGCCCGAACCCCAAGTTCTTCATCAGGCGCGTCGGCGCGTTGCGCAGCCGCAGCGGCACCTCCAGCGTGCCGAACTCGCTGACGTCCGCCATGGCCTCGCCCATGGCGACGTACACCGCGTTGCTCTTGGGCGCGCAGGCGAGATACACCACCACCGTGGCGATGGCCAGTTCGCCTTCCGGGGTGCCGAGGCGCTCGTAGGCCTCCCAGCCATCGAGTGCCAGCGCAAGCGCGCGGGGATCGGCGAGTCCGATGTCCTCCACCGCCATGCGCGCCACCCGCCGCGCGACATAGCGCGGATCGCACCCGCCATCGAGCATGCGGCACAGCCAGTAGAGCGCCCCGTCGGGATCGGAGCCGCGCACCGCCTTGTGCAACGCAGAGATCTGCTCGTAGAACTGATCGCCACCCTTGTCGAAGCGGCGCTGCCCGCCGGACGCCACCTCCTGCGCCACCGCGACCGTCAGCACGCGCGCGGCGCCGCCGGCCGCCAACAGGCCCGCGGCCAGCTCCAGCATGTTGAGCGCCCGGCGCGCATCGCCGTCGGCGGCGCGGGCGATGAGATCCAGTGCCGCCGGTTCCGCCTGCAGCTGCTCCTCGCCCAGTCCCCGATCCGGATCGCGCAGCGCCGCCTGCAGCAGCACCATGAGATCCTCCACCGACAGGGCCCGCAACACGTACACGCGCGCGCGCGACAGCAGCGCGCTGATGACTTCGAAGGACGGATTCTCGGTGGTCGCGCCCACGAAAGTGAGCGTGCCGTCCTCCACGTACGGCAGAAACGTATCCTGCTGCGCCTTGTTGAAACGGTGCACCTCGTCCAGGAACAGCAGCGTGGGTCGCCCGTCCTGGGCGCGCACGGCGCGCGCCGCCTCCACCGCGGCGCGGATGTCCTTCACGCCGGCCATGACGGCCGAGAGCGCGATGAACTGCGCGTTGGAAGCCCGGGCAATGAGCCGCGCGAGCGTGGTCTTGCCGGTGCCCGGCGGGCCCCAGAAGATCAGCGAGTGCAGTTGTCCGCTGGCGATGCTGGCGGACAACGGCTTGCCGGGACCCAGCAGGTGCTGCTGGCCGATGAACTCGCTCACAGTGCGCGGGCGCATGCGGTCCGCGAGCGGTTGCAGCGCAGTCACGGCGCGCTCACTTGCGGGGTGTGCCGATCACATCGGTGCCGGCGGGCGGCGTGAAGCTCACCTCGCCCGGGGCCACCGGACCATTGCGCTCGATTTTCTCGAAACTGATGGTCGCGGTCTGGCCGAGTCTGTCTTCGAGTATCAGGCGTTTCAGATCCCCGTGCGCGAAGCCGAACAGCGCGCTGCGGAAATCCGCCTCGGCGCCGCGCGGTTCCACCAGCACCCACTCGAGCCCCAGGCGCTCCCCGGCGGGGGTGATACTGAAGCTCTTGTGCACGTCCGCCGCGCCCGACAGTAACATGGCAGGCGTCGCCGACAGCGCGGCGTCGACCGGCTTCACGGTCACCTGCTCGAGATCGCGGTCGAGAAACCACAGGTTCGTTCCGTCGCAAACCATGAGTTGACCGTGGCCGGCGGCAGCACCGCCGCCGGAGGCACGCTGCAGCGGATGAATCTCCCAGCTGAACTTCCCCGGACGCGCCACGATGAGCGTGCCGGTGGCGCGGTCGATTTCGCGGCCGTGCGGATCGACCAGGGTCTGCAGGAAGCTCGCGCGCAGGGTCTTGAGATTGTCCAGATAGCTGTCGAGCGGGGTGGCGGACGCCTGCGCCGCGACGCCCGCAGCGAGCGCGCTCAGCAGCCACGCCGCAGCCCCCACACGCCGCAGCCGCGCGCGTCCCACCTCATTCCTCCGGCGGCGCGGGCGCCAACACGTCGCGCGCGCCATTGGCCTGCAGCGGGCCCACCAGCCCCGCCTGCTCCATCCCTTCCAGCAGCCGCGCGGCGCGGTTGTAGCCGATCTTCAGCCGCCGCTGCACGTACGATATGGAGGGCTTGCGCTCGCTCGTTACGATCCGCACCGCCTCGTCGTACAGCGGATCCTGCTCGGCCTCCTCGCCGCCATCGCCGCCGTCGCCCTCGCCCTCCTCGCCCGACAGTCCCGGGATCGGGAATCTGGGTCCGGACAGCACTTCCTCGAGGTAGTTCGGCGGGTGCGGCGTCTTCAGCGCCTCTACCACGCGATGCACTTCCTGATCGGATACGAACGCACCGTGTACGCGGGTGGGGAGCGAGGTGCCCGGGGGCAGATACAGCATGTCGCCGTGCCCGAGCAGCGTCTCCGCACCCATCTGGTCGAGAATGGTGCGCGAGTCGACCCGCGCCGAGACCTGGAAGGCGATGCGGCAGGGAATATTCGCCTTGATGAGTCCGGTAATCACGTCCACCGAGGGTCGCTGGGTCGCGAGCACCAGGTGAATGCCCGACGCGCGCGCCTTCTGCGCCAGGCGCGTGATGAGTTCCTCAACTTTCTTGCCGACGATCATCATCATGTCGGCGAACTCATCGACCACCACCACCACGTACGGGAGCGGCGTCAGATCCAGGATCTGCCTCTGATCAATGCTCGGGTCGTTGGCGGCCCTGAGCATCATCACCGGATCGCGTATCGGCCGGCCGGCGTCGCTGGCATCCTTCACCCGCCGGTTGAAGCCGGCGATGTTGCGCACGCCGAGGGCCGCCATGAGCTGGTGGCGGCGATCCATCTCCGCCACACACCAGCGCAGCGCGTTGGCGGCCTGTTTCATGTCGGTCACGACCGGCGCCAGCAGATGCGGGATGCCCTCATACACCGAAAGCTCCAGCATCTTCGGGTCGATCATGATGAGGCGCACGTGCTCGGCAGTGGACTTGTAGAGCAGCGACAGCACCATCGCGTTGAGCGCGACCGACTTGCCCGAGCCGGTGGTGCCTGCGATCAGCAGATGCGGCATGCGCGTGAGGTCGGCGACCACGGGCTGGCCACCGATGTCCTTGCCGAGCGCCAGCGCCAGCGGCGAGTGCATCTCGTCGTAGGCCCGCGAGCGGATGATTTCCCCGAGCGTGACCACCTCACGCTTCTCATTGGCGATCTCCAGTCCCATCACGCTCTTGCCCGGAATGACCTCCACCACGCGCACGCTCAGCACCGACAGCGCGCGCGCCAGGTCCTTGGCGAGCGCCGTGATCTGGCTCGCCTTCACACCCGGCGCCGGGCGCAGCTCGAAGCGCGTGACCACCGGGCCCGGCTGCACCGCCACCACCTCCGCATCAATGGTGAAGTCCTTGAGCTTCATCTCCACGAGTCGCGACAGCGCCTCGAGCGCCTCGGCGGAATACAGCGGCTCGCGCGGCGGCGGATCATCCAGCAGCTTCAGTGGCGGCAGCTCGCTCGCCTTAGGCGGATCGAACAGCGGCACCTGGCGTTCGCGCTCGACGCGCGCGCTCTTCTCGACCACCGGCAGCGGCGGCTCGATGCGCGGTGGCGCCCGCGTGGCGGACTTTTTCTGATCGCTCTCCATCGCCTCCTTGCGCGCCTGGCGTCGTTCGCGCCCTTCCGCGGCATCGCGCGCCGCGGCCGAGCGCGAGCGCAGTCGGCCGATTCCGGCCCAGGTGAGCGCCCCTAAGCGGTCCATGATGGTGAGCCAGGAGACGCCAAAGGCGAGTGACAGACCCGCCATCCAGGCGGCGATCATCACCAGCGTGGCGCCGAGAAAATCCAGCCCCGCAACCAGGCCCTCACCCACCACGCTCCCCACCACGCCGCCGGCCGTCTGCCGCAGTGCCCCGGGCTGCCAGTGCAGCGTCGTGAGCCCGCAGCTCGCCACCAGCACCAGCACGAACCCCGCGACGCGCACCAGGGTGTTGACGCGCGAGGCGACGGCTTGCGCCTTCATGCGGCGCTGCAGGCCCCAGCACGCCGCCCCCAGCACCACCGGGAACAGGAACGCCGGGCGCCCAAAGAGAAAAAACAGCACATCGGCGAGCCACGCACCGATGACGCCGATCCGGTTGTGCACCGGCGCGGAATTGCCGGTGAAGGAAAACCCGGGGTCGTCGGGGCTGTAGGTGAGCAGCGCCATGGACAGCACCAGCGCCACGATGCCGAGCGCGATGATGGCGCTCTCGCGCAAGCCGCGGGTCACGGCCGATGTGAAGCGCGCAGTAGCGCGTGCCGACGCGGAGGTTTCAGCCAATCCCATGATTCTCCGTCTTAAGATAGACGGCTGCCATTATAGGGCTTGGTACCATGACCGCCATGACGACCACCCGGCACAGTCGCCTCATCATCTTGGGCTCCGGGCCCGCGGGCTACAGCGCCGCGGTCTATGCCGCGCGCGCCAATCGCGCGCCGCTGCTGATCACCGGCGTGGAGCAAGGCGGACAGCTCATGACGACCACCGAGGTCGACAACTGGCCGGGCGATGTCGAGGGGCTGCAGGGGCCGGCGCTCATGGAGCGCATGAAGCGCCACGCCGAGCGCTTCGCCACCGAGATCGTGAACGATCACGTGCAGGCCGTGGACCTCGCCGTGCGGCCCTTCAGGCTGCGCGGCGACGCCCGCAGTTACAGCTGCGATGCGCTCATCATCGCCACCGGCGCGACGGCCCGCTACTTGGGGCTGCCTTCGGAGGACCGCTTCCGTGGCCGTGGCGTTTCGGCGTGCGCCACCTGCGACGGTTTCTTCTTTCGCAACCAGCGCGTCGCGGTAGTCGGCGGCGGCAACACCGCGGTCGAGGAGGCGCTGTACCTGTCGCACATCGCGCAACACGTCACGCTGGTGCACCGGCGCGACAAGCTGCGTGCGGAAAAGATCCTGCAGGAGCGGCTGTTCCGCGAAGTGACCGCGGGCAAGATGGCGGTGATCTGGAACCACACGGTCGATGAGGTGCTGGGCAACGAGCACGGCGTGAGCGGTGTACGTCTGCGCTCGCTCATCGGTGGCACGCCACAGGGGCTCCCCGTGACCGGCCTGTTCGTCGCCATCGGCCACACCCCCAACACGGCCCTGTTCGAGGGGCAGCTCGCCATGCGCGCCGGCTACATCACGGTGCGCAGCGGGCTCGATGGCGAGGCCACCACCACCAGCGTGCCGGGAGTGTTTGCAGCCGGGGACGTCGCCGACCACGTGTACCGCCAGGCCGTCACTTCGGCGGGCGCCGGCTGCATGGCGGCGCTCGATGCGGACCGCTATCTCGAGACACTCGACACGCAACCGCACGGCTAGATCACACGCGAGCCATGCCCAGGGACAAGGCCGAATTTCTCCGCAGCATCCACGAGCTCGACTCGCAGCAGTGGAACGCTTTGGGCGCGGACCGCAATCCTTTCACGCGCCACGAGTTCCTCGCAGCTCTCGAGCACACGCAGTGCGTGGGTCCAGGCACCGGCTGGGAACCGTGCTACCTCGCCCTGCGCGATGCCAGCGGGCTCGCGGCGGCTGCCGCGGCCTTCGTCAAGACGCATTCGTACGGTGAATTCGTGTTCGACTTCGCCTGGGCGCGCGCCTACGAGCGCGTGGGCCGCCGTTACTACCCGAAGCTCACCCTCGCCGCGCCCTTCACGCCCGCGACCGGACCGCGCCTGCTGGTACGCGCCGATCTGGATCGGGACGCACTCAGCGCGCGCTTGCTCGAGCGCCTGGAAGAGCACGCCACCAGCCACGGATTGTCCGGGGTGCATGCGCTGTTTCTCGATGAGCCGGCGCGCGCGGCCTGCGCGCAGCGCGGCTGGCTGTTGCGACGCGACTGCCAGTTTCACTGGACCAATCGCGGTTACGCGAGCTTCGATGACTACCTGGGCACCTTCACCGCCGAGAAGCGCAAGAAGGCGCGTCGCGAGCGCCGCCGCGTCACGGATGCGGGCGTGCGCTTCGAGACGCGCTTCGGCGGCGAGCTCGACGAGCCGCTCCTCGACCGCATCTATGACCTGCACCGCGACACCTTTGTGCGCCACGGCCACGAACCGTATCTGACGCGAGCGTTCTTCAGCGCGGTGGCGCGCGCGTTGCCGGAATCCTTCATGGTGAAGCTCGCCGTGCACGGACGCGCGGTGGTGGCGGCCGCAATCTTCTTCTGCTGCGAGGAGGCGCTCTTCGGTCGCTACTGGGGGGCGGCCGCCGACTACCACAGCCTGCATTTCGAGGCCTGTTACCACCAGGGGATCGAGTTCTGCATCGAGCGGCGCATCGCGCGTTTCGAGCCCGGCACCCAGGGTGAGCACAAGGTGAGCCGCGGGTTCGAGCCCGCCATCACCTGGTCTGCGCACTACATTGCCGATGCGCAGTTCCGCGCCGCCATTGCCGACTACCTGACGCGCGAGGCGGGGGCCGTGGAAGCCTACGCGCTGGAGGTGCAGGGGCACGTCCCCTATCGCGGCCGGCGTACCGCCGGGCTGCCGTGAAAACCATCACCTGGCTGTCGCCGCAGGACGCGCCGGAGTGGTTTCCGCCGCTCGAGCAGGCGCTGGAGGAACCCAGCGGGTTGCTGGCGGCCGGTGGCGACCTGTCACCCGAGCGCCTTATCGCCGCCTACCGGCGCGGGATCTTTCCGTGGTACTCGCCGGGTCAGCCGGTGCTGTGGTGGTCGCCCGATCCGCGCGCGGTGCTGTTCCCCGAGGAGTTTCACTGCACCCGCAGCCTCGCCAAGACACTGCGTAACGGCGGCTTCAGCTACTCGATGGATGTCGATTTTGCCGCCGTCATCGATGGGTGCGCCGCGCCGCGCGCGGCAAGTCCCGGCACCTGGATCACCTCCGACATGCGCGCCGCCTACCTCGAGCTGCACCGACTCGAGCACGCTCACAGCATCGAGATCTGGCGCGCTGGCGCCCTCGTGGGCGGTCTGTACGGGGTGCGCCTGGGGGGAGTGTTCTTCGGCGAGTCGATGTTCAGCCGCGAACGTGACGCCTCCAAGGCCGCGCTCGCGCGCCTGGTCGCGGTGTGCCGGCGCAACAGTCTGGCGGTGATCGATTGCCAGCTGCCCTCGCGCCACCTCACGACTCTCGGCAGCCGCACCATCCCCCGCAGCCAGTTCCAGGCCCTGCTGCGCGAGCACGCGCGCACCCCGTCAGCGGCGCTCGCGGCCCCGTGAGGCGAGAGCCGCGCGAGCGCGGCACTCGTCGATGCTGCAAATTGGAACCGGAGCGCGCTTTGTGCTCCAATTCGCGCCCCCGAAACCCTTAAGGGTGGTATGTCCAAAGAAGACGCGATCCAGATGGAAGGCGAGGTCGTCGAGACCCTGCCCAATACGACTTTCCGGGTGAAACTGAAGAATGGCCACGTGGTGACCGCGCATATCTCCGGCAAGATGCGTAAAAACTACATCCGCATCCTGACCGGCGATGCCGTCACCGTGGAGATGACCCCCTACGATCTGACCAAGGGTCGCATCATCTATCGGGGCAGGTGACAGCCTTAGGCAGGCACGGTGGGCAGCTGCGTCGGCTCGTACTGCAGCGCCAGCTGCGTGCCATCCTCTGAGACCGACACGCGCACGTGGCCACCGCCAGCGAGCCGGCCAAACAGCAGTTCCTCGGCCAGCGGGCGCTTGATGTGCTCCTGGATGGTGCGCGCCATGGGCCGGGCACCCATCTTGGGATCGTAGCCTTCCTTGGCGATCCAGCGCCGCGCGGCGTCATCGAGCGTGATGGTGACGCCCTTCTGCTCGAGCTGCGCTTCCACTTCGACGATGAGCTTGTCGACCACGCGCTCGATGGTGACCGGATCGAGCGACGCGAACTGGATGACGGCATCGAGGCGGTTGCGGAACTCGGGCGTGAAAATGCGGCGGATCGCCTCCAGGCCGTCGCTCGCATTATCGGCGTGCGTGAAGCCGATGGACGGGCGCGCCATCTCCAGCGCGCCGGCGTTGGTCGTCATCACGATGATCACGTGGCGGAAGTCGGCCTTGCGACCGTTGTTGTCGGTGAGCGTGCCGTGATCCATCACCTGCAGCAGCAGGTTGAACACATCGGGGTGCGCCTTCTCGATCTCATCGAGCAGCAGCACGCAGTGCGGGTGCTTGGTGATCGCCTCGGTCAGCAGGCCGCCCTGATCGAAGCCCACATAGCCGGGCGGCGCGCCGATCAGGCGCGACACGGTGTGCCGCTCCATGTATTCGGACATGTCGAAACGCAGGAACTCCACGCCCATGGCGATCGCGAGCTGCCGCGTGACCTCGGTCTTGCCGACGCCGGTGGGGCCCGCGAACAGGAAACTGCCGACCGGCTTGCGCGCCTCGCCCAGGCCCGAGCGCGCCATCTTGATGGCGGCGGCCAGCGAGTCGATCGCCTTGTCCTGCCCGAAGATCACCAGTTTCAGGTTGCGCTCGAGGTTCTTGAGGACCTCACGGTCGGAGGTCGAGACGTTCTTGGCCGGAATGCGCGCCATGCGCGCCACGACGTCCTCGATGTGGCGCACTTCGACGATCGCTTCGCGCTCGGCGATCGGTTTCAGCCGCGCGCGCGCGCCGGCCTCATCAACCACGTCGATGGCCTTGTCGGGCAGATGTCGCTCATTGATGTGCCGCGCGGCCAGTTCGGCCGCCGCGCGCAGCGCCGCGTCGGCATAGGTGATGCCGTGGTGTTCCTCGAAGCGCGGCTTGAGTCCAAAGAGAATGTCGATCGTTTCCGCCACCGAAGGCTCCACCACGTCGATCTTCTGGAAACGCCGCGCCAGCGCATGGTCCTTCTCGAAGATGCCGCGGTACTCGTGGTAGGTCGTGGAGCCGATGCAGCGGATCTCGCCGTTGGTCAGCACCGGCTTGATGAGGTTGGAGGCGTCCATCACGCCGCCGGACGCGGCGCCGGCGCCGATGACGGTGTGGATCTCATCGATGAACAGAATCGCGCCGGGGAGCTTCTTCAGCTCGGTGATCACGCCCTTGAGGCGCTTCTCGAAATCGCCGCGGTACTTGGTGCCGGCGATCAGGGCGCCCATGTCGAGTGCGAAAATGGTGCAGTCGGACAGCACCTCGGGCACCTTGCCCTCGACGATCAGGCGCGCGAGGCCTTCGGCGATCGCGGTCTTGCCGACCCCGGCTTCACCGACGTAGAGCGGATTGTTCTTCCTGCGGCGGCACAGGATCTCGATGGTGCGTTCGACCTCGAGCTTGCGGCCGATGAGCGGGTCGATGCGCCCGTCCTGCGCCATGCGATTGAGATTGGTGGTGTACTTCTCGAGCGCGCTGCCGCCCTCGCCTTCGCGTTCGCCGTCCCCCGACGCATCCTCCTTGTCGGTCTTCTCCTCGGCGATCTTGGACATGCCGTGGGAGATGTAGTTGACGGCATCCAGGCGCGTGACGTGCTGGCGGTTGAGCAGGAACACCGCGTGGCTCTGCTTCTCGCTGAAGATCGCGACCAGCACGTTGCTGACGCCGACTTCCTTCTTGCCGCTCGACTGTACGTGAAAGACGGCGCGCTGCAGCACCCGCTGGAACCCGAGCGTCGGCTGCACTTCGCGCTCTTCACCCTCCTCGAGCCGCGGGGTCGACTGGTCGATGTGGTCCTTCAGCTCCTGTTTGAGCTTGATGGTGTCCGCGCCACAGGCGCGCAGCACTTCGCGCACCTTGGGGGTGTCGAGGATCGCGAGCAGCAGGTGCTCGACCGTCAGGTACTCGTGACGCGCCTCGCGCGCCTGGTGGAACGCGTCGTTGAGACAGTACTCGAGCTCGTTGGACAACACTTTGGACGGACCTTTCAGTTTTGATCGTTCAGGACAAACCGTTCCCCGTTCACAGCACAGGCGGCTTCAGGCCTCCTCCAGCGTGCACATCAGCGGGTGCTGGTTGTCCCGCGCGTACGTCGTCACCTGCGCCACCTTAGTTTCAGCGATCTCGTATGTGAAGACCCCACAGACCCCCTTACCCCGGGTGTGGACCTCGAGCATGATGCGCGTTGCCGTCGGGCGGTTCAGCGCAAAGAACTTTTCCAGCACATCGACCACAAACTCCATGGGGGTGTAGTCATCGTTCAGGAGCACAACCCGGTACAGTGGCGGCTGTTTGACCTCCGGCTGCGCCTCTTCGACGACGACGCCGGTGTCGGGGCGGACCGGATGCGGGTCGGGCATGACTGCTTTATATGGGTCGCGAAACGGCAACACAAGCCTGCCAGAATGAGCAGTAGTTACTCCTGCAGAAACAATCGCTTGAGAGCACAAGCACCACACCCGTATGATTGCGCCGCCGCGCCCGGCGCGGCGCGGTGCTGCGTGCGCACCGGGTCACGCGCGCGAGGAGCCTCGAGGACTACCATTAAGCCCATGCCGGTCAGCCCATGAACGCCGCTTCCTGGCTCGAAGCTCTTCCGGCGAGCGATCGCTGGCGCGCGCGGCTGCTGCGCGATGGGCCACGCATTGTGACCTGGATCCTCGCGATCGCGCTCGGCGTGCAGGCCGCCGTGATCCTGACCGATCTGGCCGCTGCGCGGCGCGGAGGAGCGGGTGGCGGCGTCCGCCAGGGGCCCGCGCACTCCCGTCTCGTCGACCTCGCCGCCGTCACCAATGCCCACCTGTTCGGCGCGGCGCCCGCCCTCAAGCAGGACGGCGCCAATGCGCCGCAGACGAGCATGCCGCTGGTGCTGACCGGAATCATCGCCGGCAATGATCCACAAAATGGCCTCGCGATCCTCGGACAGAGCGCACAGACCACGAAGGTGTATGCGGTTGGAGACAACGTTCCCGGCGGGGCGAAGCTGCACTCGGTCTACAGCGATCGGGTGGTCATCGATCGCGACGGACGGCTCGAGTCTCTGGCCCTGCCGCGCCAGATGAACGCGGGCAACGCCCCGCCGCCCTCGAGCGCGGCACTGCAGAACGAGAACCCGGCGATCGAGCGCATGCGCCGCATGATCAGCGAGCAGCCGGGGCTGCTCGCGGACGTCCTGCGGCCGCAACCGGTGATGGACCACAACCGGATGAACGGTTTCCGGGTGTACCCGGGCCGCAACCGCGCCGCGTTCATGCGCTTGGGGTTGCGCCCCGGGGATCAGGTGACGGCGATCAATGGCACCCCGCTCGATGACCGCGAACGCGGCGAGCAGATTCTGCGGACCCTGGGTAGCTCCAGTGAGGCGCGCGTCACGCTCATTCGTCAGGGCCAGCAGCAAGATCTCACTTTGAATATCGCCCAGGTCGCGCAGGAAGCGGACAGCCTGGCCCAGTCGCAGGCTACCAGCAGCGCGGGCAACCCGGCGGCGGCTGAACCGCCGCCGGTGCCGCCGCCCCCCGAAGCGCCGGGCGGCGACAGCAGCAATCAGTAGCCGGCCGGCGCGCTTTTTGGGGGTAGATCCAGTGACAGGCTCTCGTTCATTTGCAGGGTGCGCGCTGGCGGTGCTGATGGCCGCCTCGCTCGCCTCGGCGCAGCAGGCGCAGCGTATCACCCCCAACTTCAAGGACGCCGACATCACGCAGATCGCCGAAGCGGTGAGCGCCGCCACCGGCAAGACCTTCATCGTCGACCCGCGGGTGCGCGCGCAGGTAACGATGCTGTCCTCGACCCCGATGTCGCCGGCTGCGTTCTACGAGACATTCTTATCCATCCTGCAGGTGTACGGCTTCATCGCGGTGCCGGCCGGAAACGTGGTCAAGATCCTCCCCGATGCCAACGCGCGCCAGATCCCGTCCATCGACCTGCCCGACCACGTGAGCGCCACCTCGGATGAGATCGTGACCCAGGTGGTCGATGTGAAGAACGTGAGCGCGGCGCAGCTGGTGCCGATCCTGCGGCCGATGATCCCGCAGTATGGTCATCTCGCCGCCTACCCTTCGTCCAACATCCTGATCATCTCCGACCGCGCCAGTAACGTGAACCGCATGATGCGCATCATCCGGCGCATCGACCAGGTCGCAAACCAGGATCCGGAAATCGTGCCGCTGCAGAATGCCTCGGCCTCCGAGATCGTGCGCGTGGTGAACGCCTTCTACCAGGGGGCGGCCGCCACCGAAGGCGTCGCCGTTAAGGTGGTCGCGGACGAGCGCTCCAACAGCGTGCTGATCGGCGGCGACCAGTCGCAGCGGCTGCGCGTGCGCGCGCTGGTCGCGCACCTGGACACCCCGCTCGAGGCCGGCGGGGATACGCGGGTGCGGTACCTGCACTATGCGAACGCGGAAAAGATCGCACCGAAACTCAAGGAGCAGATCACCGGCATCGCCCAGGCGGCCGCGGGCACGGGCGGCGCGGGCGCCGCGCAGGGTTCACCCCAGGCTCTCGCGGAGAAGGGCGCCATGGTGTGGGCGGATCCGACCAACAACGCCCTCGTGATCACCGCGCCGCCGAAGATGATGCGCGCGGTGATGGACATCATCGACAAGCTCGACATCCGCCGGCCGCAGGTCCTGGTCGAGGCGATCATCGCCGAGGTGGACGTCGACAAGAATGCCGAGCTCGGTATCAACTGGGCGGCCTTCTCCAAGGGCTCAAACGTCCCCGCCGGCGCCTTCGTGAGTCCCGTCGGCGGAACCAGCATCGTGGATCTGGCGGGCGCCATCCAGCAGCCTGCCAATGCCTCCACCGCGCTGCTGCAGGGCACCACCATCGGCATCGGCCGCATCGCCGGCACCGGGGTGAACTTTGCCGCCATGGTCCGCGCCATCCGCGGCGACACCAACACCAACGTCGTCGCCACGCCCTCGGCGGTGACCATGGACAACCAGGAAGCGGAGCTGAAGGTCGCGCAGGAAGTGCCGTTCATTACCGGGCAGTTCACCAATACGGCGGGGACCACCGGCGGGGTCACGGGTGGCATCAACCCCTTCCAGACCATTCAGCGCCAGGAAGTCGGCACCATTCTCAAGGTGACGCCCACCATCTCCGCGGAAGGCACCTCGGTGATGCTCAAGATCTCGATCGAGAGCTCGAGCATCGGTCAGAAGCCCGCCGGCGCGGTCGACCTGGTCACCAACAAGCGCACCATCACCACCACGGTGCTCATCGAGGACGGCGGCGTCGTGGTGCTCGGCGGGCTGATCGAGGACAACAGCGTCAAGGGCGAGCAGCGCGTGCCGTACCTCGGCAACATCCCGCTCATTGGGCTGCTGTTCAAGACGCGCAACGCCACTTCGACCAAGAACAACCTCATCCTGTTCATCCGCCCGAAGATCCTGCGCGACCCGTCGCAGGCGGCGTTCGAGACAGACCTCAAGTACAACTACATGATCGATCAGGAGAAGGGCCTCAACACGCGCGAGGCCCTGCCGCTGCTGCCGGGCGTGTCGCGCGGCAAGCTCGATGCGCCGCCGCCGCCGCCGAAGCCGGGGAACCAGGCACCCCCGGCGGCGCCCGCGCAGGGAGCGGCGCCTTCCGGCGCGCCCGTCACGCCCGGCGTGGCCGCGCCCGACGCCGCCGCGGCGTCTGACGCCACGGCGCCTCCGCCACCGGCACCCCCGCCACAAGGCAAGCCATGAACGATGCAGCCGCAGTCACTCCCTCCGGCGCCGACAGCGTTCTCGGGCGGCGCCTGTCGTTTGCGTTCGCCAAGCGCCATGGCGTGCTCGTCAACCGCGTGGTCGACGGCGTGGCCGAATGCACCTACCGCGATACCGCCTCCCCGCAGGCGCTCGCCGAAGTGCGCCGTTACCTGCGCCGCTCGCTCAGGCTCGAGCGCGTGCCGGATGCGCGCTTCGATGAGCTGCTGCGCCAGGCCTACGAGGCCGGCTCGGATGCGATGCAGGCGGTCGAGGGCCTCGATGACACCACCGATCTTGCGCACCTCGCGCAGGAACTGCCCGAGCAGGCGGACCTGCTGGACAGCGAGGACGACGCCCCGATCATCCGCCTGATCAATGCGGTGCTCACCCAGGCGGTCAAGGAGAACGCCTCCGATATCCACGTCGAGCCGTTCGAGAACCGGCTGGTGGTGCGGTTCCGCGTCGACGGCGTGTTGCGCGAGGTGCTGCAGTCGCGGCGCGCGGTGGCGCCGCTGGTGGTGTCGCGCATCAAGGTCATGTCGCGGCTCGACATCGCCGAGAAGCGCCTGCCGCAGGACGGACGCATCAGTCTGAAGATCGCCGGCCGGGCGGTCGACGTGCGCGTATCGACCATCCCTTCCGGGCACGGCGAACGCGTCGTGCTGCGTATCCTCGACAAGCAGGCCGGCAAGCTCGACCTGGACTCCCTCGGCATGGATGCGCGCACCCAGCAGCTCATCGACGAGCTGATCCACAAACCGCACGGGATCCTGCTGGTCACCGGACCCACCGGCTCGGGCAAGACCACCACGCTGTACGCGGGGCTCGAGCGCCTCAACGACAACACGCGCAACATCATGACGGTCGAGGATCCGATCGAGTACTACATCGACGGCATCGGCCAGACCCAGGTCAACACCAAGGTCGAGATGACCTTCGCCCGCGGCCTGCGCGCCATCCTGCGCCAGGACCCGGATGTGGTCATGATCGGTGAAATCCGCGACCTCGAGACCGCACAGATCGCGGTGCAGGCGAGCCTCACCGGCCACCTGGTGCTCTCGACGCTGCACACCAACACCGCCGCCGGCGCCATCACGCGTCTGCGCGACATGGGGATCGAGCCGTTCCTGCTGTCCTCGAGCCTGATCGGGGTGCTGGCGCAGCGCCTGGTGCGCGTGCTGAGCCCGGACAGCAAGCAGCCGTTCCAGGCGGGCGAGTACGAGCGGCGGCTCCTCAACCTGCGCTCCGACGAGCCCTCCCCCACGCTGTATCGACCGGGACGCGACGCCACCGGCGGCTATCGTGGCCGCTCGGGCATCTACGAGCTGATCGTCGTCGATGACACCATGCGCACCATGATCCACGACGGCGTCTCGGAGCAGGAGATCGACCGCCACGCGCGGGTCGCGACGCCCTCGATCCGCGATGACGGCCGCGCCCGGGTGCTGCGCGGCGAAACCACCATCGAGGAAGTATTGCGCGTCACGCGCGAGGATTGAGTTGGGCGCGTTCGAATACACGGCGCTCGATGCCGGCGGGCGCGAGCGCAAGGGCATCCTCGAAGGCGACACGCCGCGCCACATCCGCCAGCTGCTGCGCGAGCAGCAGCTGCTGCCGGTCTCGGTCACCGAAGTCGCGCTGAAGGAGGCCAGGCGCCAGCGCTCCTTCAACCTCGCCCGCGTGTCGCCTGCGGACCTGGCGCTGTTCACCCGTCAGCTGGCCACGCTGGCGCGCGCCGGGTTGCCGCTCGAAGAGGCGCTGCTCGCGGTCTCGCAACAGACCGAAAAGCCGCGCGTGCAGAGCATCGTGCTCGGGGTGCGCGCGCGCGTCATGGAGGGCCACACGCTCGCCGACGGCTTCGCGGAATTCCCGCGGCTGTTTCCCGAGATCTATCGCGCCACCGTGGCGGCAGGCGAGCAGGCCGGGCACCTGGACAACGTGCTCGAGCGGCTGGCCGACTACACCGAGAGCCGCGAGCAGATTCGCCAGAAGGTACTGGCGGCGATGCTCTACCCCATCGTGCTGACGGTGATGTGCTTCGGCATCGTGTCCCTGCTGCTGGTATTCGTGGTCCCCAAGGTCGTGGCGGTATTCGAGACCAGCAAGGCCAAGCTGCCGCTGATCACCCGCGTGCTGATCTCGACCAGCGGCTTCTTCCGTGCCTACGGGGTGTACCTGGCTATCGCGGCGATCATCGCCTTCGTGGTCTTCCGGCGCTGGCAGCGCGACCCGGGGGCGCGACGCCGCTACCATCGCTTCCAGCTGCGTGTGCCGCTGCTCGGCAAGCTGACACGCGGCTTCAACACCGCGCGCTTCACGCGTACCTTCAGCATCCTCTCGGCCAGCTCCGTGCCGGTGCTCGAGGCGTTGCGCATCGCCGGCGAGGTGGTGACCAACCTGCCGATGCGCGATGCGGTGGCGGACGCGGCGGCGCGGGTGCGCGAGGGCGCGCCAATCGGGCGCTCGCTGGGGCTCAGCCGCATGTTCCCGCCCATGACCATCCACCTCATTTCCAGCGGCGAGTCGAGCGGCCAACTGGAGAACATGCTCGAGCGGGCCGCGATCAGCCAGGAACGTGAGCTCGACGGGCTGCTGTCCGCCCTGGTGGGGCTGCTGGGTCCGCTGCTCATTATTGTGATGGGCTTGTTCGTCATGGGCATCGTTTTTGCAATGCTGCTGCCGATCTTCCAGATGAATCAGCTGATCCACTGAGGCTGTTCACGGGCCAAACTGGCAGCGGGTCACAAACCGCGCGCGCAGCGTTGCAGTGGTCAGGCGATCTGATTTAAGTTCGCGCCGTCCACTGCAGGGCCGCCGTCGCGCAATGAGCGAGAAGCCGGAATCAGAGGAATTCGAAGACGAGGAAGCCGACGAGCCTGTCGTGGAGGACGGGGACGTCGATCTTGATCAGGTCATCAAGGACCTCGACCTCGCCAAGCGCCGCGGCCAGAAGGTCGGCGATCCGGCGTGGCGCCGGCTCGAGCGGCTGCTCGAGGATAAGCACACCGCCGAGCTCACCAGCGATTTCGAGGATTACGAGATCGGCGACGACGGCGATAGCCCCCGCAGGACACGCCGCCGGCCGCGTCAGTGAAAATCCCGCGAGCGCGTCAGCAGCTCGCCCAGCAGCGCCGAGCGGTCGATGAGCCGCCGCGCGATGAGATGCGTGACGCCGTCCTGCTGTTGTAGCTCGCCGTGCACCTCGAGCAGGCGTGACTCGATGAGTGCGCGGCGCTGCGCGCGGCCGACCCGCTCCCACACGATGACGTTCACCTGGCCGCTCTCGTCCTCGAGAGTGAGAAAGGTGACGCCGCTCGCGGTGGCCGGGCGCTGGCGCATGAGCACGATGCCGGCGGTGCGCACCGCCGCGCCGTTGGCTGCGCGCAGGAGCTCACTCGCGGGCAGCAGCGCCGCCGCGGCTAAGCGCTCGCGCAGCAGCGCCAGCGGATGCCTTCCCAGGGTAAGCCCGAGGGAGGCGTAGTCCGCCGCAATGCCCTCCCCTTCGGTGGGCGCGGCGAGCAGCGGCCGGCCCTCCTCGAGATCGGCGCGGCGTCCGGGTGCAAAGCCGAGCGGCATGGGACGCTCGCGGGCGGCGACTTCCCAGAAGGCGAGATGCCGGTTGCCGCTTAAGGAAGCCAGCGCTGCGGCCGCGGCCAGGGCCTCGAGGTCGCCACGGTCGAGCGCTGCGCGGGTGGCGAGATCCGGCACGCTCGCAAAGGGCCGCTGGGTGCGCGCCGCGAGCAGCCGCGTCACGCCCGACTGCGACAGGGACTTCACCAGCCGCATGCCGAGCCGCAGCGCCGGTTCCCCGTCCGCGCGCCGCTCGAGCGTCGAATCCCACTCGCTCACGCAGGCATCCACCGCCCGCACCTCGACGCCGTGGGCGCGCGCGTCGCGCACCAGCTGCGCCGGCGCATAGAACCCCATGGGCTGACTGTTGAGCAGCGCGCAGGTAAAGACCGCGGGCTCGTAGCACTTGAGCCAGGCGGAGTCGTACACCAGCAGCGCAAAGCTCATGGCGTGCGACTGGGGAAAACCGTATTCACCAAATCCCAGCATCTGCTGGTAGATGCGCTGCGCGAACTCCTGCGGGTACCCCCGCTCGTGCATGCCCTGCAGCAGCCGCTCGCGAAACGGATCCAGTCCGCCGCTCCTCTTCCAGGCGCCCATCGCGCGGCGCAGCGCGTCCGCCTCCCCCGGGGAAAAGCCCGCGGCGACGATCGCTATCTGCATCACCTGTTCCTGGAAGATCGGTACGCCGAGTGTGCGATGCAGCACCTCGCGCACCTCCTCGCCCGGATACTCCACCGGCTCCGCGCCGCAGCGGCGCCGCAGATAGGGGTGCACCATGTCGCCCTGGATGGGACCGGGGCGCACGATTGCGACCTCGATGACGAGATCGTAGTAACACTGCGGCTTCAGGCGCGGCAGCATGGACATCTGCGCGCGCGACTCGATCTGGAACACGCCGATGGTGTCGGCACGACAGACCATGTCGTAAACCTTCGGATCCTCGGCGGGCAGCTGCCCGAGCGCGTGATGGGTGCCGCGGTAGTCGTTGACGAGCGCGAAGGCGCGCTTGAGCGCCGTCAGCATCCCCAGCGCCAGCAGATCCACTTTCAGCAGCCCCAGATCGTTGAGGTCGTCCTTATCCCACTGCACCACGGTGCGCTCTGGCATGGCCGCGTTCTCGATGGGCACCAGCTCCTCGAGCAGCCCTTCCGAGATCACGAAGCCGCCGACGTGCTGGGACAGGTGGCGAGGAAAGCCGGGGAAGCTCACCAGCTCGTTCGCGAGCGGCAGCAGACGTGCGAGCCAGGGACTGCCGGGATCGAAACCTGCGTCGCGCACGCGTTGCGGGATCGCCGCGCTCCCATCCCACCATTGCATGACTTTCGCGAGCCGGCCGCTCTCGGCGGCGCCCAGACCAAAGACCCTGGCGAGGTCGCGCAGCGCGCTGCGCGGCCGGTACGTGATGACCGTGGCGGCGAGCGCGGCACGTTCACGACCGTACTTGCGGTAGACGTACTGCAGCACCTCCTCGCGCCGCTCGTGCTCGAAATCGATGTCGATGTCGGGCGGCTCGTTGCGCTCGCGCGAGATGAAGCGCTCGAACAGCAGCGCCGTGCCCCGCTGCGGGTCCACCGAGGTGACCCCCAGGCAATAACACACGCGTGAATTGGCGGCGGAACCCCTGCCCTGACACAGAATGCCCTGGCGGCGCGCGTAGGCGACGATGTCCTGAACGGTGAGGAAGTAAGGCTCGTAGCGCAGCTCGGCAATGAGCGCGAGCTCGTGCTCGATGGCGGTACGCTCGCCCTCCGGCACACCCCCGGGCCAGCGCCAGCGCGCACCCTCGTACGTGAGTCGGCGCAGGTACCCGGCCGCCGTCTCCCCCGGCGGCACGAGCTCGCGGGGATACTCGTAGCGCAGCTCCTCGAGCGAGAAACTGCACCCCAGCGCAAGCTCCACGGTCGCCTCGAGCAGCTCGCGCGGATACAGCCGCGCCAGCCGCGCGGGCTCACGCAGATAGCGCTCGCCGTTGGCATACAGCCGTAAGCCGACTTCCGCGATCGGCACCTTCAGGCGAATCGCGGTCAGGGCGTCCTGCAAGCGCCGGCGCGCACGCACGTGCATGTGGACATCGCCGCTGGCGATGAGCGCCACCCCGCACTGCGCGCCGATTTCCACCAGCGCGGCCAGACGCCCGCGATCGCTGCCCTCACGCAGCAGCTCGACCGCGATCCTGACCTTGCCGGGGAAACGCCCGGCGAGCCAGCGCAGTTCCTCGGGCGACGGCGGTGCCGCAGGCAGCCACAGGATGAAGCACTGTTCGAGCCCCGCTGCCTCGAGCTCGGCACGGGTGAGCGAGTATTGTCCCTTGCCGGCCGCGCGCCGGCCGCGGGTGATGAGGCGGCACAGCTGTCCGTAGCCGCGCCGGTCGATGGCGAGCGCGACCAGCTTGAGCCCGCAGATCAGGCGAAACTCCGAGCCGATGAGGAGCTTCAGGCGCCGGTCCCTGGCCGCCATGTGCGCACGCACCACGCCGGCGACCGAGCACTCGTCGGTGATCGCGAGCGCGGCATAGCCGAGTGAGTCCGCCTGCTCCACCAGCTCGTGCGGATGCGAGGCGCCGCGCAGGAAGGTGAAGTTGGACAGGCAATGCAGCTCCGCGTACGCCATCGGCCCCCTCACCCGAAAATGCCGTGCAGAAACCAGCCATGGGGCGCGGCGCGCTCGCGAAATACCCACAGGCGTACGCCGTGGATGTCGACGGCGGTGTAGTAATCGCGCGCGATTTCACCGCCGTCCCACCAGCCGGTCTCGATGCGTTCCGGTTCACTCACCAGACGCAACGGGCCCCGGCGCCGTGGCAGCCCGTCGCGCACGCACAGCCGCTGCGGCGCCGGCAGGAGCCACAGGGGACGACGGCCGGCGGCGGGTGCATCCGCGCTGCATCCGGTCTGCGCGCCGCGGCGGCCTGCGGCAGGCGGTGGCTCGGTAACCGCCCAGGCGTTTTCGGGCCGGTGTGCCTCAAGCCGCGCGAGACCATGCACCGCCGCGGAACCCAGGCGCGCGCGCAGACGTTCGATGAGTCCGCAGGCCTCGTTGCCAGCGCTGCCACCGTGCTCACCGGGTTGCCACAGATCGTGGCTGCCCGGCAGATGCGGCACCAGGGCATCGGCGCGCAGCTCGCAGGCACGCGCCGGTTCCGGCAGGTTGAGCGCGCTCAAGTGCTCGCCGAGCAGCGCGGCGAGACGTTGCACATCGGTTGCGGGAGCCGCGAGCCGCACCACGCAGCGCGTCGCCGGGACATGGCGGTGCGTCAGCCGGCACTCGAGCTCCACGACGCCGCACTGGCGTGCTCTCAGGAAGGCGCCGAGAGCGGCGAACAGCGGTGCGAGCGCGGCGAGCAGCAAGTCATGATTTTCCAGCTCGCAACAGAGCTCGCGGCGGCGGCGGAAGCGCTCGGAGGCGTGAAAAGTAACGCGCGCCTCCGGCGTGCGCCCGGTGAGCACATCGAGCATGGCGAGCTGCTGGCTGCCTACGCGGCGCGCAAAACCGGCACGCGGCAAACGCAGCGCCGCACCGACGGTGCGCACACCCATGCGCGCCAGGCGCGCCAGCGTGTCGGGCGGCCAGCGCAGGCTCGCGAGCGGCAAAGGCGCCAGCTGTCCGGTGAGCTGTGCCAGATCGATCACCGCGAGGGACTGGCCTGCACGGGCCGCTACCAGCGCCGCAAGAGCCGCGGGCGCGAACGCCAGTACCGGCTGCACCTGCAGACGCAGGCACTCGCTCATGAGCGCGCCGCGCAGCCCCGCCACCCCCGCGAACAGGTGCAGACTCCCCTGCACTTCCAGCAGCAGTCCATCCGGCGGCGCCAGGCTCACGCGCGGCGTGAACCGTTGTGCGCAGACCGCAAGCTGCTGCAGCTTTTCCGGGTCGATTCCCGGCAGATGTAAGCCGGCCCATAGCTCGGGCACCGGCCTGCCGGCCGCATGCCGGCCGGTGAGGCGCAGGGGCGCAGCCCGCGGCACGCGGACAACGTTCCTGGACGCATGCAGTGAACTGCGCAAATTCAAACGGACCAGCCGCCGGGCCTCAAGAGATCGACCGCACCGCGCAGGGCGCCCCGGCCCTTCAAAAGCGTGATGCGCACCCCTGCGGTGATCGGCTCCAGACTCAGGCGCAAAACCGCGGCCGATGCCTCGCGCGCCGCGCGCCGTGGACGAAACAGCACCCCGAGGGTCCGGCCCCGCTCGGCAGCGAGTTGCAAACGGCGGATCTCGCGCGCTTTAGGCTGCCGCGCCCACGCGAGGGCCACGTCACAGGCGCCCGAGCCGAGCGCCTGCTCGAAAGCCCACAGCGGACGCGCGCCACCCACCACGGCCACCCGATCGAGCGCGACTCCCTGGGACGCGAGTGCCGGCGCAAAGGGCATCAGGGGTGGAGCGACCCACACGCACCAGCGTGCGCACCGCGCGCGCGTCAGGGCGGCGAGCGCCGGCAACAACAGGTACAGCTCACCGCTGCCGAAACGGGAGACGAGGATCTCGATCAGACCGGTGCGCGGCCAGCCATAACCCGGCAGGTATGCATCCAGAGCCGCAAATCCGGTGGGGAGCCCGCGCGGGTGCGCAGCGCTGCGGCCGCGCCAGATAGCCGGATGCTCGAGCAAACGAGCAAGTTTCGCATCGCCATCCATGCCAGATGAGCAAACAGATCTAAACCTCTCCGGAATCCGTGTGTTGCATGCAATGCACGAGAATTCACATAAAGCCGCTCGCGCGGCTCCGGCGCACCACACCCACCACAATGCCCTCGATGAGCAACGGCTCCTCTTTCAGATCCACCCTGATCGGCTCGAACTCGATGTTCTCGGGCAACAGCCACACGATGGAGCCTTCCTGACGGTAGCGTTTCACGGTGACTTCGTTCTCCAGGCGCGCCACCACGATCTGGCGGCTGCGGACTTCCGCGGTGCGGTGCACCGCGACCAGATCCCCGTCGAGGATCCCGGCATCTTTCATGCTCATGCCGGTGACCTTCAGAAGGTAATGCGGTCGTGGCTGAAACAGTCCCGGATCGATCTGCAGCCGCGCCTCGAAGTTCTCTTCGGCGAAAATGGGCTTGCCGGCGGCCACCCGGCCGATGAGCGGCAACCCGATCTGCTCCCGGATGGTGTCCTTGAGCTGGATCCCCCGCGAGGTGCCGGGCACGAGCGCGATGACGCCCTTGCGGGCCAGGGCCCGCAAATGCTCCTCGGCAGCGTTGGCGGAACGGAAGCCCAGCTCGTGCGCGATTTCGGCGCGCGTCGGCGGCATACCGGTATCGGAGATGAAGCGCTGGATGAGGCGCAGGATCTGTGTCTGGCGAGGGGTAAGGTCGGACATTTCGCCTGCCTGTTTATATATACAGCTACTGTAATTATATCCAGATCCGCGTCCGCGGCAAGAGGAGCTCTGTTCCCGCGCCAGTCAGGATGTGCTCCCTCGCATTCACGGCTGCCGTGAGTGCTGCGGCCTCGCACGCTCACGCGTACGAGCGACGCAGACTGTCAGCAACCCGCAACGCCACAGCCGAAAATTCCTGCTAAGCCACCGTCGCAAACACGCGCGCGAGCTGTCACTGCGGCCTGTGATCAACTGTCGCGAACAGAAGACAAGACGCCTGTTTGGAGTTGCATTTCCGTCGCAAATTTGATGCAGTTGCCCGCTGCGAACGACGGCGGAACTTGCTTACCGGAGTCGGTTCGGTTATCAGGGACATCCCGAATCAACAACCCAAAGGGGACGTTTATGAAGTGCGCGAGCGTTGTGAAGGCGGCGGCTGCCGTGGCATTGGTGGTTGGACTGGCAGGGTGTACGGATCTGAAGCCCCTGCAGGCGGAAATGGCAGATCTGAAGGCTCAGCTGGCCAAGGTGCAGGGTGACGCGTCGGCGGCCAAGAGCTCCGCTGATCAGGCGAACAGCGCGGCCCAATCGGCCAACCAGGCCGCCAGTGGCGCGCAGAGCACGGCCAATCAGGCGGTGGCCGCGGCCCATGCCAGCCAGTCGTGCTGCGACGCGACCAATGAGAAGATCGACCGGATGTTCAAGCGGTCGGTTTCCAAGTAAGCGACGGGTCCGGACGATCAAGACGCCGCGCACCTGCGCGGCGTTTTTTTGGCGGCCGCGGAATCAGTAGCGCACCAGCGCCGAACCCCAGGTAAAGCCGCCACCGAAGGCTTCCAGCAGCAGCAGGTCGCCGCGCCTGATGCGCCCATCGCGCACCGCGACATCCAGCGCGAGAGGCACCGACGCCGCGGAGGTGTTGCCGTGCTCCTGCACGGTGACGATCACCCGTTCCATGGGCATGTCGAGCTTGCGCGCCGTCGCCTGGATGATGCGGATGTTGGCCTGATGGGGCACCAGCCAGTCGACCGCGCTGCGCTCGAGCCCGTTCGCCGCCAGCGCCTCATCGACCGCGGCGCCGAGCTTGGTGACGGCGACTTTGAACACCTCGTTACCCGCCATGATGATCTTGAGCCCCGCGGCGAAACCCCTCGACACGCCGCTGCCGCAATACAACAGATCCTTGTATTGACCGTCCGAGTGCAGGTGGGTCGAGAGCACGCCGGGCGCATCGGCTGGCTCGAGCACCACCGCGCCCGCGCCATCGGCGAACAACACCGCGGTGGAGCGGTCGCTCCAGTCCGTGATGCGCGACAGGGTCTCCGCGCCGATCACCAGCGCGCGCCGCGCTTCGCCGCAGCGTACGTACTTGTCGGCGATCGACAGCGCGTACATGAACCCGGCACAGGCGGTCTCCACGCTGAAGGCCGGCACGCCGCGACAGCCCAGGCGCTGCTGCAGCAGCGTGCCGCAGTTTGGAAACACCAGGTCCGGCGTGGTGGTGCCGAAAGCGATGAAGTCGACATCAGCCGGCGCCACGCCGGCCGCCTCCAGGGCGCTGCGCGCGGCCTTTTCCGCCAGATCGACCGTCGTCTCGGCCTCCGCGGCGATGTGGCGGCGCTCGATGCCGGTGCGGCTGCGAATCCACTCATCGGTGGTGTCGACCATCTTCTCCAGATCGAAGTTGGTGATCACCCTCTCCGGCAGATACGAGCCGGTGCCGGCGATACGCGAGTGAATCAATTGGCGGCCCCTTCTGCGCGCAGTGCGTGCGCAATGTGCTCCGTGAGTCCGTGCCGTGCCGCCAGCGCGGCCGTGCCGATCGCCCGCGCAAACGCGACACCGTCGGCCCGACCGTGGCTTTTTACCACGATCCCGGCAAGCCCCACCATGCACGCGCCGTTGTAGCGGCGCGGATCCAGCCCGGCGGCCGCGCGGCGCAGCACCGGACCTGCGATCAGGCCGGCGAGGCGGTCGAGGAGCGAGGACTGGAACTCCTGGCGCATGCGATCGGCGATCAGGCCCGCGACGCCCTCCATGGTCTTCAACGCGACGTTGCCCGTGAAGCCGTCGGTCACGACTACGTCGACGGCGCCCGAGAAAATGTCGTCCCCTTCCACGAAGCCCACGTAGTTCAGCCCGCTGCGCGCGAGCAGCGCGTGCGCCGCCTGCACCACCTCGCCTCCCTTCATGTCCTCCTCGCCGATGTTGAGCAGACCGATGCGCGGCGCCGCCAGGCCGTACACGTCGCGGGCGATGATGGCGCCCATGGCGGCGAATTGCCGCAACTGCTCCGGTGTCGCCTTGGTGTTGGCGCCCAGATCGAGCATGTGCGTGTGACCGTGCGCGGCGGGGATCGCGGAGATGATGGCCGCGCGTTCCACGCCGGGCAGAGTGCCCAGAACGAAGTGCGAAATCGCAGTGAGGGCTCCGGTGTTGCCCGCGCTCACGCACGCGCAGGCGCGCCCGGCCTGCACCAGGTCGATCGCGAGACGCATCGAGGAATCCTTCTTGCGACGGATCGCCTCGCGTGGCTTGTCTCCCATCGCTACGACCTGGGAGGCGGCTACCACGGTGGCGCGGGCGCGAACCGAGGCGGGCAGCGGCGCCAGCGCTGCGGTAATCAGTTGCGGCTCTCCCACCAGCTGGGCGCACAGCTGTGCATCGTCGGTCAGGGCGCGCAGCGCACCGGCAACGTACTCACGCGGCTCATGGTCGCCGCTCATCACATCGATCGCGATCGGCAGCACGCAGGCCTTTGGGTCGGCGCAGGGACCTGGGGGTTTATTCTTTCTCTTCGGTCTCGGCGCGCTTCTCGATCACGCGCCGGCCCCGATAGAAACCATCCGGCGTGATCCGGTGGCGCAGGTGTATCTCACCGGACTGTGGATCGGTCGACAGTGCGGGCTTCGCGAGCCCGTCGTGTGATCGATGCATTCCGCGGCGCGAGGGCGTCTTGCGGCTCTTTTGAACGGCCATGTGTCGGGCTCCTAACTCGATTCAGTCTAACGTTTCAACAGCTCGGCAAGGCGCGCAAACGGCTTGTGCGTCGCCTCGCCCCCGCGCTCCGGCACCCCGCCGGGCGCCGCCCCGCACTCCTCGCCCTCCCCGTGCAGCGGCACGATGGGCAACGTCAGCAACATCTCTTCCGTGATGAGCTCGCCGATGCTGATGCGACCGCCCGGAGCGAGCATCGGCTCAAGATCCGCCGGCACCCTGCCGACATCCGCTTCGGAGGCGATCAGGCCCACCCGCACTACCGTGTCGACCGGCACCTGCATCGGCCTCATGCACCGCTGGCACTCGAGCATGGCCACCCCGCTCACGGCCAGCTGCGCGACGGCGAGGCTCGCCTCGCGCTTGAAGTTCACGCGCCCGTGCACGTTGCCGGCCACGCTGGCACGCTGCGAACGCAAGCCGGACAGCTCGGCGAGCGGGACAGCAAAGTCGACATCGGCTCCGCCATCCGCCAGCCGGTCAACCTCGAGCGACCTCGACCAGGGCGGCGACATGGGGCGCGTATAATAGGTAGCGACTCTCCCCAAGTCAAAATCGGATTTGGGGCTAAGCCATTGTTTCCAGTGATCTTGCCACCGCTGATCCTCGCCTCCACGTCCCCGTACCGTCGCGAACTGCTGGCGCGACTGCGGCTGGCGTTCGAAGCGATGCCGCCCGGGGTACCGGAGGAACGCATCGGCGGGGAGTCGCCGGCCGACTTCGCGCTGCGCCTCGCGCTCGCGAAGGCGCAGGCTATTGCAGCCGCTCATCCGGGCGCCCTCGTGATCGGTGCCGACCAGGTGGCCGCGGCGGGCGAGCGGGTACTCGGCAAACCCGGTGACGCGGTGCACTGCCGCGCGCAGCTGGCTGCCTTGAGTGGCAAGACCGCTCGCTTCTACACCGCCTGCGCGGTGCTGGGAGTCGGCGCCGGCGTGCGCCTCGCCCACGTCGACACCACCACGGTCGTGTTTCGCTCGCTGACCGCGGACGAGATCGAGCGCTACGTGGCGTGCGAGCAGCCGTACGACTGTGCCGGTGGCTTCAAGGTGGAGGGCTTAGGGATCGCGCTGTTTGAATGCATCGAGAGCCAGGATCCGACCGCCCTCATCGGGTTGCCGCTCATCTGGCTCGCGGGGGCACTGCGCGGCGCCGGTTACGCCCTGCCCTGAGGCGCCGGCTGGGTTTGGGGCGCGATGCCAGCTCGTCGACCACCGCGGCCAGCTCCGGCGGCAAGGGTGAGTTGACGCTGAACTCCCCGCCCTGCGGCCACGCGAAGCTCACGCTGTGCGCATGCAGGAACATGCGGCCCAGGCCGAGCGCACGCAGCTCATCGTTGAAAGCGGCATCGCCGTACTTCTCATCCCCCGCCACCGGGTGTGAGGCGTGCTGCGCGTGCACCCGGATCTGGTGAGTGCGGCCCGTGCGCAACGTGACTTCCACGAGCGTCGCCGTCTTTCCGAAGAACTGCACCGGACGGAACTCACTGACCGAGGGTTTGCCGGAAGGGCCCGCGCGCACGGTACGCTCGCCTCCAACCCGGGTATCGGTGCGCAAGGGAACGTCGATGCGCTTGGCGCCGAGTTCCCACTTGCCCCTCACGAGGGCGAGGTAGCGCTTCTCGAAGCCGTCCGTGCGCAGCAGCGCGTGCAGGCTGCGCAGCGTGCCCGCGTGGCGCGCGACCAGCAGGCACCCGCTGGTATCCCGGTCGAGGCGATGCACGAGTTCGAGGGAATCGTGCGGGTGCAGGGCGCGCAGGCCCTCGATGACCCCGAAACTCACCCCGCTGCCGCCGTGGACCGCGATACCGGCAGGCTTGTCGAGCACCAGGAGCTTCTCATCCTGGTAGATGATGGCTTTGCGGAGGCTCTCGCACAGCTGCGCTGAAGGCTTGCCCGCTTCCGCCGCCGGCAGCACCCGCACAGGGGGAATGCGGATCCTGTCGTTCAGCTGCAGGCGTGTCTCGGGGCCGGCGCGGCGCCCGTTCACCCGCACCTCGCCCTTGCGGATGACACGGTACACGCGGCTGCGCGGCAGCCCCCCCAGGCGCTTCTGAACGTAGTTATCGAGCCGCTGGCCGGCCTCCTGCAGGCTCACCTCGAAGTGCTGCACCTCGGTGCGGATCTCGCGTGGATTGGGCTCCGGCAAGGGGGCCTCAGCGTAAGGCATTGTTTCTACAACGGTCTGTCGAGTATACTCTGTGGGTTGTCCGCCAAGCGGACGCACCAGTGGTTGGCGGCAGTGGCCGCCGCCCGTTTTAGTTGGACCTCTGAATCGAGGCCATCGCATTGGGCCGACAAGATCGCGCCACCTGCGTCGAATCTCGCAAACCGAGACTTCCGCAGTCGGCGCCGTCGGTTGAGTTCACCGAAGGTTTCCTTTCTGCACCGCCTGCGATGAGTGAGGCGGTCATTGCCATGAATGAGACTCGCTCTCCTTTGTCAGGTTTAAGGAATCTTCGCAGCCGCGGACCCACGGTCCGGCGGCCTCCCGTCGTATGCTTGCCGACCCCTCACCGCACAGTAGGGGCACATGAAGAGAATGCTAGTGAATGCAACTCAGGAAGAGGAGTTGCGCGTCGCTCTGGTTGATGGACAGAAACTATTTGACCTGAGTATCGACCTACCTTCCCGCGAACAGAAAAAAGCCAACGTTTACAAGGCCCGTATCTCCCGCGTCGAGCCCTCGCTCGAAGCGTGTTTCGTTGATTACGGTGCCCCGCGCCACGGATTCCTGCCGCTGAAGGAAGTCTCCAAGGAGTTCTTCCGCCAGCCCCCTCAGGGCGGACGGATGAACATCCGCGAGCTCCTGTCCGAGGGACTGGAAGTCATCGTGCAAGTCGAGAAGGAGGAGCGCGGCACCAAGGGCGCAGCGCTCACCACGTTCATCAGCCTGGCCGGCCGCTTCCTGGTACTCATGCCGAACAACCCGCGCGCCGGCGGTGTCTCGCGCCGCATCGAGGGCGAGGACCGTGACCAGATGCGCGAGGTCATGAGCCAGCTGCAGATCCCGGACGGCATGGGCGCCATCGTGCGAACCGCCGGCGTCGGCCGATCGGTCCAGGAGCTGCAGTGGGACCTCGACAACCTCAAGGTCCAGTGGGAACAGATCGAAGCGGCCGCCAAGGACCGTCCGGCCCCGTTCCTGGTGTTCCGCGAGAGCGATGCCGTGACACGCTCCATGCGCGATTACCTCTCCGACGATGTCGGCGAGGTGCTGGTGGACAGCCAGGCCGCCTTCCAGAAGGCCCAGGAGTACATGCAGCGCTTCATGCCGGCGGACGCGCAGCGGCGCCTGAAGCTCTACACGGACGACATCCCGCTGTTTACGCGCTTCCAGATCGAGAGCCAGATCGAGTCCGCCTACGCCCACAAGGTGCAGCTGCCTTCCGGCGGCAGCATCGTCATCGACTACACCGAGGCGCTGGTGTCGATCGACATCAACTCCGCGCGCGCCACGCGTGGCGGTGACATCGAGACCACCGCCACCAACACCAACCTGGAGGCCGCGGACGAGATCGCCCGGCAGCTGCGTATCCGTGATATCGGCGGCCTCATCGTCATCGACTTCATCGACATGGAGTCCCCCAAGAATCAGCGCGAAGTCGAGGACCGGCTGCGCGATGCGATGAAGATGGATCGCGCCCGTATCCAGATCGGCCGCCTGTCGCGCTTTGGGCTGCTGGAAATGTCGCGGCAGCGCCTGCGGCCCTCGCTCGGGGAGTCCAGTCACATCGTCTGCCCGCGCTGCGTCGGCATCGGCAGCATCCGCAGCGTCGAGTCGATGACGCTCGCGGTGCTGCGCCTGATCGGCGAGGAGCTGCGCAAGGACCGCACCGCGCGCGTGATCGCGCAGGTTCCGGTCGCCGTGGCCACCTATCTCATCAACGAGAAGCGCGAGTGGCTGCGCACGCTCGAGGACAAGAGCGAAGCGGAACTCATCGTCGTGCCGAACGAGAACATCCAGACGCCCGAATACTCGATCAGGCGCGTACGCCACGACGAGATGGACCTGCCCGAGCACCGGCAAGCGACCTATCTCATGCCGAGCGCGCCGGAGATCACCGAGCCCGGCATCGCCCAGGACAAGAAGCCGCAGGCGGAAACTCCGGCCGTGGCCACGCTGCTGCCTGCCACCGCCGCGCCGAGCGGCGCGCCGTCCGTGGCGGCGCCTGCCGCGGCGGCGCGCGCCCCGGCAGACGCGCAAGTGCACGTTGGATTCTGGTCGCGCTTCAAGCGACTGTTGGCGGGCGAGCCGGTGGCGCGGGAGCCCGCGCCGCCCGTGAGCCCGGCATCCCCGGCACGTCCGCCGCGCCGCGATGGCGGTCCACGCCGCGACGGCCGCGGTGAGCACGGGCGCCATTCACGTTACTCCGAGGGCGCCCGGCGCGAGCACGGGGAAGGCCGCCGCGACGGCCGCGATCGGGATCGTAACCGGGACCCCCGCGACCGCGATCGCAATCGCGATCAGGGCCAGGGCCGCAGACCCGAGCGCTTCGCCGAGCGCGGCCCCGAGCGCAGCGTCCCCAACCGTGGCGAACCCGGTCAGCCGCCGCCGGACGCTTCCGCCCGCCCGGACTCCGGCGCTGCGGCGCCGGCCTCGGGGGCGCCGGGCGAGGCGCGCGCAGATCGCCCGGAGCGCACTGACCGTCCGGACCGCGGCGGGCGCGGTCGCCGTGGCCGCCGCCGCGGCCGGCGTGGCGGGGGCGGTGGTGCGCGCGAGGGCGGCATCGGACAGGCAGCCGGGGGCCCCGGCGCATCCGAGCGCGAGCCGGAACGCGAAGCGATGACGCCGGCGGCCGCACCGGAATCGAATACGTCCGGCAACGGTTCGCAGGACGCGCCCGCCCCGCGCGCGCCCGCCGTGCGGGAATTTCACGCCGAGCCGGGTGAGTCGCCAGGGCGACTCGAGCCGGCCACGATTGCGCATTTCGAACCGACGCCGAAGCCGCCGGACGCCAACAAACCCTACGTGGTGTGGACGTCCGCGCCGCCGCCGGAAAAGCCCGACGGCGAACGGGGTCCGGAGGAGTAAGCGCCCCGGATCCTCACGCCGCGCGGCTACGCTGGCGCAGGTGCGCGAGCAGGCCTCGCGTGGCCGCTTCTACGAGGTCGAGCACCTCCTCGAAGCCGTTGGGTCCGCCGTAGTAAGGGTCCGGAACATCCTCCGGACCGGCTTCCGGAGCAAACTCGAGGAACAGCCGCAGCCGCTCGTGCGCGTCCGGCGGCGCGTGCCGGCGCAACACGCGCAGGTTCTCACGATCCATCGCCAGAATGAGATCGAAGCGCTCGAAGTCGCCGGGTTCCACAACGCGCGCGCGCAGCGCCGTAAGGTCATATCCACGGCGGGCGCCAGCCCGGCGGGTGCGCGCATCGGGTGGCTCGCCCACGTGATACGCGGCCGTGCCGGCCGAATCCACTTCGATGGCAAGTTCGGGCGCCTCGCGCGCAGCGAGCGTGCGTAACACGGCCTCGGCGGTCGGCGAGCGGCAGATGTTGCCGAGACAGACGAACAGGATTCTCATACCGGTGCTTGCAGGTGTATCCCGGATACACTCCCGGAGCGGCAGATGTTGTCGGATCGGCGAATACGCGCACTCAAGCCTGCACCCCGCGATAAGTGGTACTGCGACGGCAACGGATTGTACCTGCGCGTCCGCAGGACGGGCGGGCGCTCCTGGTCGCTTCAACGAACAGGTGCGCCGCAACCGCAGCCGATTCCCGGCCGATTTCATGTTCCAGCTCACCGCCGAAGAGAGCCGCTCTTTAAGGTCGCAATTTGCGACCTTAAAGAGCGGCCGCGGGCAGCACCGCAAATACCTGCCCTACGCGTTCACCGAGCAGGGCGTGGCCATGCTCTCTGCGGTGCTCAGGAGCGCTCGCGCCATTGCCGTCAACATCCAGATCATGCGGGCCTTTGTCCGTATGCGCGAGCTGCTGATCTCGAACCGAGAGCTCGCTGAAAAACTCGATCAGCTCGAGGCGCGGCTGGAGAAAAAGCTGGTCTCCCACGATGAGGCGATCGCCGCAATCCTTTCCGCGATCCGCGAGCTCATGAACCCGACGCCGCCAAGGCGCCGCAGCATCGGCTTCACCGCCGCGTTGCTGAATCGCAACAGCTTGGTTCTTTCCAAACAATAAGTGCCAAGACATCGAGCCCGAGGGGCTGCAAGAGAGCCCAAAACGCAGGGTTGCAGTCGCCGAGAGAGCTCAGATTTAGCTGTTCTCATTTGATAAACCACTGTCGCGGGCGGGCAACCGCTGCTACGATCCCGCGACAAACTGGGATATGGGCCTTCGCTGAAGCGCCTGACCCGCAGCACGTGCACTGAACCTCGTGCCTGCCGGTTTAGGGTCGCTCACGAAGGGGAGTGGCCGGAAGAGCAGCAGCCATTTTTGGGGGAAACCCAATGAACCAGGTGATGACGTATAAGGTTCGCTCCGCCAAGGCTCAGCAGGGTCTTTGTGTAACAGCGTTCGTAACCCTGTGCAGTGTGAGCGCGGTCGCACAGGAGCAGAAAGGCGGCCCGGTGCCGGAGGTTGTGGTTACGGGATCGCGGATCCTGCGCACTGATACAGAGACTCCCAGCCCGCTGCAAACCATAACGGCAGAGGACCTGAAGCAGTCCGGCTACACCAGTACCCAGGAGGTTCTCACCCAACTTACTGCGAACGGTCAAGGCACGTTGTCGCAGAGCTTCTCGGGCGCATTCGCGAGCGGCGCCGCCGGCGTCGCGCTGCGCGGTCTCAACGTCGGGTACACGCTCACCCTGATCAATGGCCACCGCATGGCACCTTACCCGATCGGCGACGACGGGCAACGTTCGTTCGTCGACATCGCCAATATCCCCTTCGATGCCATCGAGCGTATCGAAGTCCTCAAGGACGGCGCCTCGGCCGAGTACGGCTCGGACGCGGTTGCCGGTGTCGTCAACATCATTCTGAAAAAGTCCTATCAGGGAGCATCGATTACCGCCGATGCGGGCACCTCGAGGTACTGGGACGGCAACACCTATCACGGGGCCTTCATCGTGGGCGCGGGCGATCTGGTGAATGACGGACACAATGCCTACATCTCCGCTGAATTCCGCACGCAGAACCAGATCCGCTTCGTGGACCGTGGCGGGTATTTCACGCAGGGTGACTTCACTGCACAAGGAGGAATCAACGTCACTCCGGGTGTGCCCAACATTCTGAACGGCGGTTTAGCTCGTTCCGGCACCGGTTATGTGGTCGATCCCAACTCCACCACGGGTCTGCCCACCGGGTTCATGCCGGGCTGCACGCTCGCCTTCTACCAGGCATCGCAATGCACTTACCAGGACACCTGGAACCAGATTCAGCCCTACACGACCAACTACAACATCGTCGGGCGCTTCACGCAGAACTTCGCCCAGGACTGGCAGGCGTCCTTCGATGGCTCGTTCTTCGAGAGCAAGTCCCAACAGCTGAGCCGGCCGCGTCGGACGTTCACGGACGGTTATACGGGCGTGGCGTCCGGTCCGGGAGTCACTCCGTACGTTCTCCCGCCCGTCGGATCGACGATGATCCCCCCCACCAACCCGAGCTTCCCGGCGGGTCTCGTCATTCCCCCGGGCCCGGGCAATCCTACGGGCGCCGGCATCCTGTATTACACGTTCGTTGCCCAGAGCCCCGAGATTACCGATACCGACTCCAAGTCCTATCGGGCCGTGCTCGACCTCACCGGCAAGATCGGCACGTGGGACCTGGACTTTGCCGCCGGGTACACGGAAGTGGACCTGGATCTCACCGGCACAGGCTATGTAAGTGCGTCCAACCTGCAGGAGGCACTCGACAGCACGACCAATCCCTATATCGTCGGCGGGCACAACACCCCAACGGTCCTCAACTTCGTAGCGCCGCAGCTGACGAGCACCGAAACCTCGAAGCTGGCCTTCGGCCACGTTGGTCTCACGAACTCCAATCTGCTGACTCTGCCGGGCGGCTCGCTCGGCTTCGCGGTTGGCGCCGATTACTTCGACCGCAAACAGCACACAGTCGCTCCGCAGCAAGTCGCGGACGGATTCATCACCGACTTCAGTAACAACTTCACGGTCGGAACCCAGCAGGTGGCATCCGGATATGCCGAGTTCGACGCGACCCTGTTCAAGCAACTCGAGGTCAACCTCGCGGGTCGCTACGACCACTACAATCTCTCCGGCGGGAAGTTCAGCCCGAAGGTCGGCCTCAAGTGGAAACCGATTGAGCAATTTGCACTGCGCGGCACCGCCGCCAAGGGCTTCCGGGCGCCCGGACCAGCGGAGAATGGCCAGGCCGGTCAGACGTTCTTTGCAGCCAGCACGAACGACCCGATTTTGTGCCCGAATCCGGGTAGCCCGACCTCTTACCCTAACTTTGCCAACCAATGCGTGGTCAACCTACCCGGCCAGCAAGTCACCAACCCGAATCTCAAGCCGGAGACGTCGAAGTCCTACACGGTGGGCTTCATCTTCGAGCCGGTCAGCTCCTTCAGTACGACCTTCGACTGGTATCACATCAAGATCGACGATCAGATCGTCTCGGGCGGCCCGCAGATTACGGTGCGTGGCAGCAGCGTTACGCCACTGCTGCAGTACCAGCCCTCCGGGCCTCCCAAGCTGGTGACGCCGCCGGTCGGGCCGATTGCCTTCAACGCGATATCCTTCATAAACGCCAACACGACCGAAACCGACGGCTTCGACCTGTCGTTCGACTTCCACCATCGCTGGGATAACGGCTGGCAGTTCCGTTCGGACGCCATCTGGACCTACATCAACAAGTTCGACATCACGATCGACGGGACGACCTACCAGCTCGCCGGTACGCACGGACCGTTCTTCTTCTCGGGCGACACGGGCAACCCCAAGTCGCGCGTGCGCTGGGAGAACACCTTCGGCAAAGGGCGCTGGTCGGCCACCATCACGATGAACTACATCAGCGCGTTCAAGGTCACCGATCCATCGTCGATCGCTTTTGCTGGCGTCCCACAGGACACCTGTCTCGAGGCACTGACCAACGGCGGTGGAGCGGCCTCGCTGGACTTCGCGAACCAACTAGCCGCTGGCAACATACCCAGCGATTCGATGTGCAGGGTGAATCACTTCACGACCTGGGACCTGTATGCTCGATTGGACGCCACCGACAAGCTGAGTTTCCACGGCTCTGTAACCAATCTCTTCAACGCCAAGGCGCCGTTGGACTGGGCGACCTACGGCGGCGCGCTGGGTGAGGTGCCGTGGAATCCCTCGCTGCATTATTCCGGAGCGGTTGGTACGTACTTCAGCCTCGGAGCCACCTACACCTTCTAAGCTCTCATTGGTGCTCTGACACTGTGGCGCTCGCTCTCACCGGCTGGCGGCACAGTCGTTTTGGGGCGCCTCCGCCGCGCGCCCGGATCATGCCAGCACCGCCGAGCAATCGCTCGGCCGTCGCCTCGCAGGCGAGCCACACCCACGGGACCTAAGCGTCCAGGTGAGAGACGATGCGACACCGAGAATCGTCGCCGCGTCCTTGACCGTCGGTGACATTCGGCACCGTCTTCTTGAAGGTGTAGAGCGGGCTGGTGCCGATGTCGCCGAACACTACTCCGAGTGCTGCCACCGCCAGAGCGGTGAGCGCCGGATGCGCGGTCTTGTCGGCGGCATACGCGTGGGACCCTTCGGCCTTAGACTGCCACCGGGGGACCACCTGGGGGAAACACCATGTCCAGATCGCGCCGCGAGTTTCTCATGACTTCCGGTGCCGCGCTGCTTTCGCCTGCGGCCGGGGCGCAGCCCGCCGAACCGCCGCCGGGCACGCCGCCGGCGTTCGGCACCGCGCCCGCTGTCGGCCCCGAGGTGAGCGCTGCAACCTTTGCGGCAGCCGAGAAGCTCTCGGGCGTGGAGCTCACGTCGGCGGAACGCGCCCAGGCTGCGGTCAACTGGCGCAGCAGCATGGCTGCGGTCCACGAGCGCCGCAGCGGGCCGCGCAAGGTCCCGCTAGCCCCGACGCTGGCGCCTTATTCCACTTGGAACCCGCTGCAGCCCGGGCACGGTCCGATCCCGCAGCGCGAGTACTTCGCGCGCAGCGCGCGCGACCCGGGGGCGCTGCCGCCCGCCGACGCCGACATCGCCTTCGCGCCGGTGTGGAAACTGTCGCGCTGGATCGAGACCCGCCGCCTGAGCTGCGAGCGGCTGACGCGCATCTACCTCGAGCGCTGCGCGCGCTACGACGGGCGGCTGCGCTGCGTGATCACGCTGACCCGCGAGCAGGCGCTCGCGCAGGCGCAGCAGGCGGACCACGAGATCGCTGCGGGGAAATATCGCGGGCCGCTGCACGGCATTCCGTGGGGCGCGAAAGACCTGCTCGACACGGCCGGGATCCCCACGACTTATGGCGCGGAGCCCTACCGGGAGCGCGTACCGGACGCCGACGCCGCGGTCGTGCGCCGGCTGCACGCTGCCGGTGCCGTGCTGATCGCCAAGCTCAGTCTCGGGGCACTCGCGCTCAACGACGTGTGGTTTGGCGGACAGACGCTCAACCCCTGGCTGCTCGAGGAGGGGTCCTCGGGCTCGAGCGCCGGACCCGGCGCGGCGACCGCCGCCGCCTTGGTTGCGTTCGCCATCGGCAGCGAGACCGAGGGCAGCATCGTCAGTCCGAGCATGCGCTGCGGTCTCGTGGGGCTGCGGCCGACCTTCGGCCGCGTTCCGAGGAGCGGTGCGATGACCTTGTGCTGGTCGCTCGACAAGCTCGGGCCCATGGCACGCAGTGTCGAGGACGTCATGCTGGTGCTCGCGGCGATCGCGGGAGCGGACGCGGGCGATCTCGGCAGCGCCTCGGCACCTCTCGAGTTCGACGCGGCGGCAAGCGTCGCCGGGCTGCGCGTCGGCTACTTCCCCCGCTGGATGCAGGAGGATCCGGCCACCGAGGTCGACCGTCAGGTGCTCAATAAGCTCCCGGCGCTCGGCCTCGAGCCGGTCCCGGTCGCCATTCCCGACTGGCCGTATGACGATCTCAACACGATTCTGTTCGCCGAAGCCGCGGCCGCTTTCGAGGAGCTGAGCTTGAGCCACGGGGTCGACGCTCTGCGCATGCAGGTGCCGGACGCGTGGCCGAACACGTTCCGCCAGGCGCGCTTCCTGTCGGCTGTCGATTTCGTGCAGACGGATCGGCTGCGGCGCGCGGTCGCGCTCGAGATGCAGCGCCTGCTCTCGCAGGTCGACCTGCTGCTCGTGCCGTCGCTGCGCGATGAGATGCTCACCATCGGAAACTTCACCGGCCTGCCGTCACTGACGCTGCGTGCGGGCTTCGTGCGCGTCGGCGAGGCGCGCAGCGACTGGGCGCCCGATCCCGCACGGCCGTTGCCGAAGTTCGCGCCGCCGCGCCGCGTGCCTCACGGTGTGACGCTGATCGGCCGGCTGTTCGATGAGGGAACCATCGCCCGCGTGGGCCTCGCGCTCGAGCGCAGTCTCGCGGTGGGGGACGAGAGGCCACCCGGTTTTTAATTCCGTATCCATCCCGCATCCGGCGGCCAAGCAGACGGTCCGCGGTCAAGTCCTCCTGATTTCGTGGTGCGGACCGTCCGCTAATCACAATCCGAACGGCAGGTCTTGGAAATCGCGAGAGGCAGCAGTGGGTCAATTGCTCACGGTTCGTGCGAGCTGGCTAAGTGGTAGCGCGGGCGTGATTCGCTTAATCCCTACTCGCCCGCCCCTGGTCACGCCATGGCGCTGCCGATGGGACGCTTCCCGGAGATCTGCCGCTGCTACGAGGGCTTGGCCTCACTGCCTGCTTGACGGGAGGCGCTTGCGGCAAGAGATGCCGCACTGGCGTCGTGGCGCTCCAAGAGGGCGACCAGGTGACGCCCGTCAAAGGGCCTGTCAGCCACGAGCCCGCGATCTCCAGTTGGGCCGGTGTATCCCCGGGTGTAGCCCGGATCAAGCGAGGTTGGGAGATTTTACAGTGTCAGGCACTGCCGACGGCCTTTAGGGGAATTAGCCGGCTGCGATCGGCCCAGTGTCGGCAGGAAATTTCAGGTGCGATGCTCTGCAGTTGTGAATCGCCCGCGCTCGAACGGAATTCGGGTGCCATGCCGAGTGAGAAGGCCGCTGATAGCTACGGAGGGTCAACGGGCCATGGAAGGCTTTAAGAGGGTCAGCAGCTCCGCCGCGGAATGGGATGCCATGGCGGGATGCTACGATGCCGAGAGGATCACCGATCAGGTCTACGAGGCCTGCGTTCGGCAGGCAGTCACGGATTTGCGGCCAGCGGGGACGGTCCTGGACTGCGGATGTGGAACCGGCCTTGCAACGCGTTACTTGCTGGGCGCTGAGAATGTGCATGCGCTTGATTTATCCGAGCGCATGCTCGAGAAGCTGCGCAGGAAAATCCGCTCTGAAAAGTTGAAGACCGCACGCGGCGATGTGCGTCACCTCCCCTATCCCGACGCGATGTTCGATGGTGTGCTGGTCGCAAACGTCCTGCAGCACCTGGCGCCCTCCGATCAACCGCGGGCGGCGGCGGAGATCATGCGGGTACTGAAGCCCGGCGGCAGGTACAGCGTGAGCGTTCATCACTACAGCGTGGAGAAAAAACGCGCCGGCTGGAAGAAAGAAGGCAAGCCGGGTGGCAGTGCACGTAGTCCCGACTACATCTTCCGCTACACGCGCGCGGAACTCGCAGCACTCTTTCCGCGTGCGCAGATTCGAGCAATCGGTTTTTACGGCTGGCCGGCGCAGATCGTGATCACCCGTACGGCTGGGCACGCCCTGGCGCGCCTCGGGCGCGGCCACATGATTTCCGCCTACGGGACGCGCTTGCACTGACAGACCGGGGCCGCCCCCTATCTTACGCTGTACCCGCGGCCCTCGAGGCAGGCGCGTTTCGCGCGTTGATAGTCCGCGCGCTTGCCGCCCGCCTGCTCCGGCGGCACGCCGCCGGCGGACTGGGTCGGGTCGAACCCGGTCTGCGACGACGCCCACTTGTGACACTCGTACTTGTCGTTCGCCTGCTGATCCGCGGGCTGGCCGTTCTGCGGATAGATGAACAGATCGTCGCTCGGCGGTGCCTGGGTGCTCGCACCCTGATCATTCGGCGGCTCTACGACTTCGTAACTATTTTCTGCGTCGCGCCACGCATAGTAGGTGTCGTTGGCGTAGTAGTACGGGAATCCGCCGATCCACACCGTGGTGTAAAACGGCGGCAGCACCGGCACGAACACGCCAATGGGCGCCCCCACAACGACGAAGCTCGGTCCGTACGGTGCGTACCAGACGCCACCCGAGTAGAAGTAGCGCCCGCCCCCGCGCTCGACGGTGAAAGGTCTGCCGGGCACCGCGCGCACATAGCCGCCACGGCCGGGATAGTAGTGGTTGTGGCTGTAGCGCTCGTCCAAATGCTCGGCACGATGCTCGGCACGCGCACCACCATGGCGCTCATCCGCCCGCACCGCCGTCGCGCTCACTGCCAGCGCTACGAGCGCCACGAGCGTCGCGCCGGCTGTCCGTGCGACAAGCCCGCTCTTCATAACCTCACCGTACACTGTAACCGCGAGCGTCCAGGCAGGCGCCGATGGCGCGCCGGTAATTGGCGGCCTTCTGCTCCTGCGCGGCGGCCTGGCGCCGATCGTTCACGACCACGGCGTGCGTCTCCTGGGCGTTGGCCGCGTCACTGACGCTGCCGATCGCCCCGCCCACCACCGCGCCCGCCAGCGCACCCGTGGCGGCCTCCCAGGGCCTGGAGATCGCCGCGCCGATGATGGCGCCGGTCACCGCGCCTACCGCGGTGCCCGTTCCCGGAGGTGGCCCTGCCGAGACGACCCGCACGCGCTGGTGCGGCGGCACACCGGGGGCACTCGGATCAAAGCCAGTCTGCTGAGTGGCCCATTGGCTGCACTCGTAGTGGTCGCGATCCTGCTGCTCCGGCGCCTGGCCGTGCAGGGGATACGCATAGACATCGGTGTTCGGCGGCGGCGGCGCCTGCACCTGGGGGGGCGGCGCCGGCCGCGGCGGCGGCTGCACTGCGCAACCTGCCAGAGCCAGGCCGGCCAGGGACGTAGCCGCCACCCAGGCCAGCGTCGTGCGAATGCTCGTCGGGGTTCTGTTCATCATCGGGCCTGTTCCCTTGAAGCGCGCTGCTTCCGGAAAGAACGCAGATTGCGGGCTCGCGGTTGACAGTTCAAGAACGCCGCAAACACGCTGGATTTGACGCCGGCGCAACCTGCAAGTTCCGGTCCCGCCACTGGCATCCACTGTGAACAATTGTTAAGGCGCCCTGGCGCCTGCGCTCACCTTGCAAGTGTAGCGCTTCAGCGCACCGGCGCAGTTATCAGCGCCGTGACCCGTTCGAGATCTGCGGGCGTATTCACGTCCGGGCCGGGGGCTTCGCGGGCCTCGGCGACGTAGACAGCCAGGCCGTGTTCGAGCGCGCGCAACTGCTCGAGTCTCTCGCGCGCCTCGAGCGCACCGAGGGGAAGCTGCGCGAGGCGCAGGAGCGAGCCCACGCGATAGGCGTAGATGCCGACGTGGCGGCGCGCGCCGCCGCAGTCGCGCTGACTGGCGGGACCTGACGGTGCGCTGTCGCGATTCCAGGGAATCGGCGCGCGGCTGAAGTACAGTGCCCGCCCCGATGCGTCGGTCACGACTTTCACCGCGTTAGGATCCAGCAGCTCCTCCACCGAGGTGATCGGGGTCGCAAGCGTGCCGACATCCGCCTGCGGGTGCTCCTGCAGCAGGGCTGCCACCTGGCCGATGAGCGCCGGGGGAATGAGCGGTTCATCACCCTGCACGTTCACCACGATGTCATCCGGCGGCCAACGGCGCGCGCGCGCGACTTCAGCGATGCGATCGGTGCCCGAAGCGTGGGTGCGTGCGGTCAGCAGCGCCTCGGCACCGAAAGCGTGCGCGGCGCTGACAATCCGCTCATCGTCGGTGGCGATCAGCACTTCGCGCGCCCCCGCCGCGCAGGCGCGTTCGTATACCCATTGCACCATGGGCTTGCCGCCGATCGGCCGCAGCACCTTGCCCGCAAGGCGCACCGAGGCATGACGCGCTGGTATGACCACGCGGAACACGCGCCGCCCTTCGCTCAACGCTCGAGCAGAGGATCGTCGGCGGCGAGCTGGCGCGCCTCTTCCTCCAGCATCACGGGCACCGCGTCGCGGATCGGATAGGCGAGACGATCCATGCGGCACACCAGCACCTGTGCCTCGCGCTGGAACTTGAGCGGCCCCTTGCACACTGGACAGGCGAGTATCTCGAGCAGGCGTGCATCCATCAGATCTGACCTCCGGCGACGCTGGTGGGGCGCACCTTCGCCAGCACCCGCGCCAGCAACTCGTGCGCCTCGGGCGCGCTGAACTGCGCGGCGACCGGGACATACCACAGCCGCGGGTTGGCGAACTCCAGGCATTTTACGGCATCTTTCTCGGTCATGAGCACCGGCAGGCCATCGGCGAACGCCAGCTCCGCGGCCGCGAAGCGATGATGGTCGGCAAAGGCGTGTTCGATGACCTCGATGCCGTGCGCGCGCAGCTCGCCAAAGAAACGCGCCGGATTGCCGATCCCGGCCACGGCGTGCACGCGCTGTCCGCCGAACCGGTGCAGCGCGCGCGGGGTCTCCCGTCCGTCGAGCCTCACGGCCTCCTGCGCTACCAGCCGCATGGCGAGTGCCGCGGACCTCGGCAGCGCGGCGCTGAGCGAACCGTGTTCGGGCGCGCCGTTCATCACCACCGCGTCGGGTTGCGGCAGACGCGCGAGCGGCTCACGCAGCGGGCCCGCCGGCAGCACCCGGCCATTGCCGAAGCCGCGCGCGCCGTCGATCACCACGATCTCGCAATCACGACCGAGGCGCAGATGCTGCAATCCGTCGTCCGCGAGGATGACATCGGCGCCGCCTGCAACCAGAGCGCGCGCGCCGGCGACGCGATCCCTGGCGACCACGGTCGGACAGGCGGTGCGGCGCGCGAGGATCAGCGGCTCGTCGCCGACCTGCCGCCAGTCGGAAGTCGACTGCACGGCGCGCGGCCCGGCGCCGCGGCGCCCGTAACCGCGTGACACGATGCCCACCTTCAGTCCCTCGCTGATCAGCTGGCGCGCGAGCCAGATGGTGAGCGGCGTCTTGCCGGTGCCACCCACCGTGAGATTGCCCACCACCACCACCGGCTTGCCGGCACGCTCGGTGCGCACCCAACCCGAGACATAGGCGCGGCGGCGCGCGCGCATCAGCGCGCCATACAGCCAGGCCAGCGGCCAGAGCAGCGAGGGGCGCGCGCGCTCGCGATACCAGAGCTCGGTGAGCCGCTGCTCCATCGCCTCTCGCCCCCGTCAGGCCGAGAACTGCAGGCGGTGCAGCTGCGCGTACAGGCCGCCGTGCGCCAGCAGTTGCACGTGCGTGCCGCTCTCGGCGATCGCGCCCGCATCGAGGACGATGATCCGGTCGGCCTGCTCCACGGTGGACAGGCGGTGGGCGATGATGAGGGTGGTGCGGTTGCGCACCAGCTGCGCCAGCGCCGCCTGGATGTGCCGCTCGGCCTCGGTGTCGAGCGCGGAGGTCGCCTCGTCCAGGATCAGAATCGGCGCGTCCTTCAGCAGCGCCCGCGCGATGGCGATGCGCTGGCGCTGCCCGCCGGAGAGCAGCACGCCGCGATCACCCACCAGCGCATCGAGCCCCGCGGGCTGGCTGCGCGCGAACTCGAGCACGTGTGCGGCCTCCGCCGCGCGTTCGATGGCCGCATCCGGCAGCTCGCGGCCAAAGGCGATGTTGTTGCGGATGGTGTCGTCGAACAGCACCACATCCTGGCTGACGACCGCGATCTGCTCGCGCAGGTTGCGCAGCTCGTAGTCGCGCACATCGTGACCATCGATGCGCACGCTGCCTGCGCCGGCGTCGTAGAAGCGCGGCAGCAGATTGACCAGAGTTGACTTGCCGCTGCCGGAACGCCCGACGATCGCGAGACTCTCGCCCGCCGCGACCTCAAGCGACACGTCGGCAAGCGCCGCCGCCCGCTCGCGCGCCGGCGCGCCCTGCGGATCCGCCGCCGTCACGCCGCCCGCGTAACTGAACCACACGTGATCGAACTGCACCGCACCGCGTGCGCGCGCGACCCGCCGGGCGCCGCCCTGCGGCTCCACCGGCTGATCCAGCAGCTCGAACAGGCTCTGGCCCGCGGCGATCCCCTGCTGCAGGGGGCCGGCCACGCCGACCAGCTCGCGCAGCGGCTGCGCGATGCTCACCAGCGCGGTCAGGAAGCCGAACAGGTCACCCATGCTCATGCGGCCGTGTATGGCATCGGCTATCGCGATCGAGAGCACGAACGCGAGACCCACCACGGTCACCAGCTGCACGATGGGATTGGACACTCCCTTGGTCAGAATCAGCTTCATGTTCGAGCGCAGGTTGTGCTCGTTCACGGCGTCGAACTGGCGGCCGAGATGCTCCTGGGCGTTGTAGACCTTGATCAGGCGCGGGGCTTCGAAGCTTTCCTTGGCGACGCGCGTGACATCGCCCATCGAGTCCTGGATGCGGCGGCTGTAGCGGCGGAAATGCCGGTTGATGACCGACACCAGCCAGCCCACCAGCGGCCCCATGGTGAGCGCAATGAGCGTGAGGCGCACGTTGAGCCACAGCAGGAAGCCGACCGAGGCGAGGATGGTGAGCGTCGTGCGCACGACGATGATCACCGAGTCGGTGGTCGCCTGGCCGATCTGTTCGGTGTTGTAGGTGAGGCGCGACAGCAGCGCGCCCGAGGAACTGCGATCGAAGTAGCCGATCGGCAGTTGCAGGATGCGCCGGAACACCTCGCGGCGCAGCTGGCTGACGATCTGGCGGCCGACGTAGCCCATGAAGTAGGTCTGGATGAAGTCGCCCAGCCCCCGCAGGATGAACAGTCCGACCAGCGCGAGCGGCACCCACACGATGGTGCGCGGGTCCTGGTGGGTGAAGGTGCCGTCGCCGAATTTCTTGGCGAGCAGCGCGAAGCTCGCCATGGTGGCGGAAAACAACACCCCGCCCAGGATCCCGAGAATGAAGCGCCCCCGATAGGGGCGCAGATAGCCGAGCAGGCGCCGGTAGGCCCGCAGCGCGCCGTCACCGGGGGGCGGCGCACTCCTCGTTCCGATCACCGCACGGCCTGCGTCGTTCAAGGCTTGCCCGCCGTGTCTTCCCTGACCGTCGCGACATTGACCTCGGAAAACCCGAGGCGCCCGAGCACGTCCATGGCGGTGATGACGGACTGGTGAGTCGCGCGCGCGTCCGCGCGCAGCGTGATGCGCATGCCGCGGTTGGTGCCCGCTTCCTTGAGCAGCGCGGCGCGCAGCGTCTCGGGACTGGAATTGATGAGCTCGCGCCCGTTCACGAGATAGCCGCCCTGCTGGGTCACGCTCACGACCAGCGGCTCGCCGCTGACCTTCTCGGTCGGCACGGCGCTCGCATGCGGCAGGTGCACGTGCAGTCGCCCCTCGTCGGTGAACCTGCTCGACAGAATGAAGAACACCACCAGCAGCAGCACCACGTCGATCAGCGACACGACGTTGATCTCCGGCTCCTCGTGGCGGCGCGGCTTGAGGTTCACGGCAAGTGAGGCCCGCTACGCCGCGGCGGCCGGCGAGGCGCGCTCGCGCAGCCGCGCCGCTTCCAGCGCGTCCGCCATGCGGATCGCATGCTTCTCCATCTGCACCACGATGCCGTCGACCCTGCCGCGCAGGTAGCGGTAGAAAATCAGCGCGGGAATGGCGACGCACAGGCCGGCGACGGTACAGATCAGTGCCTCGGCGATGCCGCCCGAGAGCGCGCGCGGGTCGCCCATGCCGCCGGCCTGAATCGCGTTGAAGGCGCGGATGATGCCGGTCACGGTGCCGAGCAGGCCGAGCAGTGGCGACACCCCGGCGATCGTGCCGAGCGTGTTGAGAAAGCGCTCGAGCTCGTGCACCACGTGCCGCCCGGTGTCCTCGAGACGCTCCATCAGGATCTCGCGCGGCCGGTGACGGTTGGCGAGTCCGGTGGCCAGGAGTTTGCCGAGCGGTGAGTTCTGCTCGAGCGCCGCGATCACCTTGTCATTGATCTGGTTCGCCTCGATCAGCTGCCACACGCGCTGCGGCAGCTCCTGCGGCAGCACGCGCTTGTCCTGCAGGGTCCACAGGCGCTCCAGAATGATGGCCGCCGCGGTGATCGAGCACAGAATGATCGGCCACATCAGCGGGCCGCCGGCCCGCACTATTTCCCACATCCTACGCGACCCCAGGGAGCGGTGACTGCAAAGGCGGCATCATACCGGGGCGGGGCCGCTCAAGGCAGCGCCGCCGCTGCGGCGCGGCGCACATCCCCGCCGGCGGCCTTCTGGTAGAGTCTTCGGCTCGATGCCACGCCGGCTGCTGAAAAGACTCATCCCCGACCCGGACACGCTGCGCGAGCGCTGGTTCCTGCGGCCCTTCGGCGCGCGGATCATTGACCCGCACCTGTGGACGCTGCATCGGCGCGGCGTGACGCACGCCTTCGGGGCCGGACTGGCGATCTGCTTCGTACCCCTGCCGGTGCACCTGCTGCTGGCAACCAGCGTTGCGGTCATCTGGCGCCTCAACATTCCGGTGATCTGCGGCACCACCTTCCTGCTCAATCCCTTCACCGCGGTGCCCGCGTACTACCTCGCCTACCGGGTGGGAGCGGCGCTGCTGCACGTGCCGCGCCAGCACTTCAAGTTCGTCCCGAGCTGGCACTGGTTCGGCCACAGCCTGGCGCCGGTATGGGAGCCGTTCGTCGCCGGATGCATCATCTGCGCGCTGCTCGCCGGCCTCATCGGCTGGCTGTCGCTGGACCTCCTGTGGCGCTGGCAGGTGACCAGCCGCTACCGCGCCCGACACGGCACCCAGGCGGCCTGAAGCTTGGGGGCCGGCGCGCCGCGCGCGCGCCGCTAGGCACGCGCGCTCAGCGTGCCGCGCTCGAGTTCGTACACGCGCTCCATGCGGGTGGCGAGCTTCAGGTCATGAGTCACCACCACCAGGCTGGTCCCGCGCTCGCGATTGAGCTCCAGCATCAGCGCCAGCACGCTGTCCGCGTTGCCGCCGTCCAGATTGCCGGTCGGCTCATCGGCCAGCACGATACGCGGCTGCGTCACCAGAGCGCGCGCGACCGCCGCGCGCTGGCGCTCCCCGCCTGAGAGCTGGTGCGGCCGGTGCTGCAGCCGCTCGCCCAGACCCACACGTTCGAGCAGCCGCTGCGCCTCGGCACGCGCGGCGGCGACCTTCATGCGCCGCACCAGCAGCGGCATGGCGACGTTCTCCAGGGCCGAGAATTCCGGCAGCAGGTGATGGAACTGATACACGAAACCGAGCGCGTGGTTGCGCAGCGTGCCGCGCTCGCTCTCGGCCAGGGAATGGATGTCGCGGCCGGCGACCAGCACCTCGCCGGCGGTGGGACGGTCGAGACCACCCAGAATCTGCAGCAGCGTGGTCTTGCCGGAACCGGAGGCGCCGACGATTGCGACCCGCTCACCGGCGGACACCGCGAGCGCCACACCCTGCAACACCGGCAGCAGCACCGGCCCCTGACGGAAGCTCTTGTGAACGTCGCGGGCTTCCAGAACGTAGTCACTCATGGCGCAAAGCCTGCGCAGGTGCGGTGCGTGCCGCGCGCCACGCCGGGTAGATGGTCGCCAGCGCGCACAGCACGAACGCCACCCCGCAGACCCGCAGCACGTCGATCGCTTCGACGTACGCGGGCAGATCGCTCATGTAGTACACCCGCGCGTCGAGGAACTGCGTACCGAGCAGATGCTCGAGCGCGCCCACCAGCGACTGCAGGTTGTCGGCGAGCAGTGTGCCGAGCGCCGCTCCGAGCAGGGTGCCGGCGAGTCCGATCAGCACGCCCTGCACCGCGAACGTCAGCAGCACATTGGGTGGACCGGCGCCGAGGGTGCGCAGGATGGCGATGTCGGTCTGTTTCTCTTTCACGATCATGACCAGCGTGGCGACGATATTGAAGGCGGCCACCGCGACGATCATCAGCAGGATGACGAACATCATCGACTTGGTGATCTCGATGGAGCGGAAGAAGTTGGCGTGATCCTGGGTCCAGTCGGTGACGTAGAAGCCCGGGCCGCCGAGCGCCAGCGCCACGCGGCGCACCAGCGCGGGGGCGCGCAGCGGATCATTGAACGCCAGCCGCAGGCCGGTCACCGCCTCGCCGAGCTGAAACAGGCGCGCCGCGTCCGCCATGTGCACCAGCGCGAGTCCCCGGTCGAACTCGTACATGCCCGACTGAAACACGCCCACCACCCGGAAGCGGCGCATGCGCGGCACGACTCCGGTGGGCGTCGCCGTGCCCGCGGGCGCGATCAGCACCACCGAATCGCCCACGCGCGCGTTGAGCTCGTGCGCCAGCGCGCTGCCGAGAATGGTGCCGTAGGCGCCGGCCTTGAGGTCATCGAGGCTGCCGGAAGTCACATGGTGTGCCAGACCGGTGGCGACGCGTTCCTCCTCGGGCAGCACGCCGCGCACGCTCGCCCCCGCCAGGCGCACTCCGTTGGCGAGCACGCACAAGCTTTCGATGTACGGGACCGCGGCCTGCACGCCGCTCTGCCGGTGCACCTGTTGCTGCAGGTCACGCCAGTCCGGCAGCGCGCCGTTGAGCCCCATGATGGTGGCGTGCGAGGTGACCGCGAGAATACGGCTGCGCAGCTCGCGCTCGAAGCCGTTCATGACCGACAGCACGACGATGAGGGTCGCTACCCCGAGTGTCAGCCCGCATACCGACATGAGCGCGACGAACGACACGAAGCCGCGGCGGTGCGTCGAGCGCAGGTAACGCGTGCCGATCAGCCATTCATAAGCACCCATGGACTACTCGTAGCGCAGCGCTTCGGCGGGCGCGGTGCGCGCCGCGCGGATCGCCGGATACACGGTGGCGAGCGCCGTCAGCAGCAGCGCCAGCAACGCGATGGCGACGATATTCCTCCAGTGCACCTCGGCGGGAATCGCGGTGATGTAGTACACATCGGCGTCCAGGATCTGGAAGCGCAAGGTGCGCTCGAGAAACGGCACGATGGTATCGACGTGCAGCGCGAGCGCGACTCCCAGCACCACCCCGAGCGCCACGCCCAGCCAGCCGATCACCAGTCCCTGGGTGATGAATATGCCCATGACGCGCCGCGGCGCTGCGCCGAGCGTGCGCAGGATGGCGATGTCGGTGCGTTTGTCGGTGACTACCATCACCAGCATGGCGACGATGTTGAAGGCGGCGACCGCGACGATCAGCAGCAGGATGAGCGACATCATGGTCTTCTCGATGCGGATCGCACGGAAGTAGTTGGCGTTGTCCTGGGTCCAGTCGCTCACCTCGAAGTCCCGCGGCAGCAGCGCCCGCAGCCGCGCCGCAACCGCGGGAGCGGTGAGCACATCGCGCACGCGCACCCGCAGGCCCTCGCCGGCGGCGCCCTGCGGGGCGAGCGCCCGTACGTCATCCAGGTGCGCAAACAACAGCGTGCCGTCGTGATCCTGCAGGCCCACTTCGAACGTGCCCGCCACCGTGAATTCGCGCAGTTTCGGCGCCGGCGCGCCACCGGCGCTCACCGTCGGCACCAGCACGGTCAGCGAATCCCCGGGCGCCAGCCCCAGCCGCTCGGCGATCACCTCGCCCACGATGATGCGCCCGGAGCCGGGAGTCAGATCCGCGAGGTGTCCCTGGGTGATCGCGTGCGCAAGCTCGGTCACGCTCACCGCAGAGCGCGGGTCGATACCGCGCAGCAGTACCGGCAGCATCTCGGGGCGGCGCACGGCGAGTGCCTGCAGCTCCGCGTACGGAGCCACGCTGACGACCCCCGCGGCGCCCTGCGCGATGCGCGCGGCGTTCTGCCAGTCGACCGCGCCGGGCCCGGCCTGCGGGCCTGCCGGCGCAGTCGCAGCCGCAGTCACGCGCACCTGGGCACTCAGAGACAGGAGCCGGTCGCGCAACTCGCCCTCGAAGCCGTTCATCACCGACAGAATCACAATGAGAGCCGCGACGCCCACACACACCCCGACGAGGGATGCCCAGGTGATGAAGGAAACAAAAAACGCGTGGGAGCGGGCGCGCACGTAGCGCAGGCCCACGTAGACCGACAACGGGTGAAACATCGTCGCGATTTAACCACAGTTGCAGGCTTTTCAGACGTGCGTCACAAAATCAGCGCATGCCGCCCACCCTGCCCGCTTTGACAGATTCTTCGCGGTGCTATAGTCGTGCGGCAGTTGGAGGACAGTGGCATGCAGACTCGAATTCTCGCAGCGCTCCTGTGTGGTTGCGCCGTCGCCGGCACCGCAGTCGCCGATACCCTGGTGGTGAACGACCAGGTGCAGGTGCGTGAGTCCCA
>Ga0209626_1000011_pt1 | contig 77942 bp, 70 predicted proteins | sample JacPinW_OM1H0_M2_FD_187962 | JGI IMG/M metagenome (GOLD analysis project Ga0209626, IMG submission 187962) | Forest soil microbial communities from Algoma, Ontario, Canada - Jack Pine, Ontario site 1_JW_OM1H0_M2 (SPAdes) (version 2) | ecosystem: Environmental > Terrestrial > Soil > Boreal... | reverse complement strand
ACAGCGCACCCGCCGGCCCGAGAGGCAATCCGCGGCAACATCATTTCAGCTCCTGGGGCCGGTGGCGCGTCATGGGCTGGGATCCTTATGATACAAGCGTTCGCATCCCATCCATGGCATACGGCCGTTACCGTCGCTTCCTGATCCGCGGCACGCTGCTGCTGGCTGCTGTCAGCGCACCCGGACCGGATGCACGTCCCATGGCGGCACTGCAGGTGGGACGACTGACTCTGCACCGCTGCGACACCCGGGCGCCCTGGTGTGGGAGCCTCGAGCGCCGCCTTGATCCCAGCGGCGCCGTTCCCGGGACCCTGCCGATCTACTTCGAGTATTACCCGCATACGGCCAGCGGTCCTGCCGCCGGCACCCTGGTGGCGACCGAGGGCGGCCCCGGCTATCCCGCCACCGGGTCACGCAGCGAGTACCTGGCGCTGTTCGGGCCCCTGCGGCCGAACCACGATGTGTTGCTCATGGACAATCGGGGCACGGGACGCTCGGCCGCTGTCGACTGCGAGCCGCTGCAGACCGCCGCGGTGCTCACCGAGGCCAATATCGGGTCCTGCGGGCGCTCGCTCGGGCGAGCGGCGCCGCTCTACAGCACCGCGCTGGCAACCGATGACCTGGCTGCGATCCTGGAGACGCTGTCGATCGGGCGCATCAACCTGTACGGCGACTCATACGGCAGCTATTTCGCGCAGGTCTTTGCGCTGCGACACCCGGAGCGGCTGCGCTCCCTGGTGCTCGATGGAGCCTATCCTCTGGACGGTCCCGACTATGCCTGGTACCCGCACTATGCAGCCGCGATGCGCGACAAATTCAACCTCGCTTGCGAGCGCGCACCCGCCTGCCAGGCAATCGCGGGAAGCTCGCTCGAGCACATCGCCCGGGCGCTTCAGCTGCTGCGCGCCGCGCCGTTCAGCGCCGAGGTGCGTTATGGCGACGGGCGATCCATGCGGTTCACCGCCGATGCAAGCCAGTTGGCGATCGTCATGTTCGCAGGCTCGCCCGCCCATGCGACGGTGCGCGAGCTCGATGCGGCGGCGCGCGCTTTCAGCGACGGGGACCGGTTACCGCTGCTCAGACTGATGGCGGAAACTCTGGCCAGCGTGGACTCACGCGATCCGACGCACTCGCCGCGCCAGTTCAGCGCGGGGCTGGCGGCCGCCGTGTTCTGCCAGGACCCGCCGCAGATCTTCGACATGAGCCTCGCGCCTGCCCAGCGCCTGGGCGCACGCGATGCGCAGATCACCCGGCGCAAGACCGAGGTGCCCGACACCTATGCGCCGTTCACGATCGATGAATATCGCGGCATGCCACTCGACTATGCCTTCATCGATGAGTGCGTGCAGTGGCCCGCCGCGGCGCCCGAGGCGCCGGCCGTGCCGCTGGTCCCCGCCGGCGCCCGCTACCCGGAGGTTCCCGTGCTGGTGATCTCCGGCGAGCTGGACAATATGACCAGCGCCGCGGACGGGGCGGCGGCGGCGGCCCGCTTTCCGCGCGCCCGCCACGTCGTCATCGCCAACAGCTTCCACGTCAATGCGCTGCCTCATGCCCGCAGCGACTGCGGCGCCATCCTGGCGCGTCGCTTCATGGAGCACCTGGAGAGCGGCGATGAAAGCTGCGCGACCGCGGTGCCCGCAGTGCGCCTCGTGCCACGCTTTGCCAGGCAGGTGCGCGAGCTGACACCCGCTCACGGACTCGCGGGCAATGCGGCGGGAGAAGACCAGTTGCGAGCCGTAACCGCGGTGCTGTTGACCTGCGGGGACGCAATCGCACGCGCCGAGGCCAACGGGCGCGGCCGCGGGGTTGGATTGCGCGGCGGTACATTCACCGTCCGGGAGGCGAGCCAAGGCTATCGGCTGACTCTTCGCGACCTGCTTTGGACCGAGGATGCACGCGTTTCGGGCGCGATCGACTGGCCGGGGCGCAGTGGAGTGGTGCACGCCGATCTGGAACTGCGGGGCCCGCAAGGTGCGCGGGGGAGGTTGCAGTTGCAGTGGCAGCAAGGTGTCGGCCGGGCGCAGGCCACGGTACGCGGCAGCCTCGACGGCAACAGCGTGCTCGCCGCGGCGCCGGCGCCCTAGGCGCGCGGCCTCAGACGGCGTCGGCCGGTGCGCGCCGGGTCGGATCCACCAGCAGCCAGCCGGCTGCGCTCGCCACCGCAAACCCCGCGCCGATCAGGAAGGCCGGGGTCCAGGCGTGATGGCCGGAAAGGTAGGCAACGATCGGCGTAGCGACCAGCCCGCCCGCATTGCCGCCGGTATTGAGCAGTCCCGAGGCCGCCATCGCGTCGGCGCGGCCAACGTGCATGATCGCCGCCCAGTAAGGACCCTCGTTCAGTTCAACGCACGCAAAGCACGCCGCCAGTGCCGCCACGGCGAGGTAAGCGTTTGCCGCGTCCACCGCAACGAACTGCAGCACACCGGCAGCGGGCAGCGAGATGAGCGGCAGGATCCGCAGGCCCGTGCGTATGCCGAAGCGCTTGCCGAGGACGCTCGCGAGCCAGCCGCCTACACCGGCGCCGATGGCGGCGGCGAGCGGCGGCGTGCCGGCCAACATACCGCTTTGCAGCACCGTGAAGTGCCGCTCCTGTATGAGATACAGGAAGCACCAGTTCGCCAACAGGTAATACACGTAGTTCATGCACAGGTAGGAGGCGGTGAGCACCAGCACGTCGCGGTTCTTCATCAACGCCCACATGCGTGACCATGAGATGGCGGAGTCCACACTCGCGGGCGGCTCGGGCCCGAGCTCGGCGAGTTCCGCCGCGCTCACTGACGGATGCTCGGCCGGGCTGTTTCTTCCATACCGCGCCCACCAGGCGATCAGCAGCAGCGCCGGCAGGGTCGTCCAGACGAGTGCCCGCCGCCAATCGAACGCGGTCATGAGCCAGGCGATCAGCGGCGGCGTGAAGGACGCTCCGAGACCCAGCCCCATGCTCTGCAAGCCCTGCACCAGCGGCCATTTGTCGGACGTAAACCAGGTCTGAAAGACTCCGGTGGAGACCGGAAATATCGGCCCCTGTGCGGCGCCGGCCAGCAACTGCGCAGCGAGCAACACCCCGAGCAGCGCGCTTCCCTGCAGCACCAGCGGAGCCAGCGGCGTCACCAGGCAGGACGCGAAGGCGATCAGCCCGATCACGACAAACATCAGCCGCGCCCCGAGGCGCTGCCCGATCACGCCTCCCGGAAACTGCATGGCGGTATAGCCGACCAGCAGCGCCTCCTCCAGCCAGCCGATCTGCATCTGGGTCAAACCCAGATCCGGCATCATGCGGTAGCTGGCGACGGTGAGGCTTCGTTGCTGCACATAGGCGATGAAGCCAAAGCCGAACAGGAACAGGAAGATCTTCCAGCGCACACGTATGCGCTGCGGGGCCCTCACGTCATGTCGACCGCGTCGCCGATCCGGTCCAGGACGTAGCGACGGATGTCGAGACTGAAGTCTTCCATGGGAGCGTAGTAGCCGCGCTGGTGCACGCGCGCGCTGATGCCCTGCTGCACCGCCCGGCAGATCGCCCAGTCTTGGGCGTTGACGAGATCCCAGAACTCGGTGGCGTCGCTGTGGTCGAAGTCGGGCTTCTCGAGCTCGAACGGCTCGAACAGGAAATGACAGGTGATGGCGGTGTGCGCGGCGCTGCGCGGCTGCAGGATGTAGGCCGCGACGTGATCGCAGGCGAGACTCACGAACAGATTCGGATACAGCAGCTCGCCCTTGTGGCGCACCCGCTCGTCTTCGTTCAGGGTCGGGAATGCGCGGCGGCGCGTCGTGCCTGACTGGGTGAACGTATAGGCGCCGGGGCGATGGGGGATGCCGCGCAGCCAGTCGAGGTTCGCGCCGCCGCGCTCACGGAACGCCGGCACCAGGGTGCACAGCTCCGGATGCACGCCCGCGCAGTGATAGCACTCGTTGTAGTTCTCGCAGATCACTTTCCAGTTCGCGGCCACTTCGTAGCGGATCGTGTGACCGATTCGCAGCTCACTCAAGGGGTAGCGCTCCAGGCGACCGGGAATTCCGGCGATCTGCTGCTGCAGGGGAACGGCCCCGGAGGGCGTCAGGTTCAGGAACACGAAACCGCCCCACGACTCGACGCCCGCCGGATACAGGCTGAACAGTGCCTTGTCGAATTGCGGCTGACCGCTCAGATAGGGTGCGGCGACCAGCCGACCGTCGAGGTCGTAGGTCCACTGGTGATACGGACAGGTGATACGCCCGGCGACCAGGCCACCCGGCAGCCGGGCAGCGTCCGGGCCCGCCGCAGCCGGCTCCCGGCACAGGCGCGTCCCGCGGTGCCGGCAGACATTGTAGAAGGCGCGCAGCTGGTTGTGCGCGTTGCGCACCAGAATGATGCTTTCGCCGAGGATATCGAGCAGCCGGAACGCGCCGGATCCGATCAGCTCTTCCTCGCGCCCGACACACACCCACTCGCGGCAGAAGATCCGCTCCTTCTCTACGGCAAATACGCTCTCCGAGCGATACCAGCTCGATGGCAGGGTGGCTTCCAGACCGGCCAGGGGCGGGGGCAGCTCGTGGGCGTTCACGTGAGTCCTGATCTTCCTAAGCCGGGGGCACGGGCGCCGCGGCAGGGCGCCGGCCCAGAGGCGCATCGCGCCGGTAAGTCAGGGTGGTGGGATCGGCATCCAGTTCCCGAGCATACCGGTGGCCGCTGTACACGGCATGCACAATCGCACCGGGAGCCAGCGCGTCGCCGATGCGCGTGACGGACTGGATGCGCGCCGCGGCCAGGTCCTGCGGCCGTGCGGCGAGCTCGGCGTGCAGGGAATCATTCGCGAAGCGGGCGCCGACAATCACCAGAGACCGGCAGGCGATGCGCGTCGCGGTGTCCGTGAACTGGCCGGCCAGGGTGACCTCGCCCCGCTCGAATGTCGTCACGCGCGCGAGCGTGTGCAGCGCGATCCCGGCCGCGCAGAGCGCACGGTGAATCTGCGGCTGCTCATTGCTCATGATGGCCCACGCCGACGCATGTCCGGCGGGAGTCACGTAGCCGACGCGGTGTCCGGCCCCGGCCAGGTGCTCCGCAAGCACGCTGCCCATGTAGTAGTTGTCGAAGTCGTAGACGACCACCGGCCCTTCGATGCGTGCGCCGTCGGCGATGTCGTCGGGCGTGAAGACCCCGGGGCCCTCGAGTCTGCCCACCGGAATCTCCAGCGCCGAGTACAACAGGCGTGCCCAGCGTGAACCGGTCGCAATGACCACGTGCGTGTTGCCCAGTTCCAGGATGTCGTCGGCTGACAGGCGGTTGCCGCGGTAGATGTTTACGTTCGGCAGCCGTTGCAATTGACCACGGCGCCAGTCGAGGACGCGTCCCCAGGCTGCCAATCCGGGCAGGCGCGTCTCGAAACGCAACCGGCCGCCGATCTCGTTGGTGGCTTCCGCGAGGGTGACCTCGTAACCGCGCCGGCCGAGCATCAACGCACACTCGAGGCCCGCGGGACCCGCGCCGACCACCAGAACGGAGGAGGTGCTGGCCGACGGGGCGATGCGTTCGGGATGCCACTCGCGGCGCCATTCTTCGCCGATGGTCGGGTTCTGCGTGCACCTCACCGGGACTGCGTCGTGCCAGCTCGAGATGCAGATGTTGCAGCCAATGCACTCGCGGATGTCCTGCTCACGGCCCGCGTCGATCTTGTTGGGAAGAAACGGATCCGCGATCGAGGGTCGCGCGGCGCCGATCAGATCGAGCACGCCGCGTCTGATCTGACCGACCATGGTGTCCGGGGAGGTGAAACGGCCGACGCCGACCACCGGCTTGCGCGTGAGCTTGCGGACGAACTCGATGATCGGCTCGTGGCTGCCCTCGGGCGCGAATCGTGACGGGGCGCAGTCGGTCGGCGAGGAGTCCAGCTTCACGTCCCACAGATCGGGCACCTCGGCGAGCAGCTCGACGACTTCGTGGGCTTCCGAGGGCGCCACGTCGCTGGGCCGCGACCGCAGCTCCTCGAGACTGATCCGCAGCGCCACGGCGCACTGGTCACCGACTGCCGCGCGCGTGACTTCCAGCAGCTCGCGCACGATCCGGACACGATTGCGCACGCTGCCGCCGTAGCCATCGGTGCGCTGGTTCCAATCCGATAGCAGGAATTCGTAAGGCAGATATCCCATGCCGGCATAGACGTAGACGATGTCAAAACCCGCGCGGCGCGCCTTGCGCGCCGCTTCTGCCTGCCAGGTCAGCAACGCGCGGATGTCGTGCGTATCCATGGCCCGTGGCCGCTGGTTACCCATGAAATTGACATGCGTGGCCATCCATGAGGTGCCGGAAGGAGACATGGGCGCGATGCGGCTGGTGCGGTTCATGACCGAACCGCCACCGTGCCATAGTTCGATGCCCGCCAGCGCGCCGTGCCGGTGCACGGCGTCGGTCATCAGGGCGTGGGAGCGGATATCGTCGTCATCCCAAAGGGTCGCGAAGGGCAGGGGCGCATCGTCGGAGCTGGGGTCAATCGAGACATAGCCGCTGCAGACCACGCCCCAGCCGCCTTCGGCCTTGGTCTCGCGAAACTTCGCGCGCATGTGCGGCATCGAGTTGGTCATGCCGGCGGCATGCGGAACCGCGTAGAAGCGGTTGCGGGCCGTGACTGGTCCGATCCTCACCGGCTCGAACAGTATGTCGTAGCGCGGGTTGCGAGCCATGCGCCGCAGTCTGCCCATAGTTGAGCGAATGTTCAATAAGTTATACTCGCGCTTTCGAACACGCCGGCGTGGTCTCGCGGGGAACGGCTCATGCTCGACAAACCACTCGTACTACTGAGTCTGATCGCGCTCGCCCCGCGCGTGTTGTGGGCGCAGTCGGGCGCTGCCGATACACCCGAGCCCGGCTCGGTCGAGGAGATCGCGCAGGCGACAACCGAGGCGCGCTTTCTCTCGCCCTGGGTCGCGTATCTGCCGGCGTCCGCGACCGTGGTTTCGCCGCGGGCTTTTTTGCACCGCATTCCGGGGGCGGCAGGCGAGCTGGTGAATTCCGCGACCGCCTATGCGTACTGTCGTGCGCTCGCCGGCTCCTCCCCGCGCGTGCGCCTGTTCACGATCGGGCGCTCCGAGGAAGGCCGCGACATCGTGCTGCTTGCGGTGGCGGACGAAAAGGGGATCGGGGAGCTGGAGCGCCTCAGAGCCGCGACTGGCGCGCTGGCGGATCCGCGTCGCACCGACGCCGCTGCGGCCGAGGGTCTGGTGGCGAGCGCCCGCCCGATTTACTACTTCAACGCGGCACTGCACTCGGACGAGACCGGCTCGACCGAGTCGGTGCTGGAACTCGCCTATCGGCTCGCCGTGTCGGAGCAGCCGATGATCCGGCGCATTCGCGAGAATCTGGTGGTGCTGATCAACCCCGTCTCGAATCCCGACGGACGCGACAAACAGGTCGAGTGGTTTTACCGTTACCTGAAAGGCAAGACGGATCTGGCGCAGCTGCCGCGGCAGTCGCCTCCCTACTGGTCGAAGTATGCGTTCGTGGACATCAACCGCGACGCGCACCAGCAGGTACACGAGACCACCAAAGCCGTGTTCCGCATGTTCCAGCAGTGGCATCCACAGGTGGTCCACGACCTGCACGAGAGTGTGGCGCTGCTGGTGACCTGGAATGGCACCGGTCCCATCAACCAGCATGTCGATCCACTCACCTACGCCGAACGCCTCGAGCTGAGCTTCCATGAAGTGCAGGCGCTGACGGCGCTCGGCATGCCGGGCGTGTGGACCTGGAATTTCGGCGACGACTTTGCGCACCTGTATCTGGATGCAATCGCGACCAATCACAACGCGGATGGTCGCGGCTACGAGACCTACGGCAATGGCACCGCCGAGACGCTCATCTCCGAGCAGCCGGGAGATGAGAGCACCGTCGAGTGGTATCGGCCCTTGCCGCCGCCAAAGCCGAAGAGCTTTGCCTGGTCGGCGCGCGACAACGTCAACTACAACGAGACCGCGATGCTCGCGGCGCTCGATGACAGCGCGCAGCAGTCGAAGAGCCTGTTGAGGAATTACTATCTCAAGGCGCTGCATTCCTACCGGCGCGGCCTCGATGAAGCACCCTTCGCGTTCCTGATTCCCGACGGGCAGGGTGACCCGACGCGCGTGGCTCAACTCGTGGCGCGACTGCTGGCGCAGGGCATCGAGGTGCACCGTGCGGCGGCGGACATCACCCTCAAGGAAGGCAACTTCCCTGCAGGCACCTACGTCGTGCGACTCGACCAGCCTTACCGCGACTACGCGGTAGACCTGCTGACGGCCCAGAACTACCCCAAGGACGGCGGCGAGGCCTACGACGACATTTCCTGGGAGTTGCCGGCCCACTATCATCTGGCGGCGATCCCGACGGCGGATCCGCAGGTACGCGCGGCAAACCTCACGGCACTCACCGCAGCGCCTCATCCGCAAGGTCAGGTGTCGGGCAGCGGTCCGGTGTACCTGCTGAAAGACACCGGACAGGAGGGGTTGCTCGAGGCGCGCTACCGGCTGGCCCGATTCAGGATCTCGATCGCCGAGCGGGCCTTCAGCGTGAATGGTGCCGATTACCCGCCCGGGTCCTGGATCCTCGCGCCGCAGGCGGGCCTGGCCGCTGCGCTGGCGGGCGCGGCGGCCGGGCAGGGACTGGATTTTGCGAGCGTCGGCTCGATTCCAAACGTGCCGGGCCACGCAGCGCCCGTGCCGCGTCTCGGACTATGGGTGCCGTGGGCAGATACGGACACGATCGGCTGGGCACGCTACTCGCTCGATCAGCGACACATACCTTATATCTACGTTCGGGACGAGGACATCCGCGCCGGCAGGCTGCGGGACAAGTACGACGTTCTGCTTTACGGCCACGTCGATCTGGAGCTTGCCGAGCAGATTCAGGGGATCCCCAAGGCGTGGAGCCCGATGCCGTTCAAGAAGACCGGCGCGACTCCGAGTCTCGGCACGCCGGCGGAGTCCGAGGACATCACCGGGGGTATCGGCTGGGGCGGACTTGCCGAGCTGCAGCGCTTCGTCGATGCGGGAGGTCTGCTGATCACGCTCGGCAGCGGCTCCATGCTGCCGCTCGAGGGCGGCATGGTGCGCGGCGTGCGGCGCGAGGCCGGCGGCGTGCCGCGCAGCACTCAGGGAGGCGGGGCCGCCGCCGCGGCGGCCTCGCAGTCGGCTGCGACCCGGACACCCGGTGCGCATGTGCGGGTGTCGTTCGCGCGACCCGATCACCCGATCGCTTACGGTTATGCCGCGCGCACCCATGTGTTCCGCCAGAACTTTGCGCTCTATTCCACCCCGCGCCGCTGGTTGCGCATGGCGTACTGCACCAGCTGTCTCGATGGTCCGTTCGACCGCAGCGGCGTGGTACTCGAGTGGGGCGATCGGGAAGGTGCGCCGTTGGTCGTGAGCGGTCAGGCGTGGGGAGAAGAAAACCTCATCGGACATCCCGCGGTACTGGATCTGCGCTCAGGTCTGGGCCACGTGATCGCGTTCAACTTCAATCCGCTGCATCGCGACCTCAATCGCGGCGACCAGCGCATGCTGTGGAACGCAATCATCAATTGGCGCGCGATCCTGGCGGAGCACTGAGCGGGGATGCGGATGCGGACAGCCGCGCGTCATGATTCCTTCCGCGGGGGCGGCAGCGGCGCACCCAGGTAGCAGCCGAACTCCGCGACGAAGTTGACCGAGACGCGCGCGTGGACGCGACCCTGGCGGTCCAGAAACTGCGCCTCGTCCGCGAGCGGCACCAGCGCTCCGTGCCAGACGTTCGGGTGCAGATAAAGGCCGCACCGACCGTTGCAGAAGAAGGTGACGAATCGATCCGGCGTCACGTCGTCTCCCGGCAAGGCCAGCGGCACGACGAAACCATCGCCGTTGAGCGGATAGAAGAGTTGGCCGCCGTCGGGGTGATAGTTGGCACGCCAGATCAGGGCGCGCTCGCGCTTCCTGCCCGAGGTGCTGGTGGCCGCCTCTTCGGGCCAGTTGCTCCAACCGAACAGGTAGCTGTCGCCGACTGCATTGTTGCGGGCGTACAGAGTCTCGCCCTGCCAGCAGAACTCGAACAGCCCTTCGACCACTCCGCCCTGGTTGCCGCTGTTCTCATCGATCGGGCGCCATCCCTGGGCCGGCCAGCGCACGATCTCGATCGGGAATGTCCCGGGGTCATCGACGAGACAGCCGTAACCCGCGAGGCTGGCTGCGGTGGCGGTGACCAGCGGGGTTTCATGGATCCGCCGCACGCCGGTCGAAGGCGGGTAAGCGATTTTCCGCGGGTCAATGTCCATACTCGACAATTATGCACCGCGGTAGCCACAGCGGCACCGGCAGCATGGCGATTGGCAGCGTGGCCCGGCGGATCACGCCCAATGATGATACATTTCAGGCATGCGCAGTTCCGGGACCACACGCGTGCAGCACGTGAAGTTCAATGCAGGCGAGCGCGAGGAACTCATACGCTCGCTGTCCGCGATGCCCGACTATCTTTATGAGCAGTTCGATTCACTGACCGCGGAGGATGCGCGGCTGCCCGGACCCAGCGGGGCGTTTTCACCCGTGGAGCAGGTCTGGCACCTCGCGGATCTGGAGCGCGAGGGCTTTGGCGTACGTATCCGCCGCCTGCGGGACGAACAGGCGCCGCGCCTGCCCGACTTCGATGGTGCCGGGATCGCGCGCGAACGCCACTACCGTTCACTGTCGCTGCGCGAAGGACTCGAGGCGTTCGCCGTCGCTCGCAAGGCGAATCTTGCGACGCTCCAGTCCCTGCCGCGAGAGGCATGGGCGCACAGTGGAACCCAGGAAGGCGTCGGCGTCGTGACCTTGTGCGACCTGCCCGCGCTGCTGCTGCAACACGACCAGGCGCACCGGCTCGAAATCGAGGAGTGGAAGCGCCGGCAGGCCGAGGCGCGGGTCGGCCCACCCGAGAGCGGCTCGCCGCGTTAGGGCAGCGGGGTCAGCGGGCGAGCTGCGCCGAGCCGGCGATCAACGTGCCGTACTCGGCGAACTGCGGCGTCTTGAGCCCGGCGACCTTGCCCGCATCGTCCCAGCGCCGCACGCGCACCGCTTGCGTGAAGTAGCGCTCGCTCTGGAACTGCGTCACCTCGGACGCCGACATCGGGCCTCCCTGCAGCTTCAGGGTGTGTACCGAGGCCGGACTCAGTTTCGCCAAGTACTGCGCATCGGTCGCGCACAGGTAGCGCTTGGCCGCAACGTGCAGGCGCACCGGTTCGCAGATCCCGGGGTGAAAGCGCTGCGCGAGCCAGCGGGCGCCGATCGCTTCGTGCTGCGCGTCCGCGGTCCAGTCGGCGATGTCGTCGGGGACCTGCGCGAGCAGGTGTCCGATGTCGTGCAACAGCGCGGCGACCACCAGCGCTTCGGGCGCGCCGGCCTGCTGGGCGAAGTACGCCGTCTGCAGGGCGTGCTCGGTCATCGACACGCGCTCGCCGAAATACGCGCCGGCGCCGCGCGCCGCGTAGATCGCGAGGATCTCGTCGGCGACGCTCATGCGCGTGTCTGCGCGGCGGCGAGCTTGCGCCGCAGCAGCGCCGTCTCGTTGTAGACGCTGTCGCGGGCCAGGTAGCAGCCGCGCAGATGGCGCGCATGTCGGGCGGACGAGAAGGCAGTGCGGCCGTGCAGAATCCGCTGGTTATCAAACACGACAACGGTTTCCGCGCCGAGCCTCATGTGCAACTGAAACTGCGGATCGCGCAGCAAGGCGGCGAAGCGCCGGTAAGCGGCGTAGAACGCGGCGCTGTCGCGAGCGGCGACACTCAGGGGTGCGATGGAGCGGCTGTTGTAGTGCACCGCCGTGACCTCGCCGCGCACCGACAGTTGAATCAGCGGTCGCTCCGCATACAGATCCGCGTCCCTGGAGCGATAATGAAAAGGCACCGCCGTGCGGGTCAGCTGCGCGAACGCCTCCGGGGCCGTGGCACGCAGGTGCTCAGCCAGCGCCAGGCCGTCGGCGAACAGACTCTCGCCGCCTTCGCTGCTCGGAATCAGGGCGTGCAACGCCTGAAATCCCGGCACCGGATCACGATAGGGGTTGTCGGTGTGCAGGCCGAGCCCGAGATCGGAATAGGCGAGGTTCTCGGGTTGCGGCACCGAGCGCACGTCGAAGGTGAGGCCGTAGTTGGTCTCGAGCACGCGTCCGACCAAAGGCATCGCCTCGAGCAGCGCCGCGTCCTGCGCCGGCACGCCACTCAGGAAGGCCAGCCCGTCCTGCAGCAGCCGCGTCAACCAGGCGAGGCGCACGTGCGCGTCCGCGCGCGCCTCGGCAAGACTCGCCCAGGCGAAGTCGCGGGTGGCGAGGAGCCCGGCGCCCCCGAGCCACGCCCGGGGCGTCAGCTCCGGCCGGCGCTGGCCGCCGCCGAAGGCATGGGCCGCCAGCCAGTCGAGCTCAAAACACGCGCCGCGCGCATCGTCTTCCCAATCGATGCGCACCACGCCCTTTGCGGCCGCGGCCGAGCGAATCCGCGGCTTCTCCGGCAGATCGGTGATGTCAACGAGGCGCTGGCCGTTGTGAGGGTCGCGGTCCTCACGCACATTGTCGCGCAGCCACAGGCTCGCGAACTCACTCGTGCGGCCATCCTCCCATTCGATGGTGAGGCACTCCGGTGCTGTTGCGATACGCCTGAGCCCGGCGGAGCTAGCCATGGGTTGTCCTCGCCGCTGCCGTGGTGTTCAGAACGTGCAAACCGCCGGCGCACACCGCGGCCACAGCGCTGACCGCCGCCAGGGTCACGAACACGCCCTCCCAGCCGAACGCGACCGAGAGCCGCGCAACAGTGTCGCCCGCCAGTACGCCACCCAGGTACCCAATGCCGTCGATGATTCCCGAGGCGGATGCGCTCGCCTGCTTGCCGCCGAAGTCGAGCGCAAAGGCGCCGCCCAGATAAGAGTACGGCCCCAGCAGGCAGAATGCGACGACCCCGATCACCACCACCGCCAGCAAGGCGCCGGACGGGCCGGCGCGCACCGACATGAGCACCAGGAGCGCGGCGGCCGTGCCCGTGAGTCCGAGGAACAACAGCAGCGAGCGGCCGTTCAGCCCGAGACGGTCGCTCAGCCAACCCGCCAGCAGCACCGAGGCTACGCCCACCCCCGGGAAGATCGCGCTCATGCCGGCGGAGTGACTCATGCTGTATCCGAGATGATCGCGCAGGTAAACCGGTGTCCAGGTATTGAACGTCTCGCGGATTATCGTGCAGGTGAACGACAGCAGACAAACCAGGAGAAACGCCCGGCTGCGCAGCAGCGGCAGCAGCAGCGCCCCGACACTGGCAGGGCGCGACTCGGCGGCGGCAAACAGGTTGAGCGGGTTCGGCTTCGCGGGCGGGTGGCCGAGCTCCTCGCGCGACTCGCGCAACCACAGCAGGCTGGCGATCAGCATGACTGCGGCCACGATCGCGGCGAACAGGAACAGCGCGCGCCAGCCGTAGCCGCGCTCGATCAGCATCCCCATCTGCTGCCGCGCGGCGGCATCTCCGACCAGGTAACTGATGCTGAGAATGCCGGCGATCGACCCGTAGGAGGAATAGTCGAACCACCTGGAGGAGACCTTGATGAGGCCGGCCCAGCCGATCGACTGCGTCAGGCGGTTTGCGAGCCAGGCGAGGGTGAACATCGGGATGGTGCCGCCGGCGGCGAACAACAGCGTGAACACCGCGGCGCCTCCCACACCAATGAGGAAGTTGCGTCGCCCACCCCAGTAGTCCCCCAGGCCGGTGAGAAACAGTTTGCCCAGCGCGTAGGCGAGAACGCCGAGGGAACTTATCGAGCCGATGCGGACAATCGCCTCACTGTGACTGAGTCCTTGCTTGCCCAGCTCCTCGACCAGCAGCGGCGTGGCCACGGACAGATCCGCGCGGCAGTAGTAACAGGCAGCATAGCCCCCAAACAGCAGCAGGATGGTTGTGAGCTGCCGGTAGCGCAGCGATCGGCCCGGTGCACCTCTCATGACTACTGCCGCGGGGGCGCGATCGTCACCCAGACCGGATCGGTGTAGGCCTTGCGACCCTGCTGATCCTCGACGTCGAGCGCATACCAGCCGGGGTGGTTGGTCGTGAGCGTGAAGTCGACGTGAGTCTTCAGCGGGGTGTCGGAAAATGAGCGGCTGTCGGCAACGTTTCCGCCGCTGATGAGCTCCGTCTTGCTGACGCCGGCAACGGACGCCAGGTCGAAGCCCAGAGTGAAGGGCTCGCCGCTCCGCACCTGCATCTGCGTGCCGAACATCACCGACGGGAAGATGAGCGGGCCGTAGCTTACGTAGGCGCGGCCCGCTTTCAGCGCCTCCGCAAAGGCCTGGGCGGTCACCGGGGCGTCGAGATGCGCGAAGGTGCGTACGCGCCCGGACTGATCGTTCCAGACATCGTGGGTGTCACTGCCTGCAGCGATGTAGTAGTGCTGGCCTGCGTTCCAGAATTCCCACAGCTTTGCCAGCACCTTGTGGTCGTCATTGTGGACCGCTGAGTTGATTTCCATCAGATCAAACCCCGGATTGAAGCCGCCGGGTACCACGCCGGCCTTCAGGCTGGCGAAGTAGCCGTAGGGATTGAATGGGTGATTGACCTGCACGACCGTGGCTCCAGCGCGTCGCGCCTCTTGCAGGATCATGTCGATGCTGGCCGTGCTGGTGTCGATCGCCAGCCGCGCACCGGGTGTGAGCGGATAGGCATTGAAGTGGCCCCAGGACGGCGACAGCTCGATCCCCGGGATGAAGGCCACGCGACGCGCGCTGGCAATGTGCTGCAACACGGCGAGGTTCACGGTCGAATCGTGATCGCTGACGAACAGCAGATCGAGCCCCGCCGCCAATTGCGAGCGCGCCAGATCCGCCGGTGGTGTCACCGCCTCGGCCTGATCCGCGTGGTGGTGCAGATCGGCGGAGTACCAGCCGCGCGACGGCGGATCGAACAGCGGCGTAATGGCGACCCTGCGTTGCGCGACCTGGCCGGCGGCAACCGCGAGCCGCACCTGGGCGTCCGGCGCCAGGAAGCCGCCGCCCGATGACACCGTGAAAAGATAGCGGCCGGGCGCGATGGGCGCGTCCGCGTGGCCCTTGCGCTCGAGTTGGGTGAAAAAAGTCTTGCCGCCGAGAAACTCGACCAGTGGCTTTTGGCCCTCGGTGATGACGATGCGCGCGTCCAGCGCCGCGCCGTTGCGGGCATCGGCGACCGAGAAGGCGAGGCGGCCGGGACTCTCCAGGTCGTGGAAATCACGCACCTGGTCGGTGCCGGCGCGGACGTTGACCGAGGTCGGGTCGCTGCGCGAGTAGTTGCGACCGGTGGCGTACAGCGCGTATTTGCCCGCCGGGAGCCTCAGGCGATAGGCGCCCTCGTGTCCCATTACCCAGGCGTACGGCTTGCCGTCCCGTTCTGCGACGACGACCGGCTGTCGCAGCGCTTTGCCGTCGCGGGTGCTGACCGCGCCCCGCACCGTGCCCGCGGGCAGCTGCCCGCGCTCGATCTCGGCCCTGACCACGGGCGCGAGATCCCCGCTCGACCCCACCTGCAGCCACCCGGTGAACGTGCGGCTTTCATGAGGCTGCAGCGTGTGCAACTGGAACAGATCGCGCGACCCGGAGCCGATGTGATCGAGGTAGGGCGCATGCAGCGTTATCGCCCAGCCGGCGTCGTAGGCCACCACGCGATTGGCGAGCGCGCCGTCGGCCTTGCCCTCGCTGACTCCGGCGAGACCCGGAACCGCGAACAGGAAACCGCTTCTCGGCCACAGTGTCAGACCCGACAGCAGGTCGGTCAGGTTCTCGTCCCCGCCGTTGGTCATGGTGGTACGGATCTCGACAGAATCGGAGTTAGCGGCCAGCGAGTAGACCGTCACGATGTTCACCTTGCCCCAGTCGCGCACGATGCGGATGCGCACCTGCTGCGGGCCGCGCTCCAGGACGTCCAGGTGCTGATAGGTGTTGGGCCACGCCGACCAGTTGTTGGGGATGAAGTCGGCGAATGCGACGCGATCGCGACCGATATGGCCGTGACTGACCGGCGCGACGTCCACGATCGCGCCGCGCGGCACGCCGAACGGCACCGCGGACTCGATCGCCAGCGCGAAGGCCAGCTTTTCGTTGATGACCGTGAGGTCACCGGCTGCCCGGGCATCGCCGTCAGGAATCGGCGTCGGGCCGGTCAGCACCCGGACCGCCGCGTGCGCACCGGCCAGCGCGGTCAGCGCGGTCAGCGCGGTCAGCGCGCCCAGCAATACTACCCGGGCGGCGGTCCTCAATGGGATCATGGTTCCTCGCACACACCGCCGCAGGTGCGGCAGTTCCGTCCGCGCGGTGGAGTTTACCCCCGTCGCTGCCGCACCTCGTGCCGCGCCGCGATACTAGCCGAGCCGGTGGCGCGAATCACGCTGCCGCCCGTAGGGATTGCCCCTGGCTGTTGGATCGTTCACTCGCCACACGCGTCACGGTCAACTGAGCGCGTGGCTCGCAATTGAGCCCGTCGGAACACGGACACGCCGCCGCACGTGCGTGCGGAGGCGCCGTCCGGCACATGCGGCGAGCGTTACCAGCGCCGGTAGTAGTACCCGCCGTGCAGGACCACCACGGGAGCCGGAGCTACGACACCGACGCCGACGTACGCGCGCGGCGGCCCGAGCGGGGCGACGACGCAGCCCGACAGAGCGGCACCGAGACCCACAGCCACCAGTAATTTGACAATGCCTCTCATGGTCCGATCCTCTCGTGTTCACCTGACAGTCAAAACGCGCGCCGGGCCGCACGGCTGACACAATGCCCGCCGCGGTCGCCGTGGCGATTCAGGCGCCGTTAAGGCTTGCGCAGCAGGTTGCGCAGTACCACGGCGTGATTGCGGCGCGCAGCCGCAGCGCATGCCGCGAAAGCATCGGTGTGGAGTCTGCGCCCGCGAAGGTTCAGACTTGGGCCAATCGAGGAGTCAGCGGCCCGTGACCAGCTTTCGCCAGCAGCTGCGCGACAATGCCGTCGCTCTCATCAGCCTGATCGTGGCGCTCGGCAGTCTCGCTTACAACACCTGGCGCAACGAGCGCACGGAACACAACCGCAATGTCCGCACCGCGGCGTTCGAGCTGCTCACCAAGCTTGCGGAGCTCAAGCGTGTGGTGTTCCTCGCGCAGTACGACCGCGACGTTGCCGGCGGCAGTCCGCGCACCGGCTGGACGTACGTGCTGGTCATTAACGACCTGTCGGCGGTGGTGCCGGCGCCGGTGCCGGCGCAGGCGGCGCAGCTGCAGATCGTCTGGAGAGACAACTGGGAAGGCCTGGGCAAGGACGACGAGGCCGCGGTCAACCACATAGACGACGCCATCGGCAAAGTGCGCGACGCCACACTGGGCACGCTGCGTTCCCTGCGCTGAGGCGGGCGTGTCAGCCGGGCACGCGCGGGTTATCGAACACGAACAGGCGGGACTCCCGGCCGTCGTCACTGAAGTTGACCATCCGCTCGAATTTCAGGCCGAGAGTCTCCAGGATCCTGATCGAATCGCAGTTCCCGGGTGAGGTGATGGCGACGATGCGCCCGAGGCCGAGCACCTGCGTGCCAAGTCGCAGCGCCGCTTGCGCCGCCTCCAGGGCGTAACCCTGGTGGCGGAAGCGCGGCAGGAGCGCGAAGCCGATTTCGACATCGGGATGCGTGTCGCGGCGCAGCAGTCCGCACAGGCCGATCGCAGCCGCCGACGCCTTGAGCTCCACGGCGCACAGGCCGAAGCCATGGCGCCGATGACTGGCGACCGGCCCGGTCTCGATGTAGCGGCGGGCGTCGTGCAGGTTGCGAACGCCGCGATCGCCGACGTTGCTGAGGAAGTCAGGATCGTTCAGCAGCTCGAGAATGAAAGGCGCATCGGCGCTCACCAGCTCGCGCAGACGCAGTCGTGAGGTCTCGATGACCATGAGCAGCGCGAATGCTGGTGGATGCCGGTGCGCGGCGCAAGCGGCAGCGCCGCACCCACACCGACCTTGACAGGCCGGGTGCCGGGGCGGTAAAAGGTCTCTGCGTTATATAACCGAGTGGTTCTATACAACGTGAGAGCAAGCCACCTCGACGCGACCTTTGCCGCTCTGGCTGACCCCACGCGGCGCGCGATCCTCGCGCGGCTCGCCTCCGGGGAGGCGGGAGTGATGCAGCTCGCGAAGCCCTTCGACATGAGCCAGCCGGCGATCTCGAAGCACCTGAAGGTGCTGGAGCGTGCCGGACTCATCGTTCGCGGCCGCAAGGCCCAGACCCGGCCCTGCCGGCTGCGGGCCGGACCGCTGAAGGAGGTGGCGGAATGGGCCGAGCGCTATCGCCGCTACTGGGAGCAGAGCTTCGAGCGCCTCGATGCCTATCTCGGCCAACTGCAACGACAGGAGAAGGGACATGGACGCAAGAGCAAGAGCACAAAATAGCGCCGCGGCGCCTGCCACGGAGCGTGAACTGACCATCCGGCGCACGTTCGACGCGCCGCGCGAGCTGGTCTTCAGGGTCTGGACCGAACCGCGGCACCTGGCGCAGTGGTCCTGTCCGCGGGGCTTCACGATGACCGAGAACAGCGGGGACCTGCGCGTGGGTGGCGCATTCTCGGCCTGCATGCGCTCGCCCGAGGGCAGCGAGCACCGGCTGCGCGGCGTGTATCGCGAGATCGTAGCGCCGGAGCGCCTGGTATTCACGCACGCCTGGATCGATGCCGGTGGCACTCCCGGTCCTGAAACACTCGTGACCGTCACGCTGGCCGAGCGCAACGGACGCACCGAGATGACGTTCCACCAGGGAATCTTTGCATCGGTTGCCGCGCGCGACGGGCACCAGCAGGGATGGACCAGCTGCTTCGAGCGCCTCGCTGAACTGCTCGCGGCGCTGGCGCGCGATGCGGTGGCGTAAGGAGAGCCAAGCTGATGCAAAAGATCACGCCGTTTCTGTGGTTCGACACCCAGGCCGAGGAAGCCGCCAACTACTACGTTGCCATTTTCCCGAATTCCCGGATTCTGCAGATCGCGCGCTACGGCGAGGCAGGTCCCGGTCCCAAGGGCACCGTCATGACGGTGTCGTTCGAAATCAACGGGCAGCAATTCACCGCGATCAACGGCGGACCGCAGTTCACGTTCTCGGAAGCGATTTCGTTCGTCGTGAGCTGTGAGACGCAGGCGGAAATCGACGCACTGTGGGGGAAACTGTCCGCCGGCGGGAAGGAGAGCCGCTGCGGCTGGCTCAAGGACCGGTACGGCCTGTCGTGGCAGCTGGTGCCGGCCGTCCTGCCCGAGCTGCTGGGCGACAAGGACGGCGCCCGGGCGCAGCGCGCCATGCAGGCAATGCTGAAGATGGGCAAGCTCGACATCGCGGCACTGAAGCGCGCGCACCAGGGCGCCGCGTAGCGCGCACCTGGGGCCGTGCTCGGGGCGGCGGGGCGGAGCTGCTCCGCCGCCAGGTCCGAAAATGGCTACTTGTAAGCGGGGCACCGCGGTATCGTTGGCCCCATGGAAACCATCTCGGGCCTGGACGCGGAGGCGCTGAATCGCGCGCGCATCAGCCGCGATCCGCGCTTTGACGGCAAGTTCTATATCGCCGTGACCTCGACCGGCATCTACTGCCGGCCGATCTGCCCGTCGCGCTACGCGAAGCGATCGAACGTGCGCTTCTTCGCCAGCGCCGCGGCGGCCGAGGCGGCGGGATTCCGGCCGTGCCTGCGGTGTCGCCCCGAGGCCGCTCCCGGCACGCCGGCGTGGCTGGGCACGGCGGCGGTGGTACGCCGCGCCTTGCGTCTGATCAACGAGGGCGCGCTCGATGAGGACTCGGTCGAAGCGCTCGCCGGGCGCTTAGGTATCGGCGCTCGCCACCTGCTGCGCCTGTTCGGACGGCACGTCGGCGCCTCTCCCGTCGCGGTCGCGCAGACCCGGCGTCTGCACTTTGCCGTGTGCCTGCTCGCGCAGACCCCTCTGCCGATCACCGAGATCGCGATGGCCGCAGGGTTCGGCAGTTGTCGTCGCTTCAACGACGCGTTCCGCCACACCTACGGCAGGTCACCGCGCGATCTGCGCAAGGCGCGTCGGCCTGGCGGTGTATCAGGCAGCGCCGAAGAGGTAGTGCTGCGACTCGCGTACCGGCCGCCCTACGACTGGCCCCACATGCGCGACTTTCTCGCCGCGCGTGCGATTCCCCGAGTCGAGCGGGTCGATGCGCGCGGCTACGCGCGCACGGTGGCGTGCGAGGGCGGCTACGCGCTGATCTGCGTGAGCGCGCTCCCCGGCGAGGATGCGCTCGAGCTGCGGGTCAGGGGTGCACCGCCGGCCGCGTTGCTGCAGCTCGCCTCGGTGGCGCGGCGCGTGTTCGATCTTGCCGCGGATCCGGCGCGCATCGGTGTCGAACTGGCGACCGACCCGCTGGTCGGACCACTGCTGCGGCAACGGCCGGGATTGCGCATTGCCGGTGCCTGGGATGCGTTCGAGTGCGCGGTGCGCGCGGTGCTCGGCCAGCAGGTGAGCGTGGCCGCGGGACGCACGTTCGCGGCGCGACTGGTGGAGCGTGCCGGGGTGCTCATCCGCGGCGGCGCTGATGGAGCTGATGGCCTGACGCACCTGTTCCCGACGGCAGCGAGTCTGGCCGGCGCGGATCTCGAGACACTGGGAATCACGCGCGCGCGCGCGGCCACGCTGCGCGCGCTGGCCGGTGCCGTGCTCGAGCGCCGCCTCGACTTCAGCGCGGCGCCCGAGGCACTGGCGGCAGCCATGGCGGCGCTCCCGGGTATCGGTCCCTGGACCGCGCAGTACGTCGCGCTGCGGGCGCTCGGGGAACCCGACGCCCTGCCGACGGGAGATCTGGTGCTGCGGCGGATGGCGGCCTCAAGGCACGGCACGCTGAATGCGCGCGAGCTCGAAGAGCGCGCGCGCGACTGGCAGCCGTGGCGCGGCTACGCCGTGATGCACCTGTGGCGCGCCGCGGGCGACGGGGGAGCACGCACTAACAACGTCCGCAATCAGCCGGCACGCGTGTGGGCGCGGGCGTAGCATCCATGCGCATGACGCCCGCATCAACGCCGAGGTACTGGTGCGAGACCGACACTCCGGTCGGTCGGCTGCTGCTCGCCGGGGACGCCCAGGCCCTCAGGCGGGTGCATTTCCAGTCCGGCGCGCATCCCATGCGAGCGGCACCGGAGTGGCGCGAGGACGTTGCGCCATTCGCGCGCGTGCTCACGCAACTGGGCGAGTACTTTGCCGGTACGCGGCGCGCCTTCAGGCTGCCGCTCGCCCCGGCAGGCACTGCGTTCCAGCTGGCGGTCTGGGAGGCGCTGCGGGCCATCCCGTATGGTCAGACCGTTTCCTATGCCGAACTGGCGCGCCGTCTCGGCAACGCCGGTAGTGCACGCGCCGTGGGGCTTGCGAACGGCGCGAACCCGTTGCCGATCATCGTTCCCTGCCACCGCGTCATCGGCGCGGACGGCTCCCTGACCGGCTTCGGCGGCGGGCTCCACATCAAGCGCGCGCTGCTGTTGCTCGAAGGTGCGGCGTGCGTGGCCGATCTTTTCAGCGCTCACGAGTCGGCGCAGGCGGCGAACGCCGCTCCAGGGCGCGTGACAGTCGCGTGAGCCTGTGCGGCATGGTGATCGGTCGCTGCCTGGAGGAGCTGCAATGAGGCGATATTTCGTATCCAAATGCGGCCCGGCGTGCATCCTGCTCGCCGCCCTCGCTCTGGCCACGGGCGCGGCGCTCGCGCAGGGCGCTCCCGAGCGCAGTTACATCGAGCACGCTGGCCCGCCGGGCAGCAAGCCGTTGCCGTTCAGTGACGCGGTGTTGGCGCAGGACACGCTCTACGTCGCCGGACACCTCGGCATCGATCCGCGTACGGGTAACGCCGCCGCCGATGCCACCACCGAAGCCCGCCTGGTGCTCGAGGCGGTGAGACATACGGTGGAAAGCGCGGGTTTCGCCATGGACGATCTGGTGTCGGTCACGGTGTTCTGCACCGATCTGGGCCTGTACGACACGTTCAACTCCGTCTATCAGGGGTATTTTCACGGGCACTATCCGGCACGCGCGTTCATCGGCACCGACAAGCTGCTGCGGGGAGCACACTTCGAGGTGCTCGGAGTAGCCGTGAAGACGCCGCGCAAGCTGCCATGAATCGTCGCGAATTCTCCGCCGTACTGGCGGGGACCGCCGCGACCGCCGCGCTGGTACCGCGCTCGCAGCCAGCGGCGAGCGACCGGGCGGCAATCAGCGAAGCGGCCAAGACTCTGTACCATCAGGCGCTGATCCTCGACTGCAACTGCTCACCGCCCTCGCAGGACCGTCTGCCGCTGCCGCAGGCCGACCTCGACCGCGTGCGCGACAGCGGCATCAACGTCATCAAACTGACACTCGGCGGGATCAACAGCGACTTTGCCCACACGGTCGCCGAGATCGCGCAGGTGCAGCAGCTCTGCGAGGTCCATCCCGCCTACTTCACCCAGGTGCGGATCGCGGCCGACTTCGAGCGCGCCCGGCGGGAGGGGAAGCTCGGAATCATCCTCTCCTTCGAGAGCGCGGACATGCTCGGCGGGCGGCTCGATTCATTCGAGCTGTTCCGCAATCTCGGCGTGCGTGTGATGCAGCTGTCATACAACCGCAAGTCGGCGTTCGCCGCGGGAGTCATGGAGCCGGACGCGGGGGGGCTCACGTCCCTCGGGCGCGACGCAGTCAGACAGATGAATCAATTGGGCATTGCCGTGGACCTGAGCCACGCCAACCCGCAGACCACCGCGGATGCCCTGGGCCTCTCGGCCAAGCCCCCGATCATGACCCACGCGGGCTGCGCCGCGCTGCACGCGCACCCGCGCAACAAGACGGACGAGCAGCTGCGCGCGCTCGCCGCCAGGGGCGGAGTCGTGGGCATCTATGACCTGCCGTATCTCACGGCTTCGCCGCACCAGCCGACCCTCGACGACTACATGGCGCACCTGGAGCATGCGCTCAAAGTTGCCGGCGAGGACCACGTGGGCATCGGCAGCGACGTCGGCATCGAGCCCTTTGATACCAGCGCCAAGGGCATGGCCGAATTCGCCCACGAGCTCGAGGAGAGGCGCAAGGCGGGGTTGTCCGCTCCGGAGGAGGATCGGCCGACCTATGTGATGGGTCTCAACACCCCGCACCGGATCGAGATCATCGCGGATCGGCTGCTGCAGCGGGGCTACTCGGCGGCGGCGACCGAAAAAGTCGTGGGCGCGAACTTCGCCCGGGTGCTGGCGGAGATCTGGAGCGCTTGAGTCAGCGGCCGCCGCTGCGCGGCTGCGGCAAGCGGCCCCGACGGGACTGGCAGTCCCGCCGGAGCCGGGTACCTTCAGTGCAGCAGATTGACGGTGTTGGTCCCGTCGTCCACGAAGTAGACACCGTGGGCGGGATCGAACACCAGACCGAACAGCGTGCCGGCGCCGGCGGGCGAACCGCTGTTGTCGAGCAGCCGCTTGGCGCGCTGCGCCCCGCCCGGACTGATTTCGGTGATGAAGCCGTCGCCGCTGTTGACCGTCAGCAGCTCGCCACCGGGTGTGACGATGAGACCCAGCGGGCCGTTGAGACTGCCGCCGGCTGACAGCGTGCGCCCGATGCCGGCCGAGGTCGTGCGTCCGAGGGGATGATCGATCACGGCAATGCGGTTGCCGAGCGTATCCGCCACGTACAGCCGCGCGCCGTCGCGATCATCCCCTTGCTCGCCGCAATCGTCGCCGTCACTGGCGCAGCGCGCGCGCAACGCAACCCCGGTCGGACCGATGACCAGTGCCGCCGGATCGGTGCGTTGCGGGAAACCCGAGGCGATGACGCTGATGGATTCGAGCACCGGCATAGCGGAAGTGGATACCTTCAGATTAAGGCGGGTGACGGTGCCCTGGTTGACCACCTCACCGTTGGCCGCCACGGTACCGTTCAGTACGTTGGTGACGAATAGTTTGGCCTCGTGCTCGCCGTCAAATGCCGTCATGTCCCAGGGTCCGTTGATCAGCGAGCCGGAGAACGTCTCGACCGCAGTGCCCAGACTGTCCAGCACGATCAGGCACCCCGCCTGCGCGGTCGCCGAGGTGCCGTCGCTCGTGGGCAGACTTCCCACGATTACCCAGCCCTGCTCGAGAACGACCAATGCGGTCGTGAGGCCCACCCCGCCGGGGCAGGCGCCCGGCAGGGCGCCGGCGTCCACAGTGGCGAACAGACTCATGGTGCCGTCCGGGGCAACATCCACGATGGTCGTGCCGGTGCCCTGTGCGTTGCCGGAGTTGTTGAAATTGCTGACCAGGATGTGGCCGGCGCGCAGATTGCCCGTGGTGTGCTTCACCTGCGCCATGCCGTAGGGATTGATGTCGCCGTTGCCGGGCACGGTGGAGGCGATCGTGCTGATCGTCTTCAGCGATGGCAACACCGAATGCTCGTCACTCGCGAGCGACGAACCGGTCAAGATAACTCCCGAGAGAGCCAGCAACGCGCCGGCCGGGCCGCGCGCCTTCATCGTAAGTGCCTTCATGATTGTTCCCCTTGTTGCTATCCGTGCCGGGCTGCGCCCGCGTGTAGACTGACAGCAGTAAGTGGCGGCAAACAGTCGGGCGGTTCTGTGAGCACCCCGAGGTAGGGGTTCCCCCTATAGGCTCTGCAGCGCGGTCCAGAGCGTGATCGCTGTCGCGGCGATTGCCAGCAGCCCCGCGTGTCGCAGCCGAAGCGGCGCGGCGATTCCCGTGACCAGACTCGAGAGAATCGTGGCGACAATCGATCCCGGGGCGCTGAACCTGACGCGAGCACTTCGTGTCCCCTGCAGGTGCGCCGTCACCCGCGCCACGAACTGCGCATCGACCAGCGGCTGACGGCTTTCCCCGAACCATCGTAACAACTGCGTATCGAGCTCATCCGGCATGGGCGTGGTCCTCGGCAGGTTGATAGGCGTGCAGCAGGGCGCGCAGGCGCTCCGCGCCCCGCCGCACGTGTGACTTGACGGTTCCCAGCGGCAGCTCGGTGGCGGCGCTGATCTCGCCGTGACTCATGCCCTCGCTGTAGGCGAGCACGATGCACAGCCGCTCGTCGGGCGCCAGGCGCGCGAGCGCGCGATCGAGGTCGAGCTGCTCGCCGGGGCCCGCCAGCATCACGGCCGCAGACTCACGATCTTCCTCGTTCATCGCGATCGTGGCCGGGGGCGCGGCGCGCAGGTGAGCGAGCCAGGCGTTGAGCGCGAGCCGCCGCAGCCACGCGCCAAAGGCCGCCACGGACCTCAACCCCGGCAGCGAGCGCCAGGCCTGCAGGAACACCTGCTGGGCGAGATCGTCGGCGAGCGCGGGGTCGCGGCACAGCCGCCGCAGGAGACTGCGCAGCCATGACTGGCGGCGCCGCACGAGTTCGGAGAAGGCCGCCACATCGCCGCTCATCGCGAGCGCGACCACGGCCGCTTCCGTGGCCTGGCCCAACGAGGCACCGGACAAGGCGCGGGTCACACGCTACGGTCCACGCGTTCCCTGCCGGTTGCCGTGACGCTCGGCGACCCGCGCGGCAACCACTAACCCCGCGCCTACGCACACGGCCACGATTCCGCCGCCCAGCACCGGGTACAGGGCGACCGGCGCGACCTGGGCCAGGAAGAACGACAGCAGGGCGACGCCGATGCCGGCGGCGATCGTGACGATCCCGCCAACCTTCAGGTACAGCGCATTCAACCGCCCATCGTGCGACTCGGGCGCCATGAGGCGTTCCACCACGGCGGGGTCGAGCGGCTGGCCACGTTCAATCGCGGCACGCAAGGGTGCAAGCGCAAGTTCACGCTTCTTGTAGTCGGCCACAATCCCGGCGACCGCTGCAACGGTCAGGAAAACCCAGAACGCAATGGCTACGGAAAACGGTCCGAAATGCTGCATGACGGGATCCTCGACATCAGATGGGGTGATACCGGTAGAGATGTCGGGCGGGAGGGTTTTGGATGCAGGGGATGCTTCAGCTAAGGCTCGCTCGCCAGGGCATCGAGCAGCAGGCGGGCGAATTGCGGTCCGATGCCGGCCTCCTCGTGCTTGAAGTATACGAACACGTCGCCGCACGCCGCGGCCCGCGTGCGGATGGTTTCAGCCCAACGCGCCAGGTCCTGGGGCGTGTAGCCCTCATCGCGCAGGCGGAAATAAGCGTAGTTCGCGGTGAGCTCGACGGGGGTGGAGAATTTCTCGCTGTCGGCGACGCACAGGGCGAGATTCCTCGCCCTGAGCCGGGCGAACACTTCCCCGTCCATCCACGAGGCGTGGCGGAACTCGAACGCGGCGCAGGTGCCCGCGGGCAACAACTGCAGAAACTCGTCGAGCACCGCGAGGTCCTTGCGAAAGTAGGGCGGCAGCTGGAAGAGGATCGCGCCGAGCTTCGGGCCCAGCGTGGCCGCCGTTTTCAGAAAGTACTGCAGCAGGTCGGCGCAGTCCCTGAGCCGGGCGATGTGCGTGATGCGCTTGGGCGCCTTGAGCGTGAGGCGGAAACCCGGCGGAGTTTCACGATTCCAGCCGGCCAGGATCTTCTCGTTCGGCGTGCGATAGAAGGTGTAGTTGATCTCGACCGTCGTGAAGCGCTCGGCGTAGTACGGCAACATCTTCGCCGCCGGCAGTTTCTGCGGATAGAAGCTGCCCTTCCATTCGGGGTAGTTGTACCCGGAGGTGCCGACCCACATCCTCATGCGCGCCCGTCCGACAGAATCAGCGGCCGTCGCTGCCCAACAGGCGCCGGTACTGACCGAGGTGCCGGATGGCGTGCTGCGGCTTACCCAGCGCTTCGTAGAGCCGCGCGAGGTTGTAGTGACAGTCCGCCAGATCGGGATCCTCTTCAAGCGCCGTCTGGTACGCCGCGAGCGCCGCCGCGGATTTCCCCAGATCCTCGAGCAACACGCCCTGGTTGAACAGCAGCAGCGGGTCGGGACCGATCTGCGCCAGCGCCCGCCGATACACTTCATCGGCTTCGTCCGTCCTGCCGCGCTCGTGGAGCAGGCGTCCCAGGTTGGTCCACGCGGCGGCGTTGTGCGGGTCGGTGTCCACGGCGTGCCGGTAGGCGGTGAGCGCGCCGTCCGGATCGCTGCCCTCGAGTGTCAGTGCCTGCGCAAACCAGTCAGGTGCCGGCGCGGGCTCGGCGGCGGCCTGCCTATGCTCCACGACGCGCAGCACACCGTCTTGCAGACTCACGTCGAGGCCCAGAAGATACTGGCCGCTGTCGGCCTGCCAGCGCGCATCCCCGTCGCGCACCACGACGTGGTCGCCGACGGCGCTGATCGCAAGGCCCGACAGCGGCATGGATTCGGGCAGGTTGCGCCGCAGGCTCTCCAGCGAGCGGCGGATGCGCTTTTTGGGAATCCTCGCCTCGATGAGCGCGCGGGCCGTGCGCAGCACGATCAGATCCTGGAAGGAGAAGCGGTACTCGCGCCGCGGACCCCGCGCGGGATGGACGAACCCGGCGCGGATGAGACTGCGCGTGGTGTCGGAGCTAAGCTGCAGGACCCGCTCCACGTCCCGCACACTGTAAGAACGCATCCTGATCCCTTGTCGGCGTCGCGCTGCCTCAGCCGTTGCGCTTGCTCGCCTTGCGAGTCACCTTCGCGGGTTCCTCGACGCGCTTGGGAGCCTTGCGCGGACCCAGACGCGTGACCTGCGAGCGGGCACTTTCCGTCTTGGCAAGACTTGCGCGCAGTGCCTCCATGAGATCGATGACCTTGCCCTCACCTTGCGGGGCGACTTCGGTAACCGAGATTTCCTTGCCCTCGACCTTCTTCTGGATGGCCGCTTCGATGCGCCCGCGCAGCTCGTCCTTGTAGGAGTCAGCATCGAACTTCTCGGCCGTCTGCTGATCGATGAGCTGCTGGGCGAGCTTCAGCTCCGCCGGCTTCACTTCCGGTTTGGGGATGTCGACTTCGCTTGCGCGGCGCACATCGGCCGCATAGTGCAGCTGCTGCATGGCGAGCACGTCTCCGATCGGGCGCAGGATCACGAGATAGCCCTTGCCGCGCGCTGCCCAGCGGCCGACGCCGCAGCGCCCGGCCTGCCTGAGCGCCGCGGTGAGCAGCGCGTAGGGCTTGGCAGCGCCCTTGTCGGGCGCCAGGTAGTAAGTCTTGTCGAAGTACACCGGATCGATCGATTCGATCGGCACGAACTCGGAGATCTCCACGGAATGCGTTCCAACTTCCTCCAGCGCCTTGATCTCCTCGGGCGAAAACAGCACGTACTGGTCCTTGGCGAACTCGTACCCCTTGACCATCTCTTCGCGTTCCACGACCACGCCTTCCTTCTGACACACGTACTGCTGCTTGAGCCGCGATCCGTCGGTCTTGTGCAGCAGGTTGAAGGAAATCGTATTCGCCGACTGGGTGGCGGTGTACAGCTTCGCCGGGATGGCCACCAGTCCGAACGACACCGTCAGAGATCCTATGGAACGTGGGGCCATGACTTCACCTTAAGCCGCCGGGGCGTTACTTCTCACGCTCGATCTCACGGTCGACACCGAAAGCTTGCGTAAGACTCTGTTTTAGCTTGAGTACATCATGCCACCGGTCGCCGCTCTTTACCAACCGGGCGGGTACGTTGTTGATCGTGAAGTCCATGGGCTCGGCCGCCTCGAGCTCCTCCCAGCTGAGGGGCATCGACACCGGGGCTCCCGGGACACCGCGTGGTGAATACGCCACATTCAGGGTCTTGCCGCGCACGTTCATGTTGTAATCGATGAAGATCTTGCCGGTGCGCTTCTCGACCGCCCAGTCCATGGTGATGTCCTTCGGATGGGCACGCATGACGTGCCGTCCCACGGTCTCGCAGATGTGGCGCGCCTCATCGAAGGTCACGGTGCGCTCGATCGGCACGAACACGTGCAGACCCGTCTTGCCGGAGGTCTTCACGATCGCCTCGAGGGACATCTGCTTCAGCAGCGCGCGCAACCAGAACGCGACGCGCTTGCCAACCGCGAATCCGCGCTTGTTGAGTTCCGGCTCCGCGCCCTTCGCTTCCTTGCCGGAATATATGTACGGATCGATGTCGAACACCAGGTAGTCGGGGTAGTTGAGGATCGAGGACTCCAGCGCAGCGAGTGAGCTCGCGTAATCGGTCTGCGCCCCGGCGGCTTCGGGCTCAAGCTGCGCGCGCGAGTGCCACACGTGGAATTCAAGTGTGCCGACCTGCCCCAGCCACAGGAGCGTGGGCAGGTTGTTGGCGAGCAGATAGCGGTGCTTGCCATCCTTGTGCTCGGAAAAAACGGTGACCGACTCGACGAACTCCGGCAACGCCTGCGCCCAGTGCTTCTGAAAGAAGCGCTCGCCGTCGATGCCCTCGGGCATGCGAATCATGGTCAGCGGTCGATCCGTAAGGTGCGGCAGCATGAAGCGTGCGACGCCGGCCAGATAGCGGATGAGATCGCGCTTGGTTATGGCGCGATGCCGCGTGCGTGGTTCGGCGGGCCAGTAGAGGCGATCGAGGTTGGTCAGCTTGATGCGCGCGCCGCCGACCGCCAGCTCCAGGCTAGTGGCCGGATTCTCCAGCTGCTGCAGCACCGCGGCAGCCTCGCTGGCGGCGGTGTCTGACGCCGGCGCCGGGGCGGGGACGCTCGCCCCACGGGTATTCGCCGCCAGCGGCGCGGCCCGCGGCGCCGCCTCTGCGGCGCGCTTAGCCACGCTGCCTGGTGCGATGTCCTCGCGCAAGCGCACGAACACCGGCGCCCGCAGCGCGCCGCCCGGCGTCCACTCGCTGAAGCTCACCTCGGCCACGAGTTGCGGTTTCAGCCAGTGCGTGGGCCGGTGCAATGGCGGCGGAGCGGCGAACGGCGAGCTGCGGCGTTTGAGTTTCGCTGCGCGCTTCAGCAGTGTGCCGATGACCTCGTCGTCGAGACCGGAGCCCACGTGTCCGGCGTAGCGCAGCGACTTGCCCTCCCAGTAGCCGAGCAGCAGCGCGCCCAACGGTTCGCGCGCGCCCTGGCCGCGCGTGTAGCCGCCGATCAGAAACTCGGCCGACTGCGCGGCCTTGATTTTGAGCCAGGCGCGCGAGCGCCGGCCCGCCTGATAGTCGCTGTCGAATCGCTTGGCGATGATGCCTTCGAATCCCTCGCTCAGGGCCGCGGCATACAGCTGCTCGGCGTTCTCGGAAACATGCACCAGCTGCAGGTGCTTCGAGGGCAGCAGGCACTGCGCCAGGTAGCGGCGCCGGTCGCGGTAGGGCGCGGCGCGCAGGTTGAGGCCGGCAAAATGCAACAGGTCGAAGCATACCAGCACCACCGGCGTGTCACGCTGCGCGGCAGCGATTTCCGCGGCAGTCTTGAGCTGCGCCCGGTTCTGCAGCGCGTTGAACGACGGGCGCCCGGCGGCATCGAGGGCCACGATCTCGCCATCGAGAATCATCTGCGCGGCCTGCGCGGCCAGGTCCGCCGCCAGCTCCGGGAAGCAGGCCGTCAGGTCCAGTCCGCGGCGCGATTGCAGGCGTACGGCGGTGCCCTGCACGAAGGCGATCACGCGGTAGCCGTCGAGTTTGGGCTCATAGCGCCATTGCGGGTTCGACCGGACCGCCTCGCCGGCTTCGGCGAGCATCGGTTTGAGTTGCTTCGGGAACGCCTCGGCCGGGCCCGCTGGCGCCAGCAGCGTTGCCGGCAGTCGTGGCGGCACGTTGACAGGCGTGAGCTCATCGAGGCTCACAGCGGACAGCACGGAAGCGTGGCGCGCCAACACGTCGTTCGGCTGCGCGAAGCGGTCCCGGTGCTTGATCAGCAGCCATTGGTTGCCGGTGGCGGTCTTCACCAGCGCAAACGAACCCTTGAGCTTCTCCCCGCGGAGCAGAAAGCCCAGCTTGCCGGCGGCAAGACCCGCGCGCACCCGCGCTTCGGCCTCGGCGCGGTCGGTGAACGAATACTTCGGGTCCTCATCCGGAGAATACACGCCGCAGTCCCAGACGATCACGTTGCCGGCGCCGTATTGCTTCGCCGGGATCACGCCTTCGAACGAGGCGTAATCAAACGGATGGTCCTCGACCTCGATCGCCATGCGCTTGTCGTGCACGTCGAGCGAGGGACCCTTGGGGACCGCCCAGGATTTCAACACCCCATCGAGTTCCAGGCGAAAGTCGTAATGCAGCCGCCGCGCCGCGTGTTTCTGCACCACGAACAGCAACGGACCGGTACGTGCCGGCGCCGCTGCAGCGGGCGGCTCGGGCGTGCGCGTAAAGGTGCGCTTGGCGGCGTAGCGATCGAGGGAGCGGCGGCTCATGACAGCGAACCGATCCAGTCGCTGAGCGCGCGCCACGCGGCGCTCCTGACTTCGGGGTCGCGGCGGCCGCTGCGGGCCGGCACGTGAAAGGAGTGGTCGGCATCCTCCAGCAGGCTGAGGGTTGCGCGCGCCCCGAGCCGTGCCACGGTCGCTTCCAACAGACCGCGCTCGGCGAGCGCATCACGCGTGCCCTGGATGAACAGCATCGGAATCTGCACCTCGAACAGGTGCCGCGCGCGGCTCGCGGCGGGCCGCCCGGCGGGGTGCAGCGGGAAGGCGAGGAAGACGAGGCCGCGTACCCCGGGGAGCGGCGCAAGCGCCTGCGCCTGCGAGGTCATGCGGCCGCCGAACGAGCGGCCGCCGGCGAACAGCGGCAACGCGGGCGCGAGGCGCGCCGCCTCGGTGACCGCCGCGCGTACCGTCGCATGGCACGCGGGCGGCGGGTCCGGTCGCCGTGAGCGGCGTTCCATGTAGGGGAACTGGTAGCGCAGCGTGGCGACGCCGAGTGCACCGAGCTCCCGGGCGGCCGCGCTCATGAACGGGTGCTCCATGCCCGCTCCGGCGCCGTGTGCCAGCACATAGCAGGCGCGCGCGCCGGCGGGCAGTTCGAGCCGGGCCGAAACACGCTCCCCGCCCTGCACCTCGAACGTGAGAGGATCAGGGTTGTCTGAACCGTCCGGTGTCATGCGTGAAACCTGTCTGCCAGCACTGGAATTTACCTAAGGGCGCGCGACTTGCACACCACGCCAGCCAGGCGGTGCTCGCCCTCGCGTGCGGTCTGCTCGCGCTTCCGGCCTGGACCGATGAGCCCCCCGCCGCGGCGAAGCCGGGCACCGCGCAACCCAACGTGCATGTATTGCCGACGCCCTTCCTGATTCCGGGCCTGAACCGTGAGCGCACCGTGCGCATCTATCTGCCGCCGGGCTATGAGCAGGGTACGCGGCGCTATCCGGTGCTGTACATGCACGACGGCCAGAATCTGTTCGATGATGCGACCGCGTATGCCGGTGAGTGGGGCATTGACGAGACCCTGAATGAGCTGGCGAAGTCGCGTGGACTCGAACTCATCGTGGTGGGCATCGACAATGGCGGCGCTGAGCGCATCCACGAACTCAATGCCTGGGACAATCCGCAGTTCGGCAAGGGCGAGGGCGAGCAGTACACGGCGTTCATCGTCGAGGTGCTCAAGCCCTGGATCGATCAGCACTACCGCACGCGCCCGGATCGCCGGCACACCGCCATCATGGGCAGTTCGATGGGCGGCCTCATCTCGAGTTACGCCATCAGCCGCTACCCGCAGGTGTTCGGCAAGGCCGGGATCTTCTCGCCGGCGTACTGGCTCGCGCCCCAGGTCTTTGCCGACACCGAGGCGCGGCCGCCGCCCCCGGCGGAGCGGATCTACTTCTATGCGGGCGGCAGCGAGGACTTAAGCGTGGTGCCGGACATGGAGCGGATGGCCGCCCTGCTGCGGCGCCAGGGGCTGCCCGCCACGAACCTGGCGGTGCGCGTGAATCCGGTCGGGCGGCATAACGAGAGCGCCTGGCGCGCGGAATTTCCGCGCGCGGTCGAGTGGCTGTTCCGCGATCAGCGGGTCTTGAGCCCGCAGCGGCCAGCGCCCTAGAGGCCCGGCACTACTCGAGGGCCGCGACCCACGCGCCAAAGGCGGGCAGCACGATGGGCTGCGACGCGCTGGCGTCGGCAATCGCTCCCGGGCTCGACAACAGGGTCCTGCAGCGCGTCCCCGCCAGGCCGGCCGCCTGCACCTTGAGCGTAATGGTCTGCGGCTGCGGCGACATGTTGAGCGACACCAGGATCGTCTCGCCGCGTGCAGCCACCCGCGCGTACGTCAGCACGCTGACATTGGTCTGATCCAGCATGACCGTGCGGCCGCGGCGCAATGCGGAATTGCTTCGGCGCAGCGCGATCAGCCGCCGGTGCCAGTTGAGCAGTGAATCCGGGTCGGCCGATTCGGCCTGCACGTTGACGGTTCGGTAGTTCGGCGGCACCGGCAGCCAGGTTCTCGGGTTGGTGCTGAAGCCCGCCTGGGCGTTGGATGTGTCCCACTGCATCGGCGTGCGTTCGCCGTCGCGACCCTTCTCCTTCGGCCAGCCGGTGATGCCGATCGGATCGCGCACGTCTTCGACCCGCGCCGGCGTCGCGGTCCGCTGTCCGATCTCCTCACCCTGGTACAGCAACGCGGTGGCGCGCGAAGTCAACAGCAGCGCGGCGACGATGCGGGCGATCTCCTCGTTGTGGACCCCGTCGCCGAAGCGGTCCCAGCTGCGGATGTTGTCATGGTTGTCAAACACCAGCAGCGGCTGCGAATGGTGAATCTGCGTCGCCGCCTCGATGAGATGCTGACGGAAGGTGCTGGCATCGAGTTTGCTGCCCAGGCCCACCAGCGTATCCATCGGCAGCTGCAGCTCGTTGTGCAACGCACCGCCGTACCACGGGTCGAGGTCGGCGGTCTTCGGCACATAGGTCTCACCGATCAGCACCCGCGCGCCCGGGTAGCTGTCCATCATGGCGCGCATGCGCCGGATGACGCCGTGAACCTCCGGAAGATTGTTGGTGTAGAGGTCGCTGAGGTTGGGGTCGCCCTGGGCATTGTTGCCGCCGAGTGCCGGCTCATCACGCAGTTTCGCATCCTCGAACAGCGTGGTTATGGCGTCGAGACGGAAGCCGGCGACGCCGCGATCCAGCCAGAAGCGCATCGCGGCGAACATGGCGTGCTCGACCTGCGGGTTGCGCCAGTTCAGATCCGGCTGCTGCCGGTAGAACATGTGGTAGTAGAACTGATCGACTGCCGGCAGGTACCGCCACGCCGAGCCACCAAACAGGCTCACCCAGTTGTTGGGGGGCAGGCGCTCACCGGCGGGGCCGGACTTGCCGTTGTCCCAGACGTAGAAGCCATGGCGTGGGGAATCGCGGGAGCGCGCCGCTTCCAGGAACCAGGGGTGTTGGTCGGAGGTGTGGTTGAGCACCATGTCGAGCAGCACACGGATGTGGCGTTTCCCGGCCTCCGCCAGCAGGCGCTCAAAGTCCGCCAGCGAGCCGTACTGCGGATCTACGTTCTGGTAGTCGGAGATGTCATAGCCGAAATCGACCTGCGGCGAGGGATACATCGGTGCGACCCAGATGGCGTCGACGCCGAGCGCTTCGAGGTAATCGAGCCGCTGCGTGATGCCGTTGAGATCGCCGATGCCGTCGCCGTTGGAATCCTGAAAGCTGCGCGGATAGATCTCGTAGATCACCGCGTGTTTCCACCACGGGTCCACCGCAGCGTGCGCGTCACGGCGCGGCGTGTCGCTGCCCGCGGAGGTCCAGCCCGCCACCAGGCAGGAACCCACAGTTAACAACGTACGGCCGAGCCTGCGCAGCAAGGCCGTCGGCCGGGTCCGGGCGCTATGCATAAATCGCGCGCTCATCGATTCCCGAGTATGACTCGCATCGTACGCTGGTGCGCGCCTCAGGGCGGTGTCGGCCCTTCGCTGACACGCACCAGGTCCTGGGGACGCAGCCAGTGGCGAAACGCGCTCTGCACCGCCGCGGCGTCCAGAGCGATGTAACGCTGAGCGGCGGTGGTGGGCTCATCGAGCGCCAGACCGAGGTCGGTGCGCGCCAGCAACCCGTGAGCGATCTGCTCCACGCCCGATTCGCTCAGGGGGAGCTGGCGCAGCAGGCAGGCCTTGACGCGGGTGAGCTCGTCGGCGCCGGCCGGCGCGTTCTGCATCGCCGTAACCTCGCTCGCGACCATGTTGGCGGCCTTGGCGACATTTTGCGGGTCACTGGCGTACTCCACCAGGTAGACGCTGCGCGTTCTGCCGGCCTGCAGTAGCGACTGCACCGAGTACACCAGGCCGGAATTCTTGCGCAGATCGATGCTGAGCCGCGTTGAATAGAAGCTGCCGCCCAGCACGGCGTTGCCCAACTGCAGGGCGTAGTAGTCGGGATCGGAGCGCGTGAGCGCGAGTGTTTGCGCCAGCATGACGCGATCCTGCACACGGCTCGCATCCGGCACTGCGACCGTGCCCGGACCGTTGGCAGGCACGGGCGGCAGGTCGATGACGGGCGCGGGGCCGCTGGCGCTCCAGGCGCCGAAATACCTGTCGATGGCCGCCCGCGCGGCGGCCGAAGTCACCCTCCCGATGACCACGATGGTGGTGAGATCCGGCCGGAACACGCTCGCGTAGTAGCTGCGCAGCGCCGCCGGCGTGAGTGCCCGCACCGTCTCGGGCGTGGCCATGCGCAGGCTCGGATCATCCGGCGGAAACAACGCCGCGCGCAGCGAGTGCTGTGTCAGGAAGCCGGGGCTCGCGTTGCGCGCCGCGACACCCAGGGCCACCTGGCCGCGGATGACTTCCATGGCTGCCTCGGGCAGCGCCGGATGCAGTTCATTGTCGGCCAGCAGTTCCAGCGCGCGCTCGAAATGCTCCCCCAGTGCCTGCACGGAGAAATCCGTTCCGGCATGCTCGCGGGCACCGATCGCATCCAGTGCCTGTTGGAACGCGACCCGATCGAGCCGCTCACTGCCGTAGGTGAGGAGCCGGTCGAGCACCTGCGCGACTCCTTCCTGGCCCCTCGGCTCCTCGGTCTCGGGGCGATTGCGGATGTGGCCGTACACACCCACCGTGTCGCTGACATCCTCGCTCTGCACGATCAGGGTGAGGCCGTTCGGCAGGGTGCTGACGATCGGGTGCAGGGTCGAGGGCGGCACCTCCAGACGCTGCAGCGCCTTCTGCGCCCAGGGGGGCAAGGCCGTGGGGTGGGCCTCGCCGAGCGAAATCGCCTCCTGTCCGCCGAACCCGCCGTGCGCGGCCACCGGTTGACCCGAGCCGCGCGGCAGCATGACGCCGGTGATGGCGTGATCGAGGTCGAGATACTGGCGCGCGACCCGGTTGACGTCCGCGACCGTGACCTGCTCGATGCGCGCCAGATCCTCATCGGGAGAGCTCAGCCCGTACAGCGCCAGCGCCTCCGACCACACCGCGGCGAGTTCGGCGATGTTGTTGCGCTGGAACTGCGCCGCGCTGCGCTCCTGCAGCTTGGCCGCCTCGACGAGTTCCGGCGGGACGCCTTCACGCGCGACCCGCGCAAGTATCGCGCGCACCTCGCGCTCGAGCGCCTTGGGATCATCTCCGCTGGTAAAGGAGAGCACCGCGTAGGCGAGTCCCGCCTGCGGCAGCGGATCAAGCGCGAACTCCGCGGCCACCGCCTTGCCCTGGGGCACGAGGCCGTAGAGATCGAAGCGCCGGCTGCTGAGCACGTCCGCGAGCACCTCGAGCGCGGCGAAGTCGGCATCGCGCGGACCGGGAGTGCGCAGCGCAATCATGAGCGTGCCGCTCGGCCGGTCGGTGTCCAGCGTGAAGGATGCGGGTTGCACCGGGCGCAGGCGCACCTGCGGCTTGGGAGGCAGTTTTTTTGCCGCGATCTCCCCGAACAGCACTTTCACCTCGCTCAGGGTCGCCACCGGGTCGAGGTCGCCGGCGATCACCAGGATGGCGTTGTTTGGCGCGTACCAGGTGTCGTGGAAGCTCTTCAGCATGCGCGCGGTGGTCTTTTCGAACGATGGCCGGGTGCCGAGCGCATCGTGGGCGTAGGGCGTGCCTGCGAACATCCTGGCGCGCAACTTCTCAAACAGCACATAGGCCGGCTCGGACAGATCCTGGGCGACCTCCTGCTCGATCGCGCCGCGTTCATGGCTCCACTCCTTCGGCGAGGCGAGCACCGCGCGCATGCGCAGCGCCTCGATGTGCAGCGCCACGTCGAGATCCTCGGACGGCACCGTGAACAGGTATTGCGTGAGGCCCTCGCGCGTGTTGGCGTTGAAATCGCCCCCGACGACGCTGCCGATGTCGGCGAGCTGGTCGGCGGTGAGGCCGGGGCTGCCGCGGAACATCATGTGCTCCTCGGCGTGCGCCGTTCCGGGGAACCCCGCGGGCGCTTCGTCCGAGCCGACCAGGTAATTCACCGAGGTCGCGACCACCGGCGCCAGCGCGTTGCGCACGATGACGACACGCAGGCCGTTGGGCAGCGTGGCACGCAAAACCGGGGTGTTCGGCGCGGCGCTCTCGGCCGCGCGCGCGGGTGCCGGCGCAGCCGCCGCGCAGGCGAACAACAGCGGAATCAGGGCGGCGAGCGGCGCCCGCCGTGGTCGGCGCCGGTAAGCGTGATGCGGCATGACGGAACCTGAGTGTTCGGTGTTCGGACCGGCGCCAGTATATGCGATCACCTCACGCCGCCATGTTTCGCCACAAATCATCGCCGCAGCGTCGCTTTTGCATCACCAGCACCGCCGCCTCGCGCGCTGAACTGGTCACCGTACCCGGAACGAGCGGTTCCGCACTGACATGAGAGGAGGCAACATGACTACATTGACATCGGGGCTCCGGGCCGGCGTGCTCGGAATTGCACTGGCGGGCGGCGCGGCGGTATGGCCGGCGTATGCCTGCGGCGACGAGCGCGGTGAGGGCTCGAAGCAGTCGGACATCGGCGCCGTGACCGGACTCGCGGTGGGTGCGGCGGCGGGCGGACCGGTCGGTGCGGTGCTGGGCGCGGCAGCCGGGGCTCTGCTCGGTGACCGCTATCACCGGCAGGCGCAGTCCTCGGCAGCGTTGGCCGCCGATCTCGACCACAGCGAGACGGAGCGCAGCCGCCTGTCCCAGAGTGTCGCGCAGCTCGATCAGACCCTGCAGCAGACCGAGGAGCTCGGGCTGGACGTGAGCTTTCGCACCAACGACGACTCGATCGCCACGCGGACCATGCCGCCGCTGCTGAAACTCGGGGCGCTGGTGGCGGCCATGCCGCAGGCCCGTGTGCGGATCACCGGCTACGCGGATCCGCGCGGTTCCGAGGCCTACAACAGCGAGCTGTCGCTGCGCCGCGCCCGGGGCGTCGCGGCGGTGCTGATGAGCGCCGGAGTTGCTCCCGAGCGCATCCTCATCGAGGCGCACGGCAAGACCGATTCCACCAGCGCAGACGGTGACCTCGACGGCTACGCGTTCGAGCGGCGCGTAACGGTGCGCCTGGAACTTCCCGCTGCGGCTGAGGTTGCCCGCCGTGACCAGGGCGCGTGACGCGCGGCAGCCAGGCGCGCCGTGGGAAGGCAGGCCCGCGGCGCGCGTTCGCGCTAGAATTTCCTGGCATGAGTACCTGTGCGGCGCGCTTGTGAGCGCTTCCATCGTTGCCCTGGACGGACGGGTCGAGGCCGAGGTGTCGGAACTGGCGCCCGAGCGCCTGATCGCCGGCACGCCCGAGTTGCAGGTGCGCAATTTCTTCACCGACACCAGCCAGCAGTTCTTTGCCGGCCGCTGGTCGGCGAGCCGCGGCAAATGGCGCGTGCGTTACACCGAGAACGAGTTGTGCGTGATGACCGCGGGGCGCGTCATCATTGAGAGCGCCGGCGGCGAGCGCCGCAGCTTCGGACCCGGGGACGCGTTCGTGGTCCCGGCCGGCTTTGTCGGCACGTGGGAAGTCGTGGAGGATTGCGCCAAGATCTACGCGGTGTTCGAAGCACGCGGCTGACGGCGCGCCGCGCGCGCCGCGATCAGACATAACACCTCCTCGCCTTGAAGCCCGTCGCAGATCCACGCCGGGCTGCTTCCCTGCGCCTGCGCCCCGTGGGAGGGTACCCGAGTGTGTCGGAGTTCCGTGAGCCTCGGGAGGTATTCGTCGTGGAAACCATAACTGTCGCTGCCTCGCGCAGCGCTGAGTTCAGTCTGTCGGAGATGGAAATGCTGGTGGGCAGCGCCATCGTCATCGCGCTGCTGGTGTGGATGCTGCTGTCGCGCCTGCGCCGCGACCGCAACCAACAGCCGCACGCTTAACAGCCAAGAGCTAAGCCGGGGTGGCGCGGCCGCGCCCCGGCACGCCGGCCCCACGGCGGGTAAGCCCCTTAGGGCCGCTATTGCCCGCGCAGTACTGCGGTCAGCGTGCTGAAGACCTGGTCGATCTGCGACTGCCCGATGATGAGCGGCGGCGACAGCGCAATGATGTCCGCCGTCTGGCGCACCAGGACGCCGCGCTCGAAGCATTTGATAAACACCTCGAAGGCGCGCGCGCCGGCTTTGCCGGGGATGGACTCGAGCTCCAGTCCCAGAATCAACCCATAATTCCTGACGTCGATGACATGCGGCAGACCGCGCAGCGCATGGGCAGCGTCCTCCCAGTACTTCGCCAGGGACTTGGCGCGCGTCAGCAGACCCTCACTCTGATACACACCCAGGGTGGCCAGAGCGGCCGCGCAGGCCACCGGATGCGCCGAATAGGTGTAGCCATGGAACAGTTCGATGCCTTCCGGGCCCTGCATGAAGGCCTCGTGGACGGCCTTGCTCACCAGCACGGCGCCCATCGGCACGCAGCCGTTGGTCAGCCCCTTGGCGAGCGTGATCATGTCGGGCGTAACGCCAAACTCCTGGGCGGCGAATGGCGCGCCGGTGCGGCCGAAGCCCGTGATCACCTCATCGAAAATCAACAGGATCCCGTGGCGGTCGCAGATCTCGCGCAGGCGCTGCAGGTACCCGCGCGGCGGGATCAGCACACCCGCGGAACCGGCGATGGGCTCGACGATCACCGCGGCAATGTTGGACGCGTCATGCAGCGTCACCAGCCGCTCGAGCTCGTCCGCCAGCTGCGCCCCGTGCGCCGGCGCGCCGCGCGAGAAGGCATTCCGCGCCGGATCATGCGTGTGCGGCAGGTGGTCGACGCCCGGTAGCAGCACCCCCGACCAGGTCTTGCGGTTCGGCGCGATGCCGCCCACCGAAATGCCGCCGAAGCCCACGCCGTGGTAGGCGCGCTCACGCCCGATGAGACGCGTGCGCGAGGCCGCACCGCGCGCGCGGTGCCAGGCGACGGCGATCTTCAGCGCCGTGTCGACGGATTCCGATCCGGAGTTGGTGAAAAACACGTGATCGAGTCCGTCGGGCGCGATTCTCACCAGCTCGTTCGCCAGCGCGAACGCCCCCGGGTGGCCCATCTGGAACGGCGGCGCGTAGTCCAGGGTCTCGAGCTGGGTCGCGACCGCCTGGGTGATCTCGCGGCGGCCGTGCCCCGCGTTGACGCACCACAGCCCCGCGACCGCATCGAGGATCTGCCGTCCCTCGGGGGTCCAGTAGTGCATGCCGCTCGCTTTCGCGAGCAGCCGGGGTTTCGCCTTGAACTGGCGGTTAGCGGTGAACGGCAACCAGAAGGCTTCGAGTTCCGATCGGCTCAAGGGGGCGCTGGCGTTCGGCATGACGGGCTCGGTGGGGTGGAAGCGGGGGCGCGATGATAAATAAAGTGGACAGGACCGGCCACTGGGGCGATATTTTTGCCCATCTTGTCTAAAATCCTAAACACCATGAGCATCGACGTCGGTGCACGCCTGCGCAGTGTCCGAACCACGTTTGGCATGTCGCAGCGCGAGCTTGCACGCCGGGCCGGAGTGACCAACGGGCTCATTTCCCTCATCGAACAGAACCGCGTGAGCCCTTCGGTGAGCTCGCTGAAGAAGGTGCTCGACGGTGTGCCGATGTCGCTCGCCGAGTTCTTCACGCTCGACCTGAGCGCCACGCCGCAGGCTTTTTTCGGCGCCGACGATCTGGTGGAACTGGGCAACCAGCAGGTCTCGCTGCGCCTGGTGGCGGCGCAGCGCCCCGGGCGGCAGCTGACGGTGCTGCACGAGCGCTACGCGGCCGGCGCGGCCACCGGCGAGGAAATGCTCGCGCACCGCGGCGAGGAGGCGGGTGTGGTGGTCCGCGGGCGCATCGAGCTCACGGTAGGCGGCGCCGCGCGCGTGCTGGGACCCGGCGAGGCCTATTATTTCGCCAGCCAGCTCCCGCATCGCTTCCGCAACGTCGGGCGCGAGGCGTGTGAGATCATCAGCGCCTGCACCCCACCGACCTTCTGAAGGCTCGCCGCAGTCATGAACGCAAAGCCCGAGACGATTTCCTGGCGCGAGCGCGCCCGCACCCTCAGTTTCCGCACCCAGGCCTTCATCGACGGCCGTTATCTCGATGCCGCCTCCGGTGCCACTTTCGACTCCATAAATCCGGCCACCGGGAAGCTGCTGGCGCGGGTTGCCGCGGGCGACGAGGAGGACATCAACCGTGCGGTCAGCGCTGCGCGCGCCGCATTTCGCAAGGGCAGCTGGGCGGATCTCGCGCCGGCGAAACGCAAGAAGATCCTGTTGCGCTTCGCGGAGGCGATTCTGAAGCACACCGAGGAGCTCGCGCTGCTCGAGACTCTCGACATGGGTAAGCCCATCTCCGACAGCCTCAAGATCGACATCCCCGGCGCGGCGCGCTGCCTGCAATGGTATGCCGAGGCGATCGACAAGGTGTACGACGAGGTGGCGCCCACCGGGCCGCGTGCGCTCGCGCTCATCACGCGCGAGCCCATGGGGGTGGTCGGGGCGATCGTGCCCTGGAATTATCCGCTGCTCATGGCAGCCTGGAAGATCGCGCCGATCCTGGCGACCGGCAATTCCCTGGTGCTCAAGCCCTCGGAGAAATCCCCGCTCACCGCGCTGCGGATCGCAGAGCTTGCGGTCGAAGCGGGCATCCCGGCGGGGGTGCTCAACGTCGTGCCCGGCTTCGGGCAGACCGCCGGCAAAGCGCTCGCCCTGCACATGGACGTCGACTGCATCGCCTTCACCGGCTCGACGGCGACCGGACGGATGATCATGCAGTACGCCGGCCAGTCGAATCTCAAGCGCGTGTCGCTCGAGTGCGGCGGCAAGTCTCCCAACATCGTGCTCGCGGACTACCCGGACCTCGACAAGGCCGCCGCCGCCGCGGCGGATGCCATCTTTTCCAACCAGGGAGAGATGTGCTCCGCCGGCTCGCGGCTGCTGCTGCAGGAAGGCATCCAGGATGCGGTGCTGGAGAAAGTGCAGGCGCTCAGCCGCAAGCGCCAGCCGGGCGATCCGCTCGACCCCGCGACGCAGCTCGGCGCGATCGTCGATGAGACGCAGATGAAGCGCGTGCTGGGCTACATCGACTCCGGCCGGCGCGACGGCGCCAGCATCCGCGTCGGCGGCCGCCGGGTGCGCGAGGACAGCGGCGGCTACTTCATCGAGCCGACGGTGTTCGAGGGGGTGAAGCCGGCCATGACCATCGCGCGCGAGGAGATTTTCGGGCCGGTGCTGTCGGCCATCACTTTCAAGACCGTCGAGGAGGCGATCGAGATCGCCAACGACGTGATCTATGGCCTCGCGTCCGCGGTATGGACCCGTGACGTCACCACCGCGCATCGCGTGGCGCGCGCGCTGCGCGCCGGCACGGTGTATGTCAACTGCTACGATGCCGATGACCTGACCGTACCGTTCGGCGGTTTCAAGCAGTCGGGCATGGGCCGCGACAAGTCGCTCCATGCGCTGGAGAAATACACCGAGCTGAAGACGACATGGATCGACTTGTCCTGACCGCACGGCCGCGTGAGTGCGCATTCGCTCAAGTTCCTCGCCAGCGCGCCCCGCGGCTTTGCCGATCTGCTGGCGCGGGAACTCGACGCCTGCGGTGCGGTGCAGCCGCGCGAGCGCTCGACCGGCGTGGCGTTCGCGGGCACGCTGGAGAGCGCCTATCGCGCCTGCCTGTGGTCGCGCCTCGCCAATCGGGTGTTCCTCGAGGTTGCGCATTTCGAGGCGCGCGACGCGGATGAGTTTCATGCGGCCGTGCGCCGCATCGACTGGACGGCTCACCTGGGTCCTGCGACTACGCTGGCGTGCGATTTCAGCGGGCGGCACCCGGCGATTACTCACACCCACTTCGGGGCGCTGAAGCTCAAGGACGGCATTGTCGATGCGCTGCGCCTCGCCACCGGCACGCGGCCCGACGTGGCGCTCGAGCGTCCGGGAGTCCGGGTGCACGCCCATGCACGCGGCACCGACATCACCGTGTCCATCGACCTCTCAGGTGACAGCCTGCACCGACGCGGTTACCGGGGCGCGGCCGGGGAAGCGCCGCTGAAGGAAAACGTCGCCGCGGGAGTGTTGCTGCGCTGCGGCTGGCCGGAGCTGGCGGCGCAGGGCGCGGAGTTTCTCGATCCGATGTGCGGCTCCGGTACGCTATGCATTGAAGCGGCGCTGATCGCCGCGGACCGGGCGCCCGGCCTTACGCGCGATTATTTCGGTTTCCTCGCCTGGCGCGGCCACGATGCGGCTTTGTGGGCGCGCCTGCGCGCCGAGGCCGATGCGCGCGCGGGCGCGGGTGAGGCGACCCGGGTCAGCGTGCGCGGCACGGATCGCGACCCCACCGCGATCCGCAGCGCGCGCGACAACGCCGCGCGCGCAGGCGTCGGCGCTCTGGTGTGCGCGGACACCGGCGTGCTCACCGGTGCCGCGCCGCTCGCGGCGCGCGATCCGGATCGGCCCGGACTCCTGTGTACCAATCCTCCCTACGGACTGCGCCTGGAGGGGCGCGAGGGCGCGCGTGCGCTGCACCGTGAGCTGGGCGCGGTGCTGCGCGAGCGTTTCCAGGGCTGGAACGCCGCGGTGCTCACCGGGGCGCCGGAGCTCGGCAGGGAGCTGGGCCTGCGCGCCTATCGCACGCACAGCGTGTGGAACGGCGCGATCGAGTGCCGGCTGCTGCGGATCAAAGTGGTACCGGACAGCGCACGCGAGCCCGGCACACTCGGCAAAGGCGTGGCGCACCTCAGGGACACTCCCGGGGCGGGCATGTTCGCCAACCGGCTCGGGAAGAACCTGAAGCGACTGCGGAGCTGGGCGGCGCGCGAGGGTGTTTCATGCTACCGGGTCTACGACGCCGACATGCCGGAATACGCCTTCGCCATCGACGTGTATCGCGCGCTCGAACCGGATGAGTTGTGGCTGTACGTCCAGGAGTATGCGGCGCCGGCGGAGATCGAGCTGGAAGCCGTGCGCCGGCGGCGCGGCGAAGTGCTGGCGTCGCTACCGGGAACGACCGGCGTTGCGCCCGAGCGCATCCGGGTGCGCACCCGGCGCCGCACCCGGCGCGGCGAGCAATACGACAAAGTGGACGAGCAGGCTCACTTCCACGTCGTCACCGAAGGGGGCTTGAGATTCCGGGTGAACTTCGAGGACTATCTGGACACCGGACTGTTCCTCGATCAGCGCGTGACGCGCGCCAGGCTGCGGGACGCAGCGCGCGGCAAGCACTTCCTCAATCTGTTTGCCTACACCGGTACCGCCACGGTCTACGCCGCGGCGGGCGGCGCGGCGAGCACCACTTCGGTCGATCTGTCGAGAACCTATCTCGGGTGGGCGCAACGTAATCTCGCTCTCAATTCTCTGGCGGGCGACGCCCATGCGTGGGTGCAGGCGGACTGCCGTGAATGGCTGACCGATGCGGCGCGCGGATCGGCACGCTTCGATCTGGTGTTTCTCGATCCGCCGACCTTCTCGAACTCCAAGCGCATGGAGGGTGTGCTCGACATCGAACGCGATCACCCCGAGCTCATCGACGCATGCGCGCGGCTGCTGGCGCCCGGGGGGCTCCTGGTCTTCTCGACCAACGCGCAGCGCTTCCGCCTGGAGGAGAAACTCGCCGAGCGCTACCGGATCAGCGACCTGTCGGCGGCCACCTTACCGAAGGATTTCGAGCGTAATCCGCGCATTCACCGCTGCTTTGAGGTGAGGACCTGAGGGCTAGCTCTCCACCAGGGTCTTCAGCCTCGACAGCACCTGGTCCCACTGTGCGGAGAGGCGGCCGAGATACTCGTGCAGCTCGTTCATCGGCTGCGGATCAAACTCGAACCGGCTTTCGCGCCCCGAGCGCACGCTGTGCACGATACCGGCGCTCTCCAGCACCCGCAGGTGCTTGGTGATCGCCTGGCGCGTCATTTTCGAGCCGCCGGTCAGCTGCGCGATCGAGCGTGGCTCCCCGCCGGACAGCGTCGTAACCAGCGACAGGCGTGTCTCATCTCCCAGCGCCGCACAGACCGCGGCATGATGCCGCCGCTTCGCGACACTGCTGTCACTGCCGCTGCGCGACATGGCTCTCGATGTTCTTCATCTGCTGAGTCCAGCCGCTGTCATTCATACGGAACGCCTCCGCACGGCGCTCGGCGGGCACTTTGTCGAAGCCGGATTCGGTGAGCAGCAGCACAGTCCCGGTCGGGGTCTCCTGCAGCCGGAACTCGACCAGCGTGGGCGTCTCCTTCGAGTAGTCCACCTGCGGATCGATGCCGTAAGGATGCCAGGTGAAGCTGAAGAGCCTCTCGGGCTCGATTTTCTGCACCACGGCCTGCCAGCGGACATGCTCGTAGCCGGGGTGGGTGATCTGGCCCTGCGACAGCTGGCCTGCTACGAACGGGCCCTCCAGCTTCACGCGGAACCACTGGCCGAACTCACGATGGTCGGTGAGCGCGCGCCACACGCGTGACAGCGGCGCCTTGAGCTCAATGCGTTTCTCGATACGGGTATTCATAATCGCAACCTCCGGGTTGCATATTAGCGCACGGCTCCCAGACACACAACCTTTTGGTTGCAGACTATCGTCCGCGCAGCGCTTTACAGCCCAAATCCTTTTGGGGTAGCGTCCTTTAATGATGTCTGCAGGTCTTGCGCCGCCGGCGCCCGTGGTGGCGATCGTCGGGGCCACCGGCGCGGTGGGCGTGGAGTTGATTCGCTGCCTGGAGGAGCGAGCCTTCCCGCTGTCGGAGCTGCGGCTGTTCGCCTCGGCGCGCTCGGCCGGCAAGACCCTCAGGTTTCGCGGCCAGGCGCTGGCGGTGCGCGAGCTGAACGAGCAGAGCTTCAGCGGTGTCGGCCTCGCGCTGTTCTCCGCCGGCGCCAGCACCTCGAAGCGCTTCGCGCCCATTGCCGTGCGCGCGGGCGCCACCGTGGTCGACAACTCGTCCGCGTTCCGCATGGATCCCGCCGTGCCGCTGGTGGTGCCGGAAATCAATCCGCAGACGCTGCGCGCTCACCAGGGGATCATCGCCAATCCCAACTGCTGCGCCATCATCGCCATCACGCCGCTGTGGCCGATCCACCGCACCAACCGCATCCGGCGGCTGATGCTCGCCACCTACCAGGCCGCCTCCGGCGCCGGCGCCGCGGCAATGGAGGAACTGCGCGAGTCCACGCGCGCATATCTGGAAGGCCGCGCGTACCAGCACCAGGTGCTGCCGCACCCGTACGCGTTCAATCTCTTCAGCCACAACACCCGCATCGACCCGGCGACCGGCTACAACGACGAGGAGACCAAGGTCATGCAGGAGACCCGCAAGATCTTCGCTGATGCCGACATGCGCGTGTCGGCGACCTGCGTGCGGGTACCGGTGCTGCGCGCGCACTCGGTGGCGATCACTGTGGAATGCGAGCGGCCAATCACGCCTGCGCAGGTGCGCGAGCTGATGCAGACCGCCCCGGGAGTGAAGCTGGTGGACGACGCGGAGCGCAACTACTTCCCGATGCCGCAGGACGCCTCCGGTCAGGACCCGATTCTCGTCGGCCGCATCCGCCAGGATCTGAGCGATCCGGGCGGGCGCTCCATCTGCCTGTTTGTGGCGGGGGATCAGCTGCTGAAGGGCGCGGCGCTCAACGCGGTGCAGATCGCAGAAGCTTTGTGAACGGGACGAGGGCCGGCACTGCCGCGCAATAGCCCGGGTACTGTCCCGGGAAGATCTCCCGCATGAAACGCTCTTCGATGCGCAGCTTGCGGATGAACGCGCCGGCGACGACACACCAGCCGATCAGCGCGCGCAGCTCGCCGCAGGCGACGGCGCTGCCGAGCAACGCCACCAGCAGGCCGGTGTAGATGGGATGGCGCACATAGGCGTAGGGACCGGAGCGGATGAGCTCGTGTCCTTCCTTGAGGGTCACCGTGCCACTCCAGTTCCGGCCCAGGTACACGCGCGCCCACACCGTGAAGGCGAGGCCCGGCGCAAGCAGCGCGACGCCGAGCGCAGATTCAAGCGGGCCAGGTGGCAGCAGGCGCAGCGACAGCCAGTCCCACGGAGCGCGCGGCCACACGATCAGCGCCACACCGATGAACAGTGGCACGAGGTGCGACAGGCGCGAGCCCGGCGACTCGCGCCGCTGCGTGGTCTTGGCGCTGAACGCGCAGACCACCCAGTACAGCACCCAGGCCAACCACAACCACAGCATCAGCTGGTGCATGGCGGCACGTTGCAGCGAAGCCGAGCGCTGACCGGGGGCGCAGCTACAACAGATCCCTGAGGCGGTAGTACAGCATCGCCAGTACCAGCGCCGGGCGGCGCAAGCGAGTCCCGCCCGGGAAATTGCGGTGTGGAATGCGCGCAAACACGTCGAAGCGCCCGGCGATTCCGCCGATGGCTTCGGCCACCAGTTTGCCCGCGATCCCGGTGAGCGCGATACCGTGGCCGGAGAAGCCCTGGAGAAAGTAGACATTGGGCGCCAGGCGGCCGAAGTGCGGAGCACGATTGAGCGTGATGTCGACGTCGCCCCCCCAGGCGTATTCGATGCGCACGTCCTGCAATTGCGGAAACACGGCGAGCATGCGCGCGCGGGTGGCGCTCGGGGCATCGAAGGAGCTGAACCCGGAGTAGTTCACACGCCCGCCGAACAGCAGTCGGTGATCGGCCGAGCGCCGGTAGTAATCCAGCACCCAGTTCATGTCGCTGACCGCCGCGTTGTTGGCGATCAACTGTCGTGCGCGCTCCGCACCCAACGGTTCGGTCGCCACGATGTAGGTTGCAACCGCCATGATCCTGGAGGCGAGTTGCGGGGCGGTGGCGCCCAGGTAGACATTTCCGCACAGCGCGAGGTAGCGCGCGCGGACCTCTCCCGCGGGAGTCTGGATGCGCACCTGCGCGGCGCCCGCGGGCGCGAAACCCGTGGCGCGGGTTCCCTCGAAGATGCGCACGCCCAGGCCCTCGGCCGCCGCCGCGAGTCCCAGCGTGTAGTTGAGCGGGTGCAGATGACCGCTGTTCGTGTCGTACAGGGCGCCGCGGTAGCGCTCGGTCGCGAGCGTTGCACGCAGCTCTTCGCGCGGCATGTAGCGCACGCTCGCGTAGCCGTACTGGTCGCGCAGCTCCGCGAGCTCCGCGTGCAATTCACGCTCGTGGCGCTCCTTGATGGCGACGGCCAGGTGCCCCGCCGCCCAGTCACAGTCGATCGAGAAGCGCGCGATCAGTTCCCGCATCAGCGCCAGGCCCTCGACCGAGACGTCCCACACCGCGCGCGCCGCCTCCGCGCCGATCAGACGGCGCAGTTTGGTCTGGCTGGCGGCGATTCCGTAGATCGCCTGCGCGCCGCTGCGCCCCGAGGCGCCCCAGCCCACGCGGTGCTCTTCGAGCAGCACCACGCGCAGGCCCGCAAGCGCCAGGTGCAGCGCGGTGGAGCAGCCGGCGATGCCAGCGCCCACCACGCACACATCGCAGTCGATGCCGTCCGCGAGCGCAGCACGCTGCGGCGCCCGCGCAGATGAGGTGGCGTAGTACGAACCGACATGGTCGAGGCGTCCCATGAGGCTTCTTCTTCAGGCATCCGGGTGTTTAAGATATTCTGACGCCCCGCCGGGCGGGGAGCGGCGCAGGATAGCGAGCCGCACCGGCGCGCGGCAAATCCATCCATACCGGTCTGATTCACGCGAGGCCCGATACTCAGGCGATTACCGCAGTTCCATCCCGATGCGCAACTGAGGCTTTCCTCCCTGCACCTGTGGTCTAATAGGGAGTAATTCGGAGACTCCGCCGGCGCGGATTGTTTAAGATACTAAACACCGGCCGGCCAGCAAGCCGCCATGGCACCCGCCCGCCCACTCATAGGTATTCCGGCCGACCGGCGTATGGTCGGTGCACACCCGTTTCACATGGTGGGGGAGAAGTACGCGCGCGCCGTGCTGGACGCCTCGGGAGCGGCGCCGCTGCTGATCCCGTCACTCGCCGATGAGCTGGGGTTCGATGAGCTGTTGCAGCGCCTGGACGGACTGCTGTTCACCGGCAGTCCCTCGAACGTCGAGCCGCATCTGTACGAAGGCGCCCCGAGCGCGCCCGGCACCCTGCATGACCCGGCGCGCGATGCGACCACGCTGCCCCTCATCCGCAAGGCCGTGCGGGCGGGGGTGCCGGTATTCGGCATCTGCCGCGGTTTCCAGGAGATGAACGTCGCGTTCGGCGGCACCCTGCACCAGAAGCTGCACGAGGTGCCCGGCTATCTCGATCATCGCGACGACGGGTCGCAGCCGCTGGAGGTGCAGTACGGCCCGGCTCATGATGTGACGCTCGAGCCCGGCGGCGTGCTGCGCTCGCTCGCGGCGAGCGAGCGTATCCAGGTGAATTCGCTCCACAACCAGGGCATCGACCGGCTGGGGGCGGAGCTTGCGGTCGAGGCGCGTGCGCCGGACGGCGTGATCGAGGCGTTCCGCGTACGCGACGCGCAGCGCTTTGCGCTGGCGGTGCAGTGGCACCCCGAGTGGAAGGTGATGAGCAATCCGTTTTCGCGCGCACTGTTTGCCGCCTTCGGGCAGGCCAGCCGCGAGCGCGCCTCAGTCAAAGAAAGGCCTTAGCGTATGGTGAGTGAGATCCGGCAATTCTTCCGCGATCACGGCATCTCCGAGGTGGAGGCCATCATTCCCGACATGGCCGGCATCGCCCGCGGCAAGATCATGCCCGCGGAAAAGTTCGCCGAAGACGGCGGCATGCGCCTGCCGGAGAGCGTGTTCCTGCAGACCGTGACCGGCGATTACCCGCCGGAGACCGGCACGGCCATGAGCCCGGCCGAAATCGACATCGTGCTCAAGGCCGATCAGAAGACGGTGCGGCGCGTGCCGTGGGCGGCCGAGCCCACCGCGCAGGTGATCCATGACTGTTTCTATAGCGACGGCCGGCGCGTGTCGATGGCACCACGCCACGTGCTGCGCAACATCGTCGAGCTGTATGCGCAGCGCGGCTGGGAGCCCGTCGTGGCCCCGGAGCTCGAGTTCTATCTCGTCGAGCAGAACAAGGATGCCGACTATCCGCTCAAGCCCCCGGTGGGCCGTTCCGGGCGCTCCGAGCCCGGCCGCCAGTCCTACAGCATCGCCGCGGTCAACGAGTTCGATCCGCTGTTCGACGACATCTACCAGTTCTGCGAGGACCAGGATATCGAGATCGACACCCTGATCCATGAGGACGGTCCGGCGCAGATGGAAATCAACCTGATCCACGGCCAGCCGCTCGATCTGGCGGATCAGGTATTTCTCTTCAAGCGTACCGCGCGCGAGGCGGCCCTGCGCCACAAGATGTACTGCACCTTCATGGCGAAGCCGCACGCCAAGGAACCCGGCAGTGCCATGCACATCCACCAGAGCGTGCTGGACGTGAAGACGCGCAAGAACATCTTCAGCAACCCCGACGGCACCCCCTCGGCGCTGTTCTTTTCGCACATCGGCGGGCTGCAGAAGTACATGCCCGCGGCCATGGCGCTGTTCTGCGCCAATGTGAATTCCTACCGGCGCCTGACGCGCTACCTGTCCTCGCCCATCAACGTCCACTGGGGCTACGACAACCGTACCGCGGGCCTGCGCGTGCCCATGTCCGATGCGCAGGCGCGCCGTGTCGAGAACCGCGTCGGCGGGGCCGACGCCAATCCCTACATCGCCATCGCCGCCTCGCTCGCCTGCGGTTACCTCGGCATGATCGAGGGCGCGCAGCCGAGCGATCCGATCGTCGGCAGCGCGCATGATCTGCCGTTTGGCCTGCCGCGTTCGCTCGATGAGGCCTTGCGGGAGCTGCGCGCCAGCGAGCCGCTGGTGAACCTCCTGGGCGAGGCGTTCGTCGAGGCCTTCACCCTCGTCAAGGAAGCCGAGTACGAGGTGTTTCTGCAGGTGATCAGCTCCTGGGAGCGCGAGCACCTGCTGCTGAATGTGTGATCGATTGGCTGCGGGGGCCTGCGGCCCGTGCAGCGGGCCGGGCGCGCAGCGGCGGCAAAGCAAGGCCGGCGCCGCGCGCGGCGCCTTCTCAGGGCCCGGCCGCTGCTATATAAGAAGAGGCGTCGTGATCAGCGCTCCCCGATCCTTGCACCCCAGCGCAGCCGCGGCGGTGATGCTGGCCGCCTGCGCGGGATGCTCGGACCCGGCGGCGCATGGCGCGCCCGCATCGGTGTCCGAGAAGGTCCTCAACGTCTACAACTGGTCCGACTATATCCAGCCCTCGGTGGTGACCGATTTCCAGAACGAATACGGCATCCACGTCAACTACGACGTGCTCGACTCGAACGAGATCCTCGAGACCAAGCTGCTCACCGGCCATACCAACTACGACGTGGTGGTGCCTTCGGGCGCCTTTCTCGAGCGCCAGATCCAGGCCGACATCTACCAGAAGCTCGACAAGTCGCAGCTGCCGAATCTCAAGAACCTCGATCCGGACGTGGCCCGCGCCGAGGCGCTGTACGATCCGGGCAACCAGTACAGCGTCGACTACATGTGGATCACCTCGGGGGTGGGCTATAACGTCGCGGACATCCGTGCGCGCCTGCCGGATGCGCCGGTAGACAGCTGGCGCATGCTGTTCGATCCGACCATGGTGTCGAAATTCAGGGACTGCGGCGTTTCGCTCCTCGATGCGCCTTCGGAGGTGGTCGCCACGGTGCTGCTGTTCATCGGCAGGAAGCCCACCAGCAACTCGCCCGAAGACCTCAAGGCGGCCGAGCAGGCGCTGCACGCGATGCGCCCGTACGTGCGCTACGTGGACTCCTCGCGCTACATCGACAACCTCGCCAACGGCGACATCTGCCTCGCGATGGGCTGGTCGGGCGACATCAAGCAGGCGCACGATCGAGCCAAAGAGGCGGGCAAGGGCGTCGAGCTTGCGTATACCATCCCGAAGGAGGGCGCGATCAGCAACTACGACGTGCTCGCCATCCCGGCAGATGCACCGCACGTGAGAAACGCCCACCTGTTCATCAATTACCTGCTACGCCCCGAGATCGCGGCGAGAAACTCCAATCTCATCAAGTACGCGAACGCCGTCGCGGCCGACCTCCAGCCGCTCGATCCCAGCGTGCGCAGCGATCCGGGTGTGTATCCGCCGCCCGCGGTGCGCGCGCGTCTGACCCCGGAGCGCCCGCGGCCGCCGGAATACCAGCGCCTGCTGACACGCATGTGGACGCGCTTCAAGAGCGGCAAGTGAAAATGAATGCCATACCGCCGGCGGCCGCTCCCGACTCCGCCTACGTGCGGATCGCGAACCTGACCAAGCGATTCGGCGATTTTCTGGCCGTGGACGACGTGTCGCTCGACATCCGCCGCGGCGAGATCTTCTGTCTGCTGGGCGGGTCGGGATCGGGCAAGACCACGCTGCTGCGGATGCTGGCCGGCTTCGAGTTGCCGAGCGCCGGGACGATCCGCATCGATGGCGCGGACATGAGCGCCATCCCGCCCTACGAGCGTCCGGTCAACATGATGTTCCAGTCGTATGCGCTGTTCCCACACATGAGCGTCGAGAGGAACGTCGCCTTCGGACTCGAACAGGAGGGTCTCGGCCGCGACCAGATCCGCCGCCAGGTCGGGGAGATTCTCGACATCGTGAAAATGGGCGGCTTCGGTGCGCGCAAACCGCATCAGCTCTCCGGCGGCCAGCGGCAACGGGTGGCGCTGGCGCGGGCGCTGGTGAAGCGGCCGAAGCTGCTGCTGCTCGATGAGCCGCTCGCGGCGCTCGACAAGAAGTTACGCGAGCATACCCAGTTCGAGCTCATCAACATCCAGCAGCGCCTCGGCGTCACTTTCATCGTAGTCACTCACGACCAGGAAGAAGCCATGACCCTCGGGACGCGCCTCGGGGTCATGAACCACGGAAAAATCGCCCAGATCGGCACACCCTCCGACATCTATGAATCGCCGGCGACGCGCTTCGTGGCCGACTTCATCGGCTCGGTGAACATGTTCGAGGGCCGGGTGAGCGATGACGGCGCCGACTGCCTGCGTATCGAGTGCGGCGAGCTCGGCTGCACGGTGCGCGCGGAGCGCACCGTCAGCTGCACGCGCGGCGCGACCGTTTGGACCGCCATCCGCCCGGAGAAGATCAACATCAGCCGCCAGCCGTCCGCCGCCGGCGTGCAGCAGGCGGAGTCTGCCGAGAACCTGGTGCGTGGCACGGTGCGCGAGATCGCCTATATGGGGGATATGTCGATCTACCTGGTGCAGATCGACTCCGGCCGGATGATGCGGGTGACGCTGCCCAACATCATGCGGGGCACCGAGCGCCCGCTGGCGCGTGAGGAGAGCGTCTGGCTCTCCTGGCACGGTTCGAGCCCGGTGATCCTGACCGAGTAGGGGGACTGTTGGCGCGCTTGACTACAGCGTCGGGCAGGCGAGTGGTCGCAGGTATTCCCACCCTGTGGCTGCTGGTGCTGTTTCTCATCCCCTTCATCATCGTGTTTCGCATTTCCTTCTCCGAAGTACGGCTGGCAATACCGCCGTACACACCGCTCCTCAGCTGGCGGCATGGCGCACCGCTGCTGCAGCTGCACTGGTCGGCCTACAGGTTCCTGTTCACCGACGCGCTGTACGTGAGCTCGTACCTGTACTCGCTGAAAGTGGCCGCCGTCTCGACGCTATGCTGTTTGGCTGTCGGTTACCCGATGGCCTACGCCATCGCACGCTCGGACGCCGCAATGCGCCCGGTGCTGCTGATGCTCATCGTGCTGCCGTTCTGGACCTCGTTCCTGCTGCGCGTGTATGCGTGGATCGGGCTGCTCAAGAACAACGGCGTGATCAACAACGCGCTCATGTACCTGGGCGTAATCCATCATCCGCTCGCGCTACTGCAGACCGACTTCGCGGTGTACATCGGCATCGTGTATTCGTATCTGCCGTTCATGATCCTGCCGCTGTACGCCAACCTCGAGAAGCACGACGGCACGCTGCTCGAGGCGGCAGCGGATCTGGGCGCGCGGCCGGTGCGGGCGTTTGTGCGCGTGACGCTGCCGCAGTCCTTCGCCGGCATCGTTGCCGGCTCGCTGCTGGTGTTCATTCCGGCGGTGGGCGAGTACGTCATCCCGACGCTGCTCGGGCGCACCGACCAGATCATGATCGGCCGGGTGCTGTCGGATGAGTTCTTCGAGAACCGCGACTGGCCGGTGGCGAGCGCGGTCGCGATCGTGATCCTGCTGCTGCTGGTGGTGCCGATCATGCTGTTTCAGCGGCTCGAACGGCGCCAGCTCGAGGCCGGCAGGTGAAGGCGCGCGGCCTGTTTACGCGCAGCGCGCTCATCCTGGGGCTGGTATTCCTGTACCTGCCGATCGTGTCGATGATGGTGTTCTCGTTCAACAACTCACGCCTGGTCACGGTGTGGGACGCGGCGCACTCGCCCACCCTCAAGTGGTACGTGGCGCTGCTGAGCAACGAGCAGATCCTGCGGGCGGCGTGGCTGTCGATCCGCATCGCGCTGATCTCGGCGAGCGCCGCGGTGGTGCTGGGGACGCTCGCCGGGATGGCGCTGGCGCGCCACGGCGCCTTTCGCGGTCGCATGCTGCTGGCGGGGATGACCGCCGCGCCGATCGTCATGCCGGAAGTCATCACCGGGTTGTCGCTGCTGCTGTTGTTCGTCGCCATGGAGCAGCTGATCGGCTGGCCAAAGGGTGTGGGCGCGGTCACCATCACGCTTGCCCACATCACCTTCTGCATGGCGTACGTGACCGTGGTGGTGCAATCGCGCCTGGCCGGGTTCGATGAGGCGCTGGAAGAGGCGGCGATGGATCTCGGTGCGCGGCCGGCGGGTGTATTCTTCCGCATCACGCTGCCGCTCATCCTGCCGGCGATTGCCTCCGGGTGGCTGCTGGCCTTTACACTGTCCTGGGACGATCTGGTCATCACGCAGTTCGTCGCGGGACCGGGTTCCAGTACATTGCCGATGGTCATTTTTTCCAAGGTGCGCTTCGGCGTGACTCCGGATGTCAATGCGCTCGCCACCATCATGGTGCTGCTGGTCGCCACCGGCATCGCGATCTCCACGCTGTGGATGCGCGCCCGCCAGCGGCGGCGCGCGCGCGATCTGCAGCTCGCCGCGGCCGCTAACCTGTGAGCTGATCCATGGCCGGTGAAGTGTTGGGAATCGACGTCGGCGGCTCCTCGGTGAAGGCGGGTCTGGTCGACCTCACGGCCGGGCGCCTCACGGGCGAGCTGATTTCCGCGCCCACACCCCGCCCGTCGACCCCGCCGGCGCTGGCGAGCGTGCTGGCGGGGCTGGCCGGCAGATTCCCCGCGGCCACGGGCCGGGTCGGCGTCGCCTTCCCGAGCGTCATCAAGGAGGGCACCGCCCATACCGCCGCCAACATCGACGCCTCCTGGGTGGGCACCGACGGCGCGGCGCTCGCCTCACGGGCGCTGGCCCGCCCGGTACTGTTCCTGAATGACGCGGATGCCGCCGGGCTCGCCGAGATGCGCTTCGGCAGCGGCCGCGGCTGCACCGGCACGGTGATCATGCTGACCTTCGGCACCGGTATCGGCACGGCGCTGTTCACCGGCGGCAGACTCTTTCCCAACAGCGAACTCGGGCACCTGGAACTGCGCGGCATGGACGCCGAGAAGTGGGCCTCCGCGCAGGTACGGACGGCGCAGGGTCTGGACTTTGCCGCCTGGGCCGCGCGCGTCAACGACTACCTGCAGGCGATGCACCGGCTGTTCTGGCCCGACGTGTTCATCCTCGGCGGCGCAGTGAGCGAGCGCTTCGCAGAGTTCGCGCCCCTGCTGCGCTCGCCCGCGCAGCTGCGCGCGGCGCACTTTGCGGGCCAGGCGGGCGTGGTCGGAGCGGCGCTGGCGGCGGCGGAAGCCTGACGGAGGCACCAAGCGTGGCGAGCAAGCTGCCGGAGGTCGGCACGACGATTTTCACCATCATGTCGCGCCGTGCTCGAGAGCTCGACGCACTGAATCTCGGGCAGGGCTTTCCCGACTACGACATCGATCCACGGCTCACCGAACTCGTGGCCGCCGCCATGACCGCCGGCCACAACCAGTACGCCCCCATGGAAGGCCTGCTGGCGCTGCGCGAGCGCATCGCCGCCAAGCTCCTCACTGTCTATGGCCTGAGCGCCGACCCGGAGAGCGAAATCACGATCACACTCGGTGCGACCGAGGCGATCTTTTCGGCGGTTCAGGCCGTCATCGGTGCCGGGGACGAAGCCATCGCCTTCGATCCGGCCTACGATTCCTACGAGCCCGCCGTGCGGCTCGCGGGCGGCCGCTGCGTGCGGCTGCCGCTCGCGCAGCCGGGTTTTCGCTATGACTGGGAGCGCGTGCGCGCGGCGCTGAATGCGCGCACGCGCCTGGTGCTGTTCAACAGCCCGCACAATCCCGCCTGCACCATCGCCACGGGCGCTGACCTCGACGCGCTGGCGCAGCTGATCGGTGATCGGGACATCGTGGTGCTGTCCGACGAGGTCTACGAGCACGTGGTGTTCGACGGCGGCCGGCACATTTCCGTGCTGACGCATCCGGGGCTCGCGTCGCGCAGCTTTGCGGTGTTTTCCTTCGGCAAGACCCTGCACGCCACCGGCCTGCGCGTCGGGTACTGCGTGGCACCCGCGCCACTCACCCGCGAGCTGCGCAAGGTGCACCAGTTCAACACCTTCAGCATCGCCCATCCGCTGCAACATGCCATCGCCGCGTATCTCGCCGAGCAACCCGACTGCGGCCGCGCACTCGCCGGCTTCTTCCAGGCGAAGCGCGACCGGCTGCGCCGCGCGCTCGCGCCTTCCGGCTTCAGCCTGCCGCCGGCGCAGGGGACGTATTTCCAGCTGCTGGACTTCAGCGCCTTTGCCCCGAGCGATGATCTGGATTTCGCCGAGCGGCTGCTGACGCAAGCGCGCGTGGCGACGATCCCGCTGTCGCCGTTTTATGCCAGCCCGCCGGCGCTGCCGTTCGTGCGGCTGTGCATCGCCAAGCGTGACAGTACGCTCGATGAGGCGGCCGTGCGGCTCAACGCTTTCGCCGCGCGCCTCAGATAAGGTCCAGATCATGAAAAAGACCACTCGCGTCAACCATCCACCTGCGGTCGAGCTGCCGCCCGGCAACCGTGCGCTGGTGGCGCCGATCTACCAGACGGTCAAATTCGAGTTCGACACGCTCGAGGACACCGAGCGTTACCTGCGTGGCGAGCGTCCGGGCTTTTTCTACACGCGCACCTCGAACCCCACCACGCGCCAACTCGAGCAACTGCTGGCGGAGCTGCAGGGGCGTGAGGAATGCCTGGTGACCGCCTCCGGCGTCGCCGCGATCTCCCAGACGCTGCTCACGCTCACCAAGCAGGGCGACCACATCATCTGCTTCGTCGAGACCTACAACCCGAGCCGTCATCTGATCCGCCGCCTGCTCGGCCGGTTCGGCGTGACACACACCATGCTTTCTGTCGAGGATCTCGCGGGCGTGGAACGCGCACTCGCGGCGCAGCCCACGCGCCTGGTGTTCTTCGAGAGCCCGACCAACCCGGTCACCAAGATCGCCGACATCGGCGCGCTCACGCGCCTCGCCCGTGCGGCCGGCGCGCTCGCCGTCATGGACAACACCTTTGCCGGGTTTCACCAGCACGGCGACTACGATGTGGACGTGTTCGTTCACAGCCTGACCAAGTACGCCTCCGGCACCGGGGATGTCATGGGCGGGGCCGTCATCGCGCGCGCCGAGCTCATCCGCGCCATGCGCACCGATTTCGGCACCCTGGGTGGCACGCTCGACCCGCACGCGGCGTTCCTGATCCTGCGGGGACTGAAGACCTACTTCGTGCGCTACCAGGCGCAAAGTGCCAGCGCGGCGCGCATCGCGCAGCACCTCGCCGCCCATCCCGCGGTTGCCCGGGTGCACTACCCGGGGCTGGCCACGCATCCCCAGCACGCCCTTGCCGCGCAGCAGATGCGCGACTTCGGCACCATCGTCAGCCTCGATCTCAGGGGCGGCGGGCCCGCGGCGCGGCGCTTCGTCGATACGCTGGAGCTGTTTGCGCTCGCCGCCAGTCTCGGCTCCACCGAGTCGCTGGTGGTCACGCAGCAGATCATGGGTGGCCGGGAGCTGAGCGCGGATCAGCAGCGAATATCCGGCATTACCGAGGGTACGGTGCGGCTGTCGATCGGGCTCGAGGACCCGGATGACCTGCTCGAGGACCTCAGCCGCGCCCTCATCGCCGCCGCCTCCTGAGGCGCGCCGCCGGCTCATCGACCAGGGCATCGCCGATCCGTCGCGCCTGTGCATCGGCGGCTGGAGTTACGGCGGTCATGCCGCCAGGATCGGAGTGGCGAAGGAGCCACAGCCGTACGGAGAGCACAGCCTGTGGCGCCCGGGCATGCGCCTCATCTGTACACCCGACTGGAAGCGTTTTCTGGCTGCGAATCCCGCGCCGCGCTGATCCTCGTACGTCGTGAACCAGGGATACAATTGGCGACTTGTGCGCAGGCACAGCCGCGCCGGTCTGCCGGCCATGGATCGTGGAACCGATACAGGAAGCGCGGGTCTTAAAATTAATACCGGGTTCGAACGTACATTTGAAGGAAGGACGCCTCATGAACATCGAGTCTCCCGCGATTCCCTACAACTTCGCCGATCTCGAGCCCGCCATGTCGCGGGACACGCTGGTGTTCCACTTCCTGCGGCACCAGCGCGTGTGCTTCGATCGCATGGTGGCGATGGTGCGCGGCAGCGAGTTCGAGGCGCTGCCGCTCGATGAGTTGATTCGGGTAACCGAGCGCAATCCGGCCCAACACGTGCTGTATCGCTACGCTGCGGAAGTCTGGAATCACAATCTGTTCTGGCGCTCGATGCGCCCCCGCGGCGGCGGCCCGGCGCACGGGCCGGTCGCCGAGCACATCCGCGTGCGCTTCGGCTCGTACGAGCGCTTCGCACGCGAGTTCAAGGAGGCCGCCCACGCACAATTCGGCAGCGGCTGGTTGTGGCTGGTGTGGCGGGACGGCGCGCTCGAGATCGTCGTGACCAGCAACGCCGGCACGCCGCTGGTGCGCGGTGACACGGCGATCCTGGCGCTCGATCTGTGGGAACACGCCTACTACCTGGATCACCAGAACCGCCGCGCCGCCTATGTCACCGCGTTCCTCGACGAGCTGGTCAACTGGGATTTCGCCAGTCGCACGCTCGCGGACCTGGAGGTGAACCCCGACCCGCGCGCCGCGCGCGTCCGCACCGTGACCGAGACCGAGCGCGCTCGCCTGAGCGTGCGCTGAGCGAGCCGCGCCGCCTCGCTCACAGGCTCCCCGCCACCCGCACGCGGTGCGGATGGTAGGGCAGCACCTCCACGATCTCACCCTCGAGAAGCCGCTGCTGTACGCCGCGCCAGAACCTTGCGGTGAGAATCTCCCCGTGCAGACGCTGCAGTGCGGCGCGCTGGGCGTCGTTGAAGCCCAGGAACTGAATGAATGACTCCGGGAACACGTCGTTGTCACCCACGTAGAACCAGGCTTCGCCGCGCATCTCATCCTCGTCGTTGGTAGCCTGCGGCAGGTCGCGAAAGTTGCAGTCGGTGACCCGGCACAGCTCGTCGTAGTCGTAGAAGATCACGCGCCCGTGGCGCGTGACACCGAAATTCTTCAGCAGCAGGTCACCCGGAAAGATGTTGGTGTAGGCGAGATCACGGATGCACTGTCCGTAATCAAGCACCACGCGGTCGGCATCCGCGGCGGGCGCGCTGCGCAGGAACAGGTTCAGCGGCGTCATGCGCCGCTCGATATACATGTGATCGAACACCAGGTCCGCGCCGTCCTCGCGCACCGTGTGGGCCGCTTCGCGCTGCAGCTCCCGCAGCAGCTCGGGAGCGAAGCGTGCGCGCGGGAAGCGCAGGCGCCGGAATTCCTGGGCGTCCACCAGCCGTCCCGCCCGGTCGTGGATGAAGACCATCTGATACTTGGCGAGCACCTCGTCGCGCAGCACGGTCTTGGGAGGGGGGAAGCGGTCGCGGATCACCTTGAAGACGACGTCGAAGGAGGGCAGGGTGAAGCACACCATGACCAGGCCACGCTCGCCGGGGGCGTGCGCGAACAGATCCTGGGTGTGCTCGAGGTGGCGCATCAGCTCGCGATAACGCTCGGTCTTGCCCTGCTTGGCGCGCCCCAGCACCGTGAACAGCTCGCTCACCGGCTTGCGCGGCATGATCGACTTCAGGAACACCACCGCCTCGGCGACCCGCTCGAGATCGACGTGGAAGTACGAGCGCGTGAAGCTGAACACGATGCTGACGTCGTCTTCCGCCAGCATCACGGCATCCACCAGCACGCCGCTGTCGGTGTTCTTGAGTGCGATCACCAGCGGCAACACGAACTCGCGCCCCACCACGCGGCCGACGATATAGGCGCGCGAGATCTGGTAGAACACCGGCCGGATCACCTCGACCCGCTCGACGTCGCGCTGGTGCTTGCTGGCGGGCAGGTGGTCGCGCACCTCGGCGGCGACGTGCGCGATGCTGTTGTCGAGATCGCGCCACGGCGAGCGGAAGCGCACGTCCCCCAGCAGATCCTCGAACAGCAGCGACAGGGAGCCATGATTGACGTAGCTGTTGGTGCCCACCGCAGAATGCAGTCTCGCCAGCGGATCCAGATCGGTGGCGACAAACTCGATGTCAGGTGCGACCCCCACCGTGCCTAACAGCCTGCGGCTGATGGAGCTGAAGAAGGTCTTGGTGAACTCCGGGTCCGCCAGTTCCGTGATCCGCGCTGCGAACGCGCCATGGATCTGCCGCCACAGGTCGCGGTTGAGCGCCTGCGCCCCGAGCCTGAGGCGGACCTCCGCGATCGTCTGGTTGACCGAGCGGTCGTAGAGCCCGATGCGCTCGATGGCGTCCTGCTGGCTGCTGCGCCAGTCGCGTGCGTCGAAGCGCAGCGGCGCGCGGCGCGTGATGGCGCGGAACTCCGCGTTGTAGTGGGCGAACGCATCCACGATCTGCCGGGCGCAGTCCTGCGCCAGGGCGGAAGCGGCGTCAACGGAGCCGGACATGAGGACTGCGGGCTCTCAATCGAAGTCGGTCGGCAGGCCTGGGTTGAGCCGGTGCTCGTACAGCCGCTCGATCTGCGGGCCCAGGACACGGCCGGTGGACAGTTCCGGCAGGGCGCGCACCGGGAAGAACTCGACCGCGTCGGTTTCGTGGCCGGTGCGGGGACTGCCGCCGGTGAGCTCGCACACGAAGAACAGCTTGTAGATGTGATGCACGCCCGGCGGATGCGGATGGCGGTTCTTGTCCACCAGCGCGGCGAGCTTGACGGCGCGGGCGCGATAGCCGGACTCCTCGTGGATTTCGCGCGCCACCGCCTCCGAGGGCGCATCGTTCACGTCCGCCCAGCCGCCCGGCAGAGTCCACCGGCCATCGCTGCGTTCGCGCACCAGCAGCACCTGATCGCCGTCGAACACGCCGCCGCGCACGTCGACTTTGGGCGTGGCGTAGCCGCGCTCATCTTCCCAGACGGCGCGCGCCCGGGCGGCGGGAATCCCCAGCTCGACAGACACCATGTCGGCCGCCAGCGCCTGCAGCTGGCTGTAGCGTTCGCGATCGAACGGATCGCGACTGAAGGCGAGCCCGTTCTGCGCGATCGCCTGCAGCTTGCGCGCCCACTCGAGCAGGGTCGCCGTGTGCGCGCCGGCACTCATGACAGGCGCATGGCCGTAAGGCACCTAGAGGTTGCGGATCAGCGCGTCGCCAAACGCGCTGGTCGACACTTCCTGTGCGCCTTCCATGAGCCGTGCGAAGTCGTAGGTGACGACTTTCTGCGCGATGGTCCGGTCCATGGCGCCGATGATGGCATCGGCCGCTTCGACCCAACCCATGTAACGGAACATCATCTCTCCGGAGAGGATCAGCGAGCCCGGATTCACCTTGTCGAGATTCGCATACTTGGGCGCCGTGCCGTGCGTGGCCTCGAACACGGCGTGCCCGGTGAGGTAGTTGATGTTGCCGCCCGGGGCAATGCCGATGCCGCCGACCTGCGCGGCCAGCGCATCCGAGAGATAGTCGCCGTTGAGATTGAGCGTTGCGATGACGTCGAACTCCTCCGGGCGCGTCAGCACCTGCTGCAGCGTGATGTCGGCGATTGCGTCCTTGACGAGGATGCGTCCGGCCTTCCGGGCCGCGTCCATTTCCGCGTTCGCCTCCTTGTCACCCTTGGCCGCCTTGGTGCGCTCCCACTGCTCCCAGGTGTAGGTCTGGGACGCAAACTCACGCTCGGCGAGCTGATAGCCCCAGTTGCGGAACGCGCCTTCGGTGAACTTCTGGATATTGCCCTTGTGGACCAGCGTCAGGGTCTTGCGTTTTTGGGCGATGCTGTAGCCGATCGCGGCACGGATGAGACGCTCCGACCCCTCCTTGGACACCGGCTTGATGCCGATGCCGGAGCTCTCCGGGAAGCGGATCTTGGCGTATGCCTTGGGGAAGGCCTGGCGGAACAGCTCGAGAAACTTCTGGTTGTCGGGGGTGCCGGCCTCGAATTCGATGCCGGTATAGATGTCCTCGGTGTTCTCACGGAAGATGACCATGTCGACCTTTTCGGGGTGCTTGACGGGCGAGGGCACGCCCTTGAACCAGCGCACCGGGCGCAGGCACACGAACAGGTCGAGCATCTGCCGCAGCGCCACGTTGAGCGAGCGGATGCCGCCACCGATCGGGGTGGTGAGCGGCCCCTTGATGGACACCAGGTATTCGCGGCAGGCTGCAACGGTTTCTTCCGGCAGCCAGGTGTTGAACAGCTGGTTGGACTTTTCCCCCGCGTAGACCTCCATCCAGTGGATGCGCCGCTTGCCGCCGTAAGCCTTGGCCACCGCGGCGTCCATGACGCGCACGCTGGCGCGCCAGATGTCAGCGCCGGTGCCGTCACCCTCGATGAATGGAACGATCGGGTTGTGCGGGACGAGCAGCTTGCCGTTGCTGATCGTGATCTTCGCCCCCTGGGCGGGCGGCGTGACCTTGGGGCTTGCGGCCGTGGACATGGGGTCTTCTCCTGGGGAGTCGCCGGCTGCGCGGGCGGCGCCGGGGCGGGAATGCTAGCACGGCAGGCGCTGCACGCGGCGCGTACCCGGCGGGCGTGCGCGTATGAGAGACTGACCGCGCGGCCTACGCCGGGGGTCTAAAAGCGCATGTCCTACACAGTTAATAAGAGTAACGGGGCGGCGGCTGCGAAACCATCGCTCCTGCGGCAGCTGTGCGCGGTGCGGCCGCCCGATCCGGCGGATACCACCGGCAAGAGTCGCCTGAAGCAGGTGCTGAGCGCGCGGGCGCTCATCGCCATCGGCCTCGGCGCCACCATCGGCTCGGGCATTTTCGTGCTCACCGGCACGGTCGCCGCCAACCATTCCGGCCCTGCGATCACGCTGTCGCTGCTGATCGCCGCCTTCGGCGGCGGACTCGCTGCGCTGTGTTACTCCGAGTTCGCGGCATTCCTGCCGGTTCCGGGCAGCGCCTACAGCTACACCTATGCAACCCTCGGCGAGGCGCTCGCCTGGTTCATCGGCTGGAACCTGCTGCTCGAATACGCGATCTCGGCTTCCGCGGTCGCGGTGAGCTGGTCCGCCTATGTCGTGAGCCTGCTTGGCGATGCCCACATCCACCTGCCGGCCCTTCTCGTCAACGCGCCGCTTGGGCTGGATGCGCACGATCACGTGGTTGCCACCGGCGCCCTCATCAACGTGCCGGCGGTGCTGATCGTCGCCGCCATGACGGTGCTCCTGTACGTAGGAGTGCGCGGCTCGGCGGCCGCCAACACGATCATGGTGACACTCAAGGTCGGCATCATCGTGATCATCGTCATTGCGGGCCTCAAGTACATCGACGCTGCGAACTGGCGGCCGTACGTGCCGCCCAACACCGGGATTCGCGGTCACTTCGGCTGGAGCGGCGTGCTGCAGGGCGCGGCCATCATCTTCTTCTCCTACGTCGGTTTCGATACCGCCTCGACGACCGCGCTCGAGGCGCGCAACCCGCAGCGCGATCTGCCGCTCGGGATCATCGGCGCCCTGGTCATTTCGGCCGTGCTGTATGTTGCCATGGCAACCGTTCTGACCGGCATGGTGCCGTTCCAGAAACTCGACTCCGACGCGCCGGTGGCCGTGGCCCTCGACGCACACCCGCAGCTCGCCTGGCTCTCGTGGATTCTCAAGGTCGGCGTCATCGCCGGCATGACTTCAGTCATTCTCACCTCGCTCCTGGGGCAGCCACGTATTCTTCTGTCGATGGCGGACGATGGGCTGCTGCCGCCGTTCATGAGCCGCTGCCATCCGCGCTTCAAGACGCCGCACGTGTCCACCGTGATCACCGGTGTGTTCGCGGCACTGATTGCCGCCATCTTCCCGTTGGACTTGCTGGCGGATCTGATTTCCATCGGCATCCTGCTGGCGTTCGCGACGGTGTGCGTCGGGGTGCTGGTGTTGCGCTACACGCGGCCCGATGCGTACCGGCCGTTCCGCGTACCCTGGGCACCGTTCACCTGCGTGCTCGGTGCGCTGTGGTGCCTCGGCATGACGCTGGCGCTGTCCAACGGCACCTGGCTGCGGCTCGTGTACTGGACCGCCCTGGGTATGTCCATCTACGCCTTCTACGGATTCCGGCACAGCCGCATGCGGCAATGAGCGCGACGCTGCCGGGCACGCCCGCCGCGGACGGCTTCCGCATGCCGGGAGAATTTGAACCACACGCCGGCTGCTGGATGCTGTGGCCGGAGCGGCCGGACAACTGGCGCGAGGCGGCGCGGCCGGCGCAGCTGGCGTTCGTGCAGGTGGCTGCCGCCATCGCGCAATTCGAGCCGGTCACGGTCGGGGTGTCGACCCCGCACTACGGCGCCGCGCGCGCACTGCTCCCCGAGCGCGTGCGGGTGGTGGAGATGGCGCACGATGATTCCTGGATGCGTGATGTCGGGCCCACCGGCGTGGTGGATGGGCGCGGCGCGGTACGCGGCGTCGACTGGCGCTTCAACGCGTGGGGCGGTCTTGCCGGGGGACTGTATTTTCCCTGGGACCAGGATGATCTCGTGGCGCGCAAGGTGCTGGAGATCGAGAGGCTCGACCGTTACCGCGCTCCGCTGGTGAACGAAGGCGGCGCCATCCACGTCGACGGTCAGGGCACGGCGCTGGTCACCGAGGAATGCCTGCTGAACGCCAATCGCAATCCGCACCTGCAGCGCGGCGACGTGGAGCGGCAGCTGCGCGACTACCTCGGCGTGAGCCACGTCATCTGGCTCGGCAAGGGAGTGTTCAACGACGAAACCGACGGGCACATCGACAATCTCGCGTGTTTCGTACGCCCTGGCGAAGTGTGCCTCACGTGGACCGATCGTCGGCGCGATCCCCAGCGTGCGATCTCACTGGATGCCTGGGAGCGTTTGCATGAAGCGCGCGACGCTCGCGGGCGGCGCCTCAAGGTGCGGCGCCTGCCGATGCCCGGTCCGCTCACCCTGCATGCCCGTGAAGCGACCGGCCTCGTCGCGCGCGACGGCACGCGGGCGCGTGTCGCCGGCGAGCGACTGGCGGGGAGCTATGTGAACTTCTACATCGCCAACGGCGGCATCGTCATGCCGCTCCTGGATGCCCGCACCGACCGCTCGGCGGCACAGCGCCTGAAGCGCCTGTTCCCGGCGCGCCGCGTGCTGGGCGTGCCGGCGCGCGAAATCCTGCTGGGAGGCGGCAACATCCACTGCATCACCCAGCAGGTTCCCGCAGCCGCAGTGAGCCGACGGCGACCGCCCGCTCGTGCCGCCGGCTGACAAGATGCGCCGCCACGCCTGTTAAGTTAACGGCCGCCACAGGCCCGGTCGGTCCCGAGCGACAGGATCGTGGCGACCAGATCTTGCGGTATCGTTCTCACTCGTGACGCACATCGCACGCGCTACGGCTGCTCACCTGACATTCTTGCAGCAGGTACGCCGCCAAGGAGTCCGCATGCGTTGGTTAGCCTGGACGATGTTGATGGCGATCGCAGTCGGGGCCGGCGCCGCTACGCACCCGCATGGCAGCGCCGCAACCCCCACCGATGCGGTGATCGTCAAATTTCGCTCCGCAGGCCACAGCGCAGCCGGCGCGAAGCTCCGGGCGGCGCAGGATCGTGTCGCCGCTCTGATGGCGCGCACGGGCTCGACGCTGCGCGCAGCCCGCTCGATTACCGATCTTCTGCACGTCATTCGTGTGAAGCCTGCGGTTACCGGTGAGCCACTCGCGGCAACGCTCGAGCGGTTGCGGGCGGATCCTGAGGTCGAGTACGCGGAACCCGATCAGCGGCGCTATCCGCACGCCACTGCGCCGAACGATCCGCTGTTCGCGGAGCAGTGGTACCTGCAGCAGAGCTCCGCCACGACGCCCAGTTCCGTCGATGCCGTGACTGCCTGGGATACGACCACGGGCAGCACCGGGATCGTAATCGCCGACCTCGACACAGGAGTGCGCTTCGAGCACCCTGATCTGCAATGGGCGGGATCGGGCGGCCGCCTGTTGCCGGGGTACACCTTCATCTCCGATACCCTGGTCGCCAACGACGGCGATGCGCAGGATGCGGACGCGTCCGATCCGGGGGACTGGGTCACCCAGGCGGATCTGGCCAAGCCTGAATGCAGCAGCGGGACGGCCGGCAACAGCTCCTGGCATGGGACGCGCGTATCCGGACTTCTCGGTGCGCTGAGCAACAATGGCACCGGTATTGCCGGCATGACCTGGAGCGCGTGGCTGCTGCCCGTGCGCGTGCTCGGCAAGTGTGGTGGCCTCGACTCGGACATCGTGGCCGGCATGCTGTGGGCGGCCGGCATCCCGGTCAGCGGCGTGCCGAATAACCCGTATCCCGCCAGGATCGAAAACATGAGTCTCGGCGGAACCGGCAGCTGTCCGCAGGTTTATGCCGATGTCATCGTTCAGCTGAACGCCAAGGGAGTGCTGGTCGTCGCCTCGGCGGGGAACGAGGGCGGACCCGTCGACGCGCCCGCCAACTGTGCGGGCGTTGCGGGTGTGGCCGGTCTGCGGCACGCCGGCACCAAGGTCGGCTACAGCAGCCTCGGGCCGGAGGTCGCGCTCAGTGCCCCGGCTGGAAACTGCCCGACCGGCTCACCTTGCACCTATCCGATTACTACGACCGTCAATCACGGCACGACCACGCCCGGAGCGAATGGCTATACAGACCAGGTCAGCCCGAATCTGGGGACGAGCTTTTCGGCGCCGCTCGTCTCGGGCATCGCGGCTCTGATGCTCGCCGTCAACGGTAATCTGACCTCGGCGCAGCTCATTGCGCGCTTGAAGGAAGGATCGCGGCCCTTTCCCCAGACTTCCCCGGGCACCGTCCCCGCGCCGCCGATGTGTCACGTACCGATGGGTCCGAGCGACGTGCAAGGTTCGGAATGCATCTGCACGCTCGATGGCCGGACCTGCGGTGCCGGGATGGCGAGCGCCTCGGGAGCGCTCAGCGCGGCGCTGCGCCCGGTCGCGGCCGTGACGGTCCCCGCAAGTGTCGCGCCCGGAATGAACGTGACGCTCGACGCTTCGGGCAGCGGCGCGGCGTGCCACCACACGATCGCGGGCTATCAGTGGGCGAGCAGCGATCCGGCTCACCCGGTAACAAGTACCACCGGTTCCTCCACCACCGTGACCGCACCGGCGAGCGGTACATTCAGCGTGACGCTCACGGTCACCGATGAGGCGGGCAAAAAGGATGTCGCCACGGTTACCGTCGGCTCCACGGCGGCCACCAGCTCCGCTCCAGCGACCGCCGGCACGAACGCCTGCCTGAGCGCCATTCCGGTCCCTTCCCCCGTGACCGTCTCGGTGTCACCCGGCAGCGGCAGCCTGCAGGCCGGGAGCGGCAACACGCAGTCCTTTACCGCGACGGTCGGTGAGACCCTCAATACGCAGGTGACCTGGCAGGTCAACACGATTACGGGCGGCAATGCGACGGTCGGTACGATTTCCACCGCCGGGGTCTATACGGTTCCGGCGACGGTGCCGTCACCCGCAACCGTGACCGTCACGGCCATATCGTCCGCCGATGCGACTCGCTCTGCTTTCGCAATGGTCACGATCACCGCGGCGGCGGGCGCGCCCGCATCCGGCGGTGGTGGCGGCGGCGCCTTCGATGTGTTGAGCGTGCTGGCGCTTGCGCTCGCGGGACTGGCGAGCGCGGCGCTCAGGCCTTACAACAGCCGCTGTGCGGCGTCCAGCCAGGGGCGCTGCGCCCGGCGGTAGTGACCCGGCGCGATGCGCGCCTGCTCGAGCAGCTCGCGCGCCACTTTCTGCGCCTCGGCCCGCCGACCCTGGGCCTGCAGCAGCTGCGCGTAACGCACCGAGGCTTCGGCGCCGGGGTAGGAGGGCGCCAGCACCGCGTACTCCTCCAAAGCCTTGGGCACGTCGCCTTCTGCCTCGAGCGCGCGGGCGTACAGGAGATGCCCTGCCGGCGAGCGAAAATCCGGGTTGCGCTGGATGAGTTCATCGAGCGTGGCGCGCGCAGCGGCTGCGTCGCCCTTGCCAAACTGCGCCTGCGCGAGTCCCTGCATGAGATTGGGGTCATGTTCATACAGTCCGGTGAGCGCCTCGCGGTACTGACCGATGGCCTCGTCGTAGCGTTGGTGGCGCACGAGTTCCTCCGCGTAGCGCTGGCGGCTCGCGACGTTGCTGGCGACACGCGCCTCGTTCTCGTAGCGGCGCAGGTCGGCGCCGGGATCCACCGCCTTGCGCAAGCCGCGCGCGGTGCGCTGCGCCGTGCGGCTGCGCAACAGTTCGGGAAGAACCTCCACCGCGATGTAGGCAATCGCTCCCGGCAGCGACAGCAGCGCGAGCACCCAGATCCAGATCTGGTTCCGTCCGGTCTTGACGACGTGGATGATGAGTGCCACCTGGACGATGATCGACAGAATCAGCAGCGACATTCCCTTTAGCTCCGAAAAATCTATGGGTGCGCCGCCGCTGCGGGTGGCAGCGCGAAGGCGATGACGTAGTCGCCGCGCGGCGTGCCGAGCGGGCCGTGGCCGCCGGCGCTGATGACGAGATATTGACGCTGGTTGCGTCCCGCCCGGTAGGTCATGGGCGTCGCCTGACCGCCCGCGGGCAGCGGGTACTTCCACAGCTCGCGTCCGGTCTCGATGTCGAAGGCACGCAGGTAGCTGTCCATGGCCGCGGCGACAAACACCAGGTCGCCGTCGGTCGCAATCGGTCCGCCCATGTTCGGCATGCCCAAGTCGCGTGACGGCACGAACCAGGGCGTAACCCCTGCGGTGGAGCCGAGCGGCACCTGCCAGACGATACGGGAATGGCGCAGGTCCACGCTCACCAGAGTACCCCAGGGCGGCGCAGTGCACGGCAGGTCCCAGGGCGAGAGCAGCGGCTCGCGGCGCATGGCGTAGGGCGTGCCCGCCTGTCGGGCAAACTCGGAATGCGGAAAGCGGTCCGAGCGCGCGTCACGCTCCAAGTCCTGTGGCGAGATGAGGGTAACCACCATCGGCAAATGATTGACGGCCGCGATGACGCGTTCGCGCTGCTCGTCGAACACCATGCCGCCCCAGTTCACGCCGCCGATGTAACCGGGCGACAGCAGTGTGCCGCGCGTGTCGGGTGGGGTGAAAATGCCCTCGCTGCGGAGCGACGCGATGAGGTCGCGGCATTTGCCGCGATCCCAGAACGTCAGGCCCCAGGCATCGCCGGGTTGCACCGGGAGCTGGGAGGTCAGCGCGGGGAGCGATGAAAACGGCTGCGTGGACCACGCCTGTTCGCCCGGGACATGGCTCGCGGGCACGGCTTTCTCGGTGATCGGGAACAGCGGCCGGCCGCGGGTGCGCTCGAACACGTACAACATGCCGGTCTTGGTCGCCTGGATGACCGCCGGTACCGGTACTCCCTGCACCTCGATGTCTCCCAGCACCGGCTGCGCCGCGACGTCGTAATCCCACAGGTCGTGGTGGACGAGTTGCTGCTGCCACACGAGCCGGCCGCTCCTGGCATCGAGCGCCAGCAGCGAGTCCGCGAAGCGATTGGCCCCTAAGCGCATGCCGCCGTAGAAGTCGGGGCTCGCCGAACCGGTTGGGACCAGCACCAGGCCGTGCTCCTCGTCGACCGACATCACGCCCCAGGCGTTGCCGGCACCGGTGCCCGCGGCCTGCGCGAGGTTCCACTCGGACGCCGCCGGGTGCGAGGGGGAATCCGGCAGCGGATCGAAGGACCACAGTTGCGCGCCGCTGCGAGCGTCGTAGGCGCGGATGACACCGCGCTCCACGTCGGTCGCGCGGTTGTCGCCGATCGCGGAACCCACGATCACGGCATTGTCGTAGACGGCGGGCGGGGAGGTCACCAGGTACGCGCCCGGATCGCGAATGCGCACGCCGCGGGTCAGATCGACCTGGCCGCGATCGCCGAAGTCCGCGCACGGGCGACCGGTTTCAGCATCGAGTGCCAGCAGGCGTGCGTCCAGCGTGCCGGTGAACAGCCGCCGCCGGCACGGACCGGGTTGGCGGGCATCGGTGCTCTCCCAGACACTCACGCCGCGGGAGCTCACCTCGGCGTAACGCCGCGCGCGATCGATGCGCGGATCGAAGCGCCAGCGCGCGCGTCCGGACTCCGGATCGAGTGCGATCACGATGTTCGTACCGGTCTCGAGGTACAAGAGGCCGAACGCGAGCACCGGGGTGGCTTCGAAGGTCAGCTTGCCGGCGCGCGTCAGCCCCGCGCCCAGCTCAGCGGTGCGATAGGTCCAGGCGACCGACAGCTTCGAGACGTTGCTGCGGTTGATCTCATCGAGGCTCGAGAAGCGCTGGCCGAACGCATCACCGCCGTAGTAGCCCCAGTCGCTGGCATCCGGCGATTGCGCGAGCGCAACACCACAGGCGCCGACACACACCGCCGTCACGCGGCACAGCCTGCCGGCCAGGCGTGCGGGACAAGCGGCGCCGCCGCGCACGCCGGCTACAACGCAGGATCGCATCATGGCGGGCATTATCCGCCAAGCGCACCCGCGCCCGCATGCTGGTATTCTTCGCTGCGTGAGTTCAACACGGGCGGTCACGCCCCGTCTCGGGGTACTGAGTCTCATCCTCGCAGTCCAGTCGCTCGCGGCTCCCGCCATCACCAACGCCCAGAGTGACGCCGCTCAGCCCGACGCGGCGCAGGCCACTGCCCACCGGCCGCGTGTCGGCCTGGTGCTCTCGGGCGGTGGCGCGCGCGGCGCGGCGCATATCGGAGTCCTGAAGATTCTGGAGCAGCTGCGCGTACCGGTCGACGCGATCGCCGGCACCAGCATGGGTGCGGTCGTCGGCGGCCTGTACGCGAGCGGCCTGTCGGCGCGCGACATCGAGAAGATCATGACTTCAGTCAACTGGCAGGACGCGTTCCGCGACCGGCCACCGCGCGAGGATCTGACGCTGCGGCGCAAGCAGGAGGATCAGAGTTTCCTGGTGAAGTTTCCGCTGGGCGTGCACGCCGGCCGCGTGCTGCTGCCGAGAGGATTGATCCAGGGTCAGGGGCTCACGCAGATGCTGCGACGGCTGACACTGCCGGTGGCACGCATCAGCGACTTCGACCGGCTGCCGACGCCGTTCCGCGCCGTGGCCACCGATCTCGAGAGCGGCGACACCGTGGTTATGGGCTCGGGCGATCTGACCAGCGCGATGCGCGCGAGCCTGTCGGCGCCCGGGGTATTTGCGCCGGTCGAGCGCGAGGGGCATCTGCTCGTCGACGGGGGCATCGCCGACAACGTCCCGGTCGACATCGCGCGCGCCATGGGAGTGGATGTCGTCATCGTGGTGGACGTGGGCTTTCCGCTGCTGCCGCGCCAGCAGCTGAGTAGCGCCCCGGTGATCTCCAGCCAGATGCTGGCGATTCTCATCGGGCGCAACTCCCAGGCCCAGCTCGCCACGCTGACGGCGCAGGACATTCTCATCCAGCCGGCGCTCGGTGACGCGTCGTCATTCGACTTCGGCATCGTCGCGCGCGTGATCGGCGTGGGCGAGGCCGCGGCGCGCGGCAAGGCCGGGGAGCTGGCGGCGCTCAGCGTGAGCGAGCAGGACATGCAGCGCTACGTGCAGCGTCGTGAGGCGCCACGCGCTCCACCGCCGCGCATCGACTTCGTGCGCGTGGATCCGGGATCGGAGCGCTATGGCCCCGCCGCGAGTGGTCTGTTCGACGACCTGACCGGCAAACCGCTCGATCCGGATGCGGTCGCGCGCCGCGTGACCGCGCTCTATGGGCGTGGCGGCCTCGACACGCTCGACTACCACGTGATCGGGGACGAGAGCCGCTACGGGCTGACGCTCGATGCGCGCCCGAGCTCGCAGGGTCCGAACTATCTGCGTTTCGGACTCAGCCTGCAGGACGACTTCCAGGGCAACTCCACTTATAACGCCGCCGTGCGCTTTGTGATGGCGGATATCACCCGCAATGCCGGGGAATGGGTCACTGACCTGCAGATCGGCAGCATCTCGAGGATTTCGACCGAGCTGTTCCTGCCGCTGGCGCGGTTTTCCGGCTGGTTCGTCATGCCACATATGGCGGACCTGAGCCGCGACGTGGACGTGCTGCAGGGACAGAACCTGCTGGCGGAGTACCGCGTACACACGTTCGGCTACGGGTTGGATTTCGGGCGTCAGTTCGGCAACTGGGGCGAGATCCGCAGCGGCGTGCAGCGCGACCAGGGACACTTCCGCCTTAAAATCGGTGACCCGACGGATCCGAATCTGCCGCAGCAGAGCTTCGCGCCCTTCAACACGCGTAACTACTTCGTACGCTTCACCTACGACCGGCTTGACGACGTCAACTTCCCGCACCGCGGCCAGCAGGCGACCCTGCAGTGGAGCGGTGTACGCAATGCGACCGGCGCGGAGCAGACCTCCGACCAGGTGACGCTCGGCTATCTCGGCGCCCACTCGTTCGGGCACGATACGCTGGCGTTCTCGGCCTCCGGAGGCATGACCCTGCAGTCCCGGCTCACCGACATCAACCTGTTGTTTCCGCTCGGGGGCTTCCTCAACCTCTCGGGGCTCAGGGCAAACTCGCTCACCGGGCCGAATTTCGGCATCGCCCGCGTGGTGTACTACCGCCAGATCGGCCGCGGTGGACCCGGGTACCTGGACGTGCCGACCTACCTCGGGATGTCGCTCGAGGCGGGCAACGTGTGGCAGAAGCGCAGCGACGCGCGCTTCGGCAACACCGAGAAGGACGCCAGCGTGTTTCTGGGAATGGACACGTTCCTGGGTCCGGTGTATCTCGCCAGCGGCTTCGACCGGCACGGCAACCAGGCGTTCTATCTGTTCCTGGGTCGGACTTTCTAGAGAGGCGCTTAGGCGGCGGCGCCGCGCAGCGAGCGAAGCTCAGTGCGCGTTGCGCGCTTCAGCGGTCGCCGGTCGGAATGATGGCGGAAGTCTCAGCCATCAGAATGACCGCGCGCTCGGGCGCACGCGTGCGGTGAACCACGCCTTTGGGCACGACAAATCCCTCCAGCGGCTGCAGGTCGATTGTTCGGTCCTCCATGTCGATCAGGAAGTGACCTTCGAGGACGAAGAAGAACTCATCGTCATTGTCGTGCTTGTGCCAGTGGTATTCGCCCTGCAAGACACCCAGCCGGATGACCGAGTCGTTGACCTTGCAGAGAGTCTGGTTGTACCAGCGGTCCTTGCACTGGGCCACGAGCGCCGGCACGTCCACGACGCTCAAGGGAGCGAACTTGACGTCCAGGTGCGTGGCGTAGGGATAGTCAGCGGCGTTGGTCATACGGCACCTACAGCCCGCGACTCTCGGCGAGCTTTTCGATCTTCTGGAACACCAGCGCAGGCTTGTCACCGGCGCGCGAGTACTCATGCCTGCGGCTCATATCGGCCAGCGCGGTGTCACGCTCTGCCGGGCTGGGATACCAGTGCTGCCGCTGCCACTCCGGTCCCAGGAGCTTGCGGAACGGATCCCCTGGCGGAAGGCTCACGCGGATCCCGTAGGGACGCAGCTTCTCGATCGGCGGGCTGCGAAGATTCTGCGGTTGGCTGATACCCATGTGTCCGAAAGCTTAAGGTGCGGTGCCTTGAGACCGCAACCTACCGCTCGGACGAGACCCGCAGTTCCACGGCGTGAGCCTCGGGACCGAGCCCCGTGACCAGGATCAGCGCGACGGCGACCACGGCCGTCGTCCACGCGAGGACGTGCGCGTAGTCGCCGCCATGGGTCTCGGCGATTCCGGCCTGTAGCGGCCCCATCTTGGACATCGCCAGGTTGCCGAGCTGATAGGCGAAACCCGGCAGGATCGCGCGCACCGAGGGTGGCGACAGCTCGTTGAGATGAGCCGGCACGATGCCCCAGGCACCTTGCACCATGAACTGCATCAGGAAGCCGCCGACCGCGAGCATGACGGCGGTGTGGGACCAGGCCCACAAGGGAATCATCGGCAGGGCGAGCGCCGCGGCCAGCATGATGGCGCGCTTGCGGCCCAGGCGCTCGGACAACGCACCGAAACAGATTCCGCCCGCCAGGGCGCCCAGGTTCATGACGATGGCGATGTTGCCGGTCGCCGCCGCGGAGAAGCCGTGCTGCGTTTGCAGGAAGGTCGGATACAGATCCTGCGAGCCATGCGAGAAGGCGTTGAAGCAGGCCATCAGCAACACCAGATAGGCGAGCGTCGGGAAGTAGTTCTTGACCGCAGCCCAGATGGCGGCGGCCGATGCGCGCTGCGGCGAGACGCCCGCCAGCCAGGCCGGGGATTCCTCGACGCCGATGCGGATATACAGCACCAGCAGCGCCGGCGCCGCGCCGATGATGAACATGCCGCGCCAACCGACGTGAACGAAGGCGTAACCAAACACGATCGACGCCAGCAGGTAGCCGATCACGTAGCCTTCCTGCAGCAGTCCGGAGAAAAGGCCGCGCCCCCTTGCGGGCAGCGTCTCGAGCGCCAATGCCGCACCCACGCCCCACTCCCCGCCCATCGCGAAGCCGAACAGCGCACGCAGCGCCAGCAGGGTCGCGAGGTTGGGTGCGAAAGCGGTGGCCAGCTGCACCGCCGAGTAGCTGGCGACGTTCAGCATCAGGATCGGCCGGCGGCCGTACTTCTCCGCCAGCCAGCCGAACACCAGTGCTCCGAGCGGCCGGCACGCCAGCGTGAGGAAGATACCCTCCGCCACCGCCTTCACGTCCGTGTGAAATTCGGCGCTGATCGATCTCAGGCAGAACACGAAAATGAAGAAGTCGAACGCGTCGAGCGACCAGCCGGCGAGCGAGGCGAAGAAGGCGTGGCGTTGACTGCCGGTGAGCATCCGTAAGGAGCCAAGCACGGTACACTCCCTCCGCCTCGCCCGATCTCACACTGCGTTGCGCCCGAAAGCTTAAGGTGCGGTGCCGTGGGGCCGCAAGCCGGCCGTTCGAGCGGTGCGGGGTGTGCGGACCACCGGGGGCTTGAGTCAATGGACGACCGTCCCCACACTGGTATGCCCCTCAAGCAGGAGGTTCAGGCCATGGCGCTGTTCCGCAGGAAATCAACGATGCCCACACAAGAAGCCGCCCTGCCCGGACGCAGCACGCCGCTCAAGGTCGCGGAGACGCATTTCGTGAACGGTCATCGCACTGTGCCGCCGTTCCCGGCCGGCATGCGCGAGGCGGTTTTCGGTCTGGGCTGCTTCTGGGGTGCAGAACGGATCTTCTGGCAGCTTGCGGGCGTGTACTCGACCGCGGTGGGCTACGCGGGTGGCTTCACTCCCCATCCCACTTACGAGGAGGTCTGCAGCGGCGAGACCGGACACACGGAAGTCGTGCGCGTGATCTACGACCCGCAGAAGATCGACTACCAGGATCTGCTCAGGGTGTTCTGGGAGTCGCACGATCCTACCCAGGGCATGCAGCAGGGAAACGACGTCGGCACCCAATACCGCTCGGCGATCTACGCCGCGGACCCGAAGCAGCACGAGGCTGCGGACGCTTCAAAGCGCGTGTACCAGGCGCGCCTCACGGCAGCAGGGCGGGGCGCGATCACCACCGAGATTCGTGACGCGCCGGAGTTCTTCTACGCCGAGGACTATCACCAGCAGTATCTGGCGAAGAATCCGGACGGGTACTGCGGGATCGGGGGATGCGGGGTCGCCTTCAAATCCGCGGAGTCAGCGGTGGGTGAGAAGGCCTGATCGATGCCCGACCGGCTAGCACGCGATCGGAGACTTCGAAGCTAGCGTGAGCTTGCGGTCGCAAGCCTTCATCAGGTTGCCATAGAAGGGTCCACTGCGCGTCACACTCCGCGCGCACACTCCGGTCGCTCCCGATCAATCCGCAGTATCCACAGCAGCCCGCGCAGCGGCGCGGCAGGAGGTGCTTATGAGGAATTATCTGATTGGTCTCACAGCGGTGACCGTCCTCGGCGCGTCAGGGGCCGCGGTCGGTGCCGGCAGTCGCGAGGGTGTGCCCGAGCTCGACCATGTGTTCGTGATCGTGCTCGAGAATCACAATTCCTTCACCAGCTTCGGCGCGAACGGCATTCTCGACAATCCCAAGGCGCCGCACATCCAGGCGCTGGCAAAAACCTACAACTTCGCCGCCAACTACAACGGCGCCTGGCACCCGAGCCTGCCGAACTATCTGGCGATGATCACCGGCGACTTCGTCGGCACTGACGTGGTCGCGACCGGCCACAGCTACCCCGCCGGAAGCACCGTCGGCATCAGCGACGACGACTCCCCGTCGGTGGCCACCGACTACCCCTCGCCGCCGGCGAATGTGTCGACCCACCGCTGGCGCGTCAACCTGCCTTCGGTTGCCGGACAGCTGGCCACCGCCGGCAAGGACTGGCGCGCGTACCTGCAGAACATCCCGTCTTCGGGGACGACGCTCGCGAACTGGCCGGGGGATAGCAACACCGCGAAGCTCTACGCGGTCAAGCACAACCCCTTCCCGTACGTCGCCGAGATCCAGGACAGTCCGGCCGAGTTCGCCAAGCAGGTGCCCATTGAGCAGCTGTTCAGCGACCTCGGCGCCAGGACCGTGCCGGCGTTCTCGTACATCGTTCCGGATCAGTGCCGCGACATGCACGGTATTGGGAACGTTCTTGCCCCCTGCGGCGGTGTCAATGACACGGACGACAATGATGTGAGCCGCGGCGACGACGAGACGTTCTGGCTGGTAAACGGGATCACCGGCAGTCCGCTCTGGAAACAGGGCCGCAACGCGATCTTCGTGGTTTTTGACGAAGGCAATGGGCCGCTGTCGTGCGCCTACAATCCCGATACCGCCATGGACGTGTATCCGGGCACCTTGCTCCCCGGTGTGGACTGTTACCAGCCGGGCAACTTCAACGACAAGGTCGTGATGATCGTCATCACGAACTATGGCGTAAGGGGGCGCGTCGACAGCCATTTCTACAACCACTATTCGCTGCTCAAGACCATCGAGGCAGCGTTCGACCTGCCGTACCTGGGCCACGCCGCTGACCCGGGCACGCACACGCTGGCACCGCTGCTGGTGCCGAACGACGACTGATGGTCGTAAGAGCCGGAGGCTTCGCTTACCTGGTGGAGCCTCCGGGCTCGCGCAGAGCGGCAGCCAAACCTGCTGACCCGCATTCGCATGGAACTAGGACATAATCCGTCCCTCTACTGATCAGCTCTCTGATTGGTGAGGGTCCTTGCCAAATGCGCCCGCTGATAATTGCCGGGATTCCGTGCCTTCTCGTGCTGATCGGCTGCACGCATGTAAGGCCGACGGTGCCGGGCGCGGCGCCGACGGAGCCCGAGCACGCTGCGTCGCAGGGCGTGGGAACAACACCAGACTCGACACCGGCGTCCGGCTCTGTAACTCCGCCATCCGCGACTGCGCCACCGGCCCCGACCGGGCCTGCTGCGGCAGAACCGGACAACAGCTCGAAAACGAGCGGAGCAGGTGGCTCGAGCCGCCCGAAGCCGAAACCGTCCACCCTCAAGAGCCCGGGGAATGCTCCCGCCGCGGCGGCGGGGTCTCCGGCGGCGGCCGCGACGATCTCGGTCAGCTCCTTGACCACGCCAAGCTGCTTGTCGCGATC
>Ga0209626_1000010_pt1 | contig 82545 bp, 68 predicted proteins | sample JacPinW_OM1H0_M2_FD_187962 | JGI IMG/M metagenome (GOLD analysis project Ga0209626, IMG submission 187962) | Forest soil microbial communities from Algoma, Ontario, Canada - Jack Pine, Ontario site 1_JW_OM1H0_M2 (SPAdes) (version 2) | ecosystem: Environmental > Terrestrial > Soil > Boreal... | reverse complement strand
CGGTCGGCAGGAAGTTGGCGCAGCGCCGCTCGACGAGCCGCAAGCCGTGGCCGGCCAGGTCCAGATCGCGGATGATCTTCGGGTTCAGCAGTGAGACGGTGTAGGCCGCGACCGAGTTGCGAAACCCCGGGTGGAATTCCTCGGTGACCGCGGCGCCGCCGACCACTGCGCGCCGCTCGAGTACGGTGACCTTGAGCCCCGCCCCCGCCAGGTACGCGGCGCACACCAGCCCGTTGTGTCCGCCACCGATGATCAGTGCATCGCCGCGCCGGTCGCCGCGCTGCGCGGCCTCACCCATGGCTCCACCCGCGCGCCGGAGCCCGCGGCAGGACGCTTTGCGGAATCAGGGCACGCATGCGCCGCGCGAAACTGCGCAGGCACACCTCCCCTTCGCTCAAGGGTCCCGAGGTGTAGCTGCTCGAGGCCATGCCCGCCTGTACGCGCTCGATCAGCGCCTTGTCCTCGAGATTGACGCGCCGGTTGATGCGCCAGTTCAGATAGCGCGCGGCGCGCATCTCGCGGCGGGTGTCCGGGTGCACATAGGCGATCTCGCGAATCAGGGTCTCGGTCGGCGACACCGGCAGGAACTGCATGAAGTCGATCTGGTCGGGGTAGATGTCGAAGGCGAGGTTCGGCCAGAGTTTGAAATAGGTCCACAGCCGCTGCCGCTCGGGCGGCAGATGCGGCAACGCCGGCAGCAGCCGCTGATAGAGCCGCTCCGACCAGTTGGCGGAAGGCGTATCGCGCAGCGTGCCCCACATCTTGTCGATCCAGGGCCGCGCCTCGATGCCGTAGCCCTTGCCGAACAAGCGCGTCAGCCCCGGGTGCGCGACGTTGATGTGCAGCCCGTCGGAATAGTTATCCGCGACGTTCTTCCAGTTCACCGCCCGCGGACGCAGGGTGACACGCCCGAGCGGCACCAGCTCCTCCAGGCGGTAGGGCGCGAGCTCGTGCGCGTACGGCGCCGCCATGTCGCGCACGCTCGGCAGTCCCGGTGCGAAACGCACGAAAATGAAGCCCATGAACACCTCGTGCTCGAGCGGCAGGAGTCCGTGGCGTGCGCTGTCCAGCCCGGCGAAGCTATCCCGCTGCGGCACGCCGATCAGGCGTCCGTCGAGGGCATAGGTCCAGGCGTGGTACGGGCAGGTGATGCGCCGTCCGCAAGACCCACGCGGCCCGTCGAGCAGGCGCGAAGCGCGGTGCCGGCAGACATTGTGAAATGCCCGCACCGCGCCGTCCTCGGCGCGCAGCACCACGACCGATTCGCCACCGAACTCGAAGGTGTGGAAGTCCCCCGGGCGCGGCACGTCGCTCAGGTGGCACACCAGCTGCCAGCTGCTGCGGAAGATCACCTGCTGCTCGCGCTCGAAGAATTCCGCATCCCGGTAAATCCAGGCGGGTAGACTCACGCCGTCCGTGTCGGCGGACGCGGCAGGTTCGACTGGCTGCAGAGGGCTGGGCTTCATGGGAGTACGTGGCGTGCCGAGGTACGTTGTTGAACGATCGTACAGCAGCATGAACCGCGCCCGCAATATTGCCCGGCCGCGAGCGCGCCATTGACCGCCTCAGAACCCATGGATATTGCGCGTCTGATCCAGTCAGCGGTTGCACCGGTATTCCTGCTGACCGGCGTCGCCGCCACGCTCGGCGTGCTCACCAACCGCCTGGCGCGCATCGTCGATCGGGCGCGCACGCTGGAGCAGCGGCTCGAGGGTCACCCGGGCAGCGCCCAGCACCTGCATGCCGACCTCGCGGTGCTGGCGCGGCGCGCGCGCTACATCAACGCGGCGATCTCGATGTGCGCGATCGCGGCGCTGCTGGTCGCGCTGGTGGTCGTGACGCTGTTTGCCAATGCGTTCCTGGGTTCGGAGCTCGCGCTGCTGATCGCGCTGCTGTTCGTCGGCGCCATGGTGTGCCTGAGCGCAGCCTTCATCGCGTTCTTCATCGAGGTGCGGCTCGCCACCGCGGCGCTGCGCATCGGCTCACCGGGGGCCTAGCCGAAGCCAAGAGCGGACCGGGCGGTAAAACAAGGCGGCCAGCGGGCGAATCTGCTACCCTGCGCACCCTTTCTCGGACACCGCTGACGCGCGGGCCTTGCCCGCCGGCGACACGCGGACCGCAGCCACACCCATGAATCGCCCGATCCGCAACATCGCCATCATCGCGCACGTCGACCACGGCAAGACCACGCTGGTCGACTGCCTGTTGAACCAGTCGGGGACCTTTGCCGCCCACGAACGGATGGGCGAGCGCATCATGGATTCCAACGACATCGAACGCGAGCGCGGCATCACCATCCTCGCCAAGAACTGCGCCATCGAGTATGGCGGCACGCGCATCAACATCGTCGATACGCCCGGCCACGCCGACTTCGGCGGCGAAGTCGAGCGGGTACTGTCGATGGTGGACGGTGTGTTGCTGCTCGTCGATGCGGTCGAAGGACCGATGCCGCAGACACGCTTCGTCACGCGCAAGGCCCTGGCGCAGGGCCTGAAGGCCATCGTGGTGGTCAACAAGATCGACCGGCACGGCAGCCGCCCGGCGTGGGTCGTCGACCAGACCTTCGACCTGTTCGACAAGCTCGGCGCCAGCGACGCGCAGCTCGATTTCCCGGTCATCTACGCCTCCGCCCTGCAGGGCTGGGCGAGCACCGACTACACCGAACGCCGCCCGGACATGTCGGCGCTGTTCGAGGCGATCCTCACCCACGTGCCGCCACCGGCGGCGCAGGCCGACCTGCCGCTGCAGCTGCAGATCTCCACGCTCGACTACAACTCCTACGTCGGGCGCATCGGCATCGGCCGCATTCGCCGCGGGGTGGTGCGCCCGGGCGAGAGCGTGGCGCTGCGCTTTGGCGATCAGGACCACGGACTCGCCCGGATCGGCCAGGTGCTGACCTTCACCGGCCTGGAGCGCAACCCGGTGGAGCAAGCGAGCGCCGGCGACATCGTCGCCGTCACCGGCATCGAGTCCGTCAACATCGGCATGACGATCTGCGACCCGGAACACCCCCTGGCGTTGCCGCCGATCAGTGTGGATGAACCGACGCTGGCGATGAACTTCCAGGTCAACACCTCGCCGCTCGCCGGCCGCGAGGGCAAGTTCGTCACCAGCCGGCAGCTGCGCGAGCGCCTGTACCGCGAGCTGCAGAGCAACGTGGCGCTGCGCGTGGAAGACACCGACGAGGCGGACGTACTGCGGGTCGCAGGCCGCGGCGAGCTGCACCTGACCATCCTCATCGAGAACATGCGCCGCGAAGGCTACGAGCTCGCCGTGTCGCGCCCGCAGGTGCTGACCCGCATCGTGAACGGCGAGGTGCATGAGCCCTACGAAGCCCTCACCGTCGATATCGAGGACACACACCAGGGGGCGGTGATGGAGGCGCTCGGCAGCCGCCGCGCGGAGCTCAGCGACATGAGCCTCGGCAACAGCCGCGCGCGCCTCGAGTACCGGGTGCCGGCGCGCGGCCTGATCGGGTTTCAGGGCGAGTTCATGACGCTGACGCGCGGCACCGGCCTCATCAGTCACATCTTCGACGGTTTTGCGCCCGTGAAGGGCGATATTCCCGATCGCCACAATGGCGTGCTGGTGAGCAACGAGCACGGTGAGGCGGTCGCTTACGCGCTGTTCAACCTGCAGGAGCGCGGCCGGCTGTTCGTCGGCCCCGGCGAGAAACTCTACGAGGGCATGATCATCGGGATCCACAGCCGCGACAACGACCTGGTGGTGAACCCGATCAAGACCAAGAAGCTCACCAACATCCGCGCCGCCGGCAAGGACGAGGCGATCCTGCTGACGCCACCCATTGAGCTGACGCTGGAGTACGCGGTCGAGTTCATCGCCGATGACGAGCTGGTCGAGGTCACGCCTACCTCCATCCGCATCCGCAAGCGTTTTCTGAAGGAGCAGGACCGCAAGCGCGCAGCGCGCAGCGACAACACCGTCACGGCCTGAAGGCCGCGTGAGCCGTGCGGCGCCGTAGCGGTGCGCGCGACTACAGCTCCTTGGCGCCGGAAATGTCGATGAAGCGCAGGAACTCGGCGCGGGTGCGGGCGTCGCTGCGGAAGGTGCCGGTCATGCGGCTGGTCACCATCGACACGTTGCGCTTGTGCACCCCGCGGGTGGTCATGCACTCGTGCACGGCATCCACCACCACACCCACCCCACGCGGTCTCAGCACCTCGGTGATGCAGTCGGCGATCTGGGTGGTGAGCTTCTCCTGCACCTGGAAGCGCCGCGCGTAGCCGTCGACTACGCGCGCGAGCTTGCTGATGCCGACGACCTTGTTGGCGGGCAGGTAGCCGATGTGCACCCGTCCGATCATGGGCGCCATGTGGTGCTCGCAATGCGACTCGAAGGAGATGTCGCGCAGCACGATCATCTCGTCGTAGCCGCCGACCTCCTCGAAGGTGCGCCGCAGGTAGGCGGCCGGGTCAATCTGGTAGCCGGAAAACCAGTCGCGGTAGGCATCCACGACCCTGCCCGGCGTGTCGCGCAGGCCCTCGCGGCGCGGATCCTCACCCGCCCAGCGCAACAGCATGCGCACCGCGCCTTCAGCGGCGCGGCGTGAGATCCGGGATCGGGCACTCGCCATCTGTCTGCCTCCCGCGGCGCGTTCAGCGGCCGGCCGCCAGTCTGGCGGAAGTGTAGCGGGGGCTGGCGCGCGATACGACCCGTCAGGTGACAAAGTGCAGCATGGCGAGCGTGAGCAGCAGGCTGCAGGCACCCACCAGCGTCGCCACCACCAGTCCCGCCGCGAGCGGCCGCCAGCCGATGCGCCACATGTCGGTGAACGAAACCGACAGGCCCACGGCGGTCATGCCGCAGGTGAGGAACACATCCGAGGCGGTGTAGCCGGTGTTGATGAGTGCCGGCCACAGTGTGGCGGAGCCGTGCCACAGCGTGTCCCCGGCAGTGCGCACCACGATGAAGCCGACGAATGCCAGCACGAACAGCGGGATCAGGGGCGCGCGCGTGCCCGGTCCGGGCGGCGCCTGCGCGCCCGCGCGCGCCTCGTGCCGCCGCGCCAGCCAGGCGGCTGCCGGAACCAGCACCGCGATCGACAGATTGCGCAGCAGCTTGGCGACGCTCGCCGCGGCGAGCGCTGCGGGGGCGGCGGCCTGCTGGGAATAGATGAGCGCTGCGCCAATCACCTGCGAGGTGTCGTGGATGGCGGTGCCGAGGAAGATGCCGGCATGCACGGGGGAGGCGGCCAGGAAGTGGCCCGCCACCCAGGGATAAAACAGCATGGCGATACAGCCGAACAACACCACGCAGGTGACGGCGAATGCCGTCTCGGCATGCCGCGCCCGGATGAGCGGCGCCATCGCCACCACCGCGGTGCAGCCGCACACGGCGGTGCCGATGGCCAGCAGTAACCCCAGCCGTCGCGGCACCGCGAGCAGGCGCGCAATGCCGATGCCGGCGAGCAGCGCCACGGTGAGACAACTCAGGGCGACCGGTATCGCCGTAGCGGCGATAGCCGTCGCGCCACCGAGCGTGAGGCGCAGGCCCACCAGCGCAATGCCGACGCGCAGCAGCCGGTACATGGCCCAGTTCAGTCCGCTGCTCGCCCAGGCGGGCACGCCGATGCTGTTCCGCCACAGCATGCCGAGCAGCACCGCGCACATCACCGGACTCAAGGGAACCTTCGGCAGGCCGCCGACGCCCTGCGCCAGAGCGTGCGCCACGCCGCGCGCCATTGCGGCGAGGGCGATGGCGATGCACACGCCCGGCAGCGCCTGGCGCAGCGCCGTCCAGCCCGGCGCCAACGCCCGCAGCAGCGAGCGCACGGCTACAGCGGCAGCCGCTTGTCGCTCGCGATCGGCTGCAGCGGGAGCCGTCGGTCGGCGATCATCCTTTCGTTCAGCTCGGCAATCGCCCGGCTGCCAGTGCGCACGAACAGAAACGGCAGAACGCCGTGCACCAGGCAGGCGATACCGGCGAGCACCATGCGGGTGCCGAAGCACACCGCACTCACGAGGTGCCCGGTGTAGCTCTCACCGACCGACGCGGGATGTTCGGCAAAGACGCGGATCAGGTCCATGCCCCCCATGCTAGCCCCGGGTGCGCGCTACGCGGTTGCGTTCGTCTGGCAAACCCGGACCGGCTGCGCAACAATGTTGCGCGTTTCCGGGGGTACGGCGCACGGCGTTTCATGGACAAGCTGGATGCCAGAATACTGGACCTGCTCCAGAGCAACGGCGAGCTGAGCGCCGCCGAGATCGCCGATCGCGTCGGCCTGTCCAAGGCCCCGTGCTGGCGGCGCATCCAGAAGCTGCAGCAGGACGGTGTCATCCGGCGCACCGTGGCGCTGCTCGATGCGCATTCGCTCAACGTCGGCACCACGGTGTTCGTGACCCTCAAGACCGGCAATCACAGCGAAGCCTGGTTCGACAAGTTCGTGCGTGCCGTGCGCGACATCCACGAGGTCACGGAAATTCACCGCATGAGCGGCGACGTCGACTACCTCATCCGCATCGTGGTGCCGGACATTGACGCCTATGATGCCGTGTACAAGCGGCTGATCTCGGCGGTGGAGTTCCAGGACGTGAGTGCCAGCTTCGCCCTCGAGACCATCAAGTACACCACCGCCCTGCCGCTCGACTACCTGAAGCTGGACTGAGTCACCGCCGCCTGGCGCGAGTTCTCGCCGATGATCTGCGCGATGCGCGCCGTGATCTCCCCCCGGTCGATGTCATAGGTGCTGGTGCTCAGCACCGGCACCTGAGGCGGCGTCGGTGCGAGCTGGGGGCCGGAGTCATCGTGTATGTCGACGCTGGCGTTGGTGGAGAGTCCGATGCGCAACGGGTGCGCCGCGAGCTCGCGCGCCTCGAGTGCAATGCGCACCGGCACACGCTGCACAACCTTGATCCAGTTGCCGGTGGCATTCTGCGCCGGCAGCAGCGCGAACGCCGCGCCGGTACCCAGGCCCAGGCCGGCGACGGTGCCGTGGTACCTGACACCCCCGCCGTACAGGTCGGTGGTCACTGTCACCGGCTGTCCAATGCGCATGTGCTTGAGCTGCACTTCCCTGAAGTTGGCATCCACCCGCAGCCGCTCGAGCGGCACGATGGCCATGAGCGGCCCGCCGGGTGCGATGCGCTCGCCCAGCTGCACGCCGCGCCTGGCGACGTAGCCGGTGACCGGCGCGCGCACGCGGGTGCGCTGCAGGGCGAGCCACGCGCGCTCCACCACGGTAGCGGCCGCCTGCACGTCCGGGTTGTCGGCTATGCCGGTGCGGCCGACCAGGGCGGCGCTGGCGGCGAGACTCTCCTGCGCGGCGATCAGCGCATCGCGCGCCGCGTTGAGCGCGTCGCGCGCGTGCCCAAGTTCCTCGGCAGACACCGCCCCGGTGGCGGCAACATCCTTGCGGCGGTTGAAATCCGCCAGCGCCCGGTCGAGGTCCGCGCGGCGCTGCGCGGCGACCGCCGTCAGCTGGTCGCGGTTGGCAAACACCGTGCGCGTCTGACGCACCGTGCGCGCCAGTTGCTGCTCGGCATCCTGTAAAGCGATAGCGGCATCGGTGGCGTCGAGCCTCACCAGCTCCTGGCCGGCGCGCACCTGGTCGGTCTCGTCGGCGTCGATCGCGACCACCGTGCCATTCACCTGCGACATGACACTGATCAGGTCGCCGGCGACGTAGGCGTCGTCGGTGTTCTGATAATGACTCGCGTACAGCCACCACCAGGCCGCGGTGAGCGCTGCCACGACGAGCACGGCCACCGCTGCGCCGACCAGCCAGGCCTGGCGGCGTTGCCGCCGCGCCAGGGGTGAGGGGGCGGTGGTGACCGGAGCGTCCATTACGAGTTACGCGGCTAAGCGGAAGACCAGCGCTCAGGTCGATGTTGAGCGCGGGGGGTAGCCGCCGCCGAGGGCGCGCACCAGGTCGACGCTGAAGGACAGGCGCCGTGCCTGCAACTGCGCGCGCAGCCCCTGTGCCTGCAACACCTGGTTCTGGCTCGACAGCACGCTCAGGTAATTGTCCAGCCCGGCGCGATAGCGCTCGCTGGTGAGCTCGTAGGAGCGCTGTGCGGCCTCGAGCGCGATCTGCTGCTCGCCGCTCTCGCGCTCGAGCGCTCGCCAGTTCGCGACCACGTCGGCGACTTCGCGCACCGCATCCAGCAGCGTCTGATTGTACTGGCCGACCGACTGGTCGAGCTGCGCCTGCTGCGTCTGCAGAGCGCCGCGCAGCCCGCCGCGGTTGAACACCGGCAGGTGCAGCGCGGGCCCCACGCCCACGATCCGGTCGGAGGCCTCGAACAGCTGCGACAGGCCGATGCTCTGCAGGCCGGCAAACGCCGTCAGGTTCACGTTCGGGAAGAAATCCGCTTCCGCCGCCGCGACCCCGTGAGCCGCGGCCTCCACCTGCGCACGCGCCGCGGCCAGGTCCGGGCGGCGCGCGAGCAGATCCGCGGGCAGCGCCGAGGGTAGCGCGAGGTCGGCCGGCGCCGCGAGCTGCGGGCGCTGCAGGCGCTGGCCGCGGTCGGGGCCGGCTCCCGCCAGATCCGCGAGCTGATTGCGTGCCAGGTCGATGCTGGCCTGCACCGCCGCCACGCCGGCGCGTGTCAGCGCCACACTGCCTTCCGACTGTTTCACGCGCGCGGTGTTTTCCAGACCCGCGCTGACGCGCTGCTGCGTCAGCTCGAGAATCGCAGTCTGCTGCTTGAGGTTGTCATTGGCCACATCCAGCAGCGCGTACCACAGGTCGAGCTGCACGTAAGCACGCACCACGCCAACGGCGAGCGCCAGGCGTGCCGCCGCGCGGTCGGCATCCGCGGCCTGTACGCCCGAGCGTGCCGCGGCCAGCAGGGCGCGGTTGCGGCCCCAGAAATCGAGGTCGAAGCTGAAGTCGAGCGCCACACGAGCGTCGGTTGAGTAGCTGCCGGCGAAGGGTGGCGGGAATAGCCCATGCTCCGGATATCGCTGGCGGGTCGACTCGGCGTCGAGCGCCGCCGCCGGCGCACGCGCGGCGCCCGCCGCGATGGCCTGCGCCTGGGCGGCCCGCAGCCGTGCCTGGGCGATCTCGAGCGAGGGGCTCCCCGCGAGCGCCTCGGCGACCAGCGCATCGAGCTGCGGATCGCCGTAAGCGTGCCACCACAGGTCCGTCGGCCAGGCCGCGGCATCGAGCCTCGCCCCCGCGAGCGTTTGCTGCGCGCTCAGCGCCTGCGGCTCGAGTCTGGGCGCGGGCTTCCAGTCACCGCGGTCGACACAGCCAGCGAGCGATGCGGTCAGGGTTGCTGCGAGAACGGTGTTGCGGGTGCTCATGATTTGCCGCCTGTAGGTCGCTGCTCATTGTCCCCCCTTCGGTCCGCCGTTATCGATCATCCGTCCGAGGTAGTGCTTGAGCGCCTCGATCTCCGCCGCGCTGAAACCGGCGAGGTGCCCCTCGAGCACGCGGGCTGCCACCGCCATCAGGCGTGGCAACAGCACGCGGCCGCCCGGTGCGATGCGCAGCAACATCAGGCGGCGGTCCGCACGGCCGCGCTCGCGGCGCACCAGCCCCTTCTGCTCGAGCCGGTCGAGAATGCGAGTCATGGAACCGGTGTCGTGGTGCATGCGCCGGCACAGGTCCGCCGCCGTGTGCGCCGCGCCCTCGGCGAGATGCTTGAGCACCGCGAACTGCATGGCGCTCAGGCCAAAGGGCTCGAGTTGCCCGTCCAGCGCGGTGAGCAGCGAGCCGCGCGCCCGGCCGAGCAGATAGCCGACGCCCAGTACCTCCTGCGGCGCTTGCGCCGCTACACGCGGCTCGGCTTTGCCGGCGCTTCTGCGGCTCATGGCGCGCTGCTATCCTATGGCTGTTGGTGAGATTACTGCCGGTGATATTACTGCCTCGGCAGCTAATTGTCGACGAAGGAGCGCGCTTGGCCGGGGCCGGGTACCTGAGTTCGTTCGCACGGACGCGGCCGCGGCGCGCGGTGGCGCCTGCGACCCTGATCGCGCTGCTCGGCGGCTGCGGGTCGCACTCGCCCGCGCCCGCCCCGCACCCGGCGCAGGTCGGGGTGGTGGTGGCGCACTCGCAATCCGTGCCGCTCACGCGCGCGCTCGTGGGACGCCTGTCTGCCACGCGCGCCGCGGACGTGCGCGCGCGGGTCGCCGGGGTGCTGCTCAAGCGTCTCTACACGGAGGGCTCGGACGTCAGGCAGGGACAGGGGCTGTTCCAGATCGACCCGGCACCGCTGCGCGCGGCGCTCGACGGCGCCGAGGCCGCGCTCGCGCAAGCGCAGGCGAACGCCACCAACGCTCACGTCGCCGCCCAGCGCGCGCGCGAGCTCATCCCGGGCGGCCTGGTATCGCGCTCGGATCTGGACAACGCAGAGGCCACCGAGCGCTCCACCGCGGCAAGCGTGCAGCAGGCGAAGGCCGGCGTGGGGACCGCGCGCATCAACCTGAGTTACGCGACCGTCACCGCACCGATCGCCGGCCGCGCCGGCCAGCAGGGCGTCACCGAAGGGGCCCTCGTCGGCCAGGGCACGGCGACGCTGCTCACGACGGTGGAGCAGATCGATCCGATCTACGTCAACTTCGATCAGCCCGCGGTGGACATCGAACGCCTGCGTCGCGCCCAAAGCGCCGGCAGCGTGAGCGTAGCGCGTGATGCCGTGAGCATTCGCCTCACGCTCCCCGATGGCACGCCCTACCCGCACGCGGGAACGCTCGATTTTCTCGACGTCCACGTCGACCCGGCGACCGGAGCGGTGGCGCTGCGCGGCATCCTGCCGAATCCCGACCATCAGCTGCTGCCGGGCATGTTTGTCGGCGTGCGGCTCACGTCCGGCGCGGTGAACCACGGGTTTCTCGTGCCGCAGGCCGGCCTGCAGCGCGACGCCACCGGGCCCTACGTGCTCACTGTCGGCCCCGATGACAAGGTCGTCCAGAAGCGCGTGGTGGCGGAGGCGCTCACCGGACCTGAGTGGATCGTCACCGACGGGCTCGCGGACGGGGACCGCATGATCATCTCAGGCACGCAGAACGCGCGACCGGGCACCCTCGTGGCCGCGGTGCCCTATGCACAGCAGGGAGAAGCCGCCCGGGCCACGAGCGCCGCCGCGCCGGCCGGCGCCCCGGCACGGTAGGCACTGATGCCGCAGTTCTTCATTGATCGCCCGGTGTTTGCCTGGGTGCTCGCGATCCTCATCACCCTCGGGGGCGCGCTGGCGCTGACGCGGCTGCCGGCGGAAGCCTACCCGGAAATAGCCCCGCCACAGGTTGCCGTGACCACGACCTACCCGGGAGCGAGCGCCGCCACGGTGGAGGCGACCGTCACCCAGGTGATCGAGCAGCAGCTCACCGGGCTCGACCACCTTCTGTACTTCACCTCGCAGTCGGCTTCGGATGGCACGGCGACCATCACGCTCACCTTCGAGAACGGCACCAGTGCCGACATCGCCGCAGTGCAGACGCAGAACCGCGTGACTCTGGCGCAGCCGCGCCTGCCCGCGGAGGTCAACCAGCAGGGTATCCGCATCGCCAAGGTCAGCGCCGGCTTTCTCGGCGCCATCGGGCTGCGCGCCGAGAGCGGCGGCCCGAGTGCCGCGGAGCTCAACAACATCGTGGCATCGCGGGTGCTCGATCAGGTGCAGCGCATCCCCGGGGTCGGCGCTGCGGTGCAGTTCGGCTCCGAGTACGCGATGCGCATCTGGCTGGACGCCGACAAACTGCGCGCCTACAGCCTGTCGGCAGCCACAGTGCTCGCGGCGGTACAGGCGCAGAATGCCCAGTTCGCCTCCGGCGCCATTGGCGGCCAGCCAGCCGTGCCGGATCAGGCCATGACCGCGACCGTCACGGCGGAAGGACGCTTCCGCTCCCCGGAACAGTTCGACAACATCCTGCTGCGCACGGATCCGAACGGCGCCTCGGTGCGCCTGAAGGATGTGGCGCGCGTCACGCTCGGCGCGGCGCAATACGGCTTCGAGACCAATATCGGCACGACACCAGTCGCGGCCTTCGGCATCCAGCTGGCTCCGAACGCCAATGCGCTCGAGGTTTCCAAAGCGGTCGCGGCCAGGATGAACGACATGCAGCCGAGTTTTCCCGCCGGTGTCAGCTGGTTCTGGGCGTTCGACTCGACGACCTTCATCAAGGTGGCCATCCGCGAGGTGATCATCACGCTCGCGGAAGCGGTGGCGCTGGTGTTTCTGGTGATGCTGGTGTTCCTGCAGAATTTTCGCGCCACTCTCATTCCGACGCTGGTCGTGCCGTCGGCGCTGCTGGGTACGCTGGTGGGCCTGTACGCGCTCGGCTTCTCCATCAATCAGCTGTCGCTGTTCGCCATGGTGCTGGCGATCGGCATCGTGGTCGACGATGCCATCGTGGTGGTGGAGGCGGTCGAGCGCATCATGCGCGAGGAGCATCTGGGGCCCAAGGAGGCGACGCGCAAGGCGATGCAGCAGATCACCGGCGCGATCGTGGCCATCACCTCGGTGCTCGCCGCGGTGTTCATCCCGAGCGCGCTGCAGACCGGCAGCACCGGGGTGATCTACCGCCAGTTCGCGCTCACCATCGCGCTCTCCATGGGCTTCTCGGCGCTGCTGGCGCTGTCTTTTACGCCGGCACTGTGCGCATCGCTCCTGCGTCCCGAACATCTGCGCGGCAACCTGATCTTCGACTGGTTCAATCGCGCCTACGAGGGCACACGGCGCTCCTACGTGCATCGCGTGTTCGTGTCGGTAGGCCACGTGCCGCGCTGGATGGCGGGATTCGCGGTCATGCTGGCGCTCGGGGCATTGCTGTTCGTGAGGCTCCCGGGGAGCTTCCTGCCGGACGAGGACCAGGGCTACGTGCTGGGCGATGTGCAGCTGCCGGCGGGCGCTTCCCTGCCGCGCACCCGCGAGGTTCTGCAGCACCTCAACGAGATCCTGATGCGCAGCCCGGACGTGGTGCGGGTGTTCCTCATCGCCGGCTCGAGTTTCACGGGCACCGGTGAGAATGCCGGCCGGCTGTTCGTGCGCCTGAAACCCTGGGACCAGCGCCCCGACACCGCCGCGGACTTCATCCGCTGGGCGAACCGTGCTTTCGCGCGCGAAATTCACGACGCCAAGGTCTACGCCCTCAACCTGCCGACGGTGCGCGGCCTGGGCGTGTTCGGCGGCTTCGATTTCTACCTCGAGGATCGTGGCGGGCTCGGGCGCGAGGCGCTCGCCGCGGCGCAGAGCACGGTGCTGGACGGCGCCGCCCGCAACCCCGACCTGACCGGGGTGCGCGCGAACCTGCTGCCGCCGGCGCCGCAGTTGCGGCTCAGCGTCGATCGCGTGCAGGCGCAGTCCATGGGCCTCTCCGCCAGCGATGTCTATACCGCACTGCAGCTGATGCTGGCGCCGGTGTACGCCAACGACTTCATCTACCAGGGGCGGGTGCTGCGGGTGCTGCTGCAGGCGGATGCGCCCTGGCGCATGACGCCGGAGGCGCTCGAGCACTTCTACGCCGCCGGCGCCAACGGCAGCATGATCCCGCTGGCGAACTTCGTGCGCGCCGACTGGATCGTGGGCGCCCCCTCACTGACGCGCTACAACGGCTATCCGGCGGTGGAGATCACCGGCGGCAATGCCCCGGGACGCAGCTCCGGGGATGCCATGCAGGCGATGCAGGCGATTGTCACGCAGCACCTGCCGCGCGGTTTCGGCAACGACTGGGCGGGACAGTCGCTGCAGGAGCTGATCTCGGGTGCGCAGGCGCCGATGCTGTTCGCGCTGTCGATCCTGGTCGTCTACCTGTGCCTGGCCGCCCTGTACGAGAGCTGGAGCGTCCCTGCCGCGGTGCTGATGGCCGTGCCGGTGGGCCTCATCGGCAGCACCGTCGCCGCGCTGCTGCGCGGCCTGCCGAACGATGTGTTCTTCAAGGTGGGACTCATCACCATCATCGGCCTGTCGGCCAAGAACGCGATCCTGATCGTCGAGTTCGCGGTCACTCTGCAGAAGGCCGGCAAGAGCCTGCACCAAGCGGTGCTGGAAGCCGCACGCCTGCGCTTCCGGCCGATCCTCATGACCTCGTTCGCCTTCATCCTCGGGGTGTTCCCCATGATGATCTCGAGCGGTGCGGGCGCCAACGCGCGCCACGCCATCGGCACCGGCGTGGTCGGCGGGATGCTGAGTGCCGCGCTGCTCGGGGTGCTGCTGATCCCGGTGTGCTACGTTGCCGTGCGCCGGCTCATGGGGGACAAGCTCGATGAGCCCGGGCATGTTGCGGACACGGCGGGCGCCGCCGGCGGTACCGTCGTCGGCCCCGCGCAGCAGCGTGAGGAGTAGTGTGCTCCCAGCAGAAACCGCCAGGCGTATTTCCTCGCGCAACACGTTTTTTCTGAAGCGTGTCTTGCCGCTGCTGTGGTTCGGGATGGTCGCACTGTCGGTGGCGGCGGGACTGGCGGGCGCACGCGCGGGCAAGGCGGTGCCGCCGCCGGTCTTCATCGTGCCGCTGCTCCTGTTGGTCATCGGTTACGCCATCATGCGCAAGCTGGTGTTCGATCTCGCGGATGAAGTGTTCGACGAAGGCGCTGCGCTGCGCGTGCGCTTTGGGTCCGAGGAGCAGCGGATCGCGCTGACCGATATCATCAACGTCGGCTATACGCAGTTCGTCAACCCGCCGCGGATCACGCTCACCCTGCGCCAGCCGGGCCGCTTCGGCCGGGAGGTCAGTTTTTCGCCGCCGCAGTCATTCTTCGCTCCATTTGTCAGGAACAGGCTCGCCAGCGAGCTCATCGAGCGGGTGGAGGCGGCGCGGCGGCGCTGAACACGTCCGGCCCGAACCGCGCCAGGTCCGGCTCCGCCGCGTACCCGAGCGGCGGCACGGAAAAGATCGCCTCTACCGTGCGCAGCAGTGAATAGTGGTTGTAGGGCACGGCGGACACGGTCCCCGGCTTCACGAACCGCGACAACACGACCGCCCCGATGCGCCCGCCCCCCGGACCGCCGAATCCGGGCCGGAACTTCGCCCCGGGCAGGGGCTTCTCTGCGCAGCAGGCGCTCGAGCCCTCGGGACCGGCGCCGTTGGACTCATCGAAGGTGATGATCAGCACCCCATCCGCCTGGAACGCCGGCGAGCGCTCGATCAACGGCACCCAGGTCGTCAGGAACACCTCGATGGCGAAGAGCCCGCCGCGCCGGCCATCGACGCACTCGGCATCGTGGCCGTCGTCGCACAGGTTCGGGGTGATGAAGATGTAGTTCGCGGTCGTGGCGACGCTCTGCAGATCCTGCGCCAGATGCTCGAGACTCACCACGTGCGCGTCGCAGCGCGTCCGATCGTCGATGATCGAATGGAAATACACGAACGGGTTGTGTTTGGCCGCATATTGGTCGGATAGCGTCGCGGCGTTGGTTGTTTCAGGCGCTCCGACAGGCACGTGTCCGCAGGTGGCGGACTCACGGACCGGATCCTTGCCCATGTCCTCCAGGTACGCCTTCCAGGAGAGTCCCGCAGCTTCCAGCTGGTCCGGCAGGGTCTTCACCATCGGCGGGTAGACGCAGCCGGATCCCGGCAGCTGGCCGTGCGCATCGAGCCCGGCAGCGCTGGCCTTGAAGTCCGCGAATGTCGGGCAGTCCAGCTGCGTCGCCTCGTTCGCCGCCTGGCCGCTGATGAGCGCCACGTAATTACCGAGGCTCGCGTGCCCGATCGCGTAGTACTGGGTGAGCAGTGCTCCCTGCGCGGGAAGCGTGCGCGCCAGATACGGCGCCGCTGACTGCTGGCCGAATGTCCCGGCGTAAGACTGGTTCTCCAGCAACAGCACAAACACGTGCCGGATCGGCGGCAGCGCCGGGGCCGGCGGCGGCGGGGCCCTGCCGCTGCACGCGGTGAGCGCCACAGTCAGCAGAGTCGTGCCCGAGAGTCGCGCCGCCATTTCAGAGCTCGGGTGTTGCGGTCGATGCCGGCGCTGCCGCGCGCTGCGGCGCAAAACGCATCGCCCACGCAAACAGGAGCGCGCATCCGGCGGTGAGCAGTGCCGCCGCGAGAAACGCCGCGCCCGGGAAATACACGCCGGCCGAGCGGGCGGAAAAGTGGCCGAATATCTGGGTCATGAGCGGCGGTCCCACAATGGAGCTCAGACTGTAGAGACAGGCGATCGCGCCCTGCAGCTCGCCCTGCGCGTTGGCGGGAATCTGCTGGGAGGCGAGCGCGTTCATCGACGGATAGGTCAGCGCGAAGATGAAGGTGGTGAGTGACACCGCGTACATCATCCAGCCCTGGGTCGCAAAGGCATATCCGACATAGGCGAGCAGCGCGGCGGCCATGCCGGCGGCGGCCGCGCGTCGCTCGCCGCCGATCCACGGGATCAGCACCCGCGTCAGCAGGCCCTGTGCAACGGCCATGACCAGGCCGACGAAGGCGAGCGAATAACCGACCTCGGCGCTGCTCCAGTGAAACTTGGAGATGGTGTAGAAAGCCCAGGTGCTGGGCAGGACCTGGTGCCCAAGCTGCCACAGCAACAGCGCGCCGAGCAGCCAGGTCACGGCCGGATACCGGCGGATGTGCACCAGCGTCCCGAGCGGATTGGCCCGCGACCAGTGAAACGGGCGGCGCGACTCCTGCGGCAGCGACTCCGGCAGCGCGAAGTAGCCGAGCGCCGTGTTGGCGAGCGCGATGGCGCCGGCGGCGAAGAACGGCGCCCGCGGTCCGAGGCCGCCCAACAGACCGCCGATGGCCGGACCGACGATGAAGCCGATGCCGAAGGCTGCGCCCATGAGACCGAAGTTCTGTGCCCGCCGCGCCGGCTCGGTGATGTCCGCGACGTAGGCGTACGCCGGCGTGAAAGAAGCGCCCGCCACGCCCGCGATCATGCGACCGAAGAACAGCCAGGCGATCAGCGGCGCAAATCCCATGATCAGGTAGTCACAACCGAGCGCGAGCAGCGCGAATAACAGCACCGGCCGGCGCCCGAAGCGGTCGCTCAGGTTTCCGAGCACCGGCGCGCAGAAGAACTGCATCAGCGCGTACACGAACGACAGCCAGCCGCCGTAGACGGCGGCCCGGTCCACGCTCACCCCGGTGAGCTGCATGATGAGCCGTGGCAGGACCGGCAGAATGATGCCAAAGCCGATCGAGTCGACCAGCACCGCTATGAAAATGAATACGAAGGCGCCGCGGCCGGCTTTGCGCAAGCTCATGAGGGGTCTTTCGTGGGGGCGCGCTATCTTATACGAAGCGCTACGCCGCCTTCCTGCGGAACAGCAGTACCGCGGCGGTGGTGGTGCACAGCGCGATCTCCAGCAGTTTCACCAGGTCCTGTGCCAGGGAAGCGACCGAGGCGCCCTTGAGGAACAGCCCCTGCATGAGTCGCAGCATGTGGGCGAGCGGATTGATGGTCGTGACGAACTGCAGCCACCACGGCATGTTCTCCACCGGCGTTGCGAATCCCGACAGCAGCGCGAATGGCAGCAGTACCGCGAACGCGCCCAGAAAGGCCTGCTGCTGCGTATGCACCAGGGACGAGATGAACAGTCCCACTCCCGCGCACGCTTCCGCGAAGGTCAGTACCGCCGCATAGAAAACCAGCAGGTTGCCGCGGAACGGCACGCCGTACAGCAGCGTCACGATCAGCAGGTACAGCGTCGCCTGCACGCTCGCGACCAACAGCGGCGGCAGCAGCTTGCCGAGCGCAATCTCGAACGGCGTCGCCGGAGAAACCAGCGTCTGGTCGAAGGTGCCGAGTTCGCGCTCGCGCGCGACCGACAGCGCGGTGATCATGAGCGCGACGCCGAGGCTCAGCATGCCGACCAGGTTCGGCAGCATGAACCAGCGGTAGTCGAGATTGGGGTTGAACCAGTTGTCGATCACGACCTCGGCGTTGGCCGCGGGCGCTGCGCCGGCCGCCATGATGGTGCTCACGTACTGGGCGGTGATCTGCGCGGCGTTGGAACGGCGTCCGTCGAGCAGCAGTTGCGCGCTCGCCGGCCGGCCGGCGGCGCGGTCGGCGGAAAACCCGCTCGGCAGCACCAGAATGCCGATGACCTGCTCGCGCTCGAGCGCGCCGCGGGCGGACGCGACGTTGGCGTAAGGCGGCAGTCGGGTAAAGCTGCGCGAGCCGGCAAGGCGCTGCTGTACGTCAAGGGCGTACGGTCCGCGGTCGAGGTCCACGACCGCGACAGCGATGTTCTTCACCTCCATGGTGGCGGCGGACGAAAAGATGAACAGCTGGATGATGGGCGGGATGATCAGCGCCAGGCGCGCGCGCGGGTCGCGCAGCATGGTGATCAATTCCTTGCGAACGATGGCCAGCAGCCGCTGCAGCATCCGCGCGAGCTCCTTCAGTCCAGCCGCTTGTGCAGGCGCCGCCAGGTGAGGCCGAAGAACAGCGCTCCCACGCCGAGCATGAACAGCATGTTGGGAATCAGCACCGACCACAGATCGCCGGCGAGGAATACCGTCTGCAGCGACACGTTCATGTAGCGCGCCGGGATCGCCAGCGTGATCGCCTGCAGCCACGGCGGCATGGAGTGGATATCGAACAGAAACCCCGACAGCATCATCGCCGGCAGGTAACCGGTCATGAGCCCGAGCTGCGCCGCCGCCATCTGCGTTCTCATGGTCACCGATATCAACAGGCCCTGCCCCAGCGCCGGCACCAGGAACACCGCCGACACCAGACCGAGTGCCAGGAACGAGCCGCGCAGCGGCAGCTGGAACAGCAGCAGCGCCGTCAGCACGCACACCGCCATCGACACCATCGCCAGCAGGAAATACGGCAGGGTCTTGCCGATCAGGATCTGGCCGCGCGTCAGGGGCGTCGCGTACAGCGCTTCCAGCGTGCCGCGCTCGTACTCGCGCGCGATCACCAGTGAGGTGAGCAGCGTCCCGAGCAGCGTCATGATCACCGTCATCGAGCCGGGGATCAGGAACCAACGGCTGACCGCGTTGGCGTTGTACCAGTAGCGCACCTCGAGGCTGACTGGAGCCGCGATCGGGCTACCCTGCTCGAGGCCGCGCGCCGCCAGGAAGCCGCTCCAGATGGCGCCCACGTAGCCGTGCACGTAGTTCGCGGTGTTGGGTTCCGCGCCGTCGACCAGCACCTGCACCTGCGCGGTCGTGTTCTGCGCGTACAGACGCCGGCCGAACTCGGCGGGAATGACGACCACTGCCTTGACGTTCTGGTCCTGCAGCAGGCGCTCACCGGAGCGCCGATCGGTGGCCGGAGCGACCAGGAACCACCTGGAGCTGGTGAGCGCATCGGCAAAAGCGCGCGCGTCGCGGCCGCCGTCCTCGCGCACCACGGCGATCTTGACGACCGTGGTGTCGAGCGAAATGCCAAAACCGAACAGGAACAGGAAGGTGAGCGGCAGCACCACCGCGATGATCCAGCTGGACGGGTCGCGTGTGACCTGCTTGCCCTCCTTGATCATGATCGCGGCGAGTTGCTGCCACCAGCTGCGCACCCGGGTGAGCGTGTCGCTCATGCCGCCTCCCCTTCGATGAGCGCGATGAACGCATCCTCGAGGGTCGGCTCGGGACGCAGCGGGCTGCGCACGCTCGCCTTGAGCTCATCGGGCGTACCCTCGGCGATCTTTTTTCCGCGCCAGATGAGGCCGATGCGATCGCAGTACTCCGCCTCCTCCATGAAGTGCGTGGTGACCACGACCGCCACGCCCCTGGTGGTCAGCGCGTTGATGTGGTGCCAGAACTCGCGTCGCATGAGGGGATCGACGCCGCTGGTGGGCTCATCGAGAAACAGCACCCTTGGGGCGTGCAGCGTGGCGCAGGCGAGTGCCAGGCGCTGCTTGAAGCCCAGCGGCAGCAGCGCCGCGTTCGACTGCAGGAGCGGTGCAAGCTCGAACATGTCGACCATCGCCTGCACCCGCTCGCGCTTGGCGGCGCGCTTCAATCCGTAGATGTCGGCGAAATAGTCGAGGTTCTGCGCAACCGACAGATCGCCATAGAGCGAGAACTTCTGCGCCATGTACCCGAGGCGCGCGCGGGCGCGGCTCGCGGCACGCGCCAGATTCACGCCCGCGACGTGGGCTGCGCCGCTGCTGGGCATGAGCAGCCCGCACAGCATGCGGAACGTGGTCGACTTGCCGGCGCCGTTAGGTCCCAGCAGGCCGTAGATTTCCCCGGCGTGGACTTCGAAGCCGACGCTATCGGCGGCCACGAAGTCCCCGAAACGGCGCGTCAGGCCAACGGCCCTCACCAGCACGCCATCGGGCGCGGCGAGGGGCGGGTGCGCGACCGTCGGCCAGCCGCGCGCCAGCAGGCTTTCGCCCTTGCGCGCGCCGCCCAGCAACTCGACGTACGCGTCCTCCAGGCGCGGCGCCACCGGCTCGTAAGCAGCCGCGTGGAATTCGCCCGCACTGTCTGGCTTCGCCACCAGGCGCACGCTCGCACCCTGGATCACCGCATCGAGCACCGCGTCGCGCGAGAGCTCCCCCTCCGCGGTCTGTCGCGCCTTACCGGGGGCGACGCGGCGCCGGAATACGCGCCCGCGCACGCGCTCGCTTAAGCGCACCGGCGCTCCGTCGTACAGCAGCCGCCCGCGCTCGAGCAGCCAGATGTGGGCACAGCGCTCGGCCTCTTCCAGGTAGGCGGTCGACCACAGTACCGTGACCCCGCCCGCGACGAGCTCATTCACCATCCGCCACAGCTCGCGCCGCGACAGCGGGTCGACCCCCACGCCGGGCTCGTCCAGCAACAACAGGCGTGGGCGTCCGAGCAGCGCGCAGGCGAGTCCGAGCTTCTGTTTCATGCCACCGGAGAGCTTGCCCGCGAGGCGCCCGGTAAATGAGCCGAGGTCGGTGAAGCGCAGCAACTGCGCAAAGCGCTGCTGGCGCGTCGCGGCATCCAGAGCGCGGAGGTTGGCGTACAGGTTGAGGTTGTCGAGCACCGAGAGATCCTCGTACAACCCGAAGCGCTGCGGCATGTAACCGGTCTGCGCCTGGGTGGTGCCACCCTCGGCGCCCGGGGTACGGCCCAGCACCTCAACCGTCCCGGCGCTGGGCTCCATCAGGCCCGCGAGCAGCCGGATCAGCGTCGTCTTGCCGGCCCCGTCCGGACCCACCAGCCCGAGGATTCTCCCCGGCGGCAGCTCGGCGCTGATCCCGGCGAGCGCGTTGGCGGCGCCGAAGGTCTTCACCAGTCCGACCACCCGCGCCGCCGGCGGCGCTGGGGGTGCCGGTGCTGAGACGCTCACCGCGGGGCCTTCCTAGTGATCGCGCGCCAGCGCCGGCGGCGGCGCCGCCGGCACCAGCACCGTCACCGGCATGCCCTGCCGGAACACGTTGTCGGGATCGCTGGCGATCACGCGGATGCGGTACACCAGGTCGTCGCGCACCTGATCGGTCTGCACGGTCTTGGGAGTGAACTCGGCATCCGGGGAGATGAAGCCCACCCTGCCCTGGTAGCGCTTGCCCGGCATCGAATCGATGCTCACGCTGACCGCCATCCCCGGCTTGATGCGCCCGAGGCGCGGCTGCGGCACGTAGGCGCGGATCCATACCGGATCGTTCAGCGTCAGCGTGTACACCGTCTGTCCCGCCTGGACGATCGCGCCGGCCTCGCGCGCACGCACGGAAATGATGCCGGCACTGGGCGCGAGCAAGGTGGTATCCGACAGCGCCGTCTGTGCCTTCTCGAGGCGCGCTTCGGCTGCGGCCAGCATGGCCTGCTGGGTCTCGATGTCCTCGATGCGCGAGCCGTGCAACTCCAGGGTCAGCTGGTCACGGGCCCCGGCGAGCTGCGCTTCGCTCATGCGCACGCGCGCCGCGGCGTCGTCGATCTGCTGGTGAGTGACCAGGCCCGCCGCCACCAGCTGCTGCTGGCGCTGCAGCGTCACGCGCGCGTTCTCGAGGTCAGCGGCGCGCTGCTCCACGGTGGCGTGTGCCTGGGCGATCTCCTCCACACGGTAGCCGCGCCGGGTCTTGTCCGCCTGGGCCTGCGCCTGAGCCACATCCGCCCTGGCGGCGGCGACGTCGGTCGCAAACGGCACCCGGTCCAGTTGTCCGAGCGGTTGGTCCGCGGTGACCTTGTCGCCCTCCTGCACGTTCATCTGCGAGATCCTGCCGGTCACGCGGAAGGCCAGCTCCACCTGGTGCACGTCCACATTGCCCGACAGCGAGATGGCGGCGTTGGGGTCGTCCGCGCCGCGCGCTCGCCACAGATACCATCCCGCCATCGCCAGCACGAGCGCGAGTGCGACGGCGACCCCCAGCACGCGCCGGTTCACGCCACGCGCTCCGGGTGCGGCCCGCGCCGCTCGTGGATTGATGTGGTGCCGTTACCCACCGCTCGCTCCTCCAGGAGCGACATTGTGCTTGGGTTCACTGTGCCGCGCGCGGTGCCGGCCACGAACGGCTGAAGAATTAGCGCCCGCGCGAGAGCCTGGCGCGCAGCCAGTACACCGGCGCCCCGGCCAGAATGATGAGCAGGGTAACACCGGTGTTGCGCGGATCGGTGAACAGCGCGTTGAGCACCATCAGGCCCGAAGCGAGCAGGAACACCGCCGGCACCAGCGGGTAGCCCCACACCCGATACGGCCGCGGCAGCTCGGGACGCCGGCGGCGCAACACGAATACGCCCGCCACCGCGAGTGCGTAGAAGGGCCAGATGCCGAGGATGAACTTGTCGGCCAGCTGCGCGAAGTCATTCTCGAGTACGTAGCCGACACCCAGCGCGGTGGCCAGCCAGATGGCGACCGCCGGGCTGTTGAAACGCGGGGATACGCGCGCCGCGGCGCGAAAGAACAGGCCGCGATCGGCCATAGCGAAAAACACGCGCGACCCGGTCATCATCGAGGCGTTCAGGCCGCTGAAGGCGGACACCACCACCGCGGCGGCGACCACAGCCGCTCCCGCGCCGCCGAGTAGCGGGATGCGCGCCGCCACGGTGGAGGCAATGAGTTGCGAGCCTGCCATCTGCGCCGGCGCGAGCGCGTACAGGAAGCCGATGTTGACCACCAGGTACACCAGCATGACGCACAGCGCGCCGGCGATCAGGGCCAGCGGCAGGTTGCGCTGCGGGTCGCTGATCTCCCCCGCCATGCTGGCCGGGTCGGCCCAGCCGTCGTAGGTCCACAGCACCGGGATCAGGGCGCTCGCGAGCAGCGATAGCGGAACGCCGGCGGGCCACGCGGGGCTGAAATGCGCGCCGCTGCCGCCGCTCGCCGTGAACGCGAGCAGCCCGAGCGCCGCGAGCACCGCGTACTTGAGCGCGGTGGTCGCACTCAGCACCGCGGCCGCGCGCTGCACGCCGATGTAGTTGATCGCGCCGATGAGCACGATGGCCAGCGCAGCCGTGTAGCGCACCTGCACGGCGCTCATCGGCACGAAGTATCCGAGGTACTCCGCGAAGATGGTCGCGATGGCGCCCAGCGCGGCGGCGCGGATCACGACCAGCTCGGTCCAGCCGAACAGGAACGCCGGCAGCGGACCGTAGCTCTCCAGCAGCCAGGCGAAGATGCCCCCGGAACGCGGCAGCGCCGCCGCCAGCTCGGCGACCGTGAGGGTACCGCACAGCGCGATGATGCCGCCCAGTACCCAGCAGGCGATGATCGGGCCGGGCGCGTGCAGCTGCGCGGCGACCGTGGCCGGAACACGGAAGATTCCGCTGCCGATGGCAACGCCCACGGACACGGCGATGGTCTGCAGCAGGCTCACCGAGCGCGGCATGCGCTCGCCCCACTGGTCAGCCATCAAGCCTCTGCGCGAGCAGTTCGACCCAGTGACACACCGGCACCGAGGTACCGCCTCCGATATGCGTGAGACAACCGATGTTGGCGGTGGCGATGAGATCCGGCATGCCGCTCTCGAGAGCGGCGACCTTCAGGCGCAGCAGCCGTGCCGACAGCTCCGGCTGCAGGATGGAATAGGTTCCCGCCGAACCGCAGCATTGCTGGTGATCGGTAACCGGGGTGAGAGCAAATCCCGCGGCCGTCAGCAACGCTTCGACCGTGCCGGTAACCTTCAGCGCGTGTTGCAGAGTGCACGGTGCATGGAATGCGACCCGCGCCCCGGTCGGCGCCTGCGTGTCTGCTGCGCGCTGCAGCGCTGCGGCGAGTCCTTCGCTCTCGGCGGCCACCACCTGAGCGATGTCGCGGGCCAGCGCACTGACGCGCGCCCCCCGCGCGGCGTAGTCCGGATCATCCTGCAGCAGGCGTCCGTACTCGGTCACCATCGAAGCGCAGGCGCTTGCGGTGACCACCACCGCCTCGGCGCCCGCCTCGATGTGCGGCCACAGCGCGTCCACGTTGCGCCGCACCTGTTGCAGCGTCTCCCGGTGGGCGGACAGATGATGGCTGAGCGCGCCGCAGCAGCCGGTGCCGGGTACCGCAATGCCGGAGATTCCCACACGATCCAGCACCCGCGCGGCGGCCGCGTCGATGGCGGGCCGCACAGCCGGCTGCACGCACCCCGGCAGCAACAACACCCGCCGCGCGCGATGCGCTGTGGGCCAGGGTGTGCGCCACGAGCCCGCCGCGTGCGCCGCGGACACCGGCGCCGCCAGGTGCCGCGGCAACAGCGGGCGCGCGATGCGCGCCACATTCAGCAGCGCGCGCACCCGGCGGGTGTGCGGCACGATCTTGCGCAGCAGGTAGCGCTTGAGGAGCGAGGCAGGGGTGCGGGTCACGCGCTCTTCGGTGACCGTGCGCCCGATGTCCAGCAGTCGTCCGTACTGCACGCCCGACGGACAGGCAGTCTCGCAGGCGCGGCAGGTCAGACAGCGGTCCAGGTGCAGCTGCGTGCGCGCGGTGACGGGTGCACCCTCCAGCAGCTGCTTCATCAGGTAGATGCGGCCGCGCGGGCTGTCGAGCTCATCCCCGAGCAATTGGTAGGTGGGACAGGCCGGGAGACAGAAACCGCAGTGCACGCAGGTGCGCAGAATCGCCTGCGCCTCGCGCCCCTCAGGGGTGTCCCTGATGAAATCCGCGAGCGCGGTCCGCATGACTTCCCCGCAGTCGCACCGGTGAGTGCCTGCAGGCAATTGTAAGCTGAATCGTCAGCGCGCGGCGCGCCGACGCAGCGCCTCAGCCGATGAGCGCCTTGAAGCGTTGCGAGCGCGAGCCGTCGCCGAAGTCCCCCGAGCGCTTCAGCAGCGCGCGCGCATCTTCGGCCCGCAACGGCCCGCTGAGCAGAAATCCCTGCGCGTCCTGGCAGTCCTGCTCCTGCAGGTAAGCGAGTTGCGGGAAATTGTCCACGCCCTCGGCGGTGACATTGATGCGCATCGAGCGTGACATGGCGATGATGGCCGACGCGATCGCGCGATCGTCGCCGCCCTCGGTGATGCTGGTGACGAACGAGCGACCTATCTTGAGCCGATCGACTGCGAGGTTGCGCAGCCGGCCGAAGTGCGAGTAGCCGGTGCCAAAATCGTCGATGGCGAGGGAGACGCCGAGCTGCTTCAGCTGGTTGATGGTCCTTTCGGCCCACGCCTCATCGGCCATCACCACCGACTCGCCGATCTCCAGCTCCAGCATGGCCGGATCGAGCCCGGTTTCCCGCAGAATCGCGGCCACCTGGGCCGGATACTCGGCGAGCGCAAACTGACGCCCCGAGACGTTGACCGCAATGCGCTGCACCGGCAGGCCCTCGGCACGCCAGGTCTTGGCCTGCAGGCAGGCAGTGCGCAGCACCCACGCGCCGATCGGCAGGATCAGCCCGGTTTCCTCGGCGACCGGGAGGAACTCGGAACTGCTCACGACGCCGAGCTCGGCGCTCGTCCAGCACAGCAGCGCCTCCATCCCGGAGACGCTGGCGGTGCGCACGTCGAATTGTGGTTGGTACAGCAGGGAGAACTCGTTGCGGGCGAGGGCGCCGCGCAACCGGTCTTCGATGGTGAAACGGTGCAGAGCTATCGCGTTCATGGATGCGTCGTAGTAGGCGTAGGTGCCGGAACTGCGCCGCTTGGCAACGTACATCGCCAGATCCGCGTGGCGCAGCAGGGTCAACGCATCGTCGCCGTCCTGAGGATAGACGGCGATTCCCACGCTGGGCGTCACCACCAGGGAGTTCGCGGCGAGTTGCACAGGTTCCCGCAGCGCCTCGATCAGCCGCTCGGCCACGCTGCCCGCGTCGGCGGCACAGCGAATACTCGGCAGCAGCACCATGAATTCATCGCCACCGAGGCGGGCAATATCGCCCAGCCGCGGGCCGGCGCCCGCGCCGGGAACCGCCGTATCGACCCGATCACGCAGCGAGTTGCGCAACCGGTCCGCGACCAGGCGCAGCAGCTCGTCCCCCGCCGCATGACCGAGCGTGTCGTTGACCCTCTTGAAGTTGTCAAGATCCAGATACAGCACCGCGAGGGTGCGATCATTCTCCTTCGCCGCCTGCAGCGCGCGCACCAGCCGGTTATGCGACTGCTCGCGATTGGGGAGCCCCGTCAGCGTATCGAAGTACGCGAGCCTGACGATGCGTCGCTCGGCGCGCCACTTGCTGCCGAGCGCAATGGTCATTTGCCGCACTTCGTGCGGATGAAAGGGCTTCTGCAGGTACGAGAGCTTGTCTTCGGGGGGCACCAACCCGCCGATATCACTGGGATCCGCGTCGGAGTAGGCCGTGCAGATGACAATCTCGACCGCCGGATCCAGCTCCCTGATCTGCGCGGCCGCCCACACCCCGTCCGGGCCCGGCGGCATGCGCATGTCGAGGAACACCACGGCGAACGGCTGGTTGCGCGCCAGCGCTTCCTTCACCGCAGTGACCGCCGCCTGAGCCTGATCGCAGAACACCGGCTCGAAGGTGGTGCTGTGCGGGCGCGCTTTGGCGCGTGAGCGCTCGGGCGAATTCCTGCTGAACAGTCGGCTGCGCAGCTCGCGAAAACCCTCGACCTCCTGACTGACATCACTCTCCGCCAGGACCTGCCGGTAGGCATCCCGGACCCCCGGTTCATCATCGACCACCAGCACCCGAATGGTGTTTTGGTTCAGTTCAGACATGGGGACCTCACGCAGCTCCGGCAAGAGACATGGTTTCACGAGCGACCAGCGGCACGAGCAGATGCATCGATGCGCCGCGCCCGGGACCTTCGCTCGCCGCCCAGATCCGTCCGCCCAGCGCGTTGATGGCGTTGGCGCACCAGTGCAGACCGATACCGTGGTTGGTTTCCGGCGACTTGGTCGAGAATCCTTTTTCGAATACCCGCTCGAGATTCTGCGCAGCAATGCCGACACCGTCGTCCTGGAACTGCAGGTGCAGCTGCTGACGCTCAGCCTCGCCCGTGATCTCGGCGCTCACTCGCAATACGCCCTTTTCCTTGCCCGCATCGCGCACTGCGTCCGCGGCGTTGATGATGAGGTTCTGCAGGATCAGGCGCAGCACGGTGCGCGCCACACGCACCACACCCAGTTTGCGCAACGTGTCGTCGGCGTCGACCACCAGCCGCTGCCGGCAGGAGTCGGGCACGATCTCCAGCGACTGCGCCACGAGCTCGGTCAGACGCACCGGTTCGATCACGTGCTCATTGCGCGCGGAGCGCATCTGCTCGGCAAGCGCCGTCTGTATCGCGCTCGCCTGGCGGGTCATGACCTCCACGTCCGCTCGGGCCGAGCGCACGGTGGCGGCCAGCTCCCTGCAGGCCAGGCGCAGGAATTCCTCGAGATCCGCGCTTCGTTGCGGGTCCACCGGCCCGGCCTGAAGCTCCGCAACGGCCTGCTCGGCGTCATCGCTGGGCGCAGCCCGCAGCCGCTCCCTCAGGTTGGCCAGCCGCACGCCGATCGGCGTCATGGCGTTGCCGAGATTGTGCAGCACGCCCTTGGCCAGTTCGGCGAAGCCGGCCTGGAAAGACTGATCGACGAGCTGGGTGCGCGACTCGGCGACGCGGGCCACCATGCGATCCAGCTCGCGTGCCAGGACGCCGATCTCATCGGTGCGCGCAAGATCGAGCCGCGTGGTCAGATCCTTGCCCTCATCCAGCGCCACTGCGTGGCGCGTGACGACGGCGAGCGGGGTCAGGATAAGGCGATTGAGGACGCTCACCAGCAGGATGAGCACGACCACCGCGGCCCCCACGAGACAGATCGAGGCATAGGTGACGGCCGCGTGACCGCGCAGCGTGACCTCGCGCGGTACGTCGACCCGCAGCGTCATCACCGGCCGACCGTAGACGTCGTCGAAGGTGCGATACACGCGCGTGACGTCGTTGCTCTCGAGGAGTTGCTCCCGCCCCTGGATCGCTCCCGGCGCGAGCAGGGTCAGGTCGGCCTGCGCCTGGGCGCCGATGCTCCGGATGTCCGCCGCTGAAAGAAGCCGCCCCATGGCGATCATGCCGCGAACCGGGCCGCCGCCGTTGCCGTCGAGCACCGGCGCAGTCGCAAGCATCAGGATCCCACGGTTCGTCGCCAGCAGCCCGCGCGCCGGGCGACCGGAGCGCAGGTTCGCTCGCCAGGGGAAGTCGATCGGCAGAGCCTTGCGGGCCGCCAGATCCAACTCGAGCGGCTGGTCGGATTTCAGTTCCAGAGACTTGGACGCCAGGACGCTGCCGTCCGGATCGAGTATGAGAATGACATTGATGTTGAGCTGCCGGAGAGCGACGTTGGTGATGTCGGTCCTGATGAACTCAGGATTGCGATCCTGCACGAAACGGTAGGTGTCGACCCAGTTGCCCCAGTCCGTCGCCGAGACGGCGATCCGGTCGATCGCCAGGTCGAGCGCGAAGTTGATGCGTCGCATGGCGACGCGGGCGTTTGCGCGTTCCAGCTCCGCGAAGCTCGGCATGACGACCTGCTTCTCGACCAGGATTTCGGCGATCCCGAGGACGAGGAAAATAGCTGCCGTCAGCGCGGCCACCTTGGCGCGGATGTTCACGCCATTAAGCTAAATGGATTCTCCGTTCCAGGTATGTCCGGAGATCTCAAATCCGGCCGCGGCCGCGGCCGCCGGCAGTGACGGATGTCACATAATCCGGGCGGACCATTACCCAGGGCGGACCGCGAGCCTCGGACCCCGGGGCGGCTGTCGAGCTCGACCCGAGCCGAGGCGCCCGGGCACAGCTCCTCGTCCTGCAGTCTCCTGAGCCTTCAGCTCAACTGGTTTCTGAGCGCGGCGATATCGACGACCGTCCACGCTTCCACGATTCGTCCGGACGAGAAGCGAAAGAAGGTCATTCCCTCGATACCGATGCGCGCGCCGTTGCCCGGCATACCGGCGGCGACCACGGTGTTCCTGCCGACCGCCTTCCAGTGCACCGCGACCAGATCCTTGCCGGCGACCGTACGCTCTACCGTCACCTTGAGATCCGGCATGGCCGCTCGCCAGGACTTGGTCGCTGCGCTGTCCTGCTCGAGGGTGTAGTCAGCCGAGGCCCCGTGCGCTACGAAATTGGGACCGTAGATCTCGTCGAGCCGGTCGAAACGTCCTTCAGCCATGCTTTCAAGGAACACACGCCTTGCGGTGCGCACGTTGTCCGCAGTGTCGGCACGGGCGCCGGGGCAGACCGAGACAGCGAGCGCCATCGTCAACACAGCGATCGAAACCAGACGCATGGAACTGACCTCCTGGTTCGTGCAATTGATTGTAACTTTAAATCAACCACTTGCAGTGCTCGCCAGCGCCGATTCCGGTACGCCCGTGTCACAATCGCGCCACAGCCGGTCTGGCTGAGGCGCAAACGTCCGGCAGAGAATCCATGACAACATTTTCCAGACGTGCTTTCTTTGGATTGACGGCGGGGGTCGCCGCGATTGCCGACAGCGCGAAGGTCGGGGCGGCCAGGGCACGAGCCGCCGGCCTGAATTCGATAACCACCGGCATCCAGCCCATCAGCGCGCAGGAGCACAGCGCCCGCATCGCCAAGGTGCAATCCGCGATGCAGCAGCGAAAGATCGCAGCACTCCTGGTCGAGGCGGGATCAACGCTCGAGTATTTCACGGGCATTCACTGGTGGAGGTCCGAGAGGACCACCGCGGCCCTGATCCCTGCCACGGGTCAAGTGGTCGTCGTCACTCCTTTTTTCGAAGAGCCTTCCATCCGCGAAACACTGAAGATAACGAGCGACGTTCGCCCCTGGAAGGAAGATGAGAGTCCGTTTGACCTGATCGCCGGCGCACTACGCGATTCCGCGATCGAAGGGCCGCTCGCCGTGGAAGCAACCACGCGCCTCTTTATCGTCGAACACGTAGCCAAGGCATCGGGCACTAGACGAGAGGTGGTTTCAGGCGACGAGCTTGTCCGTGCTTGCCGGATAGTCAAGTCAGCGGCGGAGCTTGTCTTGATGCAGGCGGCCAACGACGTCACGATTGCAGCGTTGCGACACGTGCACGGTCGCATCGAAGCCGGCATGCGCCGCTCCGACATCTTGAGCCTGCAGATCGCAGCGACCGAGCAGCTGGGCGGCTCGCATGAATTTTCCCTGGTATTGCTCAATGAGGCGAGCGCCTATCCGCACGGGTCCGTCAAACCGCAGGAAGTGCGCAAGGGGTCCGTCATCCTCATCGACACTGGCTGCAGCGTTCACGGCTACCAGTCCGACATCTCCAGAAGCTGGGTATTCGGCGACGCTTCGCCTCGTCAGCGGGAGGTTTGGGACACGGTGAAGCGGGGCCAGGAGATCGCGCTCGAGACGGCGAAGCTCGGCACCCCGGTCGGCGCCATCGACCAGGCAGTCCGCGCCTTCTACGAGCAGAAGGGCTGGAGCAAGGACTATGGCTTGCCGGGTCTGTCGCATCGCACCGGCCACGGGATTGGACTGGACGTGCATGAGCCGCCCTATCTCGTGCGTAACGATGCAAGTCCCCTTCAGGCCGGGATGTGCTTCTCCGACGAGCCGGGAATCTACATCCCTGGAGAATTCGGTATCCGGCTGGAAGATTGTTGGTTCATGACCGAGGCCGGTCCAAAACTTTTCACGCAACTGGCCAAATCGATAGACCAGCCGATCTGAGCAAGACTATCGGCGCAATGAGGTTAATCGCGCGTCTGGCTTTGAACAGCACAACACCTTGTCCATCGCGCGACTGGCAGTGCGAGATGGATCACGGGTGATTCTCCTGGGCGACGGTTGACTGCAAGTGCAACGACGAGGGGTCGACGACATTCTTGATGTCCTTGCACTGCGGGAGCGTGGCGCCCTTGTAGCTGTCCGCCGGGAAGTACCTGGTCTGCCACATTGCGAAACCCCAAACGTCAAGGCCGGCCTTAAGGTACTTGCTGGCGCGGTCGGCAGCCTCGCAGTCGTACTGGGACCGGTACAGGTGCTGTTGAGTCTCCCTGAGCAGGTCCGCGCGAGCTTTTCCTTCGGACCGCTGTAGCAGAGTCTCCTTGAGACTATGGCCCGAGCGGCGCTGAACCTTAAAGTCCGAGTCGGTGTACGGGTCGACGTTGTCAACCGGAACCGCTGCCGGAGCATGTCCGGCAACCTCGTGCGCTGAGCCATGCGCGTCCGATACGGGCACGGCTGTTGAAGGTTCGAGGACGTCGGCCGTCGCCGCGCTGCGTGCAGATTGCGCCGCCAAATAGTCTCCGACAGCCCACACGCCCAACGTGATGACAGCCGCGCCGGCTCCTACCAGCGTTGCGTACTTGGTGAAGCCGGCAAAGAAGGTTGACCCCAGCGACGGCGCCAGCCTGAGAATCCGCTTTCGCGCGTCGGTGCGCCGAAGCCAGCCGATAAGGTGCTTGATGCTGTAGAGCACACCTTGGGCGACGAAGTAGCCGAGGGCGGTGCCGATGACGAGTTGAGTCATGCTCATGACTAATACCGTGCTCGCGCATATCTCTTGCCAGGTGGACAATTCTGCGCGTCGCCTCAGCAGCCATCCGTGAGCAGGATCACGGAGCCGGCGCGCATTCCGTGCATGTAACACGCAATCGAACGGGCGCGGGTCCTGTTCAGAGTGAAGTCTCCCTGGCACAGGGGCGAACCGGGCACTCGGCGACCAAGCCGTTTCGCGGACCCCTTAGACGACCTGCGGGAAATCGGTAGGAGTACAGTTGCGGAGCATCGGACGAAAGAAAGCAGCGGATGCTTCACATCGAGCGTGCCGAACGAGCCAAGTCGATCGCCAGCCGTAGGCTGGTATGCGGGTTTGCACTGCTAATCTCCGGCTGCGTCTATTTCGCCCGGCACACTGTCCAGGGTGCCTGCGCGAGCAGTCTCGATTCCCCGATCCGCAACTTCTGTGTCGTCACCTCGCAGGTGCTGTGGCGGGGCGAAAGACCGAACAAGGCGGACGCGATATGGCTGGTGGAGCACCGCGTCGGGACAATCGTGAACCTCGAGGAGATTCAGAATGATCACGATGCGTTCGATGCAGCCGTCACCACCCCGGATCTCACGCGCACGATAGATTACTTCCACCTGCCGGATTTCGAGCCGCTCCACATGATCAATTGGTCGTTCCTGGACAGTCATGTGGCTCGCTTCTTGGCAATCGTCAGCGAGGCGCCGAGGCCGGTGTATGTTCACTGCATGGACGGGATCGATCGCACCGGCGTGCTGATTGCGGCCTATCGCGTGCTCATCGAAGGATCCAGCCGCGAGGAAGCAATTGCCGAGATGGCACGCTTTGGCAGTCCCTGGCTTCGAGTCGATGCCAGGTACATCCGCGGCCTGCAAGGCGACCGCCGTGCCGTGATCATGCGCAAAATGGGTGAGTGGAAATCCAAGCTCGAGGCAGGTGCCAGAATCGTGTGCATGCGCGGAAAGTGCAGCTACTCGAGCATCAATGGACATGCCGCACGGTGAAGACATTCGATCCAATGCACGGTCCGGGACGGCTCCGTAAGTACGGCATTTGGCGCGCCAAAGGGGATGAATCTGGAGAGTCACGGCTTAGCGCGTTGAGCCGCGCCGAAAAGGCACTCGAAACGGATGGGGCACTTCTCACACAGCGGCTTGGTGCGTTTGCAGAGCTCTTGGCCATGGCGCTTCAACAGCAGGTAGGCGCGGCGACGGGCAGCGGACGTCTCCGGTACCCGCGCGGCAATCGCTGCCTGCGATTCACGGTAATTGGCCCGATAGGTGTCCCGCTCCCGACCGTGAAGGATCCGAGTCAGGACCTGGGGGCAATTTGACGGAACCGCCGCGACGGGGGCGATCCGGGCAAACAGCAGGATGCGGTCGGCTCCGGGTTCCGCAATTCCGGGAAACTTCTTCAGAACCTTGCGCGCTTGGGAGAGTGGCCCCTGCAGAGCGGTGCGCAAATCACCCCCCAACTCGTCCCTGACGCGTTTTGCAATCTTCTTCAGCCGCAGGGCCCGCACCTGCTGGACCAGACCGCCGGACTTCAGCAGCGACGCCAGCTTTGAAGCTGTCGCCTGCAGTAGCGCCTGCGGTTCGATGCCAACTTCGCTCCTGAGCTTGTCCCAGCCCCTGGCACACGCTGCATCACTGGGTGGATATCCGCACTGCCACCACACGATGAATGCGTAAGGATCGACCGGCCACAATGGTTCCTGCTTGCCGTAGAAGCGCTCAAGTTCATCGAGCAGCTTCGGGACGGCGCGCGCCCGGGGAGTTCGGAGGCGATGTTGTCGGACGGGATCCAAGGCGGACTGCCAAGTTTGCGCATAGTGGCGCGCCCGGAGAGATTCGAACTCCCGACCTCCTGGTTCGTAGCCAGGCGCTCTATCCAACTGAGCTACGGGCGCCGCCGTGAAGATGAATCCGTCTGCGGGAGCGAGCGGGATTCAGACCCAGGCGCAAAATCAGTAACTTACTGATAAGGCTCTGGATTCGCGTCCGCTCAAATCCCCTTTAAACCCCCGGGATCGGGCACCGCGCCTGGCACGGCACCGGTGGCCCCCCGAGAGAGGGCGCGCATCCTACCACAATCCTTCCGTCTGCCCGGCTCAGTGCCCCGCGTGTCACTCAAGTTGAAGCTTGTCCCGCCCTCCTCCCGGCCTCAGCGGCTCAGGCACAATCGGCCCCATGCGTCACAGCGGTTGCGCAACAGTTTCGCTCGCCCTGACGCTGTCGGCGCTTCCATGCCACGCGGCGGGTACGGGCGTGGAAGGCGCCCACGGCATTGTGGCCACCATAGACGAAGTGTCGGGCCGCTATGAGGTGCGAAGCAAGGAACCGAACTGGATATTCGCGGGCACGCTCGGCGCTGCCGCATCGGACGTCAGCGCGAAGGACGGGCAGGACCGACTGGGTGCTTTCCGTGAGCTGAGTTTTCGCTGGCGGGACCGGGTGGCGCTGAAGGGAAGCATCCGGGCCTACGTCGACCGTCCCGTGCTGCTGTTCGGAATCACTTCGGGTGAACCTACCCCTGATGCGGCGGTGATCCGTTTTCCGCACTTTACCGAATTTCCGAAAAATCTGCATGGCTTCAGCTACGGGAACAGGGAGTTCGCTCCGCCGAGCTTTGCGCTCGAGGAGAACGCGACGCCCTGGCTCCTGTACGATGACCAGACACACGCCGCGGTGCTGTCGCCCGCCGCCAACTACATGATCGCGAGCATGCGTGGCGACGGCAAGACCGAGATCGCAAGCGGCCTCAATGCAGGCGTCGCCGGTCTGCCCGCCGACTTCACGCACCTCACGCTCATGGCCCTGGGCGTCGGGGTGAATGCGATCTGGGACAACTGGGGCAGCGCGCTGACCGGGCTGCAAGGCACTCAACGACCAAGGAATGATGCGGACATCGGCCTGCGCTATCTGGGCTACTGGACCGACCACGGCGGTGAGTACTACTACGACTACAACCGCAAGCTCGGTTATGCCGGCACGCTCGAGGCGCTGGTGCAGCGTTACCGCGAGGAGGGAATCCCCATTCGGTATCTGCAGCTCGATAGCTGGTGGTACTACAAGACCTATACGGATCCAGCCGGCAAGACCGGCAAACCCGAGAACGATCGTCTGCCGCTGGAGGAATGGAATCGTTACGGCGGGCTCATCAAGTACGAGGCGCACCCCAGCCTGTTCCCCGAGGGGCTCGCGGCGTTTCAGCAGCAGGTCGGGCTGCCGCTCATCGCGCACAATCGTTGGATCGATCCCGCGAGCCCGTATCACCAACGTTACCGCATCTCCGGGTTCGCGGCGCTCGACCCGGACTGGTGGCGGGAGATCATCGGTTACCTGTCGTCCGCACAGGTCGTGACGTATGAGCAGGATTGGCTCAACGTCATCTACGAGCACTCCCCGGAGCTCGCTGCGAGCCTCGAAGCGGGTGATGCCTTTACCGACGCTATGGCACGTGCAGCCGAGGAAAAGGGCCTGTCCATGCAGTACTCCATGGCGTTGCCGCGACATTTTCTTCAGGGCGCCCGCTACGGAAATCTCACGACCATTCGTGTGAGCGGCGACCGGTTCAGACGAGAAAAGTGGGACACGTTCCTTTACACGTCGCGTTTCGCGAACGCCCTGGGGATCTGGCCGTGGTGCGACGTGTTCATGAGCAAGGAGACGGACAACCTGTTGCTCGCGACCCTGTCGGCGGGCATGGTCGGAATCGGCGACCGCTCCGGCGCGGAGAACAAGAGGAATTTGCTGCATGCCGTGCGTCTGGACGGGGTGATCATCAAGCCCGACACACCGCTGCTTCCGATCGACGCCATGTATACGGCCGGGTCGCGGCGGCCGATGATTGCCGCGGCGCACACCGATCACGGCGCGTTGCGAACCAGCTATGTCTTCAGTTACGGCCGCGGGCTCGACGGGCTGAGCGTCGCGTTCACACCCGCTCAGGTGGGAGTGCCACGCGAGGTTTATGTATACGACGTACGACACCGGACCGCGCGGCGATTGGCGCCCTCAGACGCATTCACGTTCGTTCTCGCTCCGAATGGGACAGCGTATTTTGTCGTGGCTGCGATATCGCGCGCGGGCATAGCGCTGCTCGGCGACGAAGGCAAGTTCGTTCCGGACGGCCGCAAACGCATCGCCGCCCTCGGCGACGAGCCTGACCGACTGACCGCCACCGTGATGTTCGCTCCGCAGGAGCAATCCGTGCGGCTGTTCGGCTACGCCACAGGGCGACCCACGGTCACAGCGCAGACCGGCTCCGCGGGTGAGGTCGCTTTTGACGGGAGAAGCGGCCGTTTTGAGGTCTCGGTGTCGCCGAGCCCGGAGCAGGTGCACGAGGGCCCCGGAAACGACCCCGTGCGTCAGGCGATCGTTTCTCTGCAGAGCCGGTGAACCCACCATGACGACGCGTCGTGCCGTACTGCAGATCGGCGCCTGGGCGGCAGCGAGTGCCGCGGCGGCGGCGGCCCTGGCCACCAACGCAAAGCCCAAGACGATTCTGATTCTTGGCGGCACGGGCTTCATCGGCCCGCACCTGACGCAGGAAGCGCTGCGTCGCGGCTGGAGGGTCACGCATTTCAACCGCGGCAAGCGCGCTGCGGGCGGCGTTGCGGGTGTCGAAACTCTGATCGGCGACCGGAAGGGTCAGCTCGATTCGCTGCGCGGGCGCAGGTGGGGCGTGGTGGTGGATGACACCGGCTACATTCCGAAATTCGTGAAGATGTCCGCCGAGCTGCTGGCGCCGAACGTCGGCTACTGCCTGTTCATCTCGAGCATCTCCGCCTACGCGAGCTTCGCGCAGCCAAACGACGAGCACTCGCCGACGGGGAAATTGTCGAATCCCGACATCGAGGAGGTCACCGATGACACCTACGGGCCGATGAAGGCCCTGTGCGAGCAATATTCGGCGGCGTCGTTCGCGGGACGCGTCAGCATCGTCAGACCTGGTTACATCGTGGGACCCCTGGATCCGACCGATCGCTTTACCTACTGGCCGGTGCGCGCTTCCAGGGGCGGTGAGATGCTGGCGCCCGGCACGCCGCGCGATCCCATTCAGATTATCGACGTGCGCGATCTTGCTGCCTGGATGATGAAGCTCATCGAGGCGCGCACTAGCGGTTACTTCAATGCCGTGTCATCCCCCGGTACGTTCACGATGGGCGATCTCGTCGCCTCGAGCCAACACGCGACGCCTGAGGCAGGAACGAGCGTCACCTGGGTGCCGGAGGATTTTCTCGCCGCGCACTGGAAGTCCGATGAGCTCGATCTGCCGCCCTGGTCGCCCATGAAGGGTGACACGGCCGGCGCATCGCTCACCTCCGCGAAGGCGGCGAGTAAGGCGGGACTGCGGTGCCGCCCCATTGAGGACACCGTGCGCGACACGCTCGAGTGGTTCAGATCCCTTCCCGCCGAGCGACAGGGGAAGCTGCGTGCCGGCCTCGGTCTGCAGAAGGAGGCCGACACGCTGCACAGCTGGCACCTGGCCAACGGCAGCGTCGGTGGCGAACTGCAGCGTTCCCAGGCTTGAACTTGTGAGAATGTTCGCTGGACCCGAAGCCTGCTGCACCCCTACGACGGGGCGACGAAAACAAAATGTGATCAGTCTCACTAAGCGGCGCAGGTCCTCCATCATCGTTGTTCGCAATTTGATACATTTTTCGCACCAGTTGTCGAGTATTGTGAAGCGCGGATTCGACCCCGCGTGGTGGGAACCGAACTATGCTGCTCGGGTGGTTCAGCGCGCGCCAAGCCGCCGAAGTTGGCAGCGCACTAGCCGATCAATTTGCGCCGCCGGCAGTGTCACGCTCGATCACGCGCGGGAAGAAAAAATCGGCACGAGGGGAACGGGGTGCGGAGCTGCAGAAGCTCCTGCGGCGGGCCGAACGCGAAACTCGTGCTCTACGACTCAGTCTCTTTGAGAAGGCCACGTTCGCAAACACCTTCAAATGGAGGTTGCTCGAAAACGGCGTCGCAATGCAGACGGCCGATGAGGTGACCCGGACGCTGGTCCTGCACATCTCCCGGAATCAAGCCGACTCGGCGCCAGGCCGTGATTCGGCTGCCGCGCCCGCGGATCGGCCCGACTCCAGCACGGCCCAACACCTTCTTGCCCAGGGTGATGAATACCTGACTCAGGGCGCTTATGCCAAGGCGATCACTTCTTATGGGCAGTTGCTCGAGCTCAATCCCCGTCATGCCAATGCGTTGAACAATCTGGGGGCGGCTCTTTGCAAGGTGGGACGCTATACGGAGGCAGAGCAGCACTTTCGTCGTGCCATCGACTTGAAGGCGGGTTATTCCGACGCACACAGTAATCTTGGAAATGTGCTTCGATGGAGGGGACACCTCGCCGGATCCGAGAATTCCCTAAGACGGGCCCTCAATCTAAAGCCGAATCATGTGGATGCCCGCAGCAACCTCGGCCTGACCCTCGTGTCCCTGGGCCGCCCGAGCGATGCTCAGGCCCACTTTGCAGAAGTGCTGAAGATCGCGCCTCGTCATGCCGACGCATTGCTTGGCATGGGACAGGTCGCCAAGGCGGAGGGCCGCTTCGACGAGGCGGAGGCCCTGTTCAGGCGCGCGCTGGAGGCCGATCCGAACATGCCAGGCGCATGGGCGGCCCTGGTCGGATTGCGCAAGATGACGTCTCACTCCGGCTGGCTGCCGCGCGCGGAGGAGATCGCGGCGAGCGGGATCGCGCCGTTGGAGGAGGCCGGCGTGCGCTTTGCAATCGGCAAGTATTACGACGATGTCGCGGACTTCAGCCGGGCCTTCCATAGCTACAAACGCGCCAACGGCTTGCTGAAGGCGATTGCCGGAGACTATGAGCGAGACGCACGCACGCGCTTCGTTGACGACCTGATCGGTGTCTATACGCGAGAGACTATCTCTCGTATAGACGGTGGTGCCTCTGCCTCCGTGAAGCCGATCTTGGTGGTGGGCATGATGCGCTCTGGCACATCGCTCGCCGAGCAGATCATCGCTTCGCATCCAGCCGTGAAAGGAGCCGGAGAGCTGACATTCTGGAGCGACGCCGTGCACCGACACGAAGCCGCGATGCGGCAGGGACCACTCGGCGAGCCGCTAAGGAAAAAGCTGGCGCAGGAATATCTGCGGACCCTAACGGGCCATGCCGTCGACGCACTGCGCATCGTGGACAAGGCACCAGTCAACTCCGACTATCTGGGTGTAATCCACTCGGTATTCCCGAAGGCTCGCATCATCTACATGCGACGTGACCCAATCGACACGTGCCTGTCCTGTTATTTCCAGCAGTTCTCTCCAGCCCTGAGCTTCACCATGGACCTGTCGGACCTGGCGCACTACTACCGGGAGCATCAGCGGCTTATTGCGCACTGGCGTGCCGTACTTGCGCCGGGAACCATTCTGGACGTGCCTTACGAAGAACTGGTCGCCGACCAGCAGGGATGGACCCGCAAGATCCTGGATTTTCTCGGTCTCGAATGGGATGAGCGGTGCCTGCATTTCCAAAACACCCAACGTACCGTGGCGACCGCAAGCTTTTGGCAGGTGCGGCAGACGATCTATAAGGATTCCGTGCAGCGCTCGCGCAACTACAAGAAGTTCATCGGCGCGTTGCGAGACCTGAAGCACCTGGTTCCCTGAACCCGAAAGCATGCCGGGAGCTGACGAGAACGTCCGCGGCCCGGCGTGATTTTGGCGGAGAGAGAGGGATTAGTACCGCCCACCAATCACCAGCACGTCACACCGATCCGAGGTGTATGAAATTGCCTATGGAAGTCACGCACGAGACTCTCTCATACACCCGCGAACATGCGCACGGCTGTAAACGCATTTGTTCGTGCGGACGAGTCCGTTTCTCAATCGACCGTCGACAGCTTCTCCGCCTATAGCTGTCATTGAGCTTAATGCTGCCGGGGTCGCCTCGCGAGGATACGTCCCCGGTCCGTAGTTGCGCCGATTGCCGGCTAGGGGCAGATCGGAGGCGGCCGGCTTGGCACTCCTGGACGCTGGCCGCACAATCTGTCACGACGAACCGTAGGGACGGGAGCCATATTGGATCAGTTTCGACCGGACGTGCAGGGAAATTCCCCATTCATCGTGGGGGTATCGGGTCATCGGGATCTCGACCCCGCCGAACTCCCGCGCCTCAAGGACGCCGTTGCGGCGTTTGTCACCCAACTCAAGTCGTATCTGCCCGACACGGAAGTGCACATGTTGGTCGGCATGGCGCCAGGGGCAGACCTCCTGGTGGTCGAGACGGTCCTGGATCTTAATGTCCAGGTCGAGGCCGTACTGCCCATGTCGCTGCGCCAGTATGCGGCCGATTTCGAGGCCGACACGCTGCAGCACCTCAAGGAGCTCCTGCGCCACCCGCGCGTTCATTGTGTGGAGCTGCGTGCCGATGCCCAGGAGTCACGGGACGTGGCACCGCTATCGTCCGTGGATGCCCGCAACGCGATGTATGCCAACCTCACCGACACGCTCATTCGGCGCAGCAGCCTTCTGCTCGCCCTTTGGGACGGGCGTCCATCGAATCTCTCCGGCGGCACAGCCGACACGGTGCTTCGCTACCTGGGCGTGCACACCGATGAGAGCCAGGATGCCGACGCGCTGGGATTTGTCTCCGAGGTCGAAGAGCTCGACCCGGGGACGCGGTTGGTGTACTGGGCTCCCACCGCGCGCATCAATGTCGCACCGCTGCCGCTTCAGCGAGCCCCGTGCTTTCTCTCAGGCGCGGGGGACAACACTCTGCGGGCGCACCCCAGCATGCCGCCCTGGCTCAAAATCCAACTAGAGCAGTTCAACGATTACAACCTTGAGTTTCGCACTCTCTCGGCATCAGGAAGGCTCGGCACGCCTGACTCGCTGCTCGCACCCCTGCCACGCTTGGGCGCAGGCTCGAGGTCCGAGCTGCTCGAGGACATCAACGCGCAGTACACGAAAGCAGATGCGCTCGCGGTGTACTACCAGCGCCGGTCCGACCGTCTCTTCGACTTGTTTGCCATCATGGCATTCGCCATGGGCATCGCCTATCTTATGTACGACAAGCTAACCTCATCGCGCGCGCTGCTGATCGTTTATCTGGTCACGCTTTTTACCGGGTTGGGAGCGTATTACGTTCTGGAGGGTCGGCGCTGGTTCAGCAAACACCTGACCTACCGGGCGCTCGCGGAAACTTTGCGGGCGCGTTTCTATCTGCGACTGGCCGGCGCCGATCACCGGGTGAACTCGGCCGAGGTGCTCGCGCTCTCGGGAATCGATCGCTTTGAGGGTTTCAGCTGGATTGCATTTGTACTGAAAAGTATCGAGCCAGCGGATATCCCGGTGCTCACCGACCGACCGCCGGAATCTCCCCGACAGCGTTGCGTAGAGGAAGCGTGGATCGAGAACCAACACCGTTATTTTACTGTCAAAGTCGCGGTACTGGAGAAACGCAGCCGTCGGACTGAACGCCTGAAGCGGGCGCTGCTGGTGAGCATTCTGGTCGTCATCTCCTCGCTTTTCATATCAGGCGATACGTTCGATCGTATGCAGACACTGCTCGGCATCTCGGTCAAGAACATGCTGACCTTCACCTTGGGGCTAATGGCCATCCTGCTCGGCGCCTGGGAGCTGCATCAGAACAAGATGGCGACCCGTGAACTGCTGTGGCAGTACCGCAACCAGCGCGGGCATTTTGCCCGGGCAAAGGTCTTGCTTTCGAGGGTAACGTCGGTGCGTCGGCGCCACGAGGTGCTCGCCGAACTCGGCAAGGATTCGCTCATGGAGAGCTATCTATGGACGACCCATCGCTACCATCGCGAGCATGAGCCGCCAGGAGGCTGACGACGATTCCGCGCGAACTGGGGGCTAAAGGCGACTGGCGCGCAGCAATGTCGCACCGACTGGCAATGAGGAAGGGTGCTCAGATTTCTTCGGGAATTACGCGCGTGACCACGTCGCCCCCGTCGGTGCTGGTCCACCGGTTGTTCGAGCCGGAGTGGGTATATTCCTCGAACAGCAGGTAGCGCACCACATCGCCGAATCTCAGCTCACGCTCTGCCGGTCACTGTTGCCGAATCCCGCAGTAAAGTCCTGGTAGAGAGTGAAGCTGCCAGCCGTCGTCGACCATGCACCGGGAATCATCCATCCGCTCGAAACCTCCCAGCTCATGACAGCGGTTGAAGCGAAGTTCGAAGCACGCCCTGGTCGCAGCGCGCGCTCATGGCGGCGCCCCGTCGGTACCGTCACCCGGAAGCAACCGTTGCAAGACCTGGGAAAAACTCCAGCCCGCGCGCGGAGCGTTGTGCTCCAGAATCCAGATCAGGTCGAACCGGTCATCCGGCCAATGGACGGGACAGCCCGGCAGCTTGCCGGCGATTTCCATGACCAGCCGCGGAATGGCGGCATGGTGCCAGACAATCAGCGCCGGTGATGGGGCCGCGATCACTACCGCCGCCAGCGCTGCCTCTTCTTCTTCGGCATACGCATGATTGACCGGGATGCCCACGGCAGCCGCCAGCGGGCCCGCCGTGTGCATCGCCCGCAAGCTGGGACTGTCCCTGGTAGCATCAGACGCGAAAATCGAGCGAGGTGTCTGAATCCTAGAGCCATCCGGCAGGCCTCCGGGCGGTGCGAACAGATGCACCAAGGCGCCCGCCCGTTGCCAGCCGCGCACCGTCAATTCGTGATGCGCAGGACGGCCGTCTTCGCTGACGCCCCGGTCATGACTGCCATGCTGATGCTTTTCCGCATGCCGGATGATCATGATCTTCAACATGCCGGTGACCCCCTGGTCGTCGTCGGCAATGCTTGCACGACAACCGGAAGTTGGACAACACTCTCCGCAGGAAAAGGTACTAAAAAGGGCGCGCATTTGCGGGGTCTCTGGTTGCGCCTTGCTTGGCTGGCGACGGTCCTAGCCCTAGCGATACCTGCCACAGCCGCCCCCCCGCATCGCATCGTTGCGGTCGGCGACCTGCATGGCGATTTTTCCGCCTGGCGGGATATCCTGCGTTCCGCAAGCCTGGTCGATAACCATGGCCACTGGACCGGCGGCGACATCGTCTTAATCCAGACCGGCGACGCCGTCGATCGCGGCCCCAATTCGCTCGAGATCATCCAGGATCTCATGCGGCTGCAGAAAGAAGCGGCCCGCGCCCACGGTCAGGTCATCGCCATGGTCGGCAATCACGAAGCCATGAACCTGACCGGTGACCTGCGCTATGTCTCCGCCGCCGACTATGCCGGCTATGCCGATCGCCGGTCAGCCTTGCGGCGCGAGAATGTCTACAATTCCAACAAGACTGCTATCGAAATGGCCTATCGCGAAAAAGACCCGCAGATGAGCGACGACGCGATCAAGAAGGCCTGGTTCGAAGCCTTCCCACTAGGGCGCATCGAGCACCAGATCGCCTGGAGCGATCACGGCGAGATCGGTCAATGGGTCGTGAAAAATCCTGTTGTCGTCCTGCTGGACGGCACGCTGTTCGTGCATGGCGGTATCAGTCCGGCTTATGCCAATCTGACCGTGGCGGAGATCAATGTCCGCGCCGCAGCCGCGCTGACGGCGCGAAACACCGATCCTACAGCGATCATCAATGACGACCAGGGGCCGCTCTGGTACCGGGGGCTGGCGCAGCCGCTGGCGTCCAACAACGGCGAGACGCTCGCGGCGCCGACGCCAGCCCAGATTCAGCCGGCCGGCGAAGATCAGCTGGATGCCCTGCTATCTGCTTATGGCGCGAGGCGAATCGTGGTCGGTCACACGCCCATTCTGTCGGGAATCGCCCTCTTCCATGACGGAAAGCTGATCTGCATTGATACTGGAATATCGGCCGTGTATGGCGGTACGGTCTCTTATCTGGACATAGTCGATGGGACGCCCGTCCCGCATGCCGTCGCACGATCTCAGCAACCCTCAAAACAGGGAGCGCCGTGATGTGCTTGGTTCGGAAAATGGCCTTCGCTGCCGCGACGTTTTGCATCCTGTCCTGGGCAAATCCCGTCCGCGCTGCCGACGGCCCCAAACCGTTGTTTGCCAGCGACGATGTGCTGAGTCTGACCCTCACGGGACCCTTCGACACGATTTCGCGCGACAGGGGCGCCAAGCCGGTCCCCGGTGTGCTGAAGGTTGGCGGCGCGGCGCCAGAAACCCTGCCCGTGACCTTGTCGGTGCGCGGCATCACGCGGCGCAAGAAAGAAGTATGTGCCTTTCCGCCCCTGCGCGTGGAGTTCCCGGAAAAACCCGGACCGGATTCCATCTTCAAGGGACAGAAGCACCTCAAGCTCGTGACCCATTGCCAGCTCGATTACCAGCAATATCTGCTGCTGGAATATACCGCCTACCGGCTATACCGCGCCCTGACCCCGGAAAGCTTCAACGTCAGACTTGCCAAGATTGACTATACCTATAAGGACGGCCACGCCCTCATCACACGGCTCGGCTTTTTTATTGAGGATGTCAATGACGTGGTGAAGCGCAACGGGCAGGAACGGCTCAGGGGTGTCAGAAGAATATCCGCCTCGCAACTGGATGCGGCCGCCGCGGCGCGCTATGCGGTGTTTGAGTACATGATCAGCAACCTGGATTGGGCCATGACGGCCGGTCCGGCCGGCGCGGATTGCTGCCACAATGCCCGGCTGATGGGTGCCAAGGGCGTGACCGGCGCATCGAGGGGCCTGATCCCCGTGCCTTATGACTTTGACTATGCCGGCCTGGTCGACGTGCCCTATGCCGTGCCGCCGGACGGGATCCATGTCGCCAATGTGAGAGTGCGGCGCTATCGCGGCTTCTGCGCGCATAACGAGGAGGCCAAGGCATTCCTCGCGGAGGTTTCCACCCGCCGTGACTCGCTGATGGCCATTCTCAACGAGACGCCGCAGCTGGAAGACAGGACGCGCCGAAAGGCGGCCGGTTATCTCGGCGACTTTTTCGAGGAGGCCGGATCGCCGTCCAAGGTGGCCGATCTCATGAAAGTGTGTTTGCGTTAATCACGTAGAGGGACCGGGGCCATACGTCGTGCCACATCTAAACCCTGACAAAGCTCAAGCCCTGTTTGACGGAACGCATGGTCCGGCTGCCGCGCTGGACTGGTCCGGCCTGACAGACGTGCGATTCATCGCGAACTCGGTCGGCATCCTGCTGCTGGCCACCCTGCTGGGCGCCGTGATTGGCTACCACCCAGCGACGCGGCGCACCATAGACGGGCTGCATGAAGCGGACATGCCGCATGTCTACGTGATGTATGCGTTGATCGGCGCGGTGATCGGCGTGGCCGTGCGCGAATTCGGCACCGTGGTCGGTTTGGTGGTGTTCGGCATCGGCGGTCTAACCCGTTTCCGCTCGGCGGCAGATTCGCCGCGCGACACGGTGCGGCTGATCATCGTTACCCTGGTGGGACTGACCGCGGGCCTCGGCCTGTTGCATTTTGCGGTGATCATCACGCTGTTCACCTTCGCCCTGATCTATGTCTTCGATACCAGGCCGCCCTACCGCATCCGGGTGGAAGGCATAGCGAAGGATCGCGCCGGCAGTTGCGCCGACGTCTATCGCGGCATTCTAAAGGGGCATGGCTGCAGCATCATTGCTGAGCATCATTCGCTGGAAAAGGCGCGGATTGAATTTGTCTTCCGTTTGCCCCGCCGCAGCACCCGCGACCGGCTGGACGTGGAGTTGCGCAGCATTGCCGCCGATTTGCGCGGCGAAGTGGATTGGGAAGTCCGCTAGGCGGGTTTTTCAAGCGGCGACGTTGAGCAATGACTGGCGGAGAGAGAGGGATTCGAACCCTCGAAGGGCGTTAACCCTTACACCCTTAGCAGGGGTGCGCCTTCGACCACTCGGCCACCTCTCCGCGCCTTGGGAACGCTTTGTGTGTCAGCCCGCTTGGCCGGCAATGAGCCCGGCTGCCCCGCGTGCGGGGCCGCCATGATACTGAAGGGGCCGGCGCGCGGCAAAGCGCTGCAGCGACGCCCACCTTAGGCGCTGAGCCGCGTGCGCACGAACTCCTGCACCGACTCGAGCGCTGCATCGAGCGCCTCGGGCTTGCTGCCGCCGGCCTGCGCAAAATCCGCGCGACCTCCGCCGCGTCCGCCCACCAGCGCCGCCACCGCTCCGGCCAGCTCGCCGGCCTTGATGCGCGAGGTCTGATCCGCGGTCACTCCTGCGACCAGCAACACCTTGCCCGGGTTCTCCACGCTGGCCAGCACCACGACCGCCGATTTGAGGCGATCTTTCAGCTGATCCACGGCGGCGCGCAGCGCGCCGGCGTCAGCGCCGTCCACCTTGGTGGCAACGACCTTGACGCCGTGCACGTCGACGGCGCCTGCGGCGAGGTCCACTCCCTGACCGGACGCGAGCCGGTCCCTGAGCGTGCGATTCTCACGCTCCATCTGACGCGCCCGCTCGAGTTGCTCGCGCACCTTGTCCTTCAGGTCCTCGCGCGTACCGCGCACCAGGGCGGCGAGGTCCTTGAGCAAGGCATCGTTCTGTTCGACGTAGTCGAGCGCCGCCTCGCCCGTGAGCGCCTCGATGCGGCGCACGCCGGCGGCGACACCGCTCTCGGCGACGATCTTGAAAAGCCCGATGTCCCCGGCGCGGTGCACGTGAGTGCCACCGCACAGCTCCATCGAGAACTCACCCATACGCAGCACCCGCACGTCCTTGTCGTACTTCTCGCCAAACAGGGCGATGGCGCCCCCGGCCACCGCGCCCTCGTAGTCCATGACGCGCGTTTCCGCGGGAATGTTAGCGCGGATCTGCGCGTTCACGAGCCGTTCGATCTCGTGCAGCTCCGCGGCCGTGACCGGCTGAAAGTGTGCGAAATCGAAGCGCAGCCGGTCGGGCGCCACCAGCGACCCCTTCTGCTGTACGTGGCTGCCCAGTACCTTGCGCAGCGCCGCGTGCAGCAGATGCGTGGCGCTGTGATTGAGCGCAGTCGCCTGGCGCCGCGGGCCGTCCACTTGCGCCTCGAGCGTGTCACCGACACGAATGCTGCCCTGCTCGACGTGACCGGTGTGCGAATGCGCGGCGCCGCGCTTGTGCGTGTCTTCCACAACGAAACGCACACCGGGAGCGGTGAGCTCGCCCGCATCCCCCACCTGACCACCCGCCTCGGCGTAGAACGGCGTGCGGTCGAGCACCACCTCACCCTGCTCACCCGCGCCGAGTGTGTCGACCTGCGCGCCCTGCTTCAGCAGCGCGACCACACGGCCGGAGCCGCTCAGCCTCTCGTAGCCCTGGAACAGCGTGCGCGCCTCGAACGAGGCGCCGTCGCGCAGATCCACACCGAACTTGCTCGCTTCCTGCGAACGGCGCCGCTGCTCCTCCATCGCCGCTTCAAAGCGCGTCTGGTCGATCTCGAGGCCGCGCTCACGCGCCACGTCGGCCGTCAGATCGACCGGAAAGCCAAAGGTGTCGTACAGCTTGAACACGGTGTCGCCGTCGATCACCTTTGCGCCCTGGAGGTTGCGAATGGCGCCCTCGAGCAACACCATGCCATTGGCGAGCGTCTCCGCAAAGCGCTCCTCCTCCTGTTGCAGCACGCGCTGCGCGTGGGCGCGGCCGCGCGTGAGCTCCGGGTACGCGTCGCCCATCTCCGCTTCGAGCACCTCCACCAGCTTGTAGAAAAAAGGCTCCTGGATGCCGAGCTTGTAACCGTGGCGCAGCGCGCGGCGGATGATCCGGCGCAGCACGTAACCGCGGCCCTCGTTGGAAGGCAACACGCCGTCGACCACCAGAAACGTGCAGGCGCGGATGTGATCTGCGATCACGCGCAGCGAGCTGGAAGTCAGGACCGAAGTTCCGGCGAGCTCGCCCGCGGCGCGGATCAGGTTCCTGAACAGGTCGATGTCGTAATTGGAATGCACGCCCTGCATGACCGCCGCGATGCGCTCGAGCCCCATGCCGGTGTCCACCGACGGCCGCGGCAGCGGCTTGAGCTTGCCGTCCGCGGCGCGCTCGAACTGCGTGAACACCAGGTTCCAGATCTCTACATACCGGTCGCCCTCCTCCTCGGCAGAGCCCGGCGGACCGCCCGCGATGCCCGGCCCATGGTCGTAGAAGATCTCGCTGCACGGACCGCACGGGCCGGTGTCGCCCATGGACCAGAAGTTGGACGCTTCCCCCAGGCGCGCGAAGCGCTGCGGACTGACGCCGATGTCCTTCAGCCAGATGTCCGCGGCTTCGTCATCGTCGCGGTACACCGTGCACCACAGCCGCTCCGGGTCCAGGCCGAGGGTGTAAATGAGGAAATCCCAGGCGAAATGAATCGCCTCGCTCTTGAAATAGTCCCCAAAGGAGAAGTTGCCGAGCATCTCGAAGAATGTGTGGTGCCGGGCCGTGTAACCCACGTTCTCCAGGTCGTTGTGCTTGCCGCCAGCGCGCACGCAGCGCTGGCTGGAGGCGGCGCGCAGGTACTCACGCTGCTCCCTGCCGAGGAACACGTCCTTGAACTGCACCATGCCGGAGTTGGTAAAGAGCAGGGTCGGGTCGTTGCCGGGCACGAGCGAACTCGAGGGCACGATCATGTGGTTGTGCGCGCGGAAGAACTCCAGAAACGCGCTGCGCATCTCCGCGGCGCTCATGTAAGACGGCTTGCTCAAATGTTTCAGTCCAGATCCGGATCGGCGCCTGTGGCCGCGCGGATATGATCCGACGAAAAGCCCCGATACTGCAAAAAACGTGCTTGCCGAGCCTTGGCCGCCCAGCTCGCGGGCGGCGCGCCGCCGAACCGGGCGGTGCGCACACGGCGCGCGAGCGCGGGCCAATCCGGTCCACTCGCGAGCGCCGCATCGACCAGTCCCTCGGGCAGGCCGAGCCTGCGCAGGTCCGCGGCGATGCGGATCGGACCCTGGCCGCGCCCGGAGTGCCAGTTGACATAGTTCTCCGCGAAGCGCCGGTCGTCGAGGACGCCGCGTGCAGCGAGCTCGGCGATCACCTGCCCCGCGGCGCCGTCCTCAAACCCCCGCGAACACAGCTTCGCGCGCAGCTCCGCGCTGGAGAAGTCCCGCCGGGCCAGCAGCGCGATGGCGGCCGTGCGCACGGCCCGGGGATCCGCGCGCTGTTGCGGGTTTGCCGCTTTGGGTGATCTGCGCAGGGCCATCGTTTGCAGTATAGTGGCTCATCGGCCGCTCGCCCTCGTGGAGCCGCCGCTCTTCATTCACCTAGGAATTAAGGAACGATCATGCGTTTCGTTGTTGGCGTGCTGGCATGCATTGGCGTCGGCGGAATCTCTCTCGCTCTCGCGGATCCGTCAACCACGCCCTCAACCCCGAGCGCGCCCTCAGCCCCGACTACCCCCTCCGCGCCGACAGCCGCCGCGCCTGCTGCGGCTCCGGTCGTCCCGGCTCCCGTCACGCCGCAAGCCGCCCCGGTCACTGCGGCGTCCACCACCCCGGCTCTCGCAGCGCACGCGGCCTCCGCGGCCGCGCCGGCGCAGGACAACAAGCCGGCGGTAATTGTGCAGGGAACTCCCGAGTTCGACACGATGGAAAAGCACTTCCTTGCGGAAGGCTACAAGCTGGAAATGCGCAACGGTGAGAAGGTCTTCTGCCGCAGGGAAGAGCAGCTGGGCTCACGTCTGGGCGGACAGAAGGTCTGCTCGACTGCTCTTCAGTTGATGGTCACCGAGCGACAAGCCCAGGCGTCGGTGGACAAGAGCATGATGCAACAGCACAATCCCGTCGGAAGATGATCGGCGTGGAAGACTCTGCCATCAGGGCGCATTGACGGCGGCCGGAATCGACCGCGCAGCACAGCCACCACCCACGCGCGGGCGTGACCTGAAGATTCCTCGGCCTGCTCAGGCCGTATTAGCCGCCTGCTCGACGTTGCGCTGCGGTCGCGGCGGCAGCAGCTTCGCTCGCACCTGCTCCTCGATCTCGCGCGCGACTTCCTTGTTCGCCTGCAGGTAGGTGCGCGCGTTGTCCTTGCCCTGGCCGATGCGGCTGCCCTTGTAGGCGTACCAGGCGCCTGACTTTTCGATGATCCCCAGCGAGCTGCCGAGCTCGATGATCTCGCCCTCGCGCGAGATGCCCTGCCCGTACATGATCTCGAACTCCGCCTCCCGGAACGGCGGCGCGACCTTGTTCTTCACCACCTTGACGCGTGTCATATTGCCGGTGACTTCCTCGCCGTTCTTGATCGCACCGATGCGCCGGATGTCGAGGCGCACCGAGGCATAGAACTTCAGCGCGTTGCCGCCGGTGGTGGTTTCGGGGTTGCCGAACATCACGCCGATCTTCATGCGCATCTGGTTGATGAAGATGACGATGGTGTTCGAGCGGCTGATGTTGCCGGTGAGCTTGCGCAGCGCCTGCGACATGAGACGCGCGTGCAGGCCGACCTGCATCTCGCCCATCTCGCCTTCGATCTCGGCCCTGGGTGTGAGAGCGGCCACGGAATCAATCACGACGATGTCGACTGCGTTCGAACGCACCAGCATGTCGGTGATTTCCAGTGCCTGCTCGCCGGTATCCGGCTGCGACACCAGCAGATCGTTGATGTTCACGCCGAGCTTCTCGGCGTACGAGGGGTCGAGCGCGTGCTCCGCATCGACGAACGCGGCCGTGCCGCCACCGCGTTGCACTTCGGCGATGACCTGCAGGGTGAGCGTGGTCTTGCCGGAGGCCTCGGGCCCGAAGACCTCCACCACCCGGCCGCGCGGCAGGCCGCCGACACCCAAGGCGATGTCGAGTCCGAGCGAACCGGTGGACACCGTCTCCACTTCGTAGCTCGCCGCGGCATCCCCGAGGCGCATCACCGAGCCCTTGCCGAACTGCTTTTCGATCTGTCCCAGTGCGGCGGCGAGCGCCTTCTTGCGGTTTTCTTCCATCTGCGAGATTCCCGAGAGTGTGGGGGGAGCGAGGAAATTTCCCGGTCGCAATTATCACATAAACATCGCGCGGCCGGTGCGCGAGCGAGGCGCCGTTTTGCAGCGACTAGCGCGCTTTCTCCGCCTTAACCAGTAAATACGATTCAATAACACTGTATACGGGGCCGGCGGGGTCGGTGCGGCTCTCGATCAGCGCGAACGCCTCGAAGCGCCACAGCACCGGTTGCAGAGCGAGCGCGGATGGCGCACGCGCAACCTTGCGCGCCACGGTGACATGCGCGCGGAAGGGCTTGAGATCCGGACTAAACCCCGCGGCCACGGTTTCGTTCCTGAGCGTCGCCGCAAGCGCCGGCGCGCCGGCCGCATCCGTGTCAGCCGCGGGCTCCTCGATGCCGAGCGCGCACAGGAGCTGCGGTCTCGTCCAGTGCACCAGGCGATCGAAGGTGAGGAGCAGCGGCTGCGCACGCGCCGGAAATGCGTCCGCGACCCGGCGCGCGATCCGGTCAAGCTCCGGAACGCGGCCCTCCGGCACAGCGCCGAGGAACGCGAGGGTCACGTGCAGGCTCTGCACCGGCACCGGACGGCCGCCGCAGGAACTGACGCACTGGCGTGTCGCAGAGTGAAGCTCGCCGCGCTGCTGCGCGTCCGGCCACAGCGCAAAGAACAGCCGCCGTGTCGGCTCGCGCGCCAGCGGGGCCGGCGACTGTCCGCCGCCGCTCAAACTGCATCCGTGCGCGGCGTGGCTTCCAGACGCACCGGCAGATCGAGCCGCAGGATGAGCCGCAGCGCATGCTGTACCGAACGGCTGCGCACGAACGCGCGATCCCCGCCGAAGAGCTTTTCCTCGGCGATGATGTCGATCGCCCGCGCCTGACGGGCGGCCGCGCAGAACCACACGGTGCCGACCGGTTTGCCGGGCGTGCCGCCATCAGGACCGGCGATGCCGCTGACCGCCAGCGCCACAGTGGCGCCGGAAACGCGCAGCGCCCCCTCCGCCATCTCCCGCACGGTCTGCTCGCTCACGGCGCCAAAGCTCTCGAGCGTGCGCGCCGCGACGCCCAGGTCGCGCACCTTCGCGGCATCGGAATAGGTCACGTAGCCACACTCGAACCACTGCGAACTGCCGGGCACGTCGGTGAGCGCCTTGGCGACCCATCCGGCGGTGCAGGACTCGGCGGTGACAATGCGCCGCTCGGCAGCGTGCAGCTTGTGGCCGACGCGCGCAGCCAGCTCGTAGAGCTCAGGATCGCTCACCATGGGTGCGAGGCTAACCCAGGCGCGGCCCGCGACGGTAGCCTCTGCCATCGAAGCCCGCACGCAATGAGGGTCGTCTTGCGGTAGCCTTCGCGCACCATGAACGACGCGGTCCGCTCGCAGCACACGCCGATGATGCAGCAGTATTAAGGGGCTCGCCGATTAAGTGTCTGAATTTCCTGTGCCGGACGACGCGTTCCGTCCAAATCAATCTGCTGAATTGCTCGCAGATATTCGTCGGTAATTCCAGTCTTTCCGAAGTAGTTTTGGACGCTGGAGTGAACCAGCGTTTCAGGCTGCGAGGGCGAGGAGAGGCGGAGCGGACGCGTCGTCCTCGGGCGGCGCGGCGGGGCCCCCGAGCGCGCTCGGCAGATCGAAGCGTCCGCCCTCCTTGGGCGGATCGGCGGGGGGTCCGAGACTTACGGTGATGCGGCCGGCGAGGAATTCGAAGCGCAAGGGGCGACCTTGAGGATCGCAATCGGCCGCTATACCGCTGGCGGATGTCCGCAATGCGGAACTTGTAAGCCGACCGCGGGCGTCCGCTCCTTGTGGCCGGTCAGCGCCACTCGCAGTTCGTTAACCGGCAATTTGACGCAGCAGTTGCGCTAGGCTGGTACTGCATTGCCCAAGGGAGCAATGGGTGATGGACGGATACTACCGCCCTGCCCGAGCCCAACAGACGTGTCGACGGAAGTGCCACAAGCTCCGAGGTTGTGAGGTCAGGCGTACCCATTTAAAATTCATATCAGAAAAACAATCGGGGTTGAGATATGTCGTTCGCACCACTCCTCACCAGGCTGGCGGTCTCCAGTGCGCTGGCATTCACTGCTATGGCTGATAGCCCAAGTTCTGCAGAGACAGCATCATCGACTAGCTCGCAATCATCCGTCGAAGACATTTACGTCCTGCGGTCACTACGAGATGCTCGGTCGACGACGCCCAGTGCATTCTGCGATAGCACCAAAATCGGCTTCACAGCGCAAATTGAGGATCGATACACCTTCAAAGCGGTCGCTACGCAGGCCAGAGACGGGAGGGTTATCGACGCGATACGGCAAAATGCAGGTAGGTTGCAAGCCTGTTTTGACAGTGTCCCGGGAGTTGCGGACACCAACTTTTACGGCGAAGGTCAGTTTGCGGGTGTCAACGCTACCGGCAAAGGTAAATGCACGCTTATTGTGGTCGACTTCCCGGAACCGGGTATTACGAGCTTCCGCTGTTTCTTAGTGCTTTCGAATTTGTCGCCGCCTTACTTCGCCGGTGTGCTCACGACGAATACCGTCAAAAGCCGTGAACCGCTCGGCGAGCGTTCAGACCCGCCCGGTTACATTCAACCTTCGATTGCGACAATTCGGCTCTGGAGAAAACGATAAATCCAAAGCTGCAACCACGGATCCGGCGGCTCGAAAATCAGCAAGATAGAAATTCACAGGCCGCTTACACCACATTTGAGTCAGCAGCGTTCGGGCTCTCAACGGGGCGATTGAAGATTTACGTCATTGCCGTAGGGTTGGGATGCCATCTCCCGCGGATCGCGCCCCTCACGCGCATCGCGCTCCAATACACCCTGTAATCATTGCGCTGTGTGAGCCCCGGTGGGCTGGCTGTGTTCGCTGGTAAACATTTTTTGTTCGGAGGCGAACATAATTGCTTGTTTTTCTTACACTAAATTATACTTCGAGCCTTCGACTCGATCGCGTCCGCGATCGACCCTTCTAAGTTCGAAGAATGGGCTCCCCGAAGGAGTTGCACCCACGGCACGTTGAGGGGTTGTCAATTGTATGGCGCAAGAGAAGTTTCGATTCGGAATCGCCTGCTTGCTGCATTGCCCCGCAAGGATTACCGGAAACTGCTGCCCCTCCTCGAACCGGTTACGCTGGCTTTCGGGGAGACTGTTTATGAATCCCAGTCTGAGATTCACGAGGTGTACTTTCCCAACGATTGCTTCGTCTCAATGCTGACTACCGTGGGTGGTGACCGGGCTGCGGAGGTCGGACTTATCGGCTCTGAAGGCATGATCGGGGTTCCTATGGCGCTCGGTGTCGCTGTCTCGCCTTTTCGGGCGGTGGTACAAGGCGAGGGCACGGCGATGCGGATGAGGACAGTGGACTTTCGCCGCAATTTCAGCACCAGCGCCGCGTTGAAGAGAGAGGTGTTCCTCTTTACCCACTTGCTCATGATCCAGATCGCGCAGACCGCGGCGTGCAACCGCTTCCACCATGTGACACAACGCCTGGCCCGTTGGATGTTGATGACCCGCGACCGCGTCCACTCGAACGAGTTTCGCATTACGCAGGAATTTCTTGCCCTCATGCTGGGTGTGCGGCGAGTGGGCGTCAGCATCGCAATGTCCGCCCTGAAGGAACATAAGGTCATCACCTACCGGCGTGGCTCCATCACGATTCTCGATCAAGGAGGTCTCCTAGCAGTTGCCTGCGGGTGCTACAAGCTTGTCAAAGACATCTATACCCGGGCACAAGCTCACAACGGAAATTCCCGGCCAGCCCAACACAAGTAACACGGGTCGCCGTTGTGGCACTAACCGCGTTATATGTGGCGGTCTTACAATTTGGTTTCCGAGCAAGCCACCCCGGACGATTCGGCGAACTCCGTCAACCGTTCGTAAAGGAGGGACCGGTGATGACGGATCCACCGTCAGCTCCCTCCAAAGCGCCACGAGACCGCGTTTGGGCGGCTACATCATCGTGTGCCGCAAGTGCGGTGACATCCACGGATCGAGCGAGAGTGCCGATCCGAAGTTCCTAGCGAGCTTCAACCGCAACACGGCGCTGTTGAAGGCACGGCGAGCTGGGAAACGTAAAGCGTGCGTCAAGGTGAATCAGCCGGAGGCCATTCCAATGCCCGTGACCGAGAGGTTCCGCGTTCGAGCTGCGGATGGCGCAGAGTACGAAGTGATCTGCGTGGAGTCGGAGATCGACACGAGCACACTCGCAGAGGGTCGCTCCTCGGTGCCTGGGCTGCCGCATTACCGCCTCGCCGACGGGAGCAGCTCGGTCAACATCATTGACAAAGACACGTTTAAGATCGTCGCGACCGGCAAGCGTGTCCACCGTATTCGCTGAGCGGACCGCAGGATTGCTGTGACCACTCTCTCTCTCGCTCCATCGTCTCTGGACCGGCGCGGCGCGCGACTGCGACGCGGTTCACTGTCGGGTGCAAGCGTGCGCGCCATACTATGTTGCATCCGTTGGCCTCAGGGAAGAATACCCATGGGTCTGAAGCGCGAGCACGAGAAGATCCTCAAAACGCACGGGTTCGAACGTGCAGGCACACTTGGCGAAGCTCTTGAGCGAGACGAATTCGAGGGCCTTCGCGTGATATACGCCATCACCGACCCCGGCAAGCGGGAAATTATCTACATCGGTGAGACCGAGCAGGGCCGAAATCTGCGCGGGCGACTCAACGCGCATCTGAAGGACCGAGAGAAGATCAATCTGATTGAGAAGGACTCGGATCTGTACGTGCACGTGATGGTCACAGAATTCCTCGTGCTCTCAGACTTCGAGGAAGTCACTGGTGGCCTGCCTGCATGCAACAAGCGGAAGGCGATAAAGTTCGCTTGAGATTCGCCAGGAAACACTGCAGCGAGGATTTATGCTTAAAAACATTCTGATACTTGCTTCGCTAGTAGTCGTGGCGGCCGGCTGTGCTTCAACAGTTCAGAAATCAGACCAAAGCGCGCCCATACCAGTCGGAGCACAGGCAGGAAAATCCATCGTTCTCAACATGACCGGCAGCACGGTGGCAACGACAGCCAAGGACTGGAGCGATTTCAGGGTCTATGGCGCGATGCCTGCACGCAGGAATCTGCCACGGTCAGCGCCGTCTTCTTGATGCAAGATGGCGAACCCAAACCAACCGGAGACGCGGGCACCCTAGTCGTAGTCAATGTCGCGGACTATCGCTATGTGTCAACAGGCGCGCGCATCATGCTCGGCGTGATGACGGGCAATGCCTTTATCAACGCGCAAGTCACGTTTCGCGATCTCAAGAGTGGGGACGTACGGGCGACCAAAACCTATGACACAACATCGACCGCATGGCAGGGCGTCTTTTCAGGTATGACGACCAAGCAAGTGCGCGCGATGTGTCACGAACTCATCGGCGAGATCGCGCGGTAAAATCAAGTCTGCAGGCGCCCGCTCGAGACGCCGGCCGCACGCTGAAAGGGCGCTCCAGCATGTCGATCAACCGGGAAGTGTAGAAGCCTGTCGGTATGGAAGAGCGGGATGAATCACCCGTTGCTGAGGTTCGCACGAAAGTGACGGACTGGTTTGGCAAGCTGCGAAGGTTTCGGGCTACCCGCCAGGCCATCTTGGATGGCGAGTGTCTGTGGGACTACGACAGCGAAAGACTTGTTAAAGAGGGATATCTGGGTCCGTGGAGTTTCGATCGCTTTAAGACGTTCAACATTTTGTTCTTTCTCCTTGTTGTGGGGGCAGTTGTGGGGGCAGTTTTGAGTGCCCTTTATCCGGGCGCCTCCGCCGTCAGTCGCAATAAGTTTGAGGCTATCCATCCGGAGCTAGTGCCGCTGCTAGAGCCGGTGTCTAAGCTAGTCGCCGCAGGATGGTTTTGTATAGCATTTTGGCTGTCTGGTTTTCTAATGGGATGGGGATCGATTAAACCAGAAGACTCCACTCCGGAACGCCGCGGAAGGGCAACCAAGGCGTACCTGTACCTAGACGGTGCCCACGGGCTCTGGCCGCAATTGAGTTGGGGCGTCTTTGCCGTGCTCTGGTTTTACAACAACAGGGCGGGGGCGCTCGGTCCTGCTTGGGCGGCAACCGCGACAATTTTTATAATGTTTCCGGTCTTTTGTTGGCAGGCGTACGTCAACGCCAAGAAGATTCCAGAGTTGCTCTTCAGGGTCAACCACTACTTCACGCGTGACGACGCACCGTGGAGCCGGTTAGTGCTCGCTTATGTCATCGCAGGCGTCGCGACTTGGGCACTACAAATGGCAAGCGTGGTGTTGGTTGCCGTATTTGCTTATGCCCTGCAAGGTCTGGAGCACGTGGTCAAGTTCAAGTAGCGGCGAGCAAAGGCGCGGCGCCGATCGAGATTCGATGGCGGCTTGCGGGCCGGCGCCCCTCCCGGCGGGCAGCTATCGAGTGCGCCTCAAGGCGCAGCGCTCGACTTGGCGCCTCACCAACCTGCGTCGCCCTTCGGAACCTCAAACTGCACCTGTACCCGAGCGATAACACGATTGTTGCGCATGCGAATGTTGGTGCTGCCTGCACCGAGTCCGATGCCTCTACCCACGCCACCGATATAACTTCGGTAGTAGCCTTCGACGGCTTGGCGCAGCGCATCGTGGTTCATCGGTCCGCGATAACCGACTGGGGCGGACACTTCTAGCGGCGCTATCTCGAACGAAGACCCGACCGTCTGCTTTACATCAACGTGGAGGCCGGGGTAGCTGTGGTCTTCTACCTCCAAGTCGAAGAACACTCGGGACACCATATGCTCGTCATCAGATCCATAGTCTTGAGAATCTTGGACGATCTGCGTCAAGGTCATGATTGCGTTTGGCATGGGTCTTCCTCCTTGGGATTGCTTGAGACTACACCTGAGGCACCCCCGCAAGGATCGCGCTTTCCTGAAAAAAATCATCGAGGGGAGGAGCGCGAATCGCGCGCCAATCGAGAATGCTGCGCAGCGGCACGCATGCCGCGCTTGCAGAGAAGGTCGGGTCGGCGAGGAAGAAGGCGGGCGCGTAAAATGCGGCGCACATGGCCCTCATCAAATGCGCCGAGTGCGGTAGAGAGGTCTCGGACAAGGCGGCTGCTTGCCCGGGCTGCGGCGCTCCGATCGCCGCGGTCTCTGCACCCCGGGTTTCGCTAGCCCCTGCATCACATGCCCGTGTCACGCGCACGGGCGCGAAGTGGGAGGGCGCTGGGTTTGTCCTCATCGTCCTCGGCATTGTGGTCGGCATGGCCGCAAACTCAACGCTGGGCTGGGTTACGGCACTTGCTGGCATCGTCGTCTTTATCGTCGGGCGATTTAAGTAACCGAGAGGCTTCTCGCGGGCTCGCCGGGCATGGCAGCATCTATTAGGGAATCGATGTGACCACGCTCTCACTGCGTCGCCTCTGGACGATGTACAAGCGGGTCCTGGCTGAGGACGCCTTCGGGAGACTCGACCTCGTCTTCGCGCAAGCCGCGTTCTACGCCGGAGCGCGATCAACGTTGAAGGTGCTCGATTACCTGCTTGAGCACGGAGACGACGAAGCGGTGTGCAAATTGATCCGCCGGCACGGTCGGCAGATCCGAACCATTCAAGGTTTGCGCCCGCGAGCGACGCGGCATTGAGGGGGTGGCCGCCCAATGACCACGGCACCGGAACTCGAGCACATTGCGCTGGGCGCTACGCTAATCGCATACGGCGCATTATTTTGGATTGTGCTGAGTCCGCAAAGTTGGCAGTCAGTTTCTCCGCGGCAAAAGAATTGGCGAGTTGTTGCGCTAACGGTCGCAGCATTGTGCTGGTTCGCAAGAATCGAGGGCGCCTTTGGTTCGCTCTCATTAATTCAAGCCCAAAACGTCGCCAGCATCTCGATCGTCGTCGCAATAGGCGCACTTCTGTGGATATTGATTCACTACACCGGGCGGTGACTCGCAGCCGCGGGCGGGGCCGCGCTGCCGCTGCGTGGCGCTAACGGCGGCGTGCAGGCAGAGCGAGAACGCGGGGCATTTCGACGTTTGGCGCTGCGCGCCCGAGCGCGTTGAACTGTTCGGGATTCAGAAACATCGCCGAGCAACCTGAGCAGGCATAGAACGACGTCGTGTAGAGCGCGCCGTTCTTGCGTTTCACGCTCACGATATGCCACCGGTCAAAGCCGCAGACCCTGCACTGCCACTGCCCCGTTTCTCCCATGGCCCGCAAGGGTAACGAGAGCCGCCGGACGCAGTAAATACAGTGCCGCGAGCTTCCGCGAACTGGATGCGCGTGGCAGCCCCCGGTTCGGTCAGGACGAGCCGCTCAGGCCGGCTCCGCAGTCCGCTTCTTCGACAGCGGCTTGACGTTGTCGAGATCTGCGTGCTGCCGCGCTTCCCAAACATCCACGGCCGTCTGCATGGCGAGCCAGCTCTCAGGACTCGTGTCGAGTAGCTTCGACAGCCGCAGCGCCAGGTCCGGCGTAAGCGAGCGCTTCTCGTTCAAAAGCTCGTTCACCGACACCCGGTGCACGCCGAGCCGCTGCGCCAGTTCCTCCTGAGAGATACCAAGCGCCGGGAACACGTCTTCGCGCAGCAACTCCCCCGGATGCGTGGGGCGCCGATTCGGGCTTCGCAAAGTGTTCATCAGTGATAATCCTCCAAGTCAACGTCGACGGCGTTCTCGCCGTCGAATCGGAATGTGATGCGCCAGTTTCCGGAGACCGTCACGCTGTAGGCGCCTTTCCGATTACCCTTGAGTGGATGGAATCCAAGCCCCGGCAGGTTCATGTCCTGCGGCTGTTTCGACGCTTCCAGCCTGTCGAGCAAACGCTTGATGCGCGCAACCCAGCTATGATTGAGCTTGCTGGCATCGTCCTTTCTGAAGAATGCATCGAGGCCCTTGTGTCGAAACGTGCGGATCATGGCGAACATAGTACCGCTGTAATCCGATGGGTTACAGTGTAGTGCTTCACATTACATTGGTCAAGCACGGTCTCTCCAGGCCCGCCGGGCAGCGGACCGGCGCGGCCGCGCTCTACATAATGCAGACGCCGCGCGGCGGCGTTTGCCGGCATGCGGTTTCTGCCGTATATTCCAAACGCCAACGGATGAAAAGCCCCGTGGATGCTACGAGGCGTAGCTGCCTCGACCGCGACGTAGAAACGCGGCTGACACGAATGTTAAAAAGCTGGCTCACCGCGCCCCGCCCCGCCCGGTAGACGCGGGCTATTTCCTGAATCCTTCAAAGCCCGTCGTCAGCCGGGCCAGCCTCATCCGCCGACGCCTCCCGCTGCTATCGAGCGCGGGGAGGCTTTGGCCGTGGAAATCGTTGTTATTTCTGCTTCGGGTAAAGGCAAAGATCAAGTTCTGTTTGCGTCGCCGCGCTACTTTGCGGGTTGGATACACGGCACTCAGTGGCCCGAGTATTCCTGTAGCCGCGCCAAGGCGCTGCCCCTCTCTCCCCGCGACGCTGCTTCCATAACCGCCGCTCTCGCCGGTAGGTTTAAGGCTGCGCGCAAGATCGAGCTGCGCGGCGCCGAGAGTGCAGTGTGAGCACTCTCGTCCTCACGCCGCATGAGCTGGAGGGGCTAACCGCGCGCAAGCGACCAAGCTGGCAGGCGCGGGAACTGCAACACTTGCACATTCCGTTCAAGACGCGTACGGATGGCACCCTGATTGTGTTCTGGGATGACGTCAAACCGCGGTACGAACTGGCGCCGAAGAAGCGCGAGCCGCAACTGAAAATCGCATGAGCCGACCGCGCAAACACGACAAGGATCTACCGCGCGGCATGTACCGCCGGCATGGCGCCTATTACTTCGTGCGGGGCGGAAAGTGGACGCGGCTGCCCAAGGAAGGGCCGTCGACGCTGCGCACAGCACTCTCACTCTACGCCGACATACACGAGACGCCGACCGGCGGAATGGCAGAACTCATCGAGCAGGCGCTCGCGCAGATTCTGCCGAAGGTCGCACCATCGACAGCGAAGCAGTACGCCGTCGCCGCGCGCCACCTCAAGATATGGCTGCAGGAATTCGCGCCGCACGAGGTCAAACCGAAGGACGTCGCGAAGCTGAAAATCTCCCTGGCGTCGAAGCCGAACTGGGCTAACCGGTGCATTTCCCTGCTCCGCCAAGTATTCGCGTATGCGCTCGAGCAGCAACTGGTGGACAGCAATCCGGTTGTCGGGATCAAGCGGCACGAGGAAGCCAAGCGCACGCGACTGCTATCGATCGCCGAGTACCAAGCGGTCTACGCCAAGGCCGGACCGCGGCTGCGGGTCATCATGGATCTGTGTATCCACACGGGGCAGCGCCCGGGCGATGTGCTCAAGGTTCGCCGCGCGGATCTCACGGATGAGGGCATCCGGTTCGAGCAGCAGAAGACGGGCAACAAGGGGACGGTGCGCTGGACCTCGGAGCTGCGCGCCGTTGTAGAGCGGGCGAAGACTCTGCATGGCAACATTCGCGCGCTGACGCTCCTGCACAATCGCCGCGGCAAGCGGCCGGACTACAGCACGGTCAAGCTGCAGTGGAACAACGCGTGCCGCGCCGCGGGCGTTTCAGATGCGCAGCTGCGGGACCTGCGGGCGCTGTCGGCCACTTGGGCGAAGAAGCAGGGCAAGGACGCCACGGCGCTGCTCATGCATTCCAGCGCAGCGCAGACGGTTCGCTACTTGCGCGACAAGGAAGAGCCCGTCGTAGATGGCCCGAGTTTTGGACACCTCATGGAGATCCCGAATGGCGCGAAGAAAGACTGACTTGGAGGCTACCAGGCAACGGTGAAACGGTACTGAATGAGTTCGCGCTGGGTCCCGACGCCACTGCAGCGGATATAGTAAGTGGTGCCGTTTAATTCGTAAGTCCCGTCGGCCATGCCGACCATGCCAAAATTCATCGGAAGCACGCGCGTCTGCGCAATCTGACACCCGACATACTCCCGCACCGCAGGAAAATTCTGAATCCTGTAAGTGTGAATCTGCATCCGCGGGTTAACGATCAGGCGGAAATTGCACGGGTCGGCTTGAAGGTCACGATGCACCGACAAGACCAGATCATCCTTAACGCGCGCGAAAGGCGGCGCGGTGCGCGAAACCTCAATGACGACCTTCTGTTCGTTTGCACATGGCGCCGGCGGCCAGATGGCAGGCTCTGTCGGGCTCTCCGGCATGTCCCCCAAAATTCCACGTCGCACGCGAAACGTGAGCGGCTGTCCGTCGGTCAACGTTGCAGCGTCTGAGCTCGAGGACCACCCCGAAGCATCCCGAACCGCTGCGTTTTCTTGAGTGGCCTGGAGAACAATCAGGTAAGGGAATGGCGCGTGCTGCTCATGCATCTGCGACTGCACAAGCTCCCAGTCGCCCCCGCGAGTCAGCTCGCCAATATGCTGGTCCAGCGCGGCGCGACCGTCAGACCCCACCACGCCGATGCGCACCTGACAAACCTCGTTCGCACGCAGCTTGCAGCTGTCGACTGGCCAGAGCAGCGAGCATTTTCCGCTGAGCTTTCGATAGGGGCTGTCGTCGGTCAGCAGATAGGCCTCGTTGCGTAGATTGACGACGTGCAGCTCCTCAACACCAGCAAGATCCGAGTGCGACTTCTTCGAGCGGACAAGCACGGCAGGGTGACGCCTTCCAAAAGAGTCCCGCTTGCCATCGGACGCAACATGACGCCGCCCGTCCAAGTGATAGGAGGAGTGGAGCCTGTCGCCCGGCACAGAGGCGTAGATCTCTGCGCCTGCGCGCACGAGCACAAGCAGCTCGCGGCTCTCGGACCCGTTTGTAAAAACGACCTTGAGCTTCCACCTACTTCGGGGCGGCCCCGCCGGGGCGGCGGTCTTCAGAAGGGAAAGGGCGTCCGACATGATGGTTTGGACGTGACCAGCGGGTTGATTGTTCACTTCTGCGCGTAAACTTGGTGCATACGAGCCCAAGGCTCGCAGAAGAGCGAGTTTTGGACATCTATTGGACAGCAGCAAGTAAGGCCTTGAACGACAACGGAAAACAACATACCCCGATGATGCAGCAGTACCTGCGTATCAAGGGCCAGCATCCGGACATTCTGCTGTTCTACCGGATGGGCGATTTCTACGAGCTGTTCTACGAGGACGCCCGTCGTGCGGCGGCGCTCCTCGACATCACCCTCACCGCGCGCGGGCAGTCCGCGGGCGCACCCGTCCCGATGGCGGGGGTGCCGTTCCACGCCGTGGACAGCTACCTCGCCAGACTCGTGCGCAAAGGCGAGAGCGTCGCCATCTGCGAGCAGCTGGGGGATCAGGCGACCTCAAAGGGACCCCTCGAGCGCCAGGTGGTGCGCATCGTCACGCCCGGCACCGTGACGGACAGCGCGCTGCTGGAGGAGCGGCGCGACACCCTGGTCGGCGCTCTGGCGCGCGAGGGCGAGCGCTTCGGGCTCGCGTGGCTCGATCTCGCGGCCGGGCGCTTCACGGTGCTGCAGGGTGAGGGGCCCCAGGCGCTCGCCGCCGAGCTCGAGCGGCTGAAGCCCGCGGAGCTGCTGCTCGCGGAGGGCGCGGGCGTCGAGCCCATCACGCGATCGGGCACGGCACTGCGGATGCGTCCGCCGTGGCACTTCGAGCTCGCCAGCGCCTCGCGCCTGCTGACCGACCAGCTCGGTACGCTCGATCTGAAGGGCTTCGGCGCGGATGATCTGCCGCTCGCAATCCGTGCCGCCGGGGCACTGCTGCAGTACGTGCGCGACACGCAGAAGTCGGCGTTGCCGCACATCCGTGCACTGCACGTCGAGGAGCGGAGCGAGGCGCTGATGCTGGATGCCGCCAGCCGCCGCAATCTCGAGCTCGACGTCAGCCTGAGCGGGCGCGAAGACGCGACACTGTTCGCCGTCATCGACAGCTGCGTCACCGCCATGGGCTCACGGCAGCTGCGCCGCTGGCTCAACCGCCCGCTGACCACGCAGCCGCTGCTGCGCGCCAGGTACCACGCCCTCGGCGCCCTGATCGAAGCACGCAGCTTCAACCCCGTGCGCGGCCATCTAAAGGGTGTGGGTGATGTCGAACGCATCCTGGCGCGGGTAGCGCTGCGCTCCGCGCGGCCGCGCGACCTCACCCAGTTGCGCGCCTCGCTCGGTGCTGTGCCGGCAGTGCGCGCGGCTCTCGCCACGCTCGACGCGCCGCTCCTGCAGGAGCTGCGCGCTCGCACGCATGAGCATGAGGACGTGGTGACCCTGCTGTCATCCGCCATCGCCGCCGAGCCCGCCACCCTGGTGCGCGAAGGTGATGTCATCGCGAGCGGCTACGATCGCGAGCTCGATGAGCTGCGGCGCATCGCGACCCACACCGACGCTTTCCTGCTCGAGCTGGAGAGGCGCGAACGCGAACGCACCGGGCTCCCCGCCCTCAAGGTCGGCTACAACCGCGTGCAGGGATTCTTCATCGAGGTCGCCCGCCGCGATGCCGAGCGGGTACCCAGGGACTACATCCGGCGCCAGACGGTGAAATCCGCGGAGCGCTTCGTCACCGAGGAGCTGAAGCGCTTCGAGGACCGGGTGCTGGGTGCACGCGACCAGGCGCTCGCGCGCGAGAAGCAGTTGTACGAGGAGGTCCTGACGCAGCTCATCGACTCCCTGGGTCCGCTGCAGACCACCGCCGGCGCGCTCGGCGAGCTCGATGCGCTCACCGGCCTGGCCGAGCGCGCCTGCGTGCTCGAGTGGACGCGCCCTGAGCTGGTGACGGAGGCGCGTATTGCCATCGACGGCGGGCGTCACCCCGTGGTCGAGCGCTTCTCGGACGCGCCGTTCGTGCCCAACGATCTGCGCCTCGACGCCGACCGTCGCATGCTCATCATCACCGGTCCCAACATGGGCGGGAAGTCGACCTACATGCGCCAGGCGGCGCTCATTGCGCTGCTGGCACACATGGGCAGCTACGTGCCCGCCGAGCGCGCCGTGTTAGGTCCGCTGGATCGTATTTTTACGCGCATCGGGGCGGCGGATGATCTCGCCGGCGGACGCTCCACCTTCATGGTGGAGATGACGGAAGCGGCCAACATCCTGCATAACGCCACTGCGCGCAGTCTCATTCTGCTGGATGAGATCGGCCGCGGCACCAGTACTTTCGATGGTCTGTCGCTCGCCTGGGCGATGGCGCGCGACATCGCCGCGCGCGTGCGGGCCTTTACGCTGTTCGCCACGCACTACTTCGAGCTCACCACACTCGCCACCGAAGTCGACGGCTGCGCCAACGTGCACCTGGACGCGACCGAGCATGGCGAGACAATCGTATTCCTGCACGCGGTGAAGGACGGGCCCGCCAATCGCAGCTATGGCCTGCAGGTGGCGCAGCTCGCAGGCGTGCCGGTGAGCGTGATCGGCGAGGCACGGCGCTACCTCGAGGCACTGGAGTCGCAGCGTGATCGCGAGCGCGCATCGGCCAACGGTCGCGACCGACCCGCGGCGCAAACGGAGCTGCCGTTGTTCGCTACGGCCCAGGAGGCCCCTGCACGCAGGGCCGCGGCGGATGAAATCCACGCGGCGCTCGCAACTCTTGACCCGGATGAGCTGTCGCCGAAGGCTGCGCTGGCAGTGCTCTATCGCCTGCGGCGGCTGCTGCAGCCCTAGCGGAGTGCAAACCGCCCCTGCGTGAGGAACGTCCCCGTCTCGCGCGCCACGCGCGCGGACAGCAGCATCCCCAGGTGACTGACCGGCAGCACGATGTGATCGGTGGCGCCGGGCATGCGCGTTTCGCTTACCGCGACCGTGCCGTCATTCTCTTCGGCAAAACCCGCGAGCAGCTGCCCCACGCCGATCGGCTGGCTGCCCGCAATGATGCCGAGCGGCCGTGCATGCGCCCAGCGCCGCTCGTGCGGCTGCAACAGCTCCTGCGCGACTGACTGCCCCATGAGATGCGCGACCGGGCCGAATCGGCCGGCGCTCTGCGCCGCGCGACTTGCCACGCAGGGTGTGCCGAGGAACACCACACGGCCGGGAGGCTGCTCGGGAAAGCGCTCCAGGAAGCGATAGATGACCAGCCCGCCCAGGCTGTGACCGAGGAAATGCACCGCCGGCGCCTGCAGCTCGCGCACCAGGCTGGCGAGCCGCTCGGTAATGCTGTTCATGGTGGAAGAGGCGGCGGAGTAGCGGAACGCCTGCAGCGTGAGGCCGAACTCGTTCGCGAGCCGGTAACGCAGGATGAGGGACTCCTCACCCGGCATCCACAGGCCATGCACGTAGACCACGTGCGTCAGATTCAAGGCTGCGGCACACGCACCCGCACGTGCAGCTCGCGCAACTGCGCTTCGCTCACCTCCGTCGGCGCATCGGTGAGCAGATCCGCGGCCGTCTGGGTCTTCGGGAAGGCAATCACTTCGCGGATACTGTCGGCGCCTGTCATCAGCATGGCGAGGCGATCGAGCCCGAAGGCGATGCCACCGTGCGGCGGTGCGCCGAACTTGAGCGCATCGAGCAGGAAGCCGAATTTCTTGTGCGCCTCCTCGGAGGCGATCCCGAGCAGGTCGAACACCGTGGATTGCATCTCCTGGCGGTGGATGCGCACCGAGCCGCCGCCAATCTCCGCGCCGTTCAACACCAGATCGTAGGCCCGGGCGAGCGCCTCGCCGGGCGCAGCGCGCAGTGCCGCCGGGTCATCGTTGCGGGGCGCCGTGAACGGGTGGTGCATGGCAACCCAGCGCTTCTCGTCCGCGTCCCACTCGAACATGGGGAAGTCGACCACCCACAGCGGCCGCCAGCCCGGCTGCACGAGCTTCAGATCCTGACCGATCTTCACGCGCAGCGCGCCGAGGGAGTCGTTGACGACCCTGGCCGTGTCGGCGCCGAAGAAAACCAGGTCGTTGTCGGCGGCAGCGGTGCGCTCGAGGATGCCGGCCAGCGCCGCATCACTCAGGAACTTGATGATCGGGGACTGCAGCCCCTCGCGCCCCCGCGCGCGCTCGTTCACCTTGATGTACGCAAGTCCGCGCGCGCCGTAGCGGGCAACAAAAGCCGTGCAGTCATCGATCTGCGAACGCGGCATCGCGCCGCCCCCCGGCACGCGCAGCGCCGCGACCCGCCCTTGCGCGTCCTTCGCCGGGCCCGCGAACACTTTGAAGTCGCAGTCCTTCACCAGGTCGGCGACGTCGACCAGCTCGAGCCCGATGCGCAGGTCGGGCTTGTCGGAACCGTAGCGGCGCAGGGCCTGCGCATGGGTGATGCGCGGGAAGGGATCGGCGAGCTCCGTCCCCAGCACTTCCCTGAAGAAATGGCGCACCAGGTCTTCCATGAGTCTCATGATGTCGTCCTGGCCGAGGAACGACGTCTCGATGTCGAGCTGGGTGAATTCCGGCTGGCGGTCGGCGCGCAGATCCTCGTCGCGGAAACAGCGCACGATCTGGTAGTAGCGATCGAAACCCGCAATCATCAGCAGCTGCTTGAAGATCTGCGGCGATTGCGGCAGCGCGAAGAACTTGCCCGGATGGGTGCGGCTCGGCACCAGGTAATCGCGCGCGCCCTCGGGCGTCGCCTTGGTGAGCATCGGGGTCTCGAGGTCGATGAAGCCGTGTGTGTCGAGCCAGGCGCGCATCGAGCGCGTGAGGCGATGCCGCAGCCGCAGGCGCTGGTTCATGACCTCGCGACGCAGGTCAAGATAGCGATAGCGCAGCCGCACCTCCTCACCGACCTGCTCATCCAGTTGGAATGGCAGCGGCTCGGAGCGGTTCAGCAGCTCGAGCTCCCGCGCCACCAGTTCCACCCGTCCGGAGGCCAGGTTCGGGTTCACCGTGCCCGGGGGCCGCTCGCGCACCCTGCCCGCCACCCGCACCACGAACTCGTTGCGCAGGCGCTCGGCTTCCGCGAAGACCGCGGCGGCGCCGGGGTCAAACACGATCTGCAGCAGCCCCTCACGATCGCGCAGATCGACGAAAATGACTCCGCCGTGATCGCGCCGGCGGTGCACCCAGCCGGCCACGGTGACCTCCTGGCCGAGCAGCTTCTCGTTAACCTGTCCGCAGTAATGTGAGCGCACGAGGCGCGCGATGTTACGGAGCCGCCTGTACGCCCGCAAGCGCAGCTCAATCGGCAGGCATCTCCAGTACTGCAGCCCCCTGCAGCGCCCCGCTACGCAGCCGCTGCAGGGCGAGATTCGCGTCGCTGAGCGCAAAGCGCTGCACGGTGGCCGTGAGGCCCATGCGCGTGGCGAGAGCGAGGAATTCCCGCCCGTCGGCGCGGGTGAGATTCGCGACCGAGGACAGCGAGCGCTCGCCCCACAGCAGCCGGTACGGAAACGCCGGCACGTCGCTCATGTGAATGCCGGCGCATACCACGCGTCCGCCGGGACGTACGCAGGCGAGCGCGGCGGGAATGAGCGCGCCGACGGGCGCAAACACAATGGCGGCATCGAGCCGCTCGCCCGGGCGCTCGTCAGAGCCGCCGGCCCACACCGCGCCCAGTTCGAGCGCGAAGCGCTGGCCGGCTGCATCCCCGGGGCGCGTGAACGCGAACACACGCCGGCCCTGCCCCCGGGCCACCTGGGCGAGCAGATGCGCCGCGGCGCCGAAGCCATAGAGGCCGAGGTTGCGTGGCTCGCCCGCGATACGGTAGGCGCGATAGCCGATCAGCCCCGCGCACAGCAGCGGCGCCAGTTCAGCGGCGGCCCCCTGACCCGGCAGGGCCAGGCAGTAGCGCGCATCGGCGAGCACCTCCTGCGCGTAACCCCCGTCGCAGCTGTACCCGGTGAAGCGCGCCCGCTCACACAGATTCTCGCTTCCGGCGCGGCAATACTCGCACGCGCCGCAGGTGTAGCCGAGCCACGGCACGCCCACCCGATCGCCGATGTGAAACTGTGTGACCTCAGGTCCGAGGGCGGCGACGAGACCGACGATCTCGTGCCCCGGTGTCACGGGGAAGCGGATGTCCGGCAGCTCATTGTCGAGCAGATGCAGATCCGTGCGGCACACCCCGCAGGCCTGCACCGTGAGCCGCAGCTCCTGCCCGCGCGGCGGCGGCAGGGTCACCTCGGCCGGCGCGAGCGCCGCGCCCGGCGCCACCAACCGCATCGCCTTCACGACGCCCGTGCCTCAGGCGGCGGGTTTCGCCAGCCGGGCTTTGAGCGCGTCCGCATGGGGAGCCTGGGGGACCACCACGCCGCAGGTGATGATCATTTTCATGGCCTCATCCACCGACATGTCGAGCGCGACCACCTGCCGGCGCGGCACGATCACCAGGTAGCCGGCGGTGGCATTGAGCGCTGCGGAGAGATACACCGCCGCGTGCGGCTCACCCATCTTGCCGCTGATCTCCGGAACATCCTCCGCGGTGAGGAAGCCGATGCTCCAGATCCCTGCACGCGGGTACTCCACCATCACGACCTGGCGAAATGAGTTGGATTGCGAGAAAACGCTTTCGGCGAAACTCTTGACGCCGCCGTACACCGTGCGCACCAGCGGGATGCGATTGAGCAGGTCCTCGCCCCACACGACCAGGCGCCGGCCGATCAGGTTCGTGACCAGAAGTCCTGTGAGCAGCAGCACGATCAGTGCGAACAGCGCCCCGACCCCGGGGAGCGAGAAGCCTACCAGCGCCTCGGGTCGGTAGGCGGGCGGCAGCAGCAGCAGCGTGCGATCCATGATACGCAGCATGAAACTCACCACCCAGATGGTGGCGAGTATCGGCAGCCACACCAGCACCCCGGCGACCAGGTAGCGCCGCACGTTCCATTTTCTGGCGCCGCCGTTCATGGCTAGCGCCGCCGCCGGCGCGCGCCTTTGGGCTTGGAGGCCCGCGTCGGCTTGCGGGCCGCGGCGGCCCGCGCCGACTTGCCGGCTACGCTCACCCGGTTGCGCGCCGGGGCGGCACCGCCGGGCGCGGCTGTCTTGGGCGCCGCCTTCGACTCCGCGGGCTTCGCGTCCGCAGGCTTGGGGTCCTTGGCCTCCGGCGCTGCAGGCTTGGCCTCCGTCGCCTGCGCCTTGACCTCAGGCTTCGACTCCTCCTTGTCGGCGCCGACCAGGTTGCGCTTGTTCTCCTGCGCGGACTTGAAGTCGGTCTCGTACCAGCCGGCCCCCTTGAGGCGGAACACCGGTGCCGACAGCAGTTTCTTGAGCGCGCGCTTGCCGCACGACGGACACCTGGTCAGCGGCGCATCGCTGATCTTCTGCATGACCTCGGTGTAGAACTTACAGGCCTGGCATTCGTATTCGTAGAACGGCATTGGTTGTTGTCTTGTAGGTGCAGCGGCGATTATAACGCGTGCCTCTGGTTAACCGCGGCCGGCCTTGCGCTCATCCATCTTCGCGAAGGTGAGCTGGCCGTCGTGCGCCGCAACGCGGATGCGGTCCCCGGGCACAAACTCTCCCTGCAGGATCTTCTGCGCCAGGGGATTCTCGATCTGCTGCTGGATGGCGCGCTTCAGCGGCCGTGCCCCATACACCGGATCGAAGCCCGCCTCCCCGAGGAGGTCGCGGGCGCCGTCGTCGAGCGTGAGATCCATGTTGCGCTCGACCAGGCGCTTGCGCAGGTACAGGAGCTGGATGTCGACGATCGCGCGGATCTGGCGTGTGCCGAGCGGATGAAAGACCACGATGTCGTCGATGCGGTTGATGAACTCCGGCCGGAAGCTCTGCTGCACCACCTCCATCACCGCGCTCTTCATCCTCGTGTAGTTCTTCTCGCCCGCATACTCCTGGATAATCTGCGAGCCCAGGTTCGAGGTCATGATGATGACGGTGTTGCGGAAGTCGACCGTACGCCCCTGGCCGTCGGTGAGACGTCCGTCGTCCAGCACCTGCAGCAGCACGTTGAACACGTCCGGGTGCGCCTTCTCCACTTCATCGAGCAGGATGACCGAGTAAGGCCGGCGCCGTACCGCTTCGGTGATGTAGCCGCCCTCCTCATAGCCGACGTAGCCGGGAGGTGCGCCGATGAGGCGCGCCACCGAGTGCTTCTCCATGAACTCCGACATGTCGATGCGGATCATCGCCTCCTCGGTGTCGAACAGGAATTCGGCCAGCGCCTTGCACAGCTCCGTCTTGCCGACGCCGGTCGGTCCCAGGAACAGGAACGAGCCGTTCGGCCGGCGCGGATCGGCGAGCCCGGCGCGCGAGCGGCGAATGGCGTTGGAGACGATGCGCAGCGCTTCCTCCTGGCCGACGACGCGCTTCGCGAGCGCCTCCTCCATACGCAGCAGCTTCTCCTTCTCGCCCTCGAGCATCTTGGACACCGGGATGCCGGTCCACTTGGACACAACCTCCGCAATCTCCTCCTCGGTCACCTTGTTGCGCACCAGGGTCGGCGCCTGGTCCTCGGCGGCCGCCGCTGCACTCAGGCGCTTCTCGAGCTCGGGGATCTTGCCGTACTGCAGCTCCGCCATGCGCCCGAGATTGCCGGCGCGGCGCGCGGCCTCGAGCTCCAGGCGCGCGCGATCGAGCTCCTCGCGAATCTGCGCCGTGCCCTGCAGCGCCGCCTTCTCGGCCTTCCAGACCTCCTCGAGATCGGCGTATTCCTTCTCCAGGCTCGCCAGCGTCCCCTCGAGTGTCGCCAGGCGCTTGCGCGAGGCCTCGTCCTTCTCCTTTTTCAGCGCCTCCTGCTCGATCTTCAGCTGGATGATGCGCCGCTCGAGCTTGTCGAGCGCCTCGGGCTTGGAGTCGATCTCCATGCGGATGCGTGCCGCCGCCTCGTCGATGAGGTCGATCGCCTTGTCGGGGAGCTGGCGGTCGGCGATGTAACGATGCGAGAGCGTCGCCGCAGCGACGATCGCAGGATCCGTGATCTCGACCTTGTGGTGCACTTCGTAGCGCTCCTGCAGCCCGCGCAAGATGGCGATCGTGTCCTCGACCGAGGGCTCATCCACCAGCACTTTCTGGAAGCGCCGCTCGAGGGCGGCGTCCTTTTCAATGTATTTGCGGTACTCATCGAGCGTCGTGGCGCCGACGCAATGCAACTCGCCGCGGGCGAGTGCCGGCTTGAGCATGTTGCCTGCATCCATGGAGCCTTCGGCCTTGCCCGCGCCCACCACGGTGTGCAGCTCGTCGATGAACAGGATCACCTGTCCTTCCTGCTTGGCCAGGTCGTGCAGCACGCCCTTGAGGCGCTCCTCGAACTCGCCGCGGAACTTCGCTCCGGCGATCAGCGAGCCCATGTCGAGCGCCAGAATGCGCTTGCTCTTCAGGCCCTCCGGCACCTCGCCGTTGACGATGCGTTGCGCCAGGCCCTCGACGATCGCCGTCTTGCCGACGCCCGGCTCGCCAATCAGCACCGGGTTGTTCTTGGTGCGCCGCTGCAGCACCTGGATGGTGCGGCGGATCTCATCGTCGCGGCCGATCACCGGGTCGAGCTTGCCGGAAGCCGCGCGCGCGGTGAGATCGATGGTGTACTTCTCGAGCGCCTGGCGGCTTTCCTCGGCGTTGGCATCGGATACCTTCTCGCCGCCGCGCACCTCCTCGATGGCCTTCTCGACGGCGCCGCGCACCACGCCCGCCTCCTTGAACAGGCGCGCGAGCGCGCGATCCTCGAACGCCGCCAGCACGAACAACTCACTTGATATGAACTGGTCACCGCGCTGCTGCGCCAGCTTGTCGGTGACGTTGAGCACGCGGTTCAGGTCGTTGGAGACGTGTATGTCCCCGGGCGTGCCTTCGACCTTCGGCAGCCCTTCCAGCAGCGCCAGCAGTCCCGCGCGCAGCTTGTTGAGGTCCGCGCCGGCCTTCAGCAGCAGCGGACGCACCGAGCCGCCCGCGCCGTCCAGCAGCGCCAGCATCAGGTGCGCGGGCTCGAGGAACTGGTGGTCGCGGCCGAGCGCGAGCGACTGGGCGTCGGCGAGCGACTGCTGAAAGCGGCTGGTGAGTTTATCCATGCGCATGGCAACACCGAAGGACGTGGACGTCTTGTTTTGTGGGGACAAACCGCAGTCCTTTCAAGGGGCTGCGGCGTGTGCTCGCTCCGCGGCGCTAGCCGCGTGCTTAGACTAGCGATGAGTCAACCGCTCGGCCAGAGCGATGACCGCAATGCCGAGGCTGATAAGCAGCACCTGGGCCGCGCTGGTGCGCGGATCGGAGCGGCGGTGCAGGCCGGGGATGAGCCCGGCGACCGCGATGTAGAGAAACCCGGCGGCGGCGAAAGCCAGCGCGAAAGGCAGGATGCCGTTCACCTGGCGCAGGCCAAAGTACGCCGCAATCGCCCCGATCACCGAGGCGACGCCGGTGGCGAGATTCAGCAGCAAGGCACGCCGGCGCGACAGCCCGGCGTGCACCAGGATGGCGAAATCCCCGACACGGTGCGGGATCTCGTGCGCCGCCACGGCAAGGGTCGTGACCAGGCCCAGCGACATGTCGCTCAGGAAAGCCGCCGCGATCAGCACGCCATCGAGCGCGTTGTGGATGCTGTCACCCACCAGCACCAGGACCCCGGAGGCGTGGTCGCGGCCATGATCGTGATCGTGATGAACGTGGGGTTGCTGCGGCTCGCCCTGCTCGTCGTCGTGCGAGTGAGCGTGCCACCACAGCACCAGTTTTTCGATGACGAAGAAGACTCCCAGCCCCACCACCAGCACCAGCCCGATGTCGTGCGCTCCGGAGGGACCGGCGCCCTCGATCGCCTCCGGCAGCAGCCCCAGCAGCGCCGCTCCCAGCAGCGCCCCGGTGGCGAAACTGACGAAATGCGGCAGGATGCGCGCACTGCGCTCCTCCGGCACCCACAGGAATGCGACCGCAAATGCCGCGCTGGCGATGCCGCCGAGCGCGGCGAACAGGATGATCCACAGCAGCAGCACGGCTAAGGGTTCTTTAGCTTTCCGCGTGTCAACTCATCGTAACATGCACGCTCGGGGCGGATACGCGACAACTCACGCCAGCCAGATCAGCGCCGCCATGCGCCCGCACCGTCCGGCGCGACGGTAGGAGAAGAAGCGCAGCGGATCCGAGTACGTGCACCAGCCGCCGCCGAACACCGCGGTGACCCCGGCGGCCTCCAGCCGGCGCCGGGCGAGCGCGTTGAGATCGCATTGCCAGCGGCCGCGAGTGTTGGCTGTGAACGCCTCTGCCGCAGCGGCGTCGTGCGCCAGGAAGGCGGCGCGCACCTCGCCGCCCACCTCGAAGTGTGCCGGACCGATCGCAGGGCCGAGCCACGCGATGAGCCCGCTTGGGGCGACGGCGAGCCTCGCCAGCGTCGCTTCCAACACCCCCGCGGCCAGCCCACGCCAGCCGGCGTGCGCCGCCGCCACCGCGCAACCGTCGCGTGCGGCAAACAGCACCGGCATGCAGTCCGCCACCTGCATGGCGCATACGCTTCCCGCGCGCCGGGCGATGGCGGCATCCGCCGTCAGGTGCGGGGCGCTCGCCCGCCCGCTCGCCGCGTCGAGATCGGCCACTTCGATGCCGTGCACCTGCTCGAGCCACAGCGGCTCGGCTGGCAGGCGCAGCTGCGCCCGCACGCGCCGCCGGTTCTCCGTCACTGCCGCGCCGGCATCCCCCACGTGCGCGCCGACATTCAGCGAGTCGAACGGCGCTGCGCTCACGCCTCCCATGCGCAGAGTGAACGCGGCACGCACGGCTGGCGGCGCCGGCCAGTCCGGCGCGATGACTTCAACGGCCGCGCCGCTTGCAGGCGCGCTCACGAGCCCGGCGCCTCGAGCGCCCCGAGCAGGCGCCGCATGTCTTCGGGCAACGGCGCTTCCCAGGCGAGCTCGCGGCCGCTCACGGGATGTGTCAGCTTCAGACGCGCGGCGTGCAGCGCCTGGCGCGTGAATGCATGAAGCTCGGCGCTGAGTGCCGGCGTGCAGCCTGCGGGAACCCGGCGGCGCCCGGCATACAGCGGATCGCCCACGACGGGGAAGCCAATGTGAGCCAGGTGCACCCGGATCTGGTGGGTGCGACCGGTTTCGAGCTCGACGCGCACCAGCGTGTGCGCCCGAAAGCGCTTCACGACGCGATAACGGGTGACCGCGGGGCGGCCGTCCGCGCGCACCGCCATGCGCGTGCGCTGGGTGCGGTGCCGGCCGATGGGCTCTTCCACCGTGCCCCCCGCGGTCATCACACCGGTGCACACCGCGAGATACTCGCGCCCGATCTTGCGCGCCGCCATCGCGGCGATGAGGGCGGCGTGCGCTTCGGGCGTGCGCGCCACGACCAGGAGCCCGCTCGTGTCCTTGTCGAGCCGGTGCACGAGGCCCGCGCGTGGCAGCAGGGCGAGATTCGGATCGAGCCCCAGGAGCGCGTTCTGCAGCGTATGGCGGGGGTTGCCCGCCCCGGGATGTACCACCAGTCCCGGCGGCTTGTTGATGATGAGCAGCGTGCGATCCTGGAAGGTGACGGTAAGCGCAATCGCCTCGGCGGCGGCCACGGTTTGGGCCGCCAGCTGCGCCTCGATGCGCACCTGCTCCCCGCCCAGGACCTTGTCCTTGGCGCGCAGTGGCCGGCCGTCGACCTGCACCGCTCCGGACTCGATCCAGGCCTGCAGAAGGGCGCGCGAATACTGCGGCAGCGCGCGGGCGAGTGCCTGATCGAAGCGCAGCCCGGCGGCCTGCGCGGGCAGGCGCAGCGCATGCGAACGGAACTCCGCCGCCGCCGGCGCGGTCGGAAGTCCTGGATTCGCTATACTCGGCGCACTCAAGCGGCGCGACGCCAAAGAAAGGCCCCTTCCAGATGTTCTTGCCCGGTCCGGTACGCGGCAGCGTGGTCGCCTTGTGTATCGTTGTGCTCGCCGTCGCCGGCTGCAAAACGCACCGCGAGCGCGATGAGAAGAAGGCGAGCCCCGACGTGCTCTACAAGCGCGCCCGGCACAATCTCAACTCGAACGACTTCAACGCCGCCATCAAGATCTATGAGCAGCTGACGGCGCGCTTTCCGTTCACCGACGAAGCGCGCCAGTCGCGGCTCGATCTCATCTACGCATATTACCGCGCCGGGGAACGCGAGTCCGCGACCGATGCCGCCGAGACCTTCATCCGCGAAAATCCCACGCATCCGCGCGTCGACTACGCCTGGTACGTCAAGGGACTGGTGGAGTTTGAGCGCACGCCGAACGTGATCGAGCATCTGTTCCGTGCCGACCTCACGCAGCGCCCGCCCAGCACGGCACGCAAGGCGTTCGCCGCCTTCAAGACCGTGGTCGAGCAGTACCCGAAGAGCGAGTACGCGCACGACTCCCTGCAGCGCATGATCTATCTGCGCAACCGCCTTGCGAGCTACGAGGTGCACGTCGCGCGCTACTACTTCAAGCGCGGCGCGTACGTCGCCGCCGCCCAGCGCTCCAAGGGGGTGATTGAGCAGTACGATGGGGCGCCCGCGGTGCGTGAAGCGCTGCACATCATGATCGAATCCTACGATCGGCTGAACCTGCAGCCGCTCGCCGCGCAGACCCGCCAGGTGTACGAGGCCAACTACGCGGGCGACGTGCCTCAGTCGCAGGCCGAAATCAAGAAGTCCTGGTGGAAGATCTGGTAACGGCGCGCGCCCGCATCCGTTAGCGCCGGTAGCCGCTGGTGATCGGGTAGCGCCAGTCGCGCCCGAAGGCGCGGCGGCTGACGCGCACGCCCGGCGGCGCCTGGCGGCGCTTGTATTCGTTGCGTTTCACCAGATCGAGCACCTTGGCCGTGGTGGCGCGGTCGAAGCCGCGCGCTTCGATCTCATCCACCGACAGGTCCTCTTCGATGAACGCCTCGAGAATCGGGTCGAGCACTTCATACGGTGGCAGCGAGTCGGAGTCCTTCTGCCCGGGCCGCAGCTCCGCGGACGGCGCACGCTCGATCACCCGCTGCGGAATCACGCGACCCTGTGTGTTGCGGTAGTTCGCCAGGCGGTACACCAGGAGCTTGCTGCAGTCCTTGATCGGCGCGAAGCCGCCGGCCATATCGCCGTACAGTGTCGCGTAGCCCACCGCCATCTCGCTCTTGTTGCCGGTGGTCAGCAGCATGCGCCCGGTCTTGTTCGAGAGCCCCATGAGCAGCAGCATGCGGCAGCGGGACTGGATGTTCTCCTCGGTGGCGTCCTGTGGCCGACCGGCGAACTCGCCCCTGAGGGTCGCGAGCGTGCTTTCGAACATGCCCTCGATGGACAACACGCTGTAGTGCACGCCCAGGATCTCGGCCTGCTCCTTGGCATCGGCAAGGCTCATGGCGGAGGTATAGCGCGAGGGCATCATCACCGCCTGCACACAGTCCCGGCCGAGGGCATCCACCGCGATCGCAAGGGTCAGGGCGGAATCGATACCGCCCGAGAGACCCACCACCACCCCGGGGAAGCCATGCTTCCTCACGTAGTCACGCACCCCGAGCACCAGCGCGCCGTAGATGCTGGCTTCGTCGGAGAGCTCGGGCGCTATCTCCCCGGCCTGCGGCGCCACCTCGCCGCGCCCGTCGCGGACGAATTCCGTGACGTAGGTGCCCTCTTCGAACGGCGGCGCCCGCATCAGCACCTGTCCCTGCGCATCCATGACGAAGGAGTTGCCGTCGAACACCAGCTCGTCCTGTCCGCCCACGAGATTCACGTAAGCCAGCGGTAATCCGACGTCGCGGGCGCGCTGGCGCGCCATGTCCTCGCGCTCACGCTGCTTGTGGATCTCGTAAGGTGAGGCGTTGATGACGAGCAGCAGCTGCGCGCCGTCGGCGCGCGCCAGCTGCGCGGCTTCGGGCTGCCAGATGTCCTCGCACACCAGCAGTCCCGCCCTGAAGCCCCGACAGTCCGCGACCGTGGGTTGCGCCCCGGGCTGGAAGTAACGCTTTTCGTCGAACACCTTGTAGTTGGGCAGCTCCGCCTTGCGGTGGATGGCGGCGATCTCCCCGTGCACGATGAGGGCGGCGGAGTTGTAGATGCCGCCGAGCGTGTACTCCGGGAAACCCACCATCACCGCGGCCTCCGTCAGCTCACGCCGTACGCGTGCCAGCCCCTCCTCGATCTGCCGGCGAAAGCCGCGGTGAAACAGCAGATCCTCGGGCGGGTAGCCGGACAGCGTGAGCTCGGGAAACAGCACCAGGTCCGCGCCGAGGGTAAGGTGCGCGTGCCGCGTAGCCGCGATGACCCGTGCGGCGTTGCCCTGCACATCTCCGACCAGGAGATTGAGTTGCGCCAGCGCGATCCGCAAAGAGTCACTCATGTGCCACCGGTCTTCAGCGCCGCCTGCCCTGCGTGGGCCGTTGCGGCGTGCGCGCTGCCTTGCGAGCCGGCAAGCGGCGCGCAGCTGCGGGGCGCGATTTCGGCCCCGCCACGGCCCGTTTGGCTGGGCGCGCGGCACGCTTGAGCGCTTTCGCGGCGGCTCTCGCCGGCCGCGCTGCCGGCGCACGTGCCGGGGCGCGGCGCCCGGCGCCCGAACGCCGCTGACGCAGCAGCTCATTCATGGCCGTACCCAGCTCGGCGGGCGACTTCACCGTACGAACGCCGGCCGCCTCGAATGCCGCGTACTTGTCCGCCGCGGTGCCCTTGCCGCCCGCGACGATGGCCCCGGCGTGCCCCATGCGCTTGCCCGCGGGAGCGGTGACGCCGGCGACATAGGCGACCACGGGCTTCGCGACGAACCTGCGGATGTAGTCCGCGGCGGCCTCCTCGTCGCTGCCACCGATTTCACCCACGAGAATAATGCCCTCGGTGTGCGGATCGCGCTGAAAGAGCTCCAGCACATCGATGAAGTTCATGCCGCGCACCGGGTCACCGCCGATGCCGACGCAGGTGCTCTGGCCGAGCCCGATGTGGGTGGTCTGGAATACGGCCTCGTAGGTGAGCGTGCCCGAGCGCGACACGATGCCGACACTGCCCTTCTTGTGAATGAAGCCCGGCATGATGCCGATCTTGCATTCCTCCGGCGTGATGACGCCCGGGCAGTTGGGGCCGACCAGGCGTGTCGCGGAGCCGGCCAGCACCGCCTTCACGCGCACCATGTCATTCACCGGGACGCCTTCGGTGATGCACACCGCCAGCTCGATGCCCGCATCGACGGCCTCCAGAATCGAATCCGCCGCCCCGGCCGCCGGCACATAGATCATGGTGGCGGTGGCGCCGGTCGCGCGCACCGCCTCCCGCACCGTGTCGAATACCGGCAGTCCCAGGTGCTGCTGTCCGCCGCGGCCCGGAGTCACGCCGCCCACAAGCCTGGTGCCGTAGGCCAGCGCTGCTTCCGAGTGAAAGGTGCCCTGCTTGCCGGTAAATCCCTGGCAGATCACCCGGGTGTTGCGGTTGATCAGCACGCTCATGCTCTGCCCTTTGCAGCCAGCGCCACGACCTTGCGCGCGGCATCGGTCAGATCCGCAGCCGGCGTGATCGTGAGCCCGCTGCTGGCGAGCTTCGCACGAGCCAGTTGCGCGTTGGTGCCCTCGAGCCGCACCACCACCGGCACCTTGACGCCCACCTTCTTCACGGCGTTGATCACGCCATCGGCGATGGTGTCGCAGCGCACGATGCCGCCGAAGATGTTCACCAGCACCGCGCGTACCCGGGAGTTGGACAGGATCAGCTCGAACGCCGCGGTCACGCGCTCACTGGTCGCGCCGCCGCCGACGTCCAGGAAGTTCGCCGGCCGGCCGTGGTGCAGCTTGATCAGGTCCATGGTCGCCATCGCCAGTCCCGCACCGTTCACCATGCAGGCAATGTCCCCGTCGAGGGACACGTAGTTGAGATCGTGCTCGCTGGCACGCCGCTCCATCGGGTCTTCCTGGCTCGCATCGCGCAGCCGCGCAAGCTCGTCCTGGCGAAACAGCGCATTGGCGTCCACGTTGATCTTCGCATCGAGGGCCACGAGCGAGCCGGCCTTCGTGACGATCAGCGGGTTCACCTCGACCAGGCTCAGGTCCTTGTCTATGTACAGCCGGTACAGCGCCTGGGTGAGCGACTGGAACTGCGTGATCTGCGCGCCACTCAAACCCAGCCCGAAGGCGAGCTCGCGCGCCTGGTACGCCTGCAGGCCCGCCGCCGGATGAATGTTGGCCGTGAGGATCTTCTCGGGGGTCTTGTGCGCCACCTCCTCGATATCCATGCCGCCGGCGGCGGAGGCGATGAGCGCGATGCGCCCGCGCTCGCGATTGAGCGTGAGCGAGAGGTAGATCTCGCGCGCAATGTCCGACCCTGCTTCGACGTACACGCGCTCGACGGGTAAACCCTCGGGCCCGGTCTGCGCCGTGACCAGAGGCTTGCCGAGCATGCCGGCGGCGGCGGCGCGCACCGCCTCCACGTCCCGCGCCACCCTCACTCCTCCCGCCTTGCCGCGGCCGCCGGCGTGAACCTGGGCTTTGACCACCCACACCGCGCCGCCCAGCGCGCGCGCGGCCGCCGCGGCTTCCTCTGCGCTCGCTGCGACCTGGCCCGCCGGCACCGGGATTCCGTAGCCGCGGAACACGTCCTTCGCCTGGTATTCGTGGAGATTCATCGTCGCTGCCCGTGACGCGTAAGGCGCGCATTCTCCTCGAAAACGCCCGCTGCTGCGATACGGGTCGCGTTCGAGGGGCAGGCGAAGATGCTAGAGTCGCCTCAAGTTTCAACGCCCGCCAGCCATCTTGCTCCGAACGCCGGCCAGCGCCGCCGCCCCATCCGTCACTCCGAGCGATCTCGCCTGGCGCGTGATCGGGCTCCTGAGCCTGTATCGCGTGCTGGTGCCGCTCATGCTGCTCGCGATGCAGGCGCTCGCGGGTCCGGCCTGGGGTCTGGTGACGGAGCGACCGAAGCTGTTCGTCGCCGCCTGCATTGCCTATTTCACCGCCGCGGTGCTGCTGATCATCGCGCGGCGACTCAAGTGGTCGAGCCTGCGCATCGTGGCGCTCGTCAACGCCAGCGTGGATGCCGTGGCCCTCGGACTGATCCTGTACGCCGGCGGCGGAGTCGCGAGCGGCCTGGGGATCCTGCTGGTGCTGCCGGTCCTGGCACTCACCGTGCTGGCCGATCGGCGCGACGCCCTGCTGATCGCCGCCGTGGCCGCGCTCGCCGTGCTCGTGCAGCAGGTATTCACCGGTCTCTCCGGTACGACCCCGGCGACCGACTACACCACGGCCGGACTCCTGGGCGTGTTCGTGTTCGTCGTCGCGCTCGCCAGCTGGCCGGTGGCCAACCGCCTGCGCGAGAGCGAAGCGCTGGTGCGTCGCCAGGAAATCGACCTCGCCAACCTGGCGCAGCTCTCGCAGTACATCGTGCAGCACCTGCGCGAGAGCATCCTGGTGATCGACGCCCAGGACCGTATCCGGCTCATCAATGAGTCGGCCGCCGAGATGCTCGGCGATCAGAACGCCTACCCCGACGCCCTGATCGGCGAGGCCTGCCCCCGGCTCCTGTTTCTACTGGAGTCCTGGCGCCAGGGCACCGCTGTCAGCGCGACACTGCCTGCCGTGGACCCGACGTTCGTCGCCGCCGACGGTGCGCGCGTGATCCGGGCGCACTTCGCGCCCCTGGGTTCCGGCAACCCGGGGCCGCTGCTGATCTTCCTGGAGGACACCAGCCTCCTCGGCGAGAAGGTCCAGCAATCCAAGCTCGCAGCCCTGGGACGCCTGAGCGCGAGCATCGCCCACGAGATCCGCAACCCCGTAGGAGCCATGAGCCACGCCGGACAGTTGCTGGCGGAATCGCCGCGACTGTCCGAGGAAGACCGGCGGCTGACCCAGATCATCCGTAACAACGCCGAGCGGGTGAGCGGCATCATCGACAATGTGCAGCGGCTCTCGCGGCGGGAGCGGGCGCGCCTGGAGCGGCTGTCGCTGCCCGCCTGGACCGAGGAGTTCCACGCGGAATTCTGCGAGACCATGCAGTGGCCGCGCGCCCGGCTCACCTTCGGCGGGGCCGACTCCGATGTCGAGGTACGCGTCGATCCCGACCAGCTGCGGCAAATTCTGTGGAACCTGTGTGATAACGCGCTCAAGCATGCCGCGCAGGACGACCCCGGACGCAGCGTCGAGATACGATATGGCCGGATGGTCCCGAACGCCCGCCCGTTCCTGGAAGTCGCCGACCGCGGGCCGGGCGTCGCGCCCGAGCACGTCGAGCGCATTTTCGAGCCGTTCTACAGTGGCGGCCGCGGCACGGGCCTCGGGCTGTTCCTCGCCCGCGAGCTGGCGCAGACCAATGGAGCGACGCTGCTGTACGAACCGCGCGCGGGCGGTGGCAGTGTTTTCAGACTGGTCTTCACGGACCCGCGCCGGTGGGAGATCTGATGAGCGAGGCGGCGTCGAGCGGTCGCAGTGTGTCCGATCAGCCCGTGGTGCTGGTCGTGGACGATGAGCCGGATCTGCTCGAGCTCGTGAGCCTGACCTTGAGCCGCATGAATCTGACGACGCGCACCGCGTCCGACCTCAACGGTGCACGGCGGCTCCTCAAGGCGGAGCGCTTCGACCTGTGTCTCACCGACATGCGCCTGCCGGACGGCGACGGGCTGGATCTGGTCGCCTGGATCCAGGAAAACCGCGCCGCCGTGCCGGTCGCAGTCATCACCGCCCACGGCAATATCGAGTCCGCGGTGCGCGCCTTGAAGCTCGGCGCCTTCGATTTTGTTTCCAAACCCCTTGACCTGGGCGTGTTGCGCAAGCTGGTGGGCAGCGCGATCAAGCTGCGCGCCGGAGCCGGCGAGCGCAGCGCCGCAACCTTGCAGGGTCCGCGCCTGCTCGGAAGCTCAGCCGTCATGGAGCAGCTGCGCGACATGATCGCGCGGGTCGCCCGCAGCCAGGCTCCGGTGCACATCTACGGGGAGTCGGGCACCGGTAAGGAGCTGGTCGCACGCATGATCCATGAGTGTGGCGCCCGTCACGAGGGTCCGTTCGTGGCGGTGAACTGCGGCGCCATTCCGACCGAGCTCATGGAGAGCGAGCTGTTCGGCCACAAGCGCGGCAGCTTCACCGGCGCGGTGGTGGACAAGACCGGCCTCATCCAGAGTGCCGAAGGCGGCACGCTGTTTCTCGATGAGGTGGCGGATCTGCCGCTGCACATGCAGGTAAAACTGCTGCGCGTCGTACAGGAGAAGACCCTGCGCCCGGTCGGGGCAGCCCGCGAAGAGACCGTTGATGTGCGCATCCTGTCGGCGACACACAAGAACCTCGCCGATCTGGTCGCCCAGGGGCTGTTCCGGGAAGACCTGTTCTACCGCATCAACGTAATCGAGCTGCGCGTAGCGGCGCTGCGCGAACGCAGCGGCGACATCGCCGAGATTGCCGAGGCCATCCTCCTGCGCCTGGCGCGCCGCACCCATTCAGCCCCGCCCGAGCTGTCCGGGGACGCGGTGCAGGCCCTTCAGACCTACCCCTTCCCCGGCAACGTGCGCGAGCTCGAGAACGTACTGGAACGGGCACTGACGCTCAGCACCGGAGG
>Ga0209626_1000009_pt1 | contig 82616 bp, 70 predicted proteins | sample JacPinW_OM1H0_M2_FD_187962 | JGI IMG/M metagenome (GOLD analysis project Ga0209626, IMG submission 187962) | Forest soil microbial communities from Algoma, Ontario, Canada - Jack Pine, Ontario site 1_JW_OM1H0_M2 (SPAdes) (version 2) | ecosystem: Environmental > Terrestrial > Soil > Boreal... | reverse complement strand
AAGCCGATCCGGGAAGCATGCTGGATCGGATGGAACCGGCTGCCGAACAATGCGACGTGGCGGTGATCGGCGGCGGCCCCGCGGGTAGTACCGCCGCGGCGTTGCTCGCCCAGCGCGGGCTTAAGGTCATTGCGCTGGAAAAGGCGCGTCACCCTCGTTTCCACATCGGCGAATCGCTGCTGCCGATGAATCTTCCCGTTTTCGAGCGGCTCGGCGTGCTGGACAAGGTGCGCGCGCTGGGCGTGTTCAAGCGCGGCGCGGATTTCGAGGCCGACAACGAGCGCGGCTACAACACCTTCGCGTTCGCTCGCGCGATCGGTAACAGTCCGCCGCACGCCTATCAGGTGTGGCGCCAGGATTTTGACAAGATGCTGTACGAGCACGCACGCGCGTGTGGTGCGAGTGCGCGCGAGGGCCATGAGGCGGTCAATATCGAGCAGAATGGTCCGCGCGATACCCGACTTGATGTACGTACCGATGACGGCCGCAGTTACCGGATTGAGGCGCGCTACGTGGTCGATGCCAGCGGCCGCGATACCTTCCTTTCCGCGAAGAGAAAACTACGACGTAAGAACAACCGGCATCAGAGCGCCGCGATCTTCGGCCACTTCCGCGGCGCGGATGCGCGCCAGGGCGAGGACGCGGGCAACATCAGCATGTACCGGTTCGAGCATGGCTGGATGTGGATGATTCCGCTGCCGCAGGGTGTGATGAGCGTGGGCGCGGTGTGCTGGCCGGATTACCTCAAGCAGCGCAAGGGCCGCACGGTGGAATTCCTGCTCGACACGCTGAAGCAAAACCCCGCACTGTGGCAGCGCATCAAGAGCGCCGAGCTGATCGGCAACGAAGTGCGCGTCACCGGCAACTATTCCTATGATTCGATGAAAATGGGCGGACCGGGTTGGGTGCTGGTCGGCGATGCCTTCGCGTTCATCGATCCGGTGTTCTCCTCGGGTGTCTATCTGGCGATGAGCGGTGCGGAGCAGGCGGCCAAGGTCGTGGATGCGGCGTTGCGCGAGCCGGCCACCGAGATGGCGCTGCTACGCAAGCTGGAGAAGCGCCAGCGCACCGGCATGGATCGGTTCTCGTTCTTTATCTACCGCTTCAATGGCCCGGTGATGCGGCAAATGTTCAGCCACCCGAACAATACCTGGCAGTTGGAGCAGAGCGTGATCTCCATGCTCGCGGGCGACCTGTTCGACACGCCGAAGGTGCTGTGGCGCCTGCGACTGTTCAAGCTGGTCTATGCGGTCAACGGCCTGCGCGACTGGCGCCGCTGGCGCGCCGGGCACAACTATCGACTGGCCCAGGCGCGCTCGCAGTTCAGCGGCGGCAACACCCCGTTGGACCCGTGCTAAGCGCGTTCATTTCCCCGCGGAACTCAGCGTCGACCTGAACACCACCCCGTCCTTCATCACGAATCCCACGTTCTTCAGTACATTGACATCCTCGAGTGGATCGCTCGCCACTGCGATCAGGTCCGCGTACGCCCCGGGTGCAACCACCCCCAGCTCGGCGCGCTTGCCGAGGAGCTCTGCGGCCCGCGAAGTGGCGGACTGAATCGCCTGCATCGGCGTCATCCCGAACTCAACCTCGCGGGCAAATTCCTGCGCGATAGGATCGGACCACACGAAGCCGCCGGCGTCGGTTCCGAAAGCTATCCTGACGCCGGCCCGCACCGCCTTCTGAAACGAGACGCCATGGACGGCGACGCGCTTGCGGTCGCGCATTCCAGTCGGTGTGTCCGCCGGATCGTGGTCGTAATAATAGACAGCCAGCGTCGGGACTAACCACGTGCCCTGCTTGATCATCTGCGCGATCTGCGCGTCGCTGAGCTCGAGACCATGCTCGATGGAGTCACAACCGCCATCCAGGGCTCGCTGCAGGCCCGGCCCGTTGTAGGCGTGACAGGCGACCTTGCGGCGCCATCCGTGCGCCTCGTCCACGATCGCCTTGAGCTCCTCGACCGTCAGGGTGGGTTGCGAAACGAGCGCCCCCTGCTCATCGAGCCAGGACCGGTGCGTCATGTACACCTTGATCCAGTCCGCGCCGTGCTCCAGCTGCTCGCGTGCGGCCTTGCGCGCCTCGACGGGGCCATCGATCAGCTGCGCTCCCTTCGGCACCACGAGTTCGGGCGCGTACCCTTCCAGGTTGTAGCCGCCGGTCGTCGAGATCGAGCGCGTCGAGACGAACATTCGCGGGCCCGGGATGTAACCCTCGTTGATCGCCTGTTTGATTCCGACGTCGCCATATCCCGCGCCCTCGGTCTCGACGTCGCGAATCGTCGTGAAGCCCTGTTCCAGCGCACGCCGCGCTGCCACGACCGCGCGCGCCACGCGGTAGGAGGCAGGGAACTTCAGTAACTGCACATCGTAGCCGCCGGCTGCAGGCACCTCGCCCTGTAGAAAGATATGAGTGTGACAATCGATGAGACCCGGAAGAACGGTGGCGGTGCCCAGCTCGAGCACCTGCGCCCCTGAGGGCGGCGGATGCGTCCCCGCCACGTAGACGTCGACGATACGGTTCCCGCGGATCACTATTTCCGGATTTTGCAGCGGCCGTGCGCTCGTGCCATCTATGAGCGATCGGGCCCGGACAACAACCGTGTGTGTCGAATTGTTCACGGCTGGCGTCGCGGTCAGGTCCTGCGCGCTGCACAGGCGTGCGAGGCATAAGGCGATGGCGCCGAGGCAACCCATGAGACGCATGCAGAGACTCCCCGTTTTGGAGCGGCCCACATGATGCCTGCCCGCGGGGCATTCGCAAAGCATCGCCTGCACACCGCAAAACCACTTGCGCCTGCCCGCCGGGCGCACGTCTAATTGCGGCGCCAACCGGGGAGACATCGATGAGCAAGGCGCTACCAGTCGCCGCCGCGGCTCTGCTGTTCATTGCAGGCGTGCCCGCACGCCCGCAGACGCCGTCCACAGAGCAGCGCTTCCGCGAGCTGTACAAGGAGTTGGTCGAGACGAACACCAGTCTGTCCGCCGGCAGTTGCACGCTGGCCGCCGAGCGCATGGCGGCGCGCCTCAAGGCCGCCGGGTTCACCGACGAGGAGCTGCATTTGTTTACCGCGCCCGGACATCCGCGCGAGGGTGGATTGGTGGCGGTTTATCCGGGGCGCAACGCCAAGCTCAAGGCGATTCTGCTGCTGGCGCACCTCGATGTGGTCGAGGCGAAGCGCGAAGACTGGACGCGCGATCCGTTCACGCTCGTGGAAGAGAACGGCAACTTCTACGCGCGCGGGGCGGTGGACGACAAGGCCGAAGGTGCCATGTGGGTCGACACGCTGGTTCGCTTCCGCGAAGAGAAGTATCGGCCGCTGCACACGCTGAAACTCGCGCTCACCTGCGGTGAAGAGACCTCTGGCGCACTGAACGGCGCCCAATGGCTCACTCAAAACCGGCGCGACCTCATCGACGCGGCGTTTGCGATCAATGAGGGAGCGCGCGGTGAGTTCGACGCCGAGGGGCGCCGGGTTGCCCTGGAAGTCCAGGCGGGCGAGAAGACCGCCCAGAACTACCGCCTCGAGGTCACCAATTCCGGAGGGCACAGCTCGCTGCCCGTGAAAGACAACGCCATCTATCGACTCGCGGGCGCCCTGAAGAAGATCGAGGCCTACACTTTCCCGCCGCAGTTCACCGACGGCAACCGCGCGTACTTCACTGGCATGGCGAAGATACAAGCGGCCAAGGGCGAAACCGCCATCGCCAACGCCATGCAAGCACTGGTGCGTGATCCGGCCGATGAACCGGCGATCGCGCTGGTGTCGGCGAAAGATCCGGGTTGGAACGCGACACTGCGCACCACCTGCGTTGCAACCATGCTGGACGCCGGACACGCGACCAACGCCTTGCCGCAGCGGGCGAGGGCAAACATCAACTGCCGCATCTTTCCTGGCGTCACGCAAGAGGCCGTGCGAGCGCAGCTCGAAGAGCTGGTGGGCGACCCGGCGGTCAAGGTAACGACGCTCGAGACGCGAGGGCCGAGTTCCCCGCCCCCGCCACTGACGCGCGAAATCCTGGCACCGGTGCAGAAGCTCGCGGCACAGTTCTGGCCAGGTGTGCCGGTGCTGCCGATTCTGCAGCCGGGCGCGACTGATGGCCAATTCCTGAACGCGGCCGGCATCCCGACCTACGGCATCGAGCCGCTATTCCTGGGCCCGGATTTCGGCCACATCCATGGCCTCAACGAGTACGTCAGCGTGAAGTCGCTGCTGGAGTGTCGCGACTTCCTTTACCGCCTGGTGAAGATCTACGCGGATCAGAGATGAGACCGACGCGTGCGCTCATTCGCGCACGTAACGTCCGGGCGCATCTTCAAGCGCACTGCGCGCGGCTCCTGCCGCGGCGCGCAGCGGGCGGGCGGGTTGTCGCTTCGGTGTGGAATGCTCGACCAGCCAGCTCTGCCAGGCGGGCCACCACGAGCCCTCCAGGAGCGGCGCGCTCTTCATCCACTCATCCGCTGACAACGTATCGGTGGCGTTGGACCAGGCGAGCATGCGGTGCCGACGCCGCGGATGCACCGGTCCGCTCACGATGCCGGCGTTGTGGCCGCCGCTCGTCAGCAGAAACGTGTAATCGGAGCTGCGCGTCAGATCGCGCGCCTTGTACACCGAGCGCCATGGAGCCACATGGTCGGTTTCGGTGCCGACCACGAACATGGGCGCACGCAGCGCCGACAGATCGATCCGCTCGCCCTTGACGGTGAATTCCCCGCGCGCCAGCTCGTTCTTGAGGTACAGCCGCTCCAGATACTCGCTGTGCATGCGCCAGGGCATGCGCGTGCCATCGGCGTTCCACGCCATGAGATCGTTGAGCTTGGGGCGTTCGCCACGCATGTACTGATTGACCGCCGGCGTCCACAGCAGGTCGCGCGAGCGCAGCAGGCCGAACGCCGCGCCCATGCGCTCGCTCTCGAGCACGCCTGACTTGGCCATCATGGCCTCGAGCATGGCGATCTGGCTCGGCGTGATGAACACCGACAGCTCTCCGGGCTCGCTGAAGTCAGTCTGGGCAGCGAGCAGGGTCATCGAGGCGAAGGGCTGCTCGCCCGCCCGCGCGAGCGCCGCCGCGGCGATCGCCAGCAGCGTGCCGCCGATGCAATAGCCGACCGCGTGCACCTTGCGCTGCGGGATGAGGCGGCGCACTTCTGCCAGCGCATCGAGGAAACCGAGCTGCAGATAGTCGTCCAGGCCCAGCTCGCGGTCCGCGGCACTTGGGTTTTTCCAGGAGATCATGAATACCGTGTGACCCTTCTCGACCAGGTAGCGCACCAGCGAATTGCGCGGCGACAGGTCGAGAATGTAGTACTTCATGATCCACGCCGGCGTGATCAGAATCGGTTCGGCGTACACCGCCGGGGTCTGCGGCGCGTACTGCAGCAGCTCGATGAGCCGGTTGCGGAACACCACCCTGCCGGGTGTCACCGCCACTTCTTTGCCTACCTCAAACTGCTCGGTTCCGGCCGCGCGCCCGCCGCGGACCGCGCGCTGCGCGTCCTCGAGCCAGTTCTTCAGTCCGCGGATGAGATTCTGGCCGGATTCCGCGGCGGTCTTGTTGAGCAGCTCGGGATTGGTTTGCAGGAAATTGGCAGGCGAGGCGGCTTCGAGCAGCAGCCGCCCGGCGAAACTCAGGCGCGACTGCTCGGGGTCGGCCGCCGCTGCCGGCGGCCCCAGGGCCTGTTGCCACCAGGAAGCCCAGTTGGCGTAGCTGCGTGCGTAGGCGTTGAACGGCCAGACGTTCCAGGCGGCATCGCTGAACCCCAGGTCTTCATGCCCCGGGGCGAGCGGTGCGCCGCCGGCGGCGCGCGCCATGAACTGCCAGCTGTCGAGGATTTTCTCGTAGGCGCTGCGCGCCAGCTGCGCCTGGCGCGGGGGCTGAGTGGCGAGCTTGAGATACCACTCCCACCAGGCGTTGAGGTAGTCATCCGGAGCGAGCCCTCCGGTGAGGGCGGCGAGCTGAGCGCGCAGATGGCGCTCGATCTGCGCTTTGAGGGCCGCCTTCGGAGCCGCGGCAGCAGCGGGCGGCTCGGGTGCACCCGCGGTGGTGCGCGCCTTGGCGGTGGTGCGCGCCTTGGCGGTGGTGCGCGCCTTGGCGGTGGTGCGCGCCTTAGCGGTGGTGCGCGCCTTAGCGGTGGTGCGCGCCTTAGTGGTGGTGCGCACCTTAGTGGTGGTGCGCACCTTAGCAGTGGTGCGCGCCTTAGCAGTGGTGCGCGCCTTAGGCGCCGCCCGGCGTCTGCGGGTCCGGACTTTTTTCTTCGAATGAACTGTCAAGGCGGTCTCCTCAAAAATCACACCCGGGAGCGTTCAGCTCCCGGGTGTGGGATACCGCCAAGATATCAGGCCGCTTTCCTTGCGGGCACTGCCTTCGCAGCGATTTCGGTGCCCAGCTGGGTGAACCGGCTCTGGATCTCGGACGTGACCGTCGCGAACTCCTCGGCGCGCGCACGCAGCTTGTCCACGAACTCCGTGGTGAGCTCGGTGTGCTTGCTGAGCAGCTCGTTGGCGTTGGTCGCGACGAACGCCGCGTTCACACGCGCGAGGCCGTTCTCCAGGACATCGCCGGCGACGGCGTACTGCAGCCGCGCCAGGCGCTCGATGTTCTTGAAGCCTTCCTGCTGCGCCTTGAGAACGGGCGCAAACGCTTCACGGGCGGCGGCAATCATGGTTGCGGGGTCGAAAGTGCGGTCGATCATGGTGGTTCTCCGGTGCAGGGGTGTGTTCAGTGAGGCGTATTTTACACTGTTTTGTATGCACTGCAAGAGAAACATAATGACCCACAATTCGGACGTCTCACAAAGCATTTAATATATTGATATTAAAGCATATTACTAGTAATTTGTCGGATCCATCCGGTAGGGAAAACAGGGAAAAATTGTGCGCTGCACATGAGAATGATCACATGCGCAGGCCGGCATCGACCTCGACGCAGCGTCCCGTGAACAGGTCGTTCTCGAATATGAAGCCGACCGCGTGCGCGATCTCCTCCGGTTCGCCCAGGCGCCCGAGCGGAATGGGTGAGGTTATTTTAGCCAGCGCCTCGGGCTTCATGCCCGCGACCATGGGCGTGCGAATGAAGCCTGGGGCCACCGCGCCGACGCGGATGCCGTAGCGCGCCAGTTCCTTCGCCCACACCACGGTCATCGCTGCGACGCCCGCCTTGGCGGCGCTGTAATTGGTCTGCCCCGCATTACCGGCGCGCGAGATGCTCGACACGTTGACGATCACGCCGCCGACGGCGAGGTTGATCATGCGCTGCGCCGCCTCGCGCGCACACAGGAACACGCCTGTGAGGTTCACATCTATGACCGCCTGCCACTGCGCGAGCGTCATCTTGCCGACCACCTGACCGTCCTTCACCTTGACGAGCAGCGCATCACGCACGATGCCGGCATTGTTGATGAGGCCATCGAGCCGCCCGAAATCCTCGGTCACCTGGTCCAGCGCGTCTACTACGCTGTCCTCGTTGGCCGCATCGGCGACGTAGCTGCGCGCCACCACGCCCAGCTCCGTACAGCGCACGCAGCTGTCAGCGACGTCGTCGCTGTTGGTGTCCAGCAGGGCCAGATTGGCGCCCTTGCGGGCGAAGTGCAGGGCGAGCGAGCGGCCGATGCCGCGCCCGGCTCCGGTCACGAGAATGGTTTTGCCGCGAACTTCCACGGGCTGATCACTCCTGCGGTCCTGGGATGGGAAGGGGAAGCTCGGGCAGTCGTGCGCGCTATGCGCTTCAGCCGCGACGCTTGCCCGAATCGGGTTTGGGTGAGGCGGTGGGGCCGGCGGGCGAGGCTGTCGGCGTAAAGGCCGATAGCATCGATGCCTGCATCTTGGCCCACATTTCCATGTTCTGGCGCGCCATCTCCGCGATCGGCGCCATCGGTGTTTCGAGCGCCTTGGCCATTTCGGCCTGCATGAGGTTCTGTTGGCGCAGCAGCCCGCCGATGCTCTGCTCCAGGTAGGAGGTCAGCATCTGCTGTATCGGATTGCCGTAGAAGCGAATGATGGCCTCCAGCAGCTGCAGGCTCAGTACCGGGGTCCCGAACTGCTCCTGGTTGGCGATGATCTGCAGCAGGATGCTGCGCGTGATGTCATCCCCGCTGCGGTCATCCACGACCTTGAGGCGCTCGCCGCCCGCGATCAGCTTGCGCAGGTCATCGAGGGTGACGTGGCGGCTGTCCTGCGCGTCGTACAAGCGCCGGTTGGCGTATTTGCGTATCAGGCGTTCTTCGGCCATGTTTAGCGGTCTTTCAGCCGGCCACACAGGCCCAGGCCCCCCCGGCGCGGCATTTTCGACGGGTGGAATGGTAGCCCCGCTGTATGCAACGCACAATGATGTTCTTCACGGTTCTCGCGCCGGACCACCCTGGCAAAAGAGAGGCTTTTTACCCGTCCCTACCCCCTTTCACCTGACGGCCTCACGGTTCACCCGACCTGGTTTTCGGCAGCGCATACAACATGGAAACACCCTTCACAAGTGGCACCTTCAGGCCCGACGCGGCCTTTGCCAACGCCGCCGAGCGCTTCTTCGAGCTCCTGAAGAGCTTTGGCATGCCCAGCGCGGGTGTGGCGGGTGCGGGCGGGGACTGGTCCTCACTGGCCGGCCCGCTCGCCGGGCAGTTCGAGCAATGGCTGAAGACCTCGCAGTCAGCCGGCCCCTGGTTCGCCGCCGCCAACCCTGCATCGCCCGGTTTTGCCGGGGGATTCGGTGCAGCGCCGTCTTTCGGCCCGTTGCCGCTCGGCGCGGGGGCCGCCCCCCAACAGGACGCGCAGCGCACCTGGGATCTGGTCGCGCGGCTCGCGCAGCTGCAGGGGCAACTGGCGGCGCACTGGAGCGAGATCGCCGGCAGCGCCGCGCGGCGCTTCATCGCGCGCCTGGGCACGGCGGCCGGCGGCGCGCCGACGCTCGACAACGCCATGAAGCTCTATGAGCTGTGGGTGAATTGCGCCGAGGAAAGCTACGCCGCGACGGTGCGCAAGGATGACTTCAGCCATCTGCAGGCGGAGCTGGCGAACACCTCGGCAGCGCTGCTGGTGGAGCAGCGCCGGCACGCCGAGACGCTGGTGCGCGCGTTCGGGCTTCCGACCCGCAACGAAGTGGACGCGCTCTACGCTCAGCTGAAGGATCTGCGCCGCCAGCTCGCCGAGCTCACCGATGCGCCGCGCGCCAAGGCAGCGCGCGCCAAGCGGCCCGCGGCACGCCCGGCGGGCGACAAGCGGCGCGCCCGCAGGCGGAAGCCGCGCGCTTGAGGCCGTTCGCCACCGACGCCGAGGCGCTCTTTCCGGAACTCACGCTGCGGATCGCCAACACGCTCGCGCGGCTGCGCGAGGCGCAGGGCGTCACGGTCGGCTGCTCGGCAAAGCGCGCCGTGTGGAGCTGTGGCAAGACGACTCTGTATCAGTATCTGCCGCTCGGGGACGCGCCGCCGCGCACCCGCGCCAGGCCCGTGCTCATCTGCTTTGCGCTCGTCAACCGCCCGTACGTGCTCGACCTGCAGCCGGATCGTTCGCTGGTGCGCCGGCTGCTGGAGGCGGGCCTGTCGGTGTATCTGATCGACTGGGGCGATCCGGACGATGACGACCGCTGCGTCGATCTCGAGGACTACATCGAACGGCATCTCGGCGGCTGCGTGCGCGCGATCCTCGACAGCCACGCTGGCGCCGCGCTCGATCTGCTCGGTGTCTGCCAGGGCGGTGTGCTGAGCCTGTGTTACACGGCGCTGCACGCCGAACAGGTCGCGAATCTCGTGACCCTGACCACCCCGGTCGACTTTCACACGCCCGACAATCTGCTCTCGAGGTGGGTGCGCGGGCTCGATACCGAGCTCCTCATGCGCAGCGGCAACGTGCCGGGCGAGGTGCTCAACGCACTGTTCCTCTCGCTCATGCCGTTTCGCCTGACGCAGCACAAGTACGTACGGCTGCTCGCCGGCAACGGCGATCAGCGCGCGGTGGAAGACTTCGTGCGCATGGAGAGATGGATTTTCGACAGCCCGCCGCAGGCCGCGGTCGCGCTGGCGCAGTTCGTCCGGTGGTTCTACCAGGAGAACCGCCTGGCCCGCGGGACGCTGCGGATCGGTGGCCGCAGGGTGGACCTGGGCGAGATTCGCCAGCCGGTGCTCAATCTCTACGCGCTCCAGGATCACATCGTCCCGCCGGATGCCTCGGCGGCCATGCAGCGCTACCTCGGCAGCGCTGACTACACCGGCTGCGGCATCGACACCGGGCACATCGGCATGTATGTGAGCCGCAAGGCAGCGCACGAGATCCCGCAGAGCATTGTCGCCTGGCTGAAGGAACACTCATGAAAGCACTACTACTCGTTTGCGCACTGCTCACGGCACCGACCGGCGCGGCGCTCGCCGCGGACAGCCCTTGGAACGGCACCTGGACGCTCGATCCGGGCAAGAGCCACTCGACCGGCGAAACATTCACCTATTCAAAGGGCCCGGGCCAGCTGCTGCACTATTCCGAAGGCAGCACGGTCGCCTACGACTTCGGCATCGACGGGAAGGGATACAAGGCGTGGGCCAACTGTACGGTTACCTGGACTGCGGCCGGCAAGAACGCCTGGGATTCGGTGTACAAGATAAAAGGCAAGGTGTTCAGCAAGATCCGTCGTGAGCTGTCCGCGGATGGCAAGACACTGACCATCACCACCGCGGGTACCAGGCCCGACGGCAGCAGCTACCGCGATGTGAGTGTGTTCGAGAGAGCGACGGGAGCTGACGGACTCATCGGCACGTGGCGCTCCGTCAAGGCGGCATCCAGCGGAGCTCAGCAGTTCGTAATATCCTCCCCCGCCCCGGGTGTGCTGCACTATGACCTTCCGGACGTTCGGCAATCCGTCGAAGGTCGCGCCGACGGTAGCGACCATCCGGTCACGGGGCCGACGGCGCCGCCCGGCATGACCTCCGGCTTCAAGCTGGTCAACCCGACCAAGCTCACCTACGTCCTCAAGATCGACGGCAAACCGATCGGCTATGGTGTGCACACGCTCGCCCCCGACGGTCGCTCGTTTACCGCCACCACGTGGGATCCCGGCAAGGAGAGCGAGCAGAGGACGCGCGTTTATATGAAGCAATAGCCCCAGGGAGCCCCAGCCGCACCCAACGGGGCGCCTCGGGCGGCGCGCAAGGAATCCTTGGATCGAACGGCCCGCCGAGTCAGGCCTCAGTACCCCCGCTCTACATCCACCACCGACAGCATCGGTTCGCCCGCGACATAGCGGCGCAGATTCTCGCGCAGCACCGCGGTGCGCTGCTCCTCCGCCAGCGGCGTATCGGCCGACACGTGCGGTGTGATGATGAGGTTCGGCAGGCGCCACAGCGGGCTGTCGGAGGGCAGGGGCTCGGGATCGACGACGTCAAGTCCGGCGCCGGCGAGCTTGCCGCCGTTGAGTGCGGCGATGAGATCCGCGGTCACGGTGCTGCGCCCGCGTCCCACGCTGATGAAGTAAGCGCCGGGCTTCATGCCCGCAAAGAACTCGCGGTTGAAGATACCGGTGGTCTGGGGCGTGAGCGGCGCGCAATTGACTACGAAGTCGGCATCCTTCGCGAGCTTCAGCAGCTCGTCCGGCAGTCCGACGTAGCTCACGTAGTCAGGCCCCGTGCGCCCGCTGGCGCGGGTGGCGATGACGCGCATGCCGAACGCGTGGGCGCGCCGGGCGACTTCGGTGCCGATACCTCCCAGGCCGACCACCAGCACGGTCCTGCCCTCCAGGTCCGCCAGGTGCGGTGCGTCGTCCTTCACCCAATGAGCCTGTTGCTGCTCCTTCAGGAAGTAGTCGAGGTGGCGACTCAACATGAGCATCATCCCCAGCACGTGCTCGGCCATGCTGGGGCCCATGGTGCGCTGCAGGTTGGTCAGCAGGAGATGACGCTCGCGCATCAGGGGTTGCTGCACGCAGCGTTCGACGCCGGCGGCCGGCCACTGGATCCACTGAAGCTGCTTCGCCTGCGCCAGCACCTCGGCCGAGCACACGCCGATGGTGGCGTCCGCGGCGGCAATCTCGCGGGGCGTCGCTGTGGAGATGCCGATGAACTTCGCGCGCGGGGCCACCTGCTGAAGCAACGGCAGCTGATCATGCAACTCCTCGTTGACCAGGACGATTCGCGGCGGGCGCCAGCCGGGGCGCTCGCGTACCGGCTGTGCAGCGACGCGCAGCCCGAGCGTCTCGATCAACCGGGCGGCGGATGCCTCGTCCGCGGAAACGTTCGTGGCGAGCGAGCGCGTGGGGGCAATGAGCGCACACAGGCTCAAGGTGACTGCCGCCGTGAGGACGCGGGGCCTGATGAGCATGACGGGCTCTCCTGCAGGGGAGGTGCAGTCTACGCCATGCCGCCGCTCACCGAGATGACCTGTGCGGTTACGTAGGACGCATCCTCGGAGACCAGAAACGACACGACGCCGGCGATCTCCTCGGGGGCGCCTAAGCGGTTCATGGGAACCAGCCGCTCGATGGTTTTCGCGTCGAACAGCCCGGCCGTCATCGGGGTCTCGACGATGCCGGGAGCGACGGCGTTCACCGTGACGCCGCGGGTCGCGACTTCGAGCGCGAGCGCTTTGGTGGCCGAGTTGAGGGCACCCTTGGCGGCGGCGTAGTTGACCTGGCCCCTGTTGCCGATCAGCGCGGCGATGGATGACACATTCACGATCCGGCCCCAACGGGTGCGGATCATCGGCAGTAGCAGCGGCTGCGTGGCGTTGAAAAAACCGTTGACCGACACATCGATCACCCGATGCCACTGCTCGGGGCTCATGCCCGGCAACACCGCGTCATCGTGCACGCCCGCGTTGTTGACCAGGATCTGGATGGGCCCCGCCTCCAGCACCGCTTCCAGCGCCGCCCGCGTGGCCGCGCTATCGGTCACGTCGAAGTTGATGGCGGTGGCGTGACCCCCGGTCGCGACAATGTCCCGCACCAGCGCCCCGGCAACCGCCACGCCGCGATGCGAATGCACGTACACATGGTGGCCATCACGCGCCAGGCGGCGGCACAGCGCACCACCGATGCCTCCGCTGCCGCCGGTCACCACGGCGCGTCTGGGAGCGCCACTCATGCGTGGGTACCGGTGCTGATGCTCGGCAGGCCGAAGGTGGCGTCGAACACGACGCTGGCACGCCCGCTCACGAGCGGCTGCTGCGCGCTCCACACCGAGAACTCATAGAGCACGGTGCGTCCATCGCCCGTGACCCGCTCGGCGGCGGCGATGAGGTCCGCCTCCAGATCGTCCAGGCGCGCAACGTGCAGCGAAACGTTGCGCACGCTCGCCAGGTAGCCGACGGTCGAGCCGATGCTGCGGCGGACGCTGGTGGAAACCGTGCTGGCGAGTGGCGCGCTCGCGGCCACCAGCGCGCCATGCACCGCCATGGCCTGCGCGGCGTACTCGATGCCGCAGGCGGCGCCCAGGCGCCCGTGCAGGCGCAACGGATTGTCGGCGCTGCGGTGCGTCGCGCTGCGGCAGCGAATGCGCGTGGCGTCCCACGACAACACCTCATCGAGCAGGCACATGCGGCCCTTGTGAGGGATGTGCTGCTCGATCCACTGGCGGTCTAGCGGCATGCGCTCACGTCCACGGCCAGGCGCTTGCTGTCGAGGTAGTCGAGGACCACGCGGCCGCCCGTGCGCCGCGCCAGGTGCGCGAGCAGCGGCAGGCTGCGGGCGGCGGGAATCGACAGGCGCAGCGCCTCCAGCGCCGCCTCGGCCATGCCATCCGCCGGGGCATCGGTGAGTGAGGCGCCGAGTCGCGCCTGCGACGCCGCGCTCACCGCCGGCGCCAGCACCAGGGCCACGCCGAACGCGTCCGGAATGGGCCGGTGGCGGCGCAGGGGTTCGGGGTAACTCGCGTCGTAGGCAATGAGCAGTACGGAGGTTCTTTCAACAGCCACCTGAGTCAGGGCCTCCAGCAGTCCCGCCCCAAAGCTCGCATCATAGGCGCACAGCGCATTGGAGGCGGGAGTCGCGCCGGTCGCAATTCCCCAGTAGCCGGCGGCAGCGTTGTGCACGGAGTTATGAAAGCGGGTGGGCGACAGGTGCCGCTCTGCCGAAGCCAGCACCTGGCAGATCTCGTGACAGTTCTGACCGTCGCCGCCGGAGGAGGTGAACACCGCCGCCAGAGCCGCCGGGTCGGCGCCGGCGCGTGAGGTCGCTTCCAGCCCGACCGCCAGCGCCAGCCGCACGACGGTGCCGGTGCGCCGGCGCTCGGCGCTCGGCAGGCACTCCGGCGCGGGCAGGATCGTCGCTGCGCGCACCCAGGCGGTCTCGCCGCCGAGCAGGCGTGCCCCGGCCGGCCAGTCGCCGATGCCCGGTCCGAGGAGCCCGATGCCGTCCACGTACGCCGCGAGCGCTGTCAATCGCGCCTCACCCGGCCCGGCCGAAGATCAGGCTGCAGTTGGAGCCGCCGAAGCCGAAGGAGTTGCTCATGACGCGCGACAGGCTCACGGCGCGGTTGGCGCGCAGGTAGTGCACGGGGAGCGCCGGATCGACCTCGCGGGTGTTGACGCCCGCCGGCATCACCCCGTGCTGCAGTGCCAGCGCACAGATCACCGCCTCGAGCGCACCGGCGGCGCCGAGCGTGTGACCGGTTGCGCCCTTGGTCGAGCTGCCGGGGACCTGGCCGAGCACGCCCGTCACCGCAAGGGCTTCGGCTTGGTCGTTGCTCGGCGTGCCGGTGCCATGAAAGTTGATGTATTCGATGTCACCTGGGGCGAGCGCGGCGGCCTCGAGCGCCTGCAGCATGGCGGCGCGTGCGCCAAGGCCTTGCGGATGCGGGGCCGACATGTGGTACGCATCGCTCGATTCACCGACTCCGAGCAGCAGCACCGCATTCGCATCCAGGCTCGCCCGGGGGCGCTCGAGCAGCGCGAACGCGGCCGCCTCGCCGATGGAGATACCGTCGCGCGCGACATCGAAGGGCCGGCAGGGCGTGCGCGACACCAGCTGCAGGGAGTGAAAGCCATAGAGCGTGGTGAGGCACAGCGAGTCGACCCCGCCGACCAGCGCGGCATCGATCAGCCCCGCCTCGATGGCGCGCCGTGCAGAGGCGAACACCTTGGCGCTCGAGGAGCACGCGCACGAGATCACCACGGCCGGCCCTGACAGCTGCAACGCCTGCTGCGCGAACGCCGCGAGTGAAAACGAGTTGTGCGCGCCGCGGTAGCGAAACTGCGCCGGCAGCGCACCGCTCACCGGGTCGCGCCGCCGGTAGGCGAGCTCGGTCTCGAGGATCCCCGAGGTGCTGGTGCCGAGAAACACCCCGACGCGCTCGCGCCCGTGGCGTGAGGCCGCGCGCTTCACCGCCTCGGCAAAGCCGTCCTCGCCGAGGCCGAGCAGCGCCAGGCGATTGTTGCGGCACTCGAACTCGCGCAGCGTCGCGGGGAGCGGCGCGTCATCGAGGCCCGGAACCTCGCCCACGCAGGTGTCGAGGGTGACCGTCTCGAAGGCGCACGGGGCGAGTCCCGTGCGCTGCCCGCGCAGCGTGGCGAGCGTGGCGCCCACACCGCGGCCGATGCAGCTGGTGGCCGTGAAGCTCGTGAGCGCGAGCGGATTCATGTGGCGGTAGTCTACGTCACGAGCGTTGCCCGGCACGATCCGCGGCCGCGCGCAGCGTGATGGGAGTGAGGCGCGCGGCGGCCACCGCCGCCAGAAGGGGCGGCAGCACCTCCAGGATCACCGCGCCGCCGGCGGCGGTGCGCGCGGCGTGTCCATCGTGCAGCAGCAGGATGTCGCCGTCCTGGAGATGACGGGTGAGCCTGCCGAGCACCCGAGCGGGGCTGCCGCTCACGGTGTCAAAGCCGCGCCGGGTCCAGCTCACGAGGCGCAGACCGGCGCGCGCCAGCACCGGCTCGAGGAAGGGGTTGCGCAGGCCCGCGGGCGCGCGAAAGAACTGCGCGACTTCGCCGGTCGTCGCCGCGATGGTTTGCTGCGCGCGCCCGATCTCCTGCGCCAGCGCGCGCGGCCCCAGGAGCGAGAAGCGATGCAGATGGCGCTGACTGTGATTTTCGATGGCGTGGCCGCGTTGCACGATCTCGCGGGCCAGGGCCGGGTGTCGGGCCACCCGCTCGCCGATGCAGAAGAACGTGGCCCTGGCGCCGTGCGCCTCGAGGAGCGCGAGCACGCGCGGGGTGATCTGCGGGTCGGGTCCATCGTCGATGGTGATGGCGATCGCGGCCGCGGCGCCAGCGGCAGCCGCCGCCGGCAGCCGGGTCCAGTTCGGGCCCAGCAGGCGGCTCTTCGGCCACAGGCCGGCCGCGGTCAGCAGCAGATGATCGGCCACCACCGCCGACAGCGCCCACGGCCACAGCCGCGGCCGCGCGAGCACCGCGCCCACGGCCGCCAGGTGCAGCGCCACCGAGCCGCGCATCAGCGCGGACGCCCGCCAGGGTTGCTGCACGGATCGTTCAGGCATGAGAGGCACTCACGAACCGGGTGTCCAGAAAATTCTCCCAGAGCCTGTACCAGGTAGGCCAGTCGTGACCGCCGGGCACGATGTCGACGCTGCCGGGGGCGAGCGCGGACGCCATCAGCCGGTGGCGCGCCGCGAAGCGATCCTCGCGCCCGAGGCCAAGATGGATCGGCAGCGCGCGCGAGCCATGCGTCTGGATGAATCCCCAGATGCGCCGCTCTTCGTCATCCTCGGCAATCTCTCCCGGCCGCCACGCGTGCAGGCCGTCGGCGCGGGCAATCTCACCGGTCACGATGTGACTGCCGAGGTAGGGCGCGAACAGGCACAGGCCGTCGATCTCCTGCGGGTAGCGCTCCGCGCAGCACAGCGCCACGTAACCCCCGAGCGAGATCCCGCCCAGCCATATCGAGCCACCCTGCGCCCGCGCCGGCAGGATGAGCTCCTGGTGCAGGCGCGTCAGCACCGTGCGGTCGGTGACGTGTTGCAGCTCGAGCCCGGCGAACACCAGGTCGACCTCCAGGCGCCGCCGGCGCACCGCCGCGACAAATCCCGCGCGCACGAAATCCTCAGGCCCGCTGTAGGCGGGGGGCAACATGAGCACACGCGTGGGCGCGCGGCGCTCGGCGTGCGCCGCGTCCGCGAGGGTGTGCATCATGAGGCACCCGTCGGCGCCGCCTCCGGTGGCGCCGGCGCCGGCGGGCGCGCCAGCAGCGCCGAAAACAACAGCGCCAGCAGCGTACCGGGCGCCACGGTGGAACCCAGGTCCGCGAGCACCGGGATTCTCGAGCAGGCCAGCACGCCGAAGGTCAGCACGGTAGCGGTGTTGGCGATCAACAGCGAGGCGAGCGTCAGCGGCACGGAACCCTGACGCGGCTGGGCACTGCTGCGGTCGAAGAACAGCGCGTAGTTCGAGCCCACGGCAACGATCAGCAACATGCCGACGACGTGCAGAATGGTCAGCCGCTCACCCAGGGCCGCCAGCAGTCCCGCGACCGCCACGACCGACAGCGCGAGCGGCGCCACCACGCGCGTGACCCGCGCCACCGAGCGCAGGGCAACTAACAGCAACAGCACGATGGCCCCGAAGCCGGCGATCGCCAGCTGCACGGCCTCCGAAAGGTAACCCGAATACAGCCGGTCGGCCTCGTCCTTCAGATCCAGGAGCGCGGCGTGCGCGCTTCTCTCCTGCGCGAGCGCGGCGCGCACCCGCGCGACCGCGTCGGCGGTCAGGTCCGCGGACGCCACCGCGGACAGCGGCAGGAGCGCCGACCAGCCGCCGCCGCTCCTGACCAGCAGGCTTTCCGCTGCGGCGGCGAGGGAGGTGCCCTCGAGGTCGGCGCTGTTGAGCGGTGGCGCGGTGCGCGCACGCTCGACGTCCAGGAGAAACGGCTGCAGCCGCGCGGCGCTCACCGGCAGACCCGCGACCGCCTCCTGCAGCCGCGCGCTCAATATGGACGGCGCCGGGAGACTCGCCTGGCGTGCGCGCTGGACCGCCAGCGGCGGCAGGTAGCGGGCCGGGGACTCGAAGCCCCCGATCACGCCCTGATCGATGAGCGGGGTGAGCAGCGTCCCCAGTGTCTGCGCGGCGGCGAGGGCGGACTCACGGTCAGGCGCGGATGCCACGATCACGTAGCGCACATCCGGGGCGCCGGCATCGGCCCGCAACTGTTCATCGAGGGCCTGGTCGGCCGCGGGAATCGGATTGAGCGCCGACAATTCACGATTCCACAGCGTGCCGCGATGCATATACAGGGCGGCGCCCGCCAGCAGCGGCACCAGCCAGAGCGCGCCGCGGACTCCTCTCAGCTTCTGCAGCGCGCGCGCCAGGCGCTCGCCGAGGGCACTCAAGTCGCGGACGCCCAAGCTGCGCGGCAACCACCCCGGGAGCACGAAGCGCGTGACCAGCGCCGCCGCCACCAGGCCCGTGACGGAATACAACCCCAGCTGCGCCAGGCCCGGAAAGGCGGACGGCAGGAGCGCGGCGAACCCGCAGATCGAAGTGAGCACGCCCAGGCGGATCGTCGGCCACACCGAGTGGCGCCAGTGCGCGGCGCTCTGGATGAAGAGATAGATGGAGTAGTCGACTGCCTCACCGATCAGCGTGATGCCAAAGCCGAGGGTGATGCCGTGCACGGCGTCAAAGCCCAGCGCAACGGAGGCGACCCCGGCGAGGGCTCCCGAGGCGACCGGCACGAGCGTGAGCAGCAGCGCCGGCAGCGAGCGATACACGGACAGCAGCAGCAGCGCGACGAGTGCGGCACTCACGCCCGAGAGACGCATCACCTCGCCCTTGATCATGGCGCGCGAGGCCACCGCGAATACCGGGGGCCCGCTCAGTAACAAGGCGGTGCCGCGCCGGTCCGCGGCCGGGAGCGAGGCCAGGCTCGAGGCAAACGCCCGCCGTAGGCCATCGCAGGCCGCCTGTTGAGCGTCGGTGTCGGAGCCGGCGGCGCGGGTTTGCACCATGAGCAGCGCACGGGCGCCATCGCGCGAGCTCCACACCCCTTCCGTGGTGCGCGGACCCCGACCCGGTCCGAGAGCCTCGAGAATCGTGAGCATCTCCCCGCTCGGATCGCGCGTGAACAGCGGTTTGAGCAGAGCGCCCTCGGGCGAGGCCAGCACGTCGAGCGAGTCGTCGATCGCCGCGTGCAGTCCGGCCACCGTGAAGCGCTGCGGCGTGACGGTCTCGCTCAGCAGGTAGCGGTGGCGAAAGAGAAACTCCCGATCCCGCTCAAGGCTCGCGGCGTCGCCGTTGTTGACGGCGATGAAGTGCGGGTCGGACCTGAGCTCGCGGGCGAGCTGCACCGACAGCCGCGCGCGCGTGCGTGCATCCGCGCCCTCGAGCGCCACGAGGATGAGGCGTGCGGCCGGGCCGGTGCGCAACTGCTCGATCAGGAGCGTTTGGGTCGCGCTCGGGCTGCGGGGCAGAAAGGCCGACAGGTCGGCGGTGTAGGTGGCGTGCGCGGCGATGCCGGCGGCGAGGATCACCAGCAGCGCCCAGATCAGGCCCGCGGCACCCGGCCGGGTCATGGGGGGACTTCGGGCCCGATGCGCAGCAGCGAGCGATCGCCGTCGTTGTGGCGGATTTCCACCGTACGGACCGCATCGCGCTCGCCTGCGATGCGGATGTCCTTCACGGCGCCCGCGAGAGTCGTGTCCACGGGCACCAGGAGCAGCGTCCAGGCACCCAGCGTGCCGTCGAACTGGACGCGGAAAGTACGCTCCAGCGCCGCGCGATCTCCGGCGAGCGTGGCGCGGATGCTCTCGACCAGGGGCAGCACCTGCGGATAGTCGCGCAGTTCCATGACGTAGGTGCGCTGTCCGCGGCGCGCCGCGAGGACGCCATGCTCCAGAATCAGGGTCTGCGCCCTGGGTTTGAGCGTGCGCTTCTCCAGCCGGTCGGGCGCGTCGTACAGCAGCTCGCCGGATGATTCCAGCGGGCGATCGAGCATCGCCAGCTGCTGCACCTCGCTGAAGGTGACGTGGCCGTGGCGGCGCGCCGCGAGCAGCTTGAGAAGCTCATCGAAAGCCGGCGGGGCGGTGGTCTGCGCGGCCGCAACGCTGGCGGCGAGCGCCAGGATCAGGACGCCGACGCGCCGGAGCCGCAGCCTCACGCGCCCCCTCCGGGCGCGGCCTCGGGCAGGGCGTCGGCGCCGTGCCAGAAGTCGTAGAAGTTGAACCAGTTGTAAGGATCGCTGCGGCAGTACCCCTCCAGCAGCGCGACGTAGTGCGCGATCGCATCACGCACCGCCGCCTCGCGGCCGGCACGGGCGGGCTGTGAGAAATCGGCGATCTGCCGGAACACCACATGGTAGCGGTTGCCGCCGCGGTACAGACCGGTCATGAAAATCACCGGGCGCCTGAGGGCCGCGGCGGCGCGCATGGGGCCCGAGGGAAACAACGCCGCACGTCCGAGGAAGCTCACGATCTGCGCTGGCGTATCCGCGATGCTGCGGTCGGCGAGCATGCCAACGAACTTGCCCTCATCCAGGCAGTCGCGGATCCGCAGCATCGCCTCGAGGTGCCCGAGCGCAATGATCTCCGGCGCACTGGCCGCGTTGGCGGCTTTGAAAAACGCGGCGATCCGGCTGGCGTTGTGCTCGTACATCGCCATCGCCACGCGCAGACCCGGGCGGCGCCGGCCCAGCGCGCTCATGATCTCGAAGCTCCCCAGATGCGCGCCGAGCAGAAACGCCCCGCTGCCGCGCGCGACCAGGTCGCGCATGAGGTCCTCGCCCTCGGTCGAGATCTCGAACAGGCCGTAGCGCTCCCGCACCAGGTAGAGGCGATCGAGAATGGTCGAGGCAAAGGCAAACACCTGCCGGTAGCGGTCGATGGCGCCGGGCTCGCGCCCGAGCGCCCGTCGCAGGTACTCGCGCGCGCTGCGACGCGCCCCGGGCGCGAACGCGAAGAAGTAGGCCGCGATCACATGCAGGATGCCGTGCGCCACGGGACGGCCGCACCGCAGCGCCAGGAAGATCATGATTTTCAGGAGGGTCGCGCTGCCGCGCTCGGGTGCGCCCGCCCATTGCGCGGCGCTCGCCCGCGGGCCGGCGGAAGTCTCAACCGGCCTGGCCGTCATCATGCGGCTCGTCGGGCGTGATGGCGGGCACGAGCACCCCGTGGGCGACGGGTTGTCCGGCACTCGAGATATGGAAGCGGATCGAGCCATTGGGGAGCGGTTCGTGCTCGAGAGTCAGCGTTTCACCCGGGCGTACCGGCTTCACGAACTTCGCCGCGCCGATCCGCCAGCGCGTCCCGGCGTGCGGGCGCTCCTGCTCCACCGCGCGCACCATCTCATCGAGCAGCAGTACGCCGGGCAGAATCGGCGCGCCGGGAAAGTGTCCGGCGAGCGCCGGGTGCTCGGGGGCGATAGTGATCGTGATGGCGCCCATCGCGAGCGTCTCACGCGGACTTCAGGTGCGCCGCGGCGAGCGACCTCAGGGCCTCCTGCGGCAGCTTGCCGGTGCTGTTGCGCGGCAGGCGCGCCACGAACAGCAACGGGCGCGGCAGGAAAACCGGATCGATCCGCCGGCGCAGCTCCTGCACCACCCGCGCGGCATCCAGATCCGGGGCGACCACGCAGGCCGCCACGCGCGCGACGCCGGCGTGCGAGGCACGCGAGTCATCGAGGTGGAAGAACGCGCCGTCGATGACGCCGGGAATGGAATTCAACTGGTGGTTGAGGTACGCGAGCGAGCTGCGCTTGCCGGCGATGTTGACCAGATCCGCCACACGCCCGTGCAGCAGGAAGCGCCCGGCGCCCGTCACCTCCAGCACGTCGCACAGGCGCGTCGGCTGCTCGATGTGAGCGCCCTGTGCCCAGGTCTCCCCGTCCCGCACTGACAGCGTGACGCCCGGCCACAGCCGCCACTCGGGACTGTGCGTCGGACGCCGCAGCGCGATCTGCCCGGTTTCGGTCGAGCCGTAAATCTCCAGCAGCCGGGTGTTGAAACGCTGCTCGACCTCGGCGGCGAGCTGCTGTGCCAGGGGCGCGGTGGACGATACGATCAGGTCCGCCGGCGGCAGCGCCAGCCCGGACTCCAGCAGCGCGCGCAGGTGAATCGGGGTCGAGATGAGAATCCGCGGGCGGGGCACCGCGGCCAGCACGCCGGTGATATCGGCGGGGTAGAACGGACGTTCGGCGCACAGAGCGTGCCCGCAGCCCAACGCCAGCAGCACGCTCGATTCGAAGCCGTACATGTGCTGTGGCGGCACCGTGGCGACGATGGCGCAGGGCCTGCCGGACAGTTCCAGCCGGCTGGCCTCTTCGCGCACGCAGGCGATGAGCCGGCCCCAGGTCTTGCGGTAAGGCACCGGCGTGCCCGTGGACCCGGAGGTGAACACGCAGGCGGCGAGCTGGTCCGCGTCGATCACCGGCACGGGCGCCTGGCTCGCGCTGAACACCGGGGCGTCGCGCGGGAACGGCACGCGCGGCAGGTCGATGCCGCAGTCGGCTTCGTCCGTGAGACAGACGAGGTCCGGGGCGAGGGCCGTGAGCTGGCGGATGACTTCCGGGGTGTGCGTCGAGGGCAGCAGGCTCACTTTGCCGGACACGAGGCTTGCAGCGAGACCGACCGCGAAGTGATAGCGGTCCGCGCACGCGTTGAGCACGTGGCCGCCGCCGCCCAGGACCTGTGTCACCCGGGTCAGGTCGGCGAGGAACTGCGTGACGAGAATCGGCGCCCCGCCGCGGTAGGCGATGACCGCGTCGCTGGAGGGGTGCGCTATCAGCGGCAGCGTGGCCAGAGCCTACTTAGTCCTGTGCGCGGTGAGGTAGTCGGCGAGCTGGCGCAGCGAGCCGAAGATGCGCTCGTTCTCCTCGCTGTCGGCGCGCAGCTGCACGCCGTACCGCTTGGATACGACGAGCGCGATCTCCAGGATGTCGATCGAGTCCAGGCCCAGACCCTCGCCGTACAAAGGCTTGTCCGGATCGATGTCGGCGGGCGCGACCTCCAGGTTCAGGGCCTCGACGATCAGGCCGGCGACCTCGCGCAGGAGTGCGGCAGCGTTCGCCGGGGCGGTGGGCTGGCGCAGGGGCGACACTTTTTCGGACATGGGTCTTACCGGAGCCTGGGCGTTAGCAGCGGGCATTATACAAGGCGCCGCGCGATGAGGAGCGGCAGGCGGACCAGGAAGCCGGGGAGCAGCCGGAAGTACATGGATGTCAGCAACACGTTGTCGCGCCAGTAGTTAAAATGTGAGACGCCGCCTTCCCCGGCGGTGAAGTAGCGCACCGGGGCGGGCAGGTTGACGGCGGGAACGCCGCGCCAGCTCAGGCGCACCACCGCCTCGGGGTCAAAATCAAAGCGCCGCATCCAGCGGCTCCTGCGCATCGCGGCGACGAGCGGCGCGATCGGGTAGACACGAAAGCCGAACAGCGTGTCGTGGATTCCGGCCCACAGCGTCTCGAGATTGGTGGACCAGTTGGCGATCCTGCGGCCGCGCATGCGCAGGCGGGGCGCACTGGCATCGAACACCGGCTCGCCGAGAATCATGGCCTGCGGCGCGGCGATGGAGGCGGCCATGAAGGCGCCGATGCACTGCGCCGGGTGCTGGCCGTCGGCATCCATGGCGAGCGCGTGGGTGAAGCCGGCGCGCTGTGCCTCGATGAGGCCATCGAGGAGCGCCGCGCCTTTGCCGCCGTTTCTCGCCCGCACCAACACCCGCAGGTGCGGATCGGCACGCGCGAGAGCGCTGAGCGCCTCCCCCGAGCCGTCGGTACTGCCGTCCACGATCACCCACACCGGGTCCCACTGCGCGCGCGCGGCGCGCACGGTCTCGAGACCCCTGCCGCCCGGGTTGTAGCTCGGAATCAATACGACGTGCGTGTCGGAGGGGGTCAATCTTCGCTTTCCACGAGCCGTGAAGAGCGCCGGATGATCCACGCAACCCCGAAGCCGCCCGACCAGTAGCTGTCGCGCCTGACCAGCGGACTGTCGGCGAAGCTCGCGCCGGCGAGGGTGTCATGGCGCAGGTACCCACCCAACCAACAGCAGGGGTAGCGGCGCGTCAGCGCGGCGATGAACTGCGTGCCCGCGTAGCCGCCGTGCGCCTGAAACGCCGGCCGCCCGGCTGTCGCGTACTGCGGCGCGACACTATAGAAGTAATCGTCATAGCGGCGATTCGCGAACAGCGGGCCGGCGAGCAGTCCCAGCTTCCAGCCATCCGAGCCGCGCCGCTGTGCGATGTCGAGATTGACGTGCGGTGCCAGGAACATGCCGATCATGCGCGGGGAGGCCTCGACCGTGAACGCGGCGCGCGCCGGCAGGCGAGCGTCGAGCGTGACAAGCCTATCGGCGCTGCGCCACAGATGCACAGCGAGGGATGGCCCGATCTCGAGTGTCGGGCGCAGGTCCGGCATGCCGTGCCGCGCCGAGTCGCTGCGCACCGGGGTGGTGCCGTTGACGCTCAGGTTGAGCTCGATCCGGTCCTGATCGAACAGCCTGCCACGCACGCCGTTGTGATCGGATCTGAGAAACTTTCCGCGGTAGGCCAGATAGGGCACCGGCACCGGGTACGCGTGCATCGTAGCGGCGCCGCGGTAATCGTTGAATACCAGCGCTCCGGCCCCGAGACCGAACTCCCACAGCGGCTTCGGCTCGGCGCGCGCCGCAGCGCAGGCGGCCGCGGCCAGCGCCGCAGCCGTCAGCAGCGTAAGCGGCGCAGGCTTCGGGGTGCGCATGTCATGGGCACATTCCGGCGGCTTCGATTTCGACCAGCAGATCCTGGCGGCAGATGTCCGCCTGCAGGTAGATGACTTTCGTCCCGGCGCCGAGTGCGGCAGCCAGTTCCGCCTTGATGACGGGCAGGTCCGCCGGCCGGCGCACGTACACCTTGAAAGCGAGCGCAGCCAGCTCGAAGCGAGCGCCGCGCGCCACGCGGTTGGCCTCCGCGAGCAGCGCTTCGATGTTGGCGAGGGTCTCGCGTGTCTGGGCCGCGGTGTCGCCGATGTGCAGCGATCTGTGACCCACGATGCTCGCGGTGCCGGAGATGAGCAGAGCCACACCCCCGCTGTGGCGCAGCAGCGTCGCGCGCGAGAACACCGGGCTGTGACGCCCGTACTGCTGCGGGTAATGGTAGGCGCTCACCTGACGCGGATTCTCGAGGAACGTGGGCGCGGTACGTCCGGCCAGGAAATACACCACCACGGGGCTGTCGCTGGCGGCGCCGAGCGCGGACGCCGCCGGAACGTTGCCGGCGAGCGAGCGGCCGCACTCGCGCAGCACCTGCTGGCGCGCGGTGTTGAATTGCCGGTAGCGCTCGGTGCCGTGGGAATCGCGGTTGATGTCCGGCAGGTAGTTCCACACACGCAGCAGGTAAGGATAGTTCTCCGCATCCAGCGTCGCGCAGATCTCCCGATAGGCCTGCGTCGTGGCCTGGTGCAGGGGGCTGTGCTGCGGGCCGCGGCCCGCCGTGGCCGTTGCGACCTGCGCTTCGGTCAGCGCGATGCAGCCAAACAGCATGTCGGCGGTGCCGCGGAAGCGCACTCCACGGCGCTGGCCGGAGGTGGCCGGCGTGTCGCAGCGCCAGACCTCGTAGACATGCCCGCTGCCCGGGAGCACCGCAGTGCTGACCTGTGCGACCGGAATCTCTGCCGCCCCGGCCGCCGAGTCCGGGGCGCCGTTGAACGTGGCGACACCCAGCACGTCGCCCCACTGTGCCGCCTGGTATTCGGCCAGTGAGACATAGTCCAGATGCAGGCCCGGTGACGCACGCATCGGCCGCACGATCGAAGCGCTTAATCTTTCGATGGCGGTTCGTCGGACTTGCGCGTCACGGTCGTCTTGACCTTCTCGGCGCCGTCCTTGACCTTTTTGCCGACGGTCTTGGCACTGTGGGCGACCGCGTGACCTGCCTTCTTCGAGTCATCGCGGATCGTCTCCCGGGCGGTTCGCGTCTTGTCGGCGACCTCGTGTCCGACGGTGCGGGCGCTGTGCGCGACGGCGTGCCCGACCGTCTTGGCGTCTTCCTTGACGGCCGTCTTGGTGTCGGAGGCTGGCGTGCTCTGGGCGTGTGTCGGGGCCGCCCAGGCCAGTGCGAGTGTGGCGGCCATGGCCGCCTGGAGGAAGTTTGCTTTCATAACAAAGTATCGTACGACAGTCGCGCGGTGTTTTGCACGGCGCGTGCTCAATCGCGGTGTGCAGCGCCCGCCGGCGCGCGGGCAAGACGGTGCCAATGGTCACCTCGTTAGGGCACACTTCGGCGAATGCGCATCGACCGGCTGCCGATTTCGGTTCTGCGAACCCGCTACGTGCCGGGCGGCTGGGACCTGCTCGCGTTCGTGCTGGTGGCTGCCTTCTTCGTGTATGTCGCGCAGGCGGCGCACGGACTGACCGGCTCGCTCGCGCGACTGCAGGCGACACCGATCTCGCTGGCGCCGTCGGCGCTGGTCGGCTACGCCGCGCGCACGGCTCTGCGCATGCTGATCGCGATGCTGGCCTCGCTGCTGTTCACCTTCACCTACGCGACACTCGCCGCCAAGAGCCGGCGGGCGGAAGTGATCCTGGTGCCGCTGCTGGACTTCCTGCAGTCGGTGCCGATTCTGGGCTTCTCGATCACCGTCGTGTTCTTCCTGCAGCTCACGCCCGGGCGCGTGGCGGGCGCGGAAATGGCCGCCATCTTCCTGATTTTCACCAGCCAGGCGTGGAACATGGCGTTCAGCTTCTATCACTCGCTGCGCAGCATTCCGGACGAGCTGGTGGAGGTGGCGCACAATTTCCAGTTGAGTCCCTGGATGCGGTTCTGGCGCCTGGAAGTGCCCTTCAGCATGCCGGCGCTCATCTGGAACATGATGATGTCCATGTCCGGCGGCTGGTTCTTCGTGGTGGCCTCCGAGGCCATCAGCGTCGGCAACACCACGGTCACCCTGCCGGGTGTCGGCTCCTACATCGCCCTCGCCATCCAGCAGAAGAACCTCGCGGCCATCGGCTGGGCGATTGCCGCGATGTTCGTGGTCATTCTGATTTTCGACCAGTTGCTGTTCCGTCCGCTGACCGCGAGCGCCGACTGGTTTCGCCTCGATCAGGAGACGGGGCTCACCCCGAGCCACTCCTGGGCGCTCACCATGATGCGCCGCTCGCGCTTTCTCGGCCTCGTCGCCCGCGCATTTGCCGCCCTGCTGCGCGCCGGCACGAAGCCGCGCGCGCCGCTAGTGGCGGTCCAGGCACCGGCGGCCGGTTCGTGGAATGCGCGCTGGGTCGACTACGCCTGGTACGCGCTGCTCGGGCTCATCGGGTTTGCGGCGCTGTGGTCGACCACGCGGTTCGTGCTCGGCGAGGTCCAGCCGGCCGAGATCGGCCACGTCATCGTGCTCGGCTTTCTCACGCTGCTGCGCGTGACGGTGCTGATCGCGCTCGCGAGCCTGGTGTGGGTGCCCATCGGCGTCGCGGTCGGCATGCGCCCGCACGTGGCGAGCATCGTGCAGCCGATCGCGCAGTTCCTGGCCGCCTTCCCGGCGAACCTGCTGTTTCCCATCGTGGTATCCGGCATCGTGCTGCTGAGGCTGAATCCGGACATCTGGCTGAGCCCGCTCATGATCCTGGGGACTCAGTGGTACATTCTCTTCAATGTGATCGTGGGCGCCTCGGCCCTGTCTCCGGACCTGCGCTACGCGGGGGAAAACCTCGGGGTACGCGGCTGGCTGTGGTGGCGCCGGATCGCGTTGCCGGCGGTGTTTCCGTTCTACGTCACCGGGGCCATCACCGCCTCGGGGGGTTCGTGGAATGCGAGCATCGTGGCGGAAGTGGTCACCTGGGGGCAGGAGAAGCTGACCGCGCACGGGCTCGGCGCCTATATCGCGGAGGCTACCAGCGCGGCGGACTTTCAGCGCACCGTGCTCGGCATCCTGGTCTTGAGTCTGTTTGTCGTGACGCTGAACCGGCTGTTCTGGCGGCCGCTGTATGCGCGTGCCGAGCGCAAGTTCCGCATCAGCTGAAGGATCTGAGTCAAGGAGAAGGCCGTGAACGTCACCGCCCCCGCACTGAATCTCGCGCCACTCCTCGACGTGCAGGGCTGCTGTAAGTCTTTCCGCAAGCCCGACGGGGATGAGCTCGTCGTCCTGGAAAATGTGAATCTCACGCTGCGGCCGGGGGAGATCGTGGGGCTGCTGGGGCGCTCCGGTTCCGGCAAGTCGACGCTGCTGCGCGCGATCGCCGGGCTCGACGAGCCCTCCGCGGGCGTGGTGAATTATCTCGGCCACCCGGTGACCGGCCCGGCCGCGGGTATCGCGATGGTGTTCCAGAGCTTTGCGCTGTTCCCGTGGCTGACGGTGCTGGAGAACGTGCAGCTCGGCCTCGAAGCCCTCGGCATGCCGGTGTCGGAGATGCGCCGGCGCTCGCTGCAGGCGATCGACCTCATCGGCCTCGACGGCTTCGAGTCCGCCTACCCGCGCGAGCTCTCCGGCGGCATGCGCCAGCGGGTGGGGTTCGCGCGCGCGCTGGTGGTTCATCCCAACATCCTGCTCATGGACGAGCCGTTTTCCGCTCTCGATGTGCTGACTGCCGAAACGCTGCGCAACGACTTCCTCAACCTGTGGGGCGAGGGGCAGTTGCCGATCAAATCGGTGCTGCTGGTGACGCACAACATCGAGGAGGCGGTGGAGATGTGCGACCGCCTGCTGATCTTCTCCACCAAGCCGGGGCGGGTGGTGGGCGAGATCCTGGTCGATCTGCCCCAGCCGCGCCATGCGCTCGATCCGCGCTTTCGCGCGCTCGTGGACCGCGTGTACGTGGAGATGACGGCCAAGCCGCGCGGCGAGCAGCGCGCGGGCTCGAAGGCCGAGCGCTTTCCGGGTATCGGCATCGGCACCACTCTCACACACGTCTCCTCGAACATTCTCTCCGGCCTCATGGAGGCGGTGAGCGAGCCGCCCTATAACGGCAAGGCGGACCTGCCGGTCATCGCCGAAGAAGGACGCCTGGAGGTCGATGACCTGTTTCGCGCGGCGGAGGCGCTGCAGCTGCTGCGCTTTGCCGAGGTCGAGGGTGGCGACATCCGGCTCACGGAAGCGGGATTGCAGTTCGCCCACGCGGACACCGACGATCGCAAGAAGCTCTTCGCCAGCCACCTCATTACCTACGTGCCGCTCGCCGCGCACGTGCGCCGGGTGCTGGACGAGCGCGCCAGTCACAGCGCCCCCAAGAGCCGCTTCTTCGATGAGCTCGAGGACTACATGGCGGAGGAGGCGGCCGAGCAGACCCTGCGCACCATCATCAGCTGGGGCCGGTACGGGGAGGTCTTTGCCTACGACGACCACCGCCAGGCGTTCAGCCTCGAGAACCCGGCCTAGGGAAGCTACGGGTAGGGCAGGGCGTCGGTGCTCCAGCCCCCGCCGAGAGCCTTGAGCAGGCTCACACTGGCGGCGAGGGAGCGGTTGGTGATGTCGCGCCAGGCGCGCTCCGCTCCGAGGGAGGCGTTCTGCGCGGAGACCACGTTGAGATAGTCCACCGTGCCCGCCTTGTACTGGTTCTGCGTGATCGCGAGCGTCTCGGCGGCCGCATCCGCGGCGGCGCGCTCGGCGATCGATTCCCGGGCGAGCACCGCGAGCGTCGCAAGATTGTCTTCCACGTCCTGGAAGGCGGTGAGCACTGTCTGGCGGTAGCTGGCTACGTTCTGGTCGTAATTCGCGATTGCGGCGCGTACCTGGTAGTGACGGGCGCCGAAATCGATCAGGGTGCCAGCCAGATCCGGTCCGAGCGACCAGAAGCGGTTCGGCAACTCGAACAGCTTCGAGAAGCTGTTGCTCGCGTAGCCGCCGGAGGCGCCCAGTGACAGGGTCGGAAACCACGCCGCGCGGGCGATACCGATCTGCGCGTTGGCAGCCGCGGTGCGCCGTTCCGCCGCGGCGATGTCCGGGCGCCGCTCGAGCAGCTGCGAGGGCAGGGTGAGCGGAATCGCCGGGATCGCCGGCGTCTGGTCCTTGCGCGCGATCGACAGCGCCGCCGGGGGCTTGCCGATGAGCACCGCGATGGCGTGCTCGAGGGTCGCACGGGTGATACCGAGGTCCAGCCACTGTGCGCGCGCGTTCTCGAGCTGGGTCTGCGCCTGCGTGACGTCCGAGCGCTGCGCCACACCCGCCTGGTAGCGATTCTGCGTGACGTCCAGCGCCTTCTGGTAACCGTCCATCGAGCGCTCGAGCAGCGCGAGATCCAGATCCGTGACGCGCAGCTGGAAGTAACTCTGGGCGAGCGTCGCCTGCGCCGAGAGCAACGCCCCGGCCAGATCCCCGGCGCTCGCCTGGGCGGATTCGCGGTTGGATTCAACGGTGCGGCGGATCCGGCCCCAGAGGTCGAGCTCCCAGTTCATGGTGGCACTGACGCGGTCCTGGGTACGGGTACCGCTGCTCCCCGTGGCGCTCGCGGACGTGGTGCCGCCGCCGCCGACCGTGAGTGCGTTCTGGCTGCGTGTGGAGGAGACATCCGCGGTGATGGTGGGGAAGTAGCCCGAGCGCGCGTTGCCGAGCAGCGCCACCGCCTGATCGTAGCGTGCCGCGGCGAGGCGCACGTTCTGATTGGACACCGCCACCTGACGGATGAGGGCATCGAGGTCCGGGTCGTCGTAGAGGTCCCACCAGTTGCCGCGCGGCTTGGTGTCCTGTGGCTCGGCCGGCTTCCAGTCCCTGGCTTCCTTGTAGCTCTCCGGCACCTCGAGGCTCGGGCGGTGATAGACCGGGCCGACCGACAGGTACTGGCAGCCCGCCACCGTGGCGAGGGCGGCGAGAGGCAGGACGCGCCGCGCGGCGCGCCGCAGGGGAGCGCTGGTCACGAGGCCCCCTGTTCAGCCCCGCGCACCTTGCCCGGTCCGCGCGGACGCGCAGACCCCAGTGGGTTCGAGAAGCGCTGCAGGCGGGATTTCGCCCACAGCCGGAAACGGTCGAGGTAGACGTACATCACGGGGGTCGTATACAGAGTCAACAGCTGGCTGAGGAGCAGGCCACCGACCACGGCGATGCCGAGCGGGCGGCGCAGCTCCGCCCCATCGCCCGTGCCGATCGCGAGCGGCAGCGCGCCGAACATCGCCGCCATGGTGGTCATGAGAATCGGGCGCAGGCGCAGCAGGCACGCCTCGTAGATGGCCTCGCGCGCGCTGCAGTCGCGCTCGCGTTCGAACTGCAGCGCGAAGTCGATCATCATGATGGCGTTCTTCTTGACGATGCCGATGAGCAGGATCACGCCGATGAGCGCGATGATGGTGAAGTCGGTGCCGGTAGCGCGCAACGCCAGCAGCGCCCCCACGCCCGCGGAGGGGAGCGTGGACAGGATGGTCAGCGGGTGCACCAGACTCTCATAGAGGATGCCCAGCACCAGGTACACGGCGACGAGTGCCGAGAGGATGAGCAGCGGCTGATTGCTGAGTGCGTCCTGAAACGCCTTGGCGGTGCCCTGGAAGGTGCCGCGCACCGTGATGGGCGCCCCGAGCCTGGCGAAACCGTTGTTGATGGCCTGGGTGGCCTGTGACAGCGACACGCCCAGCGGCAGGTTGAAGGAGATGGTCGAGGCGGCCGACAGACCCTGGTGGTTGACGGCGAGCGGAGTGGCGGTCGGCTCGTAATGCGAAAAATCGCTCAACGGCACACGCTGGCTCGTAGCGCCCGTCGCCTTAGTGCTCGTCGCCGCGGTGTTGGAAGCGCTGGTTCCCGTGGCGCCCGTGGCCGCGGTGCTGGTCGCTGCGCTGCTCGTCACGTACACGTTGCGCAGCGTGTCCGGGCTCTGCCAGTACTCGGGTGCCGCCTCCATGACCACGTGGTACTGGTTCAGCGGATGGTAGATGGTCGATACCTGGCGCTGGCCGAAGAGGTCGTTCAGCGTGCCGTCGATCTCGGACTGGTTCAGACCCAGGCGCGCGACCGCGTCGTGGTCGATCACGAGACTCGTCTGCAATCCCTTGTCCTGCGCGTCGGTGTTGACGTCGGCCAGCAGCGGGAGCGAATTCATCATGCGCCGCACCCGCGGCTCCCAGGCGCGCAGGTCGGTGATGGTGTCCGCCTGCAGCGTGTACTGGTACTGGGCGCCGGCGGAGCGTCCCCCGACGCGGATGTCCTGCACCGGTTGCACGAACAGGTTCGCGCCCGGCTCGTGCCCGAGCTTGCCGCGCAGACGCGCGATCACGGCGTCCGCGCTGATCTGACGCTGCGCACGCGGCTTAAGCGAGATGAACATGTTGCCGCTGTTGCGCGCGCCGCCGCCGGTGAATCCGACGACGGTGTTGACAGCCGGATCGTGCAACACGACGTCGACGAAATGGTGCAGCTTCTCGCGCATCGCCTGGAAGGAGATGGCCTGATCCGCCTGGATCTGGCCCATCATCAGACCTGTGTCCTGCTGCGGGAAAAAACCCTTCGGCGCGCGGATGTACAGATACACGTTCAGGGCCACGGTGACCGCCAGGATCAGCATCACGGTGGCACCGTTCGCCAGCGCCCACTCGAGTGATACGCGGTAGCGGTCCTGCACGGCGTTGAAGGCGCGCTCACTCAAGCGGTACAGGCGGCCGTGCTGGCGCGCGCCGCGCTCCTCGGCCAGCCGCGAGCACATCATCGGTGTGGTCGTCAGCGACACGATGAGCGATACCAGGATCGCGGCCGAGAGCGTGATCGCGAATTCACGGAACAGCCGCCCGACCACGCCACCCATCAGCAGGATCGGGATGAACACCGCGATCAGCGACAGGCTCATCGACACCACCGTGAAGCCCACCTCGCGCGCGCCCTGCAGCGCCGCCTGCAGACGCGGCATGCCCGCCTCCACGTGGCGCGACACGTTCTCCAGCACCACCACCGCGTCGTCCACCACGAAACCCGTGGCGATGGTGAGCGCCATGAGCGAGAGGTTGTCGAGGCTGAAGCCGGCGAGATACATGACCCCGAAGGTGCCGATGAGGGACACCGGCACCGCGACCAGCGGCACCATGGCGGCACGCGCGCTGCGCAGGAACATGAACACCGACAGCACCACGAGCGCGACCGAGATCACCAGGGCCCGCTCGACATCGCGCAGCGACGCACGGATCGTGGGGGTGCGGTCCATGTATACATCGAGCGAGATGCTCGCCGGGATGGTGGCGCGCAGGTGCGGCAGCAGCGCGCGCACGCGATCCACGGTATCGATGATGTTGGCGCCCGGCTGGCGGAACAGGATCAGCATGACGGCCGGGTCCCCGTTGGCGAGTCCGTCGTTGCGCAGGTCCTGCACCGAGTCGCTCACCTGGGCGATGTCGCCGAGGCGCACGGCCGCGCCGCTGTGGTAGCCGACGATGAGCGGAATGTAATCCTTCGCATACATCGACTGATCGTTGTCGAGGATCTGCCAGTGCTTGTCACCGTTCTCGAGCGCGCCCTTGGGGCGGTTGGCGTTGGTGGCGACGATCGCGGCGCGCACCGCCTCCGGGTTGATGCCATAACCGTTCATCGAGGGCAGATTCAGCTCCACGCGCACCGCGGGGAGCGAGCTGCCGCCGACATTGACATCCCCGATGCCGTTCACCTGCAGCAGCTTCTGCGCCAGCACGGTGGAGGCCGAGTCGTACATCTGGCCGCGCGTGAGGGCTTTCGAGGTGAGCCCGAGGATCATGATGGGCGCGTCCGCGGGATTCACCTTGCGGTAGGTGGGATTGCTCGGCAGTCCGCTCGGCAGCAGCGCGCGCGCGGCGTTGAGCGCCGCCTGCACGTCGCGCGCCGCGCCGTCGATGTCACGGTTCAGGTCAAACTGCAGCGTGATGTGCGTCGCGCCGAGGGAGCTCGAGGAGGTCATCTCGGTGACCGCGGCGATGCGCCCGAGCGAGCGTTCCAGCGGCGCTGCGACGGTGGCGGCCATGGTCTCGGGGCTGGCGCCGGGCAGTCCCGCATTCACGGAGATGGTCGGGAAATCCACCTGCGGGAGCGGTGCCACCGGCAGGTGCACGAACGCCGCGATGCCAGCCAACACCACGCCGAGCGTGAGGAGCGTGGTGGCGACCGGGCGCTCGATGAAGGGCCGCGAGAGATTCATGCTGCGCCCGCGCAGTTCATGGGCTCAGGTGCCTTGCGTCGCCGGCGCGCCGGCATCCGGCGGCGTCGCGCCGCGCCGCTGCGCGCGCCAGCTCTCGAACCGCAGCGCGAGCCGATCGAAGTACAGGTAGATCACCGGCGTGGTGAACAGCGTGAGCACCTGGCTCATCGCGAGTCCCCCCACCATGGCGATGCCGAGCGGGCGGCGCAGCTCCGAGCCCATGCCGCCGGCGAGCATCAGCGGCAGCGCGCCGAGCATGGCCGCCAGGGTGGTCATGAGGATCGGCCGCAGCCGCAGCAGCGCTGCCTGGTAGATCGCTTCGCGCGGCGGCTTGCCCTCGATGCGCTCGGCCTGCAGCGCGAAGTCGATCATCATGATCGCGTTCTTCTTGACGATGCCGATCAGCAGAATGATGCCGATGATGCCCACGACCCCCAGGTCCTGGCCTGCGATCATGAGCGCGAGGAGTGCGCCGACGCCGGCCGAAGGGAGCGTGGATAGAATGGTCACGGGGTGGATGTAGCTCTCATAGAGCACACCCAGCACGATGTACACGGTCACGATCGCGGCCAGGATCAGCCACAGCGTGCTGCCGAGCGTGCCCTGGAACGCGAGCGCTGCGCCCTGGAAGCTCATCTGCACGCTCGCCGGGATCTGCAGCGCCTGCTGCGCGGTCTTGATGGCGCTGACGGCACCGCCCAGGGAAGCCCCGGGGGCCAGGTTGAACGAGATGGTGGCCGCCGGGAACTGCCCCAGGTGATTGATCGCGAGCGGCGTGGTGCCCTCACTGATCCGCGCGACACTCGCAAGCGGGATCTCGTTGCCGTTCACGGTGGCGACGTACATGCCGTGCAGCGGTCCCGGGCCCTGCTGGTCCTGGGGCTTGAGCTCGAGTACCACGCGATAGATGTTGGATTGCGTGAAAATCGTCGACACCAGGCGCTGTCCGAAGGCGTCGTACAGCGCGTTGTCGATCGCCGCCGGAGTCACACCGAGGCGCCCGGCGGCATCGCGGTCGATTTCCACGTAGACCTGCAGCCCCTCATCCTGCAGGTCGCTCGCCACGTCCGCCAGCTGCGGCAGAGTCTGCAGGCGCGCCACGAGCTTCTTCACCCACACCGAAAGCTCATTGATGTCCGGGTCTTCGACCGACAGCGCATAGAGCGTGCGGCTGACGCGCGCGTCGATGGTCAGGTCCTGCACCGGCTGCATGTACACGGTGATGCCCTCGACGCTCGCGAGCTGCGGCTGCAGGCGGCGGATCACCCCGGTGGCATCGAGGCTGCGCGCGCTTTTCGGTAGCAGGTTGATGAGGAGTCGCCCGCTGTTGAGCGTGGTGTTGACGCCGTCGACGCCGATGAATGAGGAGACGCTCTCCACCGCCGGGTCCTTCAGCAGCACCTGCGCGAGGTCCTGCTGCCGCTGCGCCATGGCCGCGAAGGACACCGACTGCGGCGCCTCCGTAATGCCCTGGATGAGTCCGGTATCCTGGGGTGGGAAGAAGCCCTTGGGGATGAAGACATACAGGATCACGGTGAGGATCAGGGTGCCGATCGCGACCAGCAGCGTCGCGCGCTGGCGGTCGAGCACCCAGGTGAGCGAGCGCCCGTAATGCTCCGCGAGGCGCTCGAACCCCCGGCCGGCGATGCGCAGCAGCCGGCTTTCCTTCTCCGGCCGTGGCGGCTCGAGCAGCCGCGCGCACATCATGGGCGTGAAGGTGAGCGAGACGACCGCCGAGATGAGGATCGCGACCGCGAGCGTGATGGCGAACTCGCGGAACAGCCGCCCGATGACATCCCCCATGAACAAGAGCGGGATCAGCACCGCGATGAGGGACACCGTGAGGCTGATGATGGTGAAGCCGATCTGCTGCGAGCCCTGGTACGCCGCCTCGAGACGCGTGGTGCCTTGCTCCACGTGCCGTGAGATGTTCTCGATCATCACGATCGCATCGTCCACCACAAAGCCGGTCGCGATGGTGAGCGCCATCAGCGTGAGGTTGTTGAGGGAGAAACCCACCAGGTACATGACGCCGAAGGTGCCCACCAGCGACAGCGGCACCGCGATGCTCGGGATGAGGGTGGCGGAGGCGCTGCGCAGGAAGAAGAAAATGACGACCACCACCAGGATCACCGCCAGCAGCAACTCGAACTGCACGTCCGCGATCGAGGCACGAATGCTGATGGTGCGATCGGTCAGCACCGCGACGTTGATCGAGGCGGGGAGACTCGCCTGCAGCTGCGGCAGCATCGCCGTGATGCGATCCACGGTCTGGATGACGTTCGCCCCCGGCTGGCGCTGGATGTTGACGATGATCGCGGGTGCGGGCTGCGGCTGTTGCCGGTCGGCGGCCCACGCCGCGAGCTTCACGTTCTCGGCCGTCTCGACCACGGCGGCAATGTCCGACACCCGCAGCGGCGCCCCGTTCTTGTACACGAGCACGATGTTGCGATAGTCGTCCGCGGATCTGAGCTGGTCGTTGGCATCGATGGTGGAGGCGCGCAGCGGGCCGTCGAAGCTGCCCTTGGCCTGGTTGACGTTGGCGGTGCCGATCGCGGTGCGCACGTCCTCGAGCGCGAGCCCGTGCGCGGCGAGCGCCACCGGGTCCACCTGGATGCGGATGGCGGGGCGCTGGCCTCCGCCCAGGCTCACCAGGCCCACGCCCGGGGCTTCGGAGAGCTTGGCGGCGAGGCGCGTGTCGACCAGGTCTTCGACCTTGGTGAGCGGCAGCGTTGAGGAGTTGACGGCGAGGCTGAGGATGGGCGCGTCCGCGGGATTCACCTTGCTGTATACCGGTGGCATCGGCAGGTCGGTCGGCAGGAAGGAGCTCGCGCCGTTGATCGCGGCCTGCACTTCCTGTTCGGCCGTGTCGAGCGAGAGCGCCAGCGAGAACTGCAGCGTGATCACCGAGGCGCCGCCGGAGCTCGAGGAGGTCATCTGCGACAGGCCCGGCATCTGGCCGAACTGGCGCTCGAGCGGCGCGGTGATCGCGGAGGTGGTCACGTCGGGGCTCGCGCCCGGATACAGCGTCGTGACCTGGATGGTCGGGTAGTCGACCTCCGGGAGCGCAGACACCGACAGGGCCCGGTAGCCGAGCACGCCCGCGAGCAGAATCGACAACATGAGCAGCCACGTCGCGACCGGGCGCTCGATGAAAATCGCCGACGGATTCACGACGTCATCCGGTGGGCGCGCTCGTCGCGGCGGGCTGGCGCCGATGCGGGCGCTGTGCGGGGGTCGGAGTCGGTGTGCCCGGGCCCGCGGCGCCGCGGGTGTTGTCGGCGATCAGCGCGACCTGAGCGCCGTCGCGCAGCTTGTCGAGTCCGTCGATGACGACTTTTTCTCCGGGCTTCACGCCATCCTGCACCGAGACCAGATCCCCGCTGGCGGGTCCGAGGCTCAATTTGCGCAGGCTCACCGTGTTGTCGGCATTGACCACATAGACAAAGGTGCCCGGCACGCCGCGCTGGACCGAGGCGCTGGGCACGAGCGTGGCGCCGGACACGGTGTCCATCCTGAGCCTCGCGGTCACGAACTGATCCGGAAACAGCGCGTCGTCGCTGTTGTCGAACTGCGCCTTGAGCTTGATGGTCCCGGTGCTGGTGTCGATCTGGTTGTCGACGGCGGCGAGCCTGCCCTGCGCCGATAGCTTGCCGTCGCGGTCGAGCGCCTCGACGGTGAGCGCATCCCCGCGGCTCCAGTGCGGATAGATCTGCGCGAGATGCTCGGAGGGCACCGCGAACACCACGTAGATCGGGTGAGTCTGGGTCAGCACCACGAGCCCGTTGGTATCGGCGGCATGAACCATGTTGCCGGGGTCGACCTGGCGCAGTCCCACGCGGCCGGCGAACGGCGCGGTGACACGCGTGAAAGTCAGCTGCAGGCGCGCGTTCTCGACCGCAGCCCTGTCGGAGCGCACCGCGCCCTCGAGCTGCTGCACGGTGAATCTCTGCGCATCGACCGTCTGGCTGGCGATGGAATCCTTCGCCAGAAGGCCCATGTAGCGGTCAAGGTCCACGCGCGCACCGGCGAGCTGCGCCTGATCCTTCGCGAGCTGCCCCTCGGCCTGGTTGAGCGTCGCCTGGAAGGTGCTCGGGTCGATCTGTGCGAGCAGGTCCCCGGCCTTTACGAGCTGACCCTCGCGGAATGGCACATGCAGCAGCAGTCCGTCGACCCGGCTGTGGATGGTCGCGGTGTTGAGCGCGCTCACGGTCCCGAGTGCATCGACGGTCACATCGACACTGCCGGTGGAGGCGGCCACCGCCCTCACCGGGATCGGCCGGCCGGCATCGGCGCCCCTGCCGCCGGGTGCGCTCGCGGACTGACTGCCGGGCTTCATGGCCCAGGCGATCACGGCCACCAGCACCGCCGCGGCCACCACCCCGAAGATGAGGCGCTTGCGGCGCGCCTCGCGAGCCTGCGGGTCGGCGGCGTGGGTGCCAGGCGGGACGAAATCGGGGGTCATCGGAGGCCTCTGGAGCTCAATCCTCGCACCATCGCGCAACCGCAGCACTTGCCGCAAGCGCAGTCGGCGCAGGCAAAAAAATGGGGGCGGCGCGGACCACCCCGCCACCCCCAGGGGGGAGACCGACAAGTTGACACAGGTGTTGGCTTCGTGGGCTACGCAACGGGCAAAGAAATGCAAAGAAATCTGTGTTTCGGGACAGCCTGGGCCGTGCAGCGGTCAGAACGTGTATCGTTCTGCGTCATGGATCCGGCGGACGGCGCGAGCGAGTCAAAACCGACACTGCTCATCGTCGATGACGATCAGGAGCTGTGCGCGATGCTGGCGGAATACCTCGCCCCCGAGGGGTTCCTCACGCTCACCGCAGGCACTGGCACTTCCGGACTGGAGCAGCTCGGGCGCGCGCCGGTGGACCTCGTGGTGCTGGATGTCATGTTGCCGGAGCTCTCGGGCTTCGAAGTGCTGCGCCGCATCCGCACGGTCAGCCGGGTGCCGGTGATCATGCTCACCGCCCGGGGCGAGGAAGTCGATCGCGTGGTGGGACTGGAGATGGGGGCCGATGACTATCTCGCCAAACCTTTCAGCCCGCGGGAGCTGGTGGCGCGGATCCGGGCGGTGTTGCGGCGCATGCCCGGTGAGGGCCAGAGCGCGAGCGGCCTCATCCTGTGGGGGCCGCTGCGGCTTGACCTGCGCGCGCGCCGCGCCGACGTCGCGGATCGCGATCTGGAGCTGACGTCCGCGGAGCTGCGGATTCTGGAGCTGCTGGTGCGCGCGGATACGCGCACCGTGACGCGCGACGAGCTCATGACCCAGGCGCTCGGCCGCCGGCTCCTGCCGACCGATCGCAGCCTCGACACGCACGTGAGCAACCTGCGCCGCAAGCTCATGAAGTACACCGACCGCGTCACCCTGCAGAGCGTGCGCGGCTCGGGGTACGCGCTGGCGCTCGCGAACGCGCGCGCACCGGCGCCGCAGGGTTAGGCTCATGCACTCGCTCTACTGGCGGATCTTTCTCGCCTTCTGGGTGGCGCTGGCGCTGATCCTCGTGGGCACGGTCACGGTTGCGGTCAACGCCACCGCGCACCGCACCGACCGCCCGTGGGTGCAACGCGGCCAGCTGTACGCGCAGGCGGCGCGCGCCTTTGAGTCCGGCGGGCCCGAAGCGCTCAGGAGCTGGCTGCAATCGCTGCCCGCGGAACCCTTTGGCCGCACCTTCGTGGTCGAGCCCGCAGGCCGGGAGCTGCTGGGACGGCCGCTGCCACCTTCCTTAAGCGGCTCGCGCGATGCGCCGGCGGCTTCCGGCGGCGCCATTGCACCCATCGGCGGGGCGCTGGTGCTGGTCGCAGCGGGCGGCAGCACCTACCACGTCGTCATCGGTCCGGTGCGCGGCAGCCCGCGTCTCTTCGGTGAGCTGGAGCTGCCGGGCGTGCCGCTGACGGTACTGGCGATCGCCCTGGGGGTCAGCGCGGCCGTTTGTTTCTTTCTCGCCCGCTATCTCGCCTCGCCGGTGGAGCGCCTGCGGCTGGCGACCCGGCGGCTGGCAAGCGGCGACCTCAACGTGCGGGTGCTGCCGGCACTCAAAGGGCGACAGGATGATCTGGGTCTGCTGGCGGCGGACCTCGACACCATGGCCGAGCGGCTGCGGCTGCTGCTCGAGACGAAACAGCAGCTGCTGCGCGACGTGTCCCACGAGCTGCGCTCGCCGCTCGCGCGGCTGCAACTCGCGCTCTCGCTTGCGCGCCGCGAGGACGGGGGCGTGGAGCGCCACCTCGCCCGCATCGAGCGCGAGGCGCAGCGCCTCGAAGCTCTCATCGCGCGCACGCTGAAACTCGTGCGCCTGGAGCGTCCCGTGCACGCGCTCGAGCCGGTGAGCGTCGATGTCGGGGAGCTGCTGCGTACCATCGTCGCGGATGTAGCCATCGAGGCGGATGCGCAAGGGTGTCTGGTGCAACTGCAGGCGCAGGGCCCGTTGCTGGTGTCGGGTGAGGAGGAGCTGCTGCGCAGCGCCTTCGAGAACGTGATCCGCAACGCCGTACGTTACAGTCCCGCGGACGCCACGGTCGGGATCACGGCTCGTCGCGCGGCGGACGAGGGGCAACAGGGGGAGCGGGTCGAAGTCGTCGTCCGCGATCACGGCCCCGGTGTGCCGGAGAAGGACCTCGGGCTCATTTTCGAGCCGTTCTACCGGGTGGATGCGGCGCGCGGACACGGCAGCGCCGGGGGCGAGGGCCTGGGGCTCGCGATCGCGGCACGCGCGGTGGCGCTGCACGGCGGCGGCATCGAAGCGCGCAACCACGAGGCCGGGGGACTGTCGGTCACGATCACGTTGCCGGCGATGAGCCGCGCTCGCTCACACGGGCAACGCACGGTCGGGGCGGCCGCCTAGCGACGCGCCTCACGCGGTGAGCAGCCCACGCAGCCGCAGGGCTTCACGCATCGAGGTGAAGGGGAAATCCCCCAGCACGCGCCGCAGCCGGCTCTCGCAGCGCCCGAGACCGGTGTAATGGCGGAAGCGCGAGAACGCGCCCGCCCTGATGCGCGGCTGTCCCGGATCCACCTCCCAGGGGTGCAGATAGAAAGTGAAAGGGCGGCCGCTCCGCTCGATCTGCTTCAGGCCCGTGCGCGTCAGCCAGTACGGCAGGATGCGGAAATAGCCGCCACCGGAGACCGGCACCTGCACGCCCAGGAACCTGGCCGCCGACATGGGAAACTCCACCAGCGTGCGCCCCGAGGGCGCGCTCAGGCGGTTGGGTTCGGGCGTCGCGCCCGGCAGTCCGTAGCGATCGTGACGGATGGGGAAGATGGAGGAGTCGTAGCTGAAGCCGAGATCGATCAGCACATCGAGCGCCCACAGCGAGGCGCGCGTGACCGAGAAGCTCGCAGCCCGGTAACCCAGCACCGCCTGCCCGATGAGGTCTTCGAGATACCCCTTGGCGCGGGTGGTCTCCTCGCGAAACTCCTCAGGCGACTGCCGATAAACCAGTTGGTGCGAGAAGCCGTGACAGGCGATCTCGTGACCGGCTTGCGCGATGTGTCGCACCAGACCGGGGGAGCGCTCGGCCACCCAGCCGAGCACGAAGAAGGTCCCGCGCACGCGGCGCTCGGCGAGGAGTGCGAGCAGGCGCTCGGTGTTGGCCTCAACCCGATACTCGCGCGTCGCCCAGCTGTCGCGGGTGATGACGGAGGAGAGCGCGGCGACGTGAAAGTAATCTTCGACGTCGACCGTGAACGCGTTGACCGGGCGGGCGGCAGCAGGCGCGGGACTCATGGTGCGCGGACTATAGCGAACAAGTCCGACGGGCAAAGCCGCTGCCCCCAAAACCAAGAACGGCTCCCGCGGGAGCCGTTCTTCGATCGCATCGTGTGTCAGGCGCTTTAGGCCTTCACTCGCTTGCGGCGGCCGACGGCATACACGCCCAGGCCGCCAAGCCCCAGCGCCAACAGCGCGAGCGTGCCCGGCTCGGGCACCGAGGTAGGGTCGCTAGTGACCGTGCTGTTGTCGTCGGCGTCGTGGTCGTTCGTTTGGGTCTCGCCCGCACGTCCGGGCCATTTGTCGTGAGCCTGGTGCGCACAGGCGCTCGTTGCGCACGACGGAGCCGCCGCGGCCGGGAGGCTCCACACAGCCGCCAATGTGGCGAGGCTGGCCATTCCAGCGATCAAACTAACCTTCTTCATCGCGCTACCCTCCAATGACCGATCCTTAGCCATCGTGGCCGGCCGGTACCATGCTGCAAAGCAAACGCCATGCCTTAACTGCATCCTTCTAGCTCTGCCAAGTAGTTGCAACATGTCGGTGACATAAGACGCCCCCGCCCACGCTCAGTAGAGTAAACCCTACCGACGTGAACTGCGTCACAAGCCTAGCAGGCACGGGCGGCGGACGGTGTGCGATGCGACATAAGCCCCTCGAACAGTGAAGCCGATCGCAAGCTGACACGCCCCGTCTCTCGACGCGCGGACTGTCTGTCGGCGGCGACCCCAATTTTCGTAATCAAGATCAACGGCTTACGGCCCACAAGCGCCCAGGCTGCGTTCCAGGCGTCGGCGTGCCGCGACGTGGGAGAGGGTCCTACGCCCGACCGGGCGCGCGGCGGACCCGCGTCAGATTCCTAACAGATTGAAATATAAAGAGATAAGTGCACAGGCATGCACCTTGCAGCTACCACCCTGGGAGTCTGCTGCCCCGCCGCTTTTCCGCCGCTGGAGGCAGCTTTCTTGTGATTTGAACGCTGTGGCCCGGTTGTACCGGGCCCCCAGAGGGGGTTTGCGCCTTGAAAATGGTGAAACTAGCCGGCGTCCTCGTGCTGGCCACATCCGTGCTGGCGGCCTGTCACCAGGATCCGACCGGCCTGACCACCGTGTCCGCGAGTACTTCGGCGAGCAACAAAGGCACCGGCACGGCGTCGCTCTCCTGGCAGGCGCCCACCACCAACACCGACGGCAAGGCACTCACCGATCTTTCGGGTTACAGCATTGTCTACGGCATGAACCCCGATGACCTGACTGAGAGCATCCAGCTCACGGGCGTCGGCCTCCAGACGTATGTGATCGATGATCTGGGGTCGGGTACCTGGTACTTCGCCATCAGGGCGGTCGCCAGCACCGGCGCCGAGAGCGCCCTGTCGGAGATCGTCAGTAAGACGATCGGGTAGGCGAAACACCCAGTCCACCCTCCGCGCGCCCGGCGTGACGGCAGTCGCGGCGACGGCGGCGCCTGCACCCGGTCAGCCATCCTGAGGACGTAAGATCCGGGGGATGCGCATCACCGGCTTCCCGCGTCTGTGGATGATCCTGGCCCTGGCGCTCCTCGTCACGCTCGTCTATTGGCCAAGCCCGGCCGTCTACTGCGAGCAGTGGCAGGACTTTGCGAACCTCACCTTCACGCACGGGTGGCTGGTGCTGGCGGTGTGTGTTGCGCTGGTGCTGCGGTCGCGGCGGGCAATTGCCGCCGCGCCGGTGCGATTCTGGCCCCTGGCGCTGCTCGCGCTCGGCGGTTGCATCCTGGCGTGGCTGGTGTGCTACCGGGCGAGCATCGAGGATCTGGAAGTCACGATCTTCCCGGCGATTTTCTGGCTTGCCCTTGCGGCGGCGTTCGGTCTGCGCATGGGACTGCTGCTGGCCTTTCCGGTGGCGTTTTTCTACTTCGCCGTGCCGTCCTGGTCGCAGCTCGCCAACCCCCTGCAGGAGCTCACGGTGTTCGCCCTGCGCGGGTTTTTCTGGGTCACGGGTCCAAGGGTGCTGATATCCGGCGATACCATCCACATCCCCAACGGCTCCTTCGTGATCGAGGAGGGCTGCAGCGGCCTGCATTTCATGATCGTGGGACTTGCGGTGGCGGCGCTGCACGGTGAGCTGCGGCGCGATCCATGGAGGGTCCGCATCGCGCAGCTGGCGCTGATGGCGGTCCTCGCGCTGCTGGCGAACTGGGTGCGCGTCTATACGGTCATCGAGGCGGGCTATCTCACCGACATGCACAGCTACCTCGTGAGCGTGAGTCACTACTGGTTCGGCTGGGGCGTGTTCGCGGTGGCTTTGGTCCTGTTTTTCGGGCTTACGACGCTGTTCGGCCCAGCCGCGCCCCCCGAGCCCGCTCACGACCCGGCGCAGCGGGTCGCACAGACGCCCGGCCCGCGTGCGCCCCTCGCAGGGCTCGCCGCCACCGTCCTGGTGCTGGTGGCGTTGCCAGCGGTGAGCTGGGGCCTGCGCGCCCTGCAGCCGGCGCCGGCGCTGAGCGCCTCGGTTGCCCCAGGCGCACACGCGCCCTGGTCGTCGGCGTCCTCTGACACGTTTTCTTCCTGGCGGCCGGTTTTCCCGGGGGCGGATCAGGAACAACGATTCGCCTACACCAACACCACCGGCGACATCATGGAGATGTTCAGGGTGGCCTACCGCACTCAGCGACAAGGCGCGGAGCTCGTCGGTTCGGGTAGCACGTTCATCGGCAGGGGATTGAAAGTTCGCTCTGAACAAGTTATCAACACCGCGAGCGGCGCATTTCGCGAGACCGAGGTCGCCGATCGTTCGGGCGCGCGCTCCCTGATCTGGTCGCGCTACGAGGTCGCGGGACGGGACTTTGTCAAGCCGCTCGCCTCGCAGGTGTGGTACGGGATCAAAGCGATCGTGTCGAATCCGCCGGCCGCCCTGGTTGCCTATCGAGCGGCATGCGCCGCGGGAGGGGATTGCGAGCCAGCGCGCCGCGTCCTGCGTGAGTTCGTCGCGAGCGGTGCTACCTGAGGATTGACGTCGCGATCGGGCGAGAAAAAACCAACTTATGATCGGATGGTCTCAGTAACGGCAGCAAAACACTTGAACGGGCCGTGCTTCCCGGCTTTCTGATAGGCTCAACTTTTGGACACAGGAACTTCGATGCGACGTTCGCGCGTGCTGCTGCCGGCAGGATGGCTGGCCATCACCCCATTGATCATCGGTTGCACGTCCAGCCTGCCGCTGGAATCGCCGCCGACACCCAGTCAGGCGGCGGCCAAGGCGGTCGGCAACGACTACATCATCGGTCCGGGGGATACGCTCGAGGTGTTCGTGTGGCGCAACCCGGAACTGTCGGTCACCATTCCGGTGCGTCCCGACGGCAAGATCTCCACCCCGCTGGTCGAGAACATGGTCGCGATCGGCAAGACACCACTGCAGCTCGGTCACGACATTGAGGGCGTGCTCGCCGAGTACGTCCGCTCCCCGAAGGTCAACATCATCGTCACCACCGCGGCGAGCGCCTTCAGCCTGGTGAAAGTCGTGGGCCAGGTCGTGCACCCCCAGGCCTTGCCCTACCGCGAAGGAATGACGGTGCTTGATGCGATCCTGGCGGTGGGCGGTCTCGGGCAGTTTGCCTCCGGTAACCGGGCGCGCATCGTGCGCGTCGAGCACGGCCAGCAGACGACTATCCATGTGAAGCTCGCGGACCTCGTTAACAGCGGCGACGTCCGTGAGAACATGCCCCTTAAGCCCGGGGACGTGCTGGTCGTGCCTCAATCGATGTTCTGATCATGAACGCCGCCCTCGAATTCACTCTCGAACTGATCCGCGGCGTCTGGCGCTTTCGCTGGACCGCCATGCTGGTGGCCTGGATCGTGTGCCTGGTCGGCTGGCTCGTCGTGCTGGCGATGCCCGACACCTACAGTGCCTGGGCGCGGGTGTACGTGGACACGCGTACGAGGCTGAGCCAGGTCACCCAGGGCATCGGAGTCGAGTCGAACATCGCCTCCGAGGCCGAAGGAGTGCGCGAGGCGCTGCTCGGCGGGCCGCAGCTGGAGAAAGTGGCGCGCCTGGCCATCCCCGATTACGCCAGCGCGAGTCTGGGGCAGCAAGCCACGATCATCAACGGACTGCGCACCCGTCTGCAGGTCGAGGCGACCGGCGAGAGGAACCGGCCCGCCGACCTGTACATGATCACGTACACGGACCAGGACCGGCAGACCGCGCGCCGGGTGGTCTCTCAGCTGCTCAAACTGTTTCTCGCCAATTCGCTCGGCGGCAGCCAGGAGGGCTCCGAGCGGGCGCAGCAATTCCTGACGCAGCAGATCGCCGAGTACGATAAGAAACTGGCGGCCGCCGAGAGCCGGCTGGCCGACTTCAAGCGCCACAACGCCGGGCTGGTGCCCGGCGCCACCGGCGGGGATTACTTCAGTCGCCTGCACCAGGACACGGATGACCTCGACAAGGACCGTCTCGCCCTCACCGTCGCTGAGCAAAGGCGCGACGAGCTACAGCGGCAGCTGTCCAGCGAGCAGCCGGGGGGTATGGTGAGTGGTGGTGCGGCCGGCGGGGGTGGCGCGGACACGTCCAGTGCGATCCGCGAAACCCAGGCGCGGCTCGATGAGCTGCTGCTGCGCTTCACGGACAAACACCCGGACGTCATTGCCGCACGCCGGACGCTGGAGGATCTCAAGAAGCGTCAGCAGACCGAGATCGCGGCGGTGAGGCGCGGGGATCAGGCCGCCATCGCGGCGAGCGGCCTTGCGGCGAGTCCCGTGTACCAGGGCATCAAGCTGCAGTTGAGCCGGACCGACGTCGAAGTGGCCGCGGCGCGGCGCCAGGTCGCCGATCGGGAAGGGAAGATTGCCGAACTGCGCAAGATGATCAACACTGCTCCCGAAGTGGAGGCGGAGTTCGCGCGCCTCAACCGCGACTACGACGTAACCCGGGGCCAGTATCAGGCACTGGTGGAGCGTCTCAACCGCGCGAGACTCTCGGATAAGGCGGAGGCGACCGGCGTGGTGCGTTTCGAGGTCGTCGATCCACCCACCGGGAGCGATCAGCCGGTGTACCCCGACCGCGTCCGGCTCATCCTCGTGGTGCTGCTCGGGGGCTTCGCCGCCGGGATCGGCGTGGCTTACCTGATGCACCAGATCCGGCCGGTGTTTGCTTCGGCGCGCCAGCTCGCCGAGCTCACGCAGCTTCCGGTGCTGGGCGTCGTGAGCATGACCTGGCTGGAAAGGCACCAGGCGCAGGCGCGGCACGCCGTATGGGTGTATTCCATGGCCGTCGCGGTGTTGATTGTGGTGGCAGCGGTGACGCTGCTGACAGAGAACGCTGCCTCGCACTTCCTGCACGGACTGATCGCATGAGTGTCATCGAGAACGCCATCAAGAGGCTGCAGGCATCGCGGGCGGGCGGCGCCGCCGGCGCGCGCGCCGCAGTGGCCCCCTCCGGCGGCGCTGCCCGACGGCGCGAGGTCGGCCCGGAGGCGAACGTTGCGGCCGGTACGCGCACCGTCGTCATCAATCAGGACGCGTTACGCGTCGCGGGGCTCCTGCCGCCCACCCATCAGGAGCGCGAGCTCGCGCAGCAATTCCGGCAGATCAAGCGGCCGCTGATCAACAACGCACTGGGCCGCGGTGTGGCGCCGGTCCCGCAGGGGAATCTGGTCATGGTCGCGAGCGCAGTGCCGGGCGAAGGCAAAACCTTCACGTCGCTGAATCTCGCCCTCAGCATGCGGCTTGAAGAGGATGTGACGGTACTGCTGGTGGATGGCGACGTGGTGAATCCGCGCATCACCCGGATCCTGGGCCTCGAGCACGACCCCGGACTCCTCGATGTCGTGAGAGACCCCGCTGTGTCAGTGGGCTCGGCGATTCTGGCAACGGATGTGCCCGGACTGTCGTTCCTGCCGGCGGGCCGGCCGGACGCCAATCCGACCGAATTGCTGGCCAGCACACGCATGCGCGATGTCGTTGCGCTGCTGGGGGGCCATGATGCGACGCGACTGGTGCTGTTCGACTCGGCGCCCCTGTTGCTGACGACGGAGTCCCACGCGCTCGCGCAAGTAGTCGGGCAGATTCTGGTCGTCGTGAGAGCCGATCAGACCCCGCAGCATGTGGTACTCGATGCCCTCGAGACTCTGGGTGAAGGTAAGCCGGTCTCGCTGGTGCTCAACCAGAGCATGAAACAGCCGCATGCAGGATACTATTACCAGTATGGCGGCAGCGCAGGGCCGCGCGAGAAAGCCAGCAGCGCTTGATGAGCCACGCGAAGGAGCGTGTGACATGAACAGGCGACGGGGAACGGGGCCGCTTGGGTTTCTGTTGGCGCTCGCGGCGCTGCCCGCGGCCGCACAAATCGGACCCGTCACCAGTCAGAGCCTGTTTTTCGACCAGGCCTCCAACGCCCATAGGGGCAACTACCTGGAGGCCGATACCGGGCTCATCTACAGCGACAACGTGACCCGCGCTCAGAACGGCTCCGGGGATACGCTCGCGCTCCTGGGTCTGGTGGCGAACGCCTCGCGGGATGGACCACGCATCGACTACCGCCTGACCTCAGACCTCGCGCTGGTGAAATACCTGCGCTCGAGTTACCAGACCCAGCCTTTCGGCTATCTCGATGGGACCGGAGACCTGTGGATTGTGCCCGGGCTTTTCTCGTGGACCGGCCGCGAGACCTACACCCAGACCGTCATCGACCCGTTCGCGCCGGTCACACCCGACAACCTCGAGAGCCTCAACTACGTCACGACGGGCCCGCGCTTCACGCTGCGTCCGACGCTGCGCACGACGCTGACGCTGAACGGCACATACTCCTACCTCAACAGCAGCTCCAAGTCACCGCTGTACGTGAACATCGACAATCACCGCTACGCAGGCGACGTCACCCTCAGCCACGCCATCTCGAACAGTTCCAGTGCCTACATCACCGCTTCGCATGAGAAGGTGGAGTTTACCGACCAGGCCGACAACAACAATTTCAGGCAGGACGAGGCGCTGGCGGGCTTCAAGGTCGCGAGCGCGCGCACCGCGCTGGATGTGTCCGGCGGTTACACCAGGCTGCACGAGTCCGTCCTCGCCACCGTGCAGACAATCCGTGGTCCACGGGAGCTCCCGCAGAGCCAGACTCCCGGCGGCGCCGTCTGGCGCGCGGAGCTTTCGCGTCAGACCTCACCCGCTACGCGCTTGTCGCTGCACGCCGTGAAGCAGGTCACCGACGCCGCCGGCCTGTTGCGGCTGAACCTCAATCAGCCGGTTGCAACCACCGCCGCGTATCGGCTGACCACGGCTGATCCCTTCACGGATCGCGAGCTGGGCGCGACGTGGAGATTCGCGGCGGCGCGCACCTCGTTCACACTGGGTTACCTCGACATCCGCGAGAGCTACAAGATCCACCCTGCCTCAGACCGAAACGTGAAGGACGCGAGCGCATTGCTGGGGCGCCAGCTGAGCCCGGTGCTCAACTGGGAAATCGGCGCGGAGTACGAGCGCCAGAACTTCGCCTTCGGCGGCTCATCCAACACGGTGAACGCGATCACGAGCCTGCGCTGGCAGATTGGCCGACAGCTCGGGTTGCGCTTTCTGTACGCCCACTCGGCTCTCACGCCGCACGGCTACACCGAAAATCAGGTCGGTGTGACGGCGTCCTATGCATTCATAGAGGGCGTACAGCAGGGCTCGCCGCCGGGCACCGAGCCCGCCCCGTCGCCCGCCCTGACCCCGGGAGTGCTGCCAGGCGCGCCGCCTCAGCGCCCGCTGTGAGCCGGGGCACCGGACCATGTCATGCTCGCCCCGGCTGAGCTCGCCTTCTGGATGTGTCTCGCCATCGGGCTGTACCCGTACGCCGGCTATCCGCTCTGCGTAGCGCTGCTGCGGGCAATTCGGCCGCGTCCGGTGCGCGCAGCTCCGATCACGCCTCGCGTCACGGTGGTGATCTCAGCGTACAACGAGGCAGCGCACATCGAAGCCACCGTTGGTAACAAGCTGGACCAGGATTATCCGTGCGAGCTTCTGGACGTCATGGTGGTTTCCGACGGGTCAACCGACGGCACCGACCAGGCGCTCACGCGGCTCGCGCAACAGGATCCGCGCATGGCCTTCTTCCGGCAGGAACCACGCGCCGGCAAGACTGCCGCACTCAACTGCCTGCTGGAGCGGGCGCAGGGGGAGATCATCGTATTTGCCGACGCCAACTCGATGTACCGCCCTGATACCGTGCGCCGGCTGGTCGCGCCCTTCGCGGATCCGGATGTCGGCTACGCCTCGGGTCGGATGGTGTATGTCGACCCGCAGGGCTCGCTGGTGGGCGATGGCTGCACGGCCTACATGCGCTACGAGAATGCACTGCGGGCATTGGAGTCGGCGGTCGGCTCCGTTGTGGGCGTGGACGGCGGCGTGGATGCGATCAGGCGCTCCCTGTATCGGCCCATGCGGCCCGACCAGCTGCCGGATTTCGTGCTACCGCTGGCGGTGGTCGAGCAGGGCCGCCGTGTCGTGTACGCGCCGCAGGCGATGCTCGAGGAGGAAACGCTCACGAGTGAGGGCGCCGAGTACCGCATGCGTGTGCGCGTCACGCTGCGCGCCCTGTGGGCGGTGTGGGACAAGCGCCTGCTCCTTAACCCGCTGCGCTTCCCGCTGTTCAGCTGGCAGCTCACCTCCCACAAGCTTCTGCGCTACCTGAGCTTCCTGCCGCTGGCCGCCGCCGCGCTGCTGAACTGGTGGCTCGTGTCACGGGGCTGGATCTACGCCACGTTGGCGGCCGGCCAGTGCTGCGCGGCGTTGCTCGCACTTCTCGCACTGCGCGGGCCGCCGTGGTTGCGCGGGTTTTTCCTGGCGCGCTACTGTTATTACTTCCTGCTCCTCAATTGGGCTTCCGCGGTAGCGCTGCTGCGCTTCCTGCGCGGCGAGAAGCAGGTGCTGTGGCAGCCACGAACGGGTTAGGGCGGTCATGCCGTTCATGAGCTCGATGTCGCGGCACGTGTTCCACCCTCTGTGGGACCTCAAGGACGGCAGCCGGCGGCTTCGCATCCTGCGTGAGCTCGAGCGCTCGCAGTGGCTGGCGCTCGAGACCCTGAAGGCGCGCCAGAACGAGCGTCTCAGGCAGATGCTGCGTTATGCCGCGGCACAGTCTCCATACTTTGGGCGGCTATTCCGGGCGCACCGGTTCGATGCCGACCACTTCCAGCTGGCGGCGTTCCAGGCGCTGCCGCTGCTCACCAAGGCGATCATTCGCGCATCGACGGATGACATTCTCTCGCGTGAATTTGCACGCAGCGCGCTCGGAGAGCACAAAACCGGCGGCTCGACCGGCGTGGCGCTCACCACCTACTTCGATCGCGACTGGCTCGAGACCCGCACCGCGGACGCCTTGCGTTCGGATCAATGGGCAGGGTGCTTCCACGGCATGAAAGTCGCGTCCCTGTGGGGAAATCCTCCGTTACCCAGGACCTGGAAGCAGCGCGTACGGGCGCTGCTCATCGACCGCTTCGTCTATCTCGACACGATCGACCTCAACGAGCGCTCGATCGGAGATTTCATCGCCCGCTGGCGGCGCGAGAAGCCCGAAATTCTCTTCGGGCATTCGCATTCGCTGTACATGCTCGCCCGCTACGTGCTCGAGAAGGAAGTGCGGGACTTGCGGCCGCGCGGCATCATTTCCACCTCCATGATGCTGCTGGCGAACGAACGCCAGGTGATCGAGTCGGCTTTCGGCTGCAAGGTCACGGACCGCTACGGCTCAGAGGAGGTGGCGTTGATTGCGTGCGAATGCGAGCGGCACCAGGGCATGCATCTCAACATCGAGCATCTGTACATCGAATTCCTGCGGCCGGACGGCACGGCGGCGGCCCCGGGAGAGGAGGGCGCCATCGTCATTACGGATCTGCTCAATCGCGGCATGCCATTCATCCGCTACCGCATCGAGGACATCGGGGTGCCGTCGGAGCGCCGCTGCGCCTGCGGGCGCGGCCTGCCGCTCATGGAGCGCGTCACCGGACGGGTCGCGGACTACCTCAAGCGACGCGACGGTTCGATGGTGGCGGGCGTGTCGCTGGTGGAGCGCACGCTGACCGCAATACCCGGCCTCGAGCAGCTGCAGGTCGTGCAGCCCTCCTTCGATGACATCGTGCTGAACGTGGTGCGCGCGCCCGACTTCAGCGCGGCGACCGAGCAGGCGCTGCTGAGTGAGTTTCGCACGGTGTTCGGTCCCGGGATCAACATCCGGGCAGAGTACGTGGAGCGCATTCCGCAGGAGCGCTCGGGCAAGTACCGCTTTTCGATCTGCCGGGTCTGACATGTCCGCCAGTCCCGCAGGCGACCCCGTGTCCGTCGTCATCGCCACCTATAACATGGGACGCTACCTGCCCCTCGCCGTGCAGTCGGTGCTCGCGCAGTCGTACCCGAACGTAGACGTGCAGATCGTCGACGACGGCTCGAGCGACGATACGCCCACGATCCTCAGGCAGTGGGACGGCCATCCGCGCGTGCGCGTGCATCCACAGGCCAATGCCGGCAAGGCGCGCGCGATGAACCAGGGTGTGGCGCTGAGCGGCGGATCCTTCATCGCGTTCCTCGACGCTGACGACGTCTGGCTGCCCGAGAAACTCTCGCGGCAGATGCCGCTATTTGCCGCTCAGTCCGAGGTCGGAGTGGTGTACTCCGACTACGAGCGCATGGACGGCGAGGGGGGGGCGCTGGCGAAAGGGCCGACGCACATGCACCGCGGCAGGGTCAGCGGTCCCCTGCTGATTGAGAACTTCGTGCCCTACTCGACCGGGGTTGTGCGGCGCGAGTGTTTCGAGCGTATCGGCGGCTTCGATGAGTCGATCGGTATGGGCCTCGACTACGACCTGTGGCTGCGGTTGTCGGCGCACTGCCAGTTCGACTTCATTCCCGCACCGACCGCGCGCTATCGCATCTGGGCCGGTCAGATGTCGAAGAACTACCGCCAGCGTTACGAGTCGGGGATCCGCATCATGCAGAATTTCCTTGACCACAACCCGGGCGCGGTGGGGCAGGCGGTGGCGCGCAGTGCGTGGGCGCACACCTACACCGGACGCGGCAACGTTATCCTGTGGCAGGAACAGGATCGGCGCGCCGCGTTCCGGGACTACCTGCGCGCGCTGTCCTTTCAACCCGCGTACTGGCCGGCGTGGCGTTCCATGCTGCGCGCGCTCGTGACAACACGCGCGCCGTCGTGACCCAATGCGGATTCTTCATCTGATACACAGCGAGGGCGTCTACGGGGCGGAACTCATTCTGTTGTACCTGGCGCGCGAGCAGCAGCAGCGCGGGCACCAACCCCTGGTGGGCAGCATTCGCGACCCCGGTACGGACCAGACCCCATTCGAGGCCCTGGCACACTCCTGGGGGTTGCCCGTAGTACCCATTCGCGTCGCGCCCCGGCCGACACCGGGAGTGGTGCGCTCGCTGCTGCGCACCGTCCGCGAGGTCGCACCGGATGTGCTCCACTCACATGGCTACAAACCGAACATCCTGCTGGGATCCCTGCCCGGGCGGCTGCGTGGCCCGATGATCGCGACGCTTCACGGCTGGACAGCTGCCCGCACATTCAGCGCCCTGTGGCTGTACGAACGCCTCGACCGGCTGTCACTGCGGAGAATCGATTCGGTGGTCGTGGTTGCGCGCTGCATGCTGGAGCTCTCCGCGCTCCAGGGCGTGGCCCCTTCCCGGCGGCAGGTGATCGAGAATGGGATCCCGCCGCGAGAGGTGCGGCTCGTCGACCTCGCCGCCCGGGGGGTCGCGCCTCTGCCGGATGAGCTGGTCGAATTCACCGTCCGGCAACCGACGCTGGTCGCGATCGGCCGGCTGTCCCCTGAGAAGGGATTCACGCTCCTGCTGGAGGCGTTTGCACGCGCGCGCTCGCACAGCGGGGGTGCCCACAAGTTATTGATCATCGGCGAGGGCCCCGAGCACCAGATTCTTGCGGACCGCATCGCCGCGCTGCGTCTGGCCGGAATCGTGCGACTCGCCGGTTACGTGGACGGTGCGGACAGACTGCTCGCGCGGGCGGCCGGGTTTGTGATGAGCTCACTCACCGAGGGCATGCCGCTGGTACTGCTCGAGGCCATGCAGTGGCGCGTACCGATTCTCGCCCCTGCCGTCGGCGCGATACCCGAGCTCCTCGACGGGGGGCGGTGCGGGCGGCTCGTCGCACCCAACGATCTCGCGGCGCTCGCGGACGGACTGCAACGCCTGATGTCAGGGGACGCCAGCTCGGACGCAGCAATCGCCTCGGCTTATCAGGCGGTGTCAGGGCGTTACACGAGCGCACGCATGGCGGAGCAGTACCTCGCGGCGTACGTGGCGATACTGAAAAGGAGCGCGCCATCGGCGCCCACCGTCGACGTGACATAATGGTTTTATGAGAAACACAGGAATCCAGCGAGAGCTGCCATTGCTCCAGGAGCCGGGGGCGCGCAACACGGCCTTCTATCTGTTGTGCGTGTTTCTCGTCAGCTACTTCCTGCACCTCACCGCGCGAGTGCAAGTGCTCGGCACGATCCACCTCGATCTGGTGCTCGCAGCCGCGACGGCGACGGCCATCGTGCTGGGACGGCAACGGACCGCGTCGGGTTCATCCGCAGCCATGGATCCCGTCGCCAAGCGCCTGTGGATCCTGGTCGGATACATTGTCGTGACCATTCCGTTTGTGGAATGGCCCGGCAGCGTACTGCACAACTTCGAAACGTACGCCAAGTCCCTGTGCTTTTTCTTCTTCGTCGTCGCAACCGTGGACACGACGCGCAAGCTCAAGGTGCTGCTCGCGGTCTATGTGGCGACACAGGTATGGAGAGTACTCGAGCCCTTGTACATGCATGTGACGTCGGGTTATTGGGGCTCAGCCACCTCGCTCGGCAACTGGGAGTCCATGGACCGGCTCGCCGGCTCGCCCTACGACATCATCAACCCGAACGGACTCGGCTTCGTCATCATCATGACCCTGCCGCTGCTGCATTTCCTTATCAAACCCGATACGACAGCGCGGCGGCTCCTGTGGGGCGGGGTAGCCTGCGCGATGTGCTACGCGCTCGTGCTGAGCGCCTCACGGTCCGGATTCCTGGCTTTCGTCTTCCTGTGCCTGTTCATCATCTGGCGCAGCAAGTACCGCGCGCCGCTGCTGGTGGCTGCGGTCGTTGGTGCCATCATTGCTTTCACGCTCATGACGGGTCTGCAGCGCGAGCGCTATGTATCCATCTATTCGCACCAGGCGAAGGGTGCGCAAACCGCCGAGGACAGGATTAACGGTGTCATTGGAGACTTCGAGGTGTCCCTGCGGCGACCCCTGTTCGGACATGGGCTCGGGAGTTCCCGCGAGGCGAATGTCCACTTCCGCGGCGAGGATCTTCCGTCGCACAACCTGTATACCGAGGCCGCGGAGGAGCTGGGTTACGTCGGGCTCGCGCTGTTGTTGTCTTTGATCTGGAGTTTCGTGCGGGCGTGTCAAAAAGCACGGCAAGTGGTAAACGCCATGGCCACCACGGATGAGCGCTTGAGGTTCCTGCACAACGTGGCGGACTCGCTGCTGGTGGTGGTTGCAGTTGATCTGTTCTTCAGCCTTGCCTCCTACGGTCTCTCGGAACCGTACTGGTATTTCGTCGGCGGGTTGTCGGTCGTGACCGCGCGGCTCGCCGTCAGAGTCGCGCCGCCTGCGCTGAACGATGGGTCAGCCCGGGGTCCCGAGATTGCGGTGCGCAAGAGCCGCCGGCGCGCGCGAGTGCTGCCATCACGCGTGGCACCGGGCGTGGGCACTCGTTAGCCGCGAGGGCTTATGTGCGGAATCTGTGGTTTCGTATCATTCGCGGGCTGGTCGCCCGCCGTGCTTCAGGCGATGAGCGATGTCATCGTCCGGCGTGGCCCCGACGGCGAGGGCTCCCTCCACTCGGGCACGATCGGCCTGGCGATGAGACGGCTCGCCATTATCGACGTGGCGGGCGGTGCGCAACCCGTTTACAACGAAGATCGCTCGGTCGCGGTCGTGTTCAACGGTGAGATCTACAACTACAAAACCCTGCGCGAGGGGCTGCGCGCACGGGGTCATGAGTTCCGCAGCAATTCCGACACCGAGGTGATCGTTCATCTCTACGAGGAGCGGGGCGCCGACCTGGTGCGCGAGCTCGAGGGTATGTTCGCGTTCGCACTATGGGATTCGAGGAAGGAGACCCTGCTGCTCGCGCGAGATCGCCTGGGCATCAAGCCGCTGTTCATTGCGCAGCTTGCGGGTGGGCTGCTGTTCGGATCCGAGATGAAGTCGCTCCTGACGACGGGCCTCGTGAGCCAGGAGCTTGACTGGCAGGCGCTGGATCAATTCCTGACCTACACATTCATTCCGGCACCACGGACCATATATCGGACCATCACCAAGGTTCCGCCCGGCACGACCGTCACCATCGGACCAAAGGGAGAAATGAGCGCGCGCTGCTACTGGCAAGTGCCGGATCCGGAAGTGGTCCCCCGAACACCTGCCGAGTGGGTTGGGCGCGTGGAGGCCGGACTGCAGCGAGCGGTGGAATCTCATCTCGTGAGCGACGTCCCGGTGGGAGCCTTTCTGTCCGGCGGCATCGACAGCGGGCTCATGGTCGCGATGATGGCCGCCGCCACCGACCGGCCGGTCGAGACCTTTACCGTGGGATTTGCGGATGCCGGCTCGTCTTTCATAGACGAACGCGTCTACGCACGCATGATTGCGCAGCGCTATCGTCTCAACCACCACGAGATCAATGTCGAACCCCGCGTCACGGACATCATCCAGGATATCGTGGCAGCGTTCGATGAGCCGTTTGCTGACGATTCCGTGATTCCAAGCTACTACGTGAGTCAGGCGGCAGCGCGCTTCGTCAAGGTAGCGTTGACCGGCCTGGGCGGTGATGAGCTTTTCGGCGGATACCGCCGTCACCTCGGCGTACGCGTTGGGGATGCGTATGGCGGGGTGCCGCGGTGGCTGCGAGAAGGTGTCGTTGATCCGATCATCCGCAGGCTTCCGGAGCCAAGGAGCTCGAGCGACCTGGTCGATCATCTGAAGAGATTTTCACGCGCCTCCTCGGCATCGCCGTCCCACCGCTACCAGGACTCGATGAGCAGCTTGCCGGCATCCGAGCGTGCGCGGCTCTACTCGCGCGATGCGGTCTCGCAGGTGGACTTTGCCGCCACGGCCGCGACTTTAACGGATACTTTCGACGGCTTTCGGAATGGAACGAGTGTCGACCGTGCGCTGAAGACCGATCTGCGTTGGTACCTGGCGGACGACATTCTCACTCTCACCGACCGCCTGAGCATGTGGCACTCACTGGAACTCCGTGTGCCGTATCTCGATCATCGCTTCGTCGAGGAAGTGATGACCATTCCGGCGAATCTCAAGATTCGTGGCCTCAATCAGAAGCGCATTCTGAAACAGGTCGCCGCGAAGTGGCTGCCGGCGCCGGTCATCAATCATCGCAAGCAGGGCTTTGAGGCACCGATGGGACGCTGGCTGCGCGGTCCGCTTAAGGCGCTCATGCAGGACACGTTCGCCGCCGGTTCCATCGCCGCGGCGGGAATATTCGATAGCGGGCAGATCGCACGGCTGCAGACAGAGCATCTGACGGGACTCCGCAAGCATAGCAAGGTGTTGTTCTCGCTGCTGATGTTCCAACTGTGGTTCGAGACGCAGCGCGGGGCCGCGGCGCCGGGAGCGGGGCAGACTCGGCCGGCCGCGACCTTCGCCGCATGAGAAGAGCCCTCGCGCTCACATGGTTCCAACATCGGCGCATCAGGGAACTGTGCGCCGGGTTGGACATCGAGCTCCTGGTCCTCACAACGAAGCGCGGCGGCCTGCTGCGGTACCTGGTGCTCGGTGCGCGCACGCTGCTACAGCTGGCACGGCGCCGTCCGAGAGTCGTGCTCGTGCAGAATCCCTCGCTGATTCTGGCGGCACTTGCGGCGGCGGTCCGCGGCGTGCTTGGTTACAGGCTTGTCGTGGACGCTCACAACGAAGCCGTTGTTCCGTTCATCAATCGGCAGCGTTGGGTTGCACGTCTTTCGCAGTGGGTCATTCGCCGTGCGGACCTGACCATCGTCAGCAACCGCCAGCTAGCCGAACGCGTATTGCGCCAGGGCGGAGAGCCGTACACGCTTCCCGACCGCATACCCGTGCCTCCCGCGGCGCCCGCGCGGACGCTGAGCGGTACTTTCAATGTTGTGCTCATCGCCACTTTCGCCCCCGATGAACCCATCGCCGAGGTGCTCGAGGCCGTGCGCGGCGTGGAGGTTGAGCTATACGTCACGGGCGATCACCGCAAGCTGGACGGGGCTGTCGCCGCCACAGTGCCGGCGAACGTGCGCTTCACCGGATTTCTCGATGAACTTGATTACTGGAGCCTGCTGCGATCAGCGGATGCAATCGTCGATCTGACGCTCATGGACGACTGTCTGGTATGCGGTTCTTACGAAGCGCTGGCGCTCGGCAAGCCAATGCTGCTGTCTAACAACTCCGCTACGATGGAATTGTTCGGCGACAGCGCCGTGTTCACGAACAACACCGTAGCGGATATTCGCGGGGCACTCGAGCGCTTGAGGCTGGAGCAAGTGCGTCTGCAGGCGGCCGCCGCGGGCAAGCGCCGCGAACTCGCAGATCTGTGGACTGGGAGCGCGCGCGCGCTCAGCGACCGCGTCGCTGGCGCGGCGCGCATGGAAGCCGTGGACTAGTGAACCGAGATCGCCGAGGGCGCGTTCGGAGTAGCAACAGAGCCGCCCGCCGTGACCGCAAGACCAGCAACGCTGGGCGTTCCCGATGAGTCAACCACAAACAGGTATGCGGTCTCACCCTGGGCGAACTTTCCGAGGTTGACTGTAGCGGTGATTGAGCCGTCACTCCAGGAGCTCGGGATCTGATTCTCTATGATCGTCGCCTGACTCAGTACCGGCTTATCCGCAAGCACGACACGCGACAGCGTTGTGTCCAGATAGGCGTCGTCAAAGTAGCGCCAGTTACCGCTGAAGCCGTACATCCGCGCGTATCCACCGATACCGACGGTCCGCTGCGTGCCCGGATACTTGTCCGTCGCGCCGACGTAGTTCATCACCTGGTGGCCGTTCTCCCGTACGTTCACGTACCCGTCTGTCCGGTCGGTTACCTTGACTGCGACCTCGACCTTCGACCACTTGCCGGCCATTGGATTGACCCCAGACCCCCACCAGGCGTTGTGTCTGTTGAGGTCGGGGTTACTGAGCGATGCTCCGTCATCGTTAATCGTCCACTGTGCGCTGTCGGTGGCGCTGGCAGGATGCGGCGGACCGTAGGCCGTGTACCAGTTGTTCGGCGCCTCATACGGGCTGCAGCAGTTCGAATACGCAAACGTCTTGAAGTTCTCGTCACCGCCGAAGGTCCAGCGGTTGTCGACGCGCTGATACCAGCTCGCGTAGATGTAGAACGGGAAAGGCTGCAGCGGGATGTTCTTGAAGAAGACGACGTTGTAGCCAGAGTAGGCTCCGGTCTTCGCCGCGTGCGCCCCCGCAATGTATCGAAAGTCATGGCTGTGCGGTGGGTTTATGCCGCGCATGGGACTGTAGTAGTTCGTGTTGTAGCCTGGCAGCAGGTTAGGCCACGCACCGTCCCATTTCTCGGATATGTCGCTGGCGGTAGCGTCGTCCCAGACGACTGGGGCGGCGTTCGGTTTCGAGCCGAAGCCAATGCCGCTGATCGTGATCGTACCCTTGTGATTGAGGGCGCCGCTGACCTGCTGGATGAGGGGCGCGCTCAGCGCCGGCAGCGTGCCTGCGAGCACTCCGAGCCAGGTCAGGACTTTCACCGCCCGATACGCAGGTCGCGCACGCTGGCAGATATCGCTTTGCATTACTTACGCTGCTCCGTGTAATTGGGCCAGGATCCGTACAAGATCCGTGCCGCTCGCACGCGGCCCGGGAAATTATCGCTAACCAATTGTAATTGAAATTAATTTCTGCCAGCGGTACCCGATCGTGGTTTTGAGGAGTCCGAGGGACCGTCGCCCGTTGACGACGGGGGTGACGGGACGCGGCCAGCGAAGTCTTAGATGTCCTTGTAATCACAACCAATCTTTCGTCGCAATGCGACGACAATGACTGACGTGATCACTCCCCAAGATCCGCGGCCCCGGTGCGCAACAATCTCAGCGTGCTACTTGGTGATCTTCAACAGGGTGTACCACGCCCAGCTGCCAAGTTTCGGGATTGCGCGCAGCAGGGCTTGGTCGAGACGGTGCAGTGGAGCGCTCAAGGCCGGGAACAGGCGTGACCCTCCGGGCGCGTACGTCATCGCAACAGCGGCGAGTGCCGTCAGGTAGAACTCTCTATGCTCGAACGAGCGGAAGGACGACAGCAGTGACGGCAGTTGACTCAACACCAAGGGTTGCTCATCCGCTGTCCGAAACTGCGGTGTCATGCGTCGGTAGAGCTGGATGAGTGGATTCGTAGCCAGCGGTTCAGCGAAGTAGCCAACACCGCCGGGCTTCAGCACACGGTGCAACTCCGCGAGAGCCTTCACGAGATCAAGGTGATGGATGATGGCAAAGCCCACCGCGACGTCAAAGGATTCCGGCTCGTAGACGAGCCTCTCCGCAGGCATCACGTCGACGGAGCAGCGATCGAGAAGGCTCTCCGCAGCCAGCACGCGTTTGGTGTTCTCCGCCGCTTGGGGCGAGATGTCGAAAGCGCACACCTTGCCACCCAATCGCGCGAGATCCCTCGTGATCCATCCTTCGCCGCAGCCGTACTCCAGAACGCGCTGGCCGTGCAGATCGCCCAGGCAATCGCGCATCTGCGCGTAGACATATTGCGTTGGCCGGGCCGCATAGTGGCGCGGATACAAGTCACCACCGCTGTACTTGGCATCGTGGAACTGCGCCTCGCGTTTGAGACGAGTCTCGAGTAGCGGATCCTGACTGCTCATGGGCTCACTGTGCACTTGCGGCGACCCCGAAACAAGTCGGCGAGAGCTTGAGTCGCCCGGTCGACTGCGCGTTCGGTGCTATCGCGTCTCTCGCTCTGGCTCCGCGCCACGGTGTCGGATCTCCTCCTTCGGCAACGCAATGCGCGAGCCGAGGCTTACGCGGTGGCTGAGCCGAATGCTGGGGCGTTCGACGAAACGGTAAGCGACCCAGGCCGATAGAAGGCTCGCCATTACGCCAACTACCAGTGCCATCCATTGGTTCGTATAGCGAAGCGCTAAGGATTGCGCGCTCCACCCGACCAGCGGATGAACGAGATAGAGGCTGTACGAAATCCTGCCGAGAAACTGGAATAGCCGATCGGCGAGCCATTTGTCCATCGCCTTTGAGTGCCACGCGAGAAACAGCAGGCAGGTCGTGACGACAGCCGTAAGCCGCCAGTCTCCATGGATCTCGCCGCCCGAGTACAACAACATCGCGCAGCTCAACGCGAGATAGCTGGCCGGGGCTCGATCTGCCAATGTCCAATAGCAAAGCGCTCCCAGCGAGAACGCCCACCAGTAAGGAAACATCAGCCCAGCTGGCGCATCGATCCACTCCATGTGCACAACCACGGATGCGCCCATCAACGACACAAACACGAGCAGAAATCCCTGCCATTTCGCGCGAGTCAATTGCGCGATCCAAAGCAGCACGATCAATGCCAGATAGAATTGCACCTCCAGGCAGAGCGTCCAGTAGATTGGGCTTATCGCTTTAAAATGCAGGATGTCCTGTAAGTAGAAAAGATGCGCGGCGATTTGCGGGAACGTCACGCCGGGCTTCGGCGCCCCCATATGCGCCGCGAGGGTCGCGAACGCGAGCGTGACGACGATGCTGGCCCAGTAAGGAATGTCCAGCCTGATTGCACGCCTCAGGGCAAAGCGTCCCAGGAATCCCGGACTGATGCGATTCGTGCCCACCACCATCGCAATAACAAAGCCGGACAAAACAAAGAATGTCGCGACCCCCAGGTAACCACGGCTTGTGAGACCAGCCGCACTTGTTCGGCCTACAAGGTGGTAAAGCATGACAAGAACGGCCGCGACGCCTCGCAGTCCATCGATGAACCTCAGCCTTCCCACGGTCTTTCCCTGTCTAAGCGTGTGTGCGGCTTGCGCCTTGCGCGGGGCTCAGATATCCGGGCAGAGTATCAGAATGCCGCGGGGCGAAGCTTAGGGCCGCGTCTGAGAAAGCGCGAAGGCCCGGCGTAAGTCAACCGCCGTGCGTTCGGTAAAGCGCGCAGCTCCCCGCGGGTTCAGGTGAAAGCCGTCCGCGAAAGCTTCCGGCGGCATCTCGCCGGGGCGAAAGGGAAGGAGAACGGTCACATTCAGCTGCCCGGCCTCTTTAACCAACGCGGATGCGGGATCTCCAGCGCTGAGCGCTGGAGGGATCAACAGCGCAAATCCAGCTCCGTAGGAATTGCAGAGGTCTCGCATTTTCTGCAACCTCGCTGCCGCGAGACGCGTGGCCGTTACCGGAACTGCTGCTGCGCGCGTCGAGAAATGGGCCACCAGCAATGGCGCGCCCGGCAGCCATTCTTCCAACAGTACGTTGCGAATCGATGCGCGCGTTCCCAGCCACTCGCTCAGATTGGCGAAGAAGTAGGTACTGGTGGACATCATGTTGAGCTTCGCAGCCCTGGAGACGTCCATCAAGTCGCTCATCCTCATCATAGATCGCGCGAAGGCCTCTCCATTGGTCGAATCCGACAAAACGTGCCGCACGTTCACGGTCAGCATCACGAGCGACGGACGTGAGCCTTCAGAAAAGAGACGCCGCAGCCCGAAATACCAATCCAGGTAAGTCGTCGACTCGACGGGATACAGGGCAGTGTGATATCCGGGCATTCTCCGCTGCAGGTCGGTGCGATCGATTGCGTCCACCAGGAGTGAGTTGCCGACTATCAGCACTGTATCCGAGCCGTCGGGCCACTTTCGCGACAGAGTCCTCGCGGCCAGATAGTCGCTCGCGAGCCGGTGCTGCGTATGGCTGAGGCGGGGAAGCAGCAGCCGAGTCGCCAACTCCAGCGCGCAAAGGTAGCAGCACACTAGCGCCAGCAGGAACACGATGGCCTGGGTCGGATTCAATAACTCAGAATCGGAAGTAGATGAACGCACTCGATTGATTTGCTCCAAGTAAGGTAATGAGGAAGCACGCCATCACGCCCACCGCCACTCGTAGTGCGAGGCCTCGATCAGCGCAAAGATATTCGGCCTCCGACGACTCGAGTTGCAGATCGACCAGGTACAGCATTGCGACGAACACGCCGAGGAATAGCAGCGCTACGCCGTAGACGGGCTGCCACTCCCAGACAAACAGCCCCGCAAGCTGGTGAAATGCCCCAGCGAGCGAAGGTTCTCGAAAAAAGATCCACGCGACGCACACCATCGCGAACACCAGGATCCTTCGAAGCCACCGGGCGATGAACGCGGTCGAATCCCGAATTTCGGATTCTCCCGTGACGAATCTCTCGACGGCAAGGCCGGCGCCGTGAATCCCTCCCCACGCCACGAAGGTCCAGTTGGCACCGTGCCAAAGGCCGCCGAGCAACATGGTAACCATCAGATTCACATATGTCCGAGACCTCCCCTTGCGGTTTCCACCGAGGGAGATATACAGATAATCGCGCAGCCAACTGCTGAGGCTGATGTGCCAGCGCCGCCAGAAGTCCTGGAGACTCTGTGCCAGATATGGCTGCCGAAAGTTCACCATGAAGTGAAAGCCAAGCAACTGAGCGCTGCCGCGCGCCATACTGCTGTAGCCGCTGAAGTCGCCGTAAATTTGCCACGCAAACGCGACGGTGCCCAGTACCACCGTCATGAAACTTGGCCCGCCGAAGTTGCCGCTGAATGCGGCGTTGGCGATCAGCGCACAGTTATCGGCGATGACGACTTTCCTGAACAGCCCTTCCAGAATCAACATCATTCCGTCGAATGCTTTGGCCGGATCCCAGACGCGCGGCTGTTGTACCTGCGGCAACAAGTGAGAAGGACGCTGTATGGGGCCGGCGATGAGATGGGGGAACAGGCTGACGAACAAAGCGTAGTCAACGAGCGAGTCGGCCGACTTGATCTTGCGACGGTAGACATCAACTATGTACGCGACCTCCTGGAACGTATAAAACGATATCGCAGGCGGCAACACGATCTGCCAGAGGCTGGTTGGAATGCTTTTCAGCCCCAGCAGGGCCGCGAGCTGCGCAAACGAATCAACGAAGAAGTTGCTGTACTTGAAGAAGCCGAGGAACGAAAAATTGAGCGCGAGGGACAGTATCAGCAATGCGCGCCGCTGCCGCGGGTCCGTGAATCTATCGAGCCCCCGGGCGACGTAAAAATCCACGACCGTGGAAGTTCCCATGAGGAGCAGGAACCGCCAATCCCACCACCCGTAGAAGAAATAGCTGGCGAGCAACAGGAAGCAGTTCTGCGCCCTGAAGCGAAGCCGCCAATAGAGCAGCGTGACTAAGACCAGAAAGACGAGATAGACAGTCGAATCAAAGAACATGAGTCGCCGAATTCGGCCAAGGAATCGGACGGTTGTGATCGCCATGCATGACGCCGCACATCGCGAGCACCGCGTCAGAGGTCCTGTAAGGGCATTGTAACGTCCCTCTCACGATTCGGGGCGGAAGAGAGTAGAGTCTTGCGACCCTGTCGCTCCATCGTTAGCAAGTGCAGCGGGCAACGCTTTCCGCCGTTCCGAGACCTAGCGAACTCTGACCATGCTCCGCAGATTGTTGCAACGTGGCATAGCCCATTTACCGAAAGGCGCTCAGTTTGAGCTTCGACGCGCCAACTTTTCGTGGCAGATCCGTCGCGGAAGGTTCGTCCCGGATCAGCCGGAGATAGCCGAAATCACGCGGCAAGTGCGCGCTGGTGATCTGGTGATAGATGTGGGTGCTAACGTGGGTCACTACACCTGCCACTTGTCTCGATGCGTCGGGCCTTCGGGACGCGTGCTGGCGTTCGAACCTATTCCGGTGTCCTTTGCGCTGCTGGCGGCCAACGTGCGTGCGAGCGGAGCCTCCAACGTGACTCTATTCAACGTAGGCCTTTCTTCATCCGCTGCCGTCGTAAGCATGACGGTTCCACCGTACGAGCACACCCAGCTCAGCAATTACTATCAGGCACACATTTCGACGCAGGGCGAGTATCCGGTACTTTGTCTGCCACTTGATGCGATTCCGCTGCCGGGGTTGGCGCGGCTTGTGAAGATCGATGCCGAAGGTCACGACCTGCAGGTATTGCTGGGGATGGAATCGATTCTGCAAAAGCACCGGCCGGTGCTCATTGTGGAAGCTTCGCGAACTGGCCCTGCCGCGTCGTGGTTAAACGACCGTGGTTACTCGATCCGGAGAGTGGGCGAATCTTTCAACATTGTCGCTGAGCCGCTTGGGCGGCCGTAAAGCGCACCATCAGAAGGCGTGACGCGCAACATGGATATACTGCCGGCGCGCCAGGGAAAATGCGTGGCCTTCTGCTCGAGAGCGCTATGGGTTCCGACGGGATTAAGATCCTCTTCATCATCGACTACTTTCACCGCACCGGTGGCACTGAAAAGCATCTTGCGGAGCTCATTGCCGGTCTGCCGGCGGATGCCTTTGGGTGCTCAATCGTTGCGTTTGACCTTGGAGCAAATCCGCTCTTAGACGGTCTGCGCGCGCGAGGCGTACCAGTCATAGGCGTGCCCGTGGGACGGGAATATGTCCCCAATGCGGCCGTTCAGGCCTGGCGTCTCTCCAGGCTGATCCGCGCGAACAAATACGACATCGTTCAGACGTTTCACCAGAAGGCCGACACCTACGGCGCTGCCATCGCATGGATGTCGGGCGTGAAGCACCTTGTCTCGAGCAAACGGGATACCGGTCACCTGCGCAAGCCGTGGCATCACTTTCTGAACAGGCATCTGAAGTTTCTCTTTGATGCGTTCATCGTAGTGGCCGAGGCCGTGCGCGTTGCCGTGATGGCGAACGATCATTTGCCGGCTTCACGCATTACGACGATCTACAACGGCGTCGATATCGCGCGCTTTACTGTGCCATCCGCGGAGCAAAGGAGGGACGCGAGAACACGCCTCGGCTTTGCAGCCGACGATTTCGTAGTAGGCATGGTGGCGGGTTTTCGTCCCGAGAAGAATCACGAGGTGTTTTTCGCTGGCCTGTTGCAGGCGGCGCCCTCCATTCCCTCGCTGAAGGTTCTGGCTGTGGGCGCGGGACCGCTTCTGGCGCAAGTCCGCGAACGGATTGCTCAAACTGAGCTCGGCGCCCGCACTGTGTTTGCGGGAGACGTGTCCGACGTGGTGCCGCGCCTTTGGGCTATGAACGTCGGATGCCTGACACCGGGGAGCAACGAGGGATTCTCGAATGCCGTCGTGGAACAGATGGCAGTCGGCCTGCCCATGATCGTGACCGACGTCGGCGGAAACGCCGAAGCCGTCGCTGATGGAGAGAATGGCCGCGTGATTCCGCCGCAGGATGCAACGGCGCTTTCGTCGGCACTGATCGAGCTGCACGGGAACCCAGCGCGCGCCGCGGCCATGGGACGCGCCTCGCGCACACGGGTCGAAGAGAGATTCTCTCTCGAGCGGATGTGCGCCGAGCACGTACGGCTGTACCGCTCCTTGTGTGCTTCGTCGCGCCTCGCAAGCGGCTCGTCGGCGGGTGGGCGCTGAGCGGGTCGGAGGAGTGAGGGTTTACGTGCACGACAGCGACGGCCAATTCTCCTGCGAAGTAACCGGATTCCACGGTTATGAGCAGGAAATTCTCCGTCTGCGTAACGCGAATCGGGATGAGCCGGAGACGCTCGAATACCTCGACTGGCGTTACCAGCGCTCACCCGATTCGCCGCAGCCGCAGGTATTCTGGCTGCTGACGCCCGACCGTCAGCGCATCGGGATGGCGTCCGTGGTCTTTCGTCCATACTGGGTCAACAACGCACGTGTGCAGACCGCCGTGGTCGGCGACATCTCGCTCGATACCCGCTGGCGCGGTCGCGGCCTGGGTCAGGTATTGCTGCGATTCATGACCGAATATCTCGACGAGCATTTCCCGCGCCAACCGGCGTTCGTAATCCCCACGGAAGCGGCCCGGCGCGCGCTTACGAATGTGGGTTGGGTGACGTCGGGCGCTTTGGTCCCACAAGTTTATGTGCTCGACGCCACGCGCTACCTGCGTGCACTCGTGCACAGTGAATGGCTCGCAACGCGCATGGCGCGGCTGATGCGAGCCCTGGCGCGAATCGTGACGCGACTGCGCGCTCCGCGCGACGGTTCATTGCATGTGAAGGACACACCGGACGAGTCGCTGCTCGAGTTCGCCCGCAGGGCGCCGCCGGCCGGCGACGCCGTGCACGACCTGGGGCCGGAGTTCCTCAACTGGAGGTATGCGCAGCATCCCCACACGCGATTCATCTTCGCAAGGTTCACCCGCTCAGGTGAGACACGCGGACTGCTGGTCTTCGAAGACAGCACTCTGGAACAAACCTGGTCGATCTACGACCTCGCCGCCAAGACCGCGGCAGACCTGCGCGCGATGTTGACGCTGTTCGTGCAGCGCGCTCTGTCGGCGCCTGGCCTGGTTGCGTTGCGCGTGACTTTGGACGAGCGGCACCCGTGCAGGACTCATCTGCGCAGGCTCGGGTTCATTGCCCGCCGTCCTGACGCAGTGTTCCAGGTCCACTCGCCCAGCGGCACGGCCGAACGCCTCGTGTGGCGCGTGACGCAAGGGGACAAGGACACTTGATGCAGCCCGCAGGACTGACGACGAGGCCATTGTGAGCACACTGACTTCACGCAGGTGGGGCGTTGAAGAATGGCTCGGCAACCGGCTCGCCTGGAGCCGGCTGCTTGCATGCTCGGGCGCCGATCCCCTGTTCCTTTCCTGGGACTGGCTCACGCACTGGTGGCAATGCTACGGCGGTACCCTGGGGCGTGCTCCCGATATCCTAGCTTTCTATCGCGGTGACGATCTGGTCGGACTCGCGCCGCTGTATCACCGGCTCGTCATGCGCGGCGGCCTGGTGCTCGCGCGCTCGGTGCAGGTGATTGGGTTGTCATGGCGTGATCCCGAGCCGCTGATCTCGGAGTACCTTGACGTCATCGCCTCGCCGCAGGATCTCGGCGCGGTACGGCGTGCCTGCCTGCGTGTCCTGCTGGACGAACCCGCCTGGACAGAACTGGTGATTGGGTTCAGTGCTGCCGGGGAGCAGTGGCGCGAGGCGTTTGCCCGGCTGGCACCTGCCAGGGGGCACTACGTGCGAGAGCTCGACCGCTCGGTCAGTTACCAGGCGGATCTGGCGCAGGGCTTTGGCGCGTACCTAAGGGATCTCGGACAGTCGACGCGCCGCAGCCTATGGCACCTGCGCAGGCGCCTCACGGATCACGGCGAGGTAAGCCTCGAGTTTGTCGCGCCAGAGGAGATCGACAGCGCATTCAGCGACCTCAACCGGCTGCACGGGTTGCGGTGGAAAAGGCCGGCGTTCATCGGGAAGCGGCTGGCGTTTCACAGGACTGTCGCGAGCCGGTTGGCTACCCACACCGAGCTGGCCTTCTCGCGACTGCGCGTCGGGGGTAATGTGGTCTCGGTGCTCTATGACATCCGCAAGGGAACGCGCCAATACAACATCAAGATGGGTTTCGACCCTGCATTCAGCAGCCGTGTGTCGCTCGGCCTGATTCACCTCGGGTATGCCATGGAGGCCGCGGCAGAGCGCGGTGTCACGATGTACGATTTTTTGGCGGGACCCGGGCAGACGAGCGACTACAAGCGCCACTTGAGTCAGGCACGCCGTGCCCTGAGCTGCGTGCAGATGCTTCGCGGTCGCGTCCTGCCCGCACTGTATCGATGGCGTGACCGTGCACGCTAGCCCGCGCGGAAGATGCCTGCCAGCTGGTCAACAACGGCGCCCCGCTCATACGTGCCGCGTGCCTTCTGCTGCGCCGCCTTTCCCAGCTTCGCGGCGACTTGCTGGTCAACGAGCAGGCGGACGCACGCCGCGGCGAGCTGCGCCGGGGCGTCTCGCAGGATGATCTCGCGCCCGTCTTCAAAATTCAGTCCCTCCGCTCCCAGTCGCGTCGATACGATCGCCTTGGCGTGCGCTGCGGCTTCGATGATTTTCACGCGCGTCCCCCCGCCGTGACGAATTGGACAGCACACCGCGCGCGCGCGGCGATACCATGGCTGAAGATCATCGACAAAACCGGTAAACGTAACGCTCTCATCCGCTGAGGGGTAGGAGGCCGTCTGCTCCCGGCCCGGTCCGATGACGACCAGTCGGGCTGCGGGAACCCGCGCGCGCACCGCGGGCCAGATCTCCTGCACCAGCCAATCAACTGCCTGAACGTTCGGTTGGTAGCCCATGGTTCCCACGAACAGCACCAGCGGTTCGGACGCGTCGCTGTCGTCCAGGGGCGGGAAGTTGACGCTGTTGGGAACTGCTTGCACGTGGTCGGTACCGGGGAAGCGCGCAAGATAGCGGCGATCCGCCTCCGAGCACACGAATGTCGCGGTCGCGAGGCGTACGGCCTGGATCTCGGCGATCATCAGCCTGGGTACCTGCAACAGCTGCAGTCGCTCGGCTGGCCACCCAGGGTCATGCAGCAAGCGGCGAGACCAGGTCACGTGTTCAATGTCATCCAGGTCGAAGAAAAGTGGCGCGCGGCGCGTCCTTTCCGGTGCCTTGCGCGCAAGTGCCATCAGTACGCACATCGACGACAGACGGTGCGCCAGGATAATGTCGGGCCGGGCGTCCAGCGCGGAATTCACGGCAGCGAACGTTGCTTCATTGTTGGCGGGACGGGCAATGCGTTGCGCGTGGAAGTCAAACACACCTCGCCCTCGGCGCTGCCACAACGTCGGCGGCTCATCGTCTACCAGCGTCGGCGCGAGCCGAATCGAAACCGTGGGTGACCAGAGCCGCCGCAAGCGCTGTTCGTGCTGCTGGATCACTTCCGGTGCGTAGTGCTGGTCCACGGGCTGGAGAAACAGGCAGTCGACGCGATCCACCACCTTGGCCAAGGCCTGTACCTGCGTCCCCAGACGTTGGTGGACGCCCAACACCATCTGGGAGTCATACGGAAAGTAGCGTGACACCACCAGGGCGGTTGTCATTAGCCGACAATCTCGACCCTGGGAATGGGCACCACGAAGCGAGCGTTCAGGCCCGGGGTTCTGCCCACGGTCGCAAGAATCTCGTCCTTCAGGTTCCACGGCAATATCAGTACGTAGTCGGGATGGGCTTTGATCAACTCGTCAGGATGAAGAATCGGGATGTGGGTGCCGGGCGTGTATTTGCCCTGTTTGTATGGATTTCGGTCGACCGTGAAATCGATGAAATCCGTGCCGATGCCGCAATAATTGAGCAGCGTGTTGCCCTTGCCCGGGGCGCCGTAGCCGACGATGCGTTTGCCGGCGCGCTTTGCGGCAATCAGAAACTCGAGTAGCGCCCGCTTGGTCTCGCGGGCCTGTTCCGCGAAGGCCTCATAGGTCGCAAGCTTCCCGAGGCCCGACCGCACTTCCAGGGCGAGCAGGTCGCGTGCCCGTGCGCTCACCGACTCGGAAGCATCTGCCGTGTGTCTGCCATAGATGCGCAGTGAGCCGCCGTGGGTCGGTAACCGTTCGACATCGAACAGCGTCAGCCCGTGGTGGCGGAACACCTCGGTCGCGGTAGTGAACGAGAAGTAGCTGTAGTGCTCGTGGTAGATCGTGTCGAACTGATTGTGCTCTATCAATTCCAGCAGATGCGGAAACTCCATGGTGAGCACGCCCTTTTCGGCCAGCAGCAACTTGATGCCGGCGACGAAATCGTTCAGATCCGGGACGTGCGCCAGCACGTTGTTGCCGACGAGCAGATCCGGTCTGCCGAATTCGGCGGCCAGCTCGCGGGCGGTTTGCCGGCCGAAGAACTTCACAACCGACGGTATGCCATTCCTGATGGCCACCTCGGCCACGTTGGCGGCGGGTTCCACGCCCAGGACCGGCACGCCTTTCGCGACAAAATGCTGCAGCAGGTAACCGTCGTTGCTGGCAATCTCCACCACGCGACTGTGGCGACCGATGCCGAAGCGCTCGCACATCAGCTCGCAGTACTTGCGTGCGTGCTCCACCCAGCTGTCCGTATAGGACGAGAAGTAGGCGTACTCGCTGAAGATGGCGCCCCGGTCGACGACTTCCTCGAGTTGCACGAGGAAGCATCGCTCGCACAGGTACGCGTGCAGCGGATAGAACGGCTCCATGTGATCGAGCTGTTCAGCCGTGATGTGCGCCTGGCACAGCGGCGACATCCCCAGGTCGACGAAGGTATGGCGCACGGCATGGCCGCAAAAACGGCAGTTCAAATTTCCCGATACCATTGGCAAGAGCCTACCGGGGCCAGCGCCTGGCCGCCAATGGTTGAACCTGGCGGCACGTTGGCGCTGGGTTCTTGTATTTGCCAGTCTGGGCGCTTGCCGGCGACAATCGCGCCCGCAGGCATAGCGAACTCACGATTTGAGTGCCTGGGGCCGGCGCCTTTGCGCCTCGGCCGGCCAGGGATTTTGGCGTAACATGAAATTCAGGTAGATGCGCAGTGGGCCAATGGGTTTCTGAGATCTGGCACTCCCGGGAGATTCTTTACTTCCTGGCGTGGCGTGATGTGAAGGTGCGCTACAAGCAGGCGGCGCTGGGTGTCGCCTGGGCGGTACTGCAGCCTCTATTCACCATGATTACGTTTGCGTTCTTCTTCGGGAAGTTGGCCGGCATTCCGAGCGATGGGGTGCCGTACCCGCTGTTCTCGTACTCGGCCTTGCTGCTGTGGACGTACTTCTCCGTTACGCTTTCGCAGGTCGGCAACAGTCTGGTCGCCAATTCCAGTCTGATCACCAAGATCTACTTTCCGCGTGTGCTGCTGCCGGCTGCCGCGGCCTTCGGAGGTCTGCTCGACCTGGTCGTCAGTTCCGTGTTCCTGATCGGGATGCTGCTCTACTACCACATGACTCCGCGCTGGACGATGCTGCTGACGCCAATTTTTGTCGGACAGACGGTGCTGTTGGTCATGGGGGCCGGCATGCTGCTTGCCGCCCTGAACGTGCGCTACCGCGACGTCAAGTACACCATCCCGTTTGTGACGCAGATTGGTCTGTTCGTGACACCCATCATCTACCCGGTGACCTTCCTGCCGCATCGTTTCCAGAGTTGGCTTGCCCTGAACCCCATGACTGGTGTGATCGAAGGGTTCCGCGCCTGCCTGTTCGGCGGGCACGTCGACTGGGATGTACTGGGTTGTTCGTGGATCGTGACGCTGTTGCTGTTGCTCATTGGTAGCTGGCATTTCAGAAGTACCGAGCGCGTTTTCGCCGACCTTGTCTGATGCCGCTACACTCGAATCATGACTGAGTCCATCACCGTCGAAAATCTCTCCAAGCGCTACGAGCTCGGGGCGTTGCAAGAGGAGACCCAGCTGCGCGATCAGCTCGTGCGCCTGCTGCGGGCGCCGTTTCGCAAGCGGGCACCGAAGGAAATCCTCTGGGCTTTGCACGATGTTTCCTTCACGGTGGAGCAGGGGGAGGTCGTCGGCATCATCGGCCGTAACGGTGCCGGCAAGAGCACGCTCCTCAAGATACTCTCGAAAATCACTTATCCCACCTCCGGCAGGGTACGGGCGCGGGGACGCGTCGCCGCGCTGCTGGAAGTCGGCGCCGGGTTCCACGAGGAACTGACCGGGCGCGAGAACATCTTTCTGAACGGTTCCATCATGGGGATGAAGAAGAAGGAGGTCGATGCCAAGCTCGAGGCGATCGTTGAGTTCTCGGGCATGGCGCGTTTCATCGACACACCCATCAAGCACTATTCGAGCGGCATGCGCTCGCGGCTCGGTTTCGCGGTGGCGGCGCACCTCGAGCCGGACGTGCTCATCGTCGATGAGGTGCTGGCGGTTGGCGACGCGGTATTCCAGAAGAAATGTATCAGTGCCATGCACGATATGCGTGGCGGGGGGCGGACCGTGCTGTTCGTATCCCACAACATGGCGGCGGTCGAGAATCTGTGCTCGCGCGGCATGTGGATCGCAAACGGCAGGATCCAGCTCGACGGACCAGTGCATGAAGTCATCGAAGCCTACATGGCATCGTTTGCTTCAGCCGACAGCGCCTTCAGCGAACTCACTGCGGCTGAGGGCCGGCGGGGAAGCGGCGAGATCCGCTTCACCCGGGTTGAATTTCTGTCGACCGATCGGGATCTGCAAACCGTCACACGCTGCGGCAAGAGTCTGGTGATCCGCCTGCATTACCGGGCGAGCAAGCCGATCGAGCGCCCGGCCTTCGCGTTGCGGCTGTATACGGAACTCGGCACGCTGGTGACCGACACTGGCACCTGGCTTCACGGTCTGGACATTCCGCTGGTCCCGGTCGGGGACGGCTACCTCGACCTGGAGATCGACTCACTCAACCTGTTGCCGGGTCGCTACTACTTCTCGCTGAAGCTGGACTCCTGCCTTGAAACACGCGTGTACGACGCGCTGGAGCATGCCGTTCACCTCGATGTCGAGGAGGCGCCCATTTACGGGTCGAGCCGGCGCATCGACAGCCGCTATGGCCTGGTGTTTTTCCCGCAGCGCTGGCGCCTGGATGGCATCGGCAGCGGTGCCGCGATCGACGTGAGCCCGGCCGCTAGTGGTTGAAAATGAAATCCGTGCCGACGCAGGCGGGCGCCGCAGTACAGAAAATATGCGCGTTTTCGTCACAGGAGTGGACGGCTACATCGGGGCGGTGCTCGCGCCCTATCTGCTCGAGCGTGGCATGGTGGTCATCGGTCTCGATACCGGCTACTACCGCGATGGCTGGCTGTACAGCGACAACCAGCGTCTGGCCGCGACACCTCACACGCTCAACAAGGATCTGCGCGCCGTTACGGCGGCCAACCTGGAGGGCTGCGATGCCGTGGTGCATCTTGCCGAGCTATCCAACGATCCGCTCGGACAGAACAACCCCGCGGTGACGCACCAGATCAACCATCAGGGCTCGGTAGCATTGGCAAAGCAAGGTATTCGCGCCGGCATCAGGCGCTTCGTCTACACCTCTTCGTGCAGCGTCTATGGCGCGGGGAGCGGGGATTTTCTGGACGAGAATGCGCACGTCAACCCGCAGACCGCTTACGCCGAATGCAAGGTGCTGGTTGAGCGTGACCTGCTGGCGATGGCGGGCGCCGATTTCACCCCCGTGTTCCTGCGCAACGCCACCGCGTTCGGTCCTTCGCCGCGCATGCGCTTCGATATCGTGATCAACGATCTGTGCGCGCTGGCGTGGACGACCAGGCGCATCGCCATGACGAGCGACGGCAGCCCCTGGCGCCCGGTCGTGCATGTCCAGGACATCTGCGAGGCCATCTATCGCAGTCTGGTGGCGCCAGAGGACGCGGTGCGCGGCAAGATCTTCAACGTGGGACAGAACTCGCAGAACTACCGGGTCCGGGAGCTGGCGCAGATCGTCGCGGACGAGTTCCCCGGCTGCACGGTTTCGGTCGGAACGTCCGGCAGCGACAACCGCAGTTACCGCGTCAACTTCGAGCGCATCCACCGCGAATTACCGGGCTTCAAGTGCCAGTACACGGCGCGTGATGGGGCGCGGCAGTTGCGTGAGCTGTTCGAGCGTATTCAGATGGCGCCCGAAACGTACCAGTTCCGCGCTTTCACCCGTCTTAAACAGCTGCTGTACCTGCAATCGACCCGGCAGATCGACGACGAGTTCTACTGGCGCTGACATGCTGTTCGAAGCCCTTGAACTTTCCGGTGCGGCGCTGGTGAAGATGGAGCGTCACACGGACGAGCGGGGGTTCTTCGCGCGCTCGGTCTGCGTCGAGGAATTCCGGGCCCACGGCCTGCCGGCCGAGTTCGTGCAATCGAGTGTCTCCTGGAACCGTCGCCGCGGCACGGTGCGCGGCATGCACTTTCAGTGGCCGCCCTCGCGGGAAGGCAAGCTGGTACGTTGTCTGCGCGGCGCGATTCACGACGTGCTGCTCGATCTGCGACCCACCGAACCCACCTATCTCAGGTATCGTGCGCTGGTGCTTGACCAGGAGAACCGGGATGCGGTGTTCATCCCATCAGGGGTGGCGCACGGGTTTCAGACACTCGCCGACGACTGCGAGGTTCTGTATCAGATGACAGATGTGCACGCAGCGGCGCTGGCGGCCGGGGTACGCTGGAACGATCCGGCCTTCGGCATCGGCTGGCCGATTACCGCTGGCATCGCCATAGCCGAGCGCGATGCCAGCTACGCCGACTTCGACCGTCGGGGGTTCGAGGCGCAGTTGGCGCAGTGCACGGCACCATCCGGAGCGAGGGCCGGATGGACGTGAAGGCGTCGTCACCGGCGGGTGCAACCTCTGCGGGTCAAAGTCTCTACGAGTTTGCGTCGCGGTTGTACCCGATTTGCAGGAGCATCACCGGCGCCGGCGTGCGTGAGACGCTCGCGCTCGTGCGCGCCCGCGTACCGCTGCTCGTACACGAGGTGCCGAGCGGCACGCGTGTGTTCGATTGGGAGATTCCGCCGGAGTGGAACGTCGAGGATGCGGCCGTCATCGATGCGGATGGCCGTCGGGTAGTCGATTTCCAGGCGCACAACCTGCACCTCGTCGGCTACTCCGAGCCGGTACAGACGTCCCTGTCCCTCAGGGAATTGTCGGCGCGGCTGCATGTACTGCCGGAGCACCCCGACTGGATTCCGTACCGCACCAGCTACTACCGCCGCAGCTGGGGCTTCTGCATGCGCGCACGGGATCGCGCGGCGCTGCGCGCGGGACGTTACCGTATCGAGGTGAAGAGCTCGCTCGCGCCGGGCTCACTCACCTATGGAGAACTGGTGATCGCCGGCCGGACGCGCGATGAGGTTCTCTTTTTCACCCACGTCTGTCACCCCTCTCTCGCCAATGACAATACCAGTGGCATTGCGGTCACGACGGCGCTGGCGGAATGGATCGCAGGCGAGCCGCGACGCTTCAGCTACCGCTTCGTGTTTGCGCCCGGGACCATCGGGTCGCTGACCTGGCTTAAGCGCAATGAGTCGCGTCTGTCGCGCGTGCGTCACGCACTGGTGCTGGTCCTGCTGGGCGATCCGGGCCCACTCACGTACAAGCGCAGCCGCCGCGGGACGAGTGAGATCGACGAGATCGTGACTCACGTGCTCGCCGGAGACGGGGCCGTCATACCGTTCTCGCCCTACGGCTACGACGAGCGGCAGCTGTGCTCCCCGGGGTTCGATCTTCCGGCAGGGCGACTCACCCGCTCGGTCAACGGCGGTTATCCGCAGTACCATACCTCGGCGGACGATCTGTCGCTCATCACGCCCGCAGCCCTGCTGCGCAGCCTCGAGGCGTGCCAGCGCATCGTGGACGTCATCGAAACCAACCAGCGATACGTGAACCTCAAGCCCAAGGGCGAGCCCAGGCTCGGCGCCCGCGGGCTGTATGGCACGCTCGGCGGCAGCGAACCCGCCGCGCATGAATATGCCATGCTCTGGGTGTTGAACCAGTCCGATGGCACACGCTCGCTACTCGACATCGCACTGCGATCGGGGCTGCCGTTTACGACGCTGCGCGAAGCCGCGCGCGCGCTTGAAGCCGCCGAGCTGCTCGCGTCCGCGCGCGCAAGATCATCGGCTGGGAGCAGGGGCGCCGCGCGTGCCCCGGTGGCCGGCAAGACGAGGCGAAGGAAGTCATGAAGGTCGTATTGTTCTGCGGGGGTCTCGGCACGCGGTTGCGCGAGCACTCGGATACGATTCCAAAGCCGCTGGTGACTATCGGCTACCGGCCGATCCTGTGGCACCTCATGCGCTATTACGCGCACTTCGGACACCGCGATTTCATTCTTTGCCTCGGATACCGCGGCGACCTGATCCGCGATTACTTCCTGAACTATAACGAAGCCATGTCCAGCGACTGCACCCTGCACGCCAGCGGCCGCCGGATTGAACTGCACGGTCACGACACCGCTGACTGGAATATCACCTTCGTCGATACCGGTTTGCACAGCGCCATCGGCGAGCGTTTACTGCGCGTGCGGAAGTACCTGGGCAACGAGGTAGAGTTCCTCGCCAACTACTCGGATGGATTGGCGAACGTTCCACTCGATCGGATGATTGCCGACTTCCACGGCAAGCAGGCGGTAGCGAGCTTCGTCTCCGTGCGCAGCCCGCAGAGCTTTCACGCGGTGCAAGCCGCGCCCGATGGGACGGTGATCTCGATGGGCGCGGTGCACGAGCAGCAGGTGCGCATCAACGGCGGCTTTTTTGTTCTGCGGCGCGAGATCTTTGACTACATCCACGAAGGCGAGGAGCTGGCGGAGCAGCCTTTCCGACGGCTGATTGCGGCGAACAAGCTGGTGACATTCAACTGGGATGGTTTCTGGCAGTGCATGGATACCTTTAAGGACAAGATCACCTACGATCGCATGGAAGCACAGGGAAACAGCCCGTGGAAGGTATGGCAGGCGCCCTAAGGCACTTCAATCGTGAGCGGACAACGAGAGCCTTTGGTCAGTGTGGTCACGCCTGTTTACAACGGCGGGAAATACCTGCGCGAGTGTATCGAGAGCATCCTTGCGCAAAGCTATACGAACTGGCGCTACACGATAGTCAACAATCGCAGCACGGATGACAGCCTCGAGATCGCGCTGCATTACGCGAGCCTCGACCCGCGCGTACGCGTGCACGACAACGCAGAATTCCTGCCCATCATCGACAATCACAATCGCGCCTACAGTCTCATCGATCGCGACAGCATTTACTGCAAGCCGTTGATGGCGGACGACAGGCTTTATCCCGAATGCATCGAAACCATGGTGAGCTGCGCGCTGACGCAGCCTTCGATTGGACTGGTGTGTTCCCTCGCTTCGACGGGAAACAACAAGACCCGGTTCGATATGAGGCCTGCGGATTCGCCCGGCACGTCGCCTGCCACGGTTCTTGCGGGCAGGGTCGCCGGTCGCAGGGCACTGCTCGAGAATCGCTACTTCTTCGGCTTGCCAACCACAATGCTGATCAGGGCGGACCTCATCCGCAGCCGCACGCCCTTTTACGACCCGGTCAACCTGCACGCGGATGTAGAGTCGTGCTATGACATTCTGCAGGAGTCGGACTTCGCGTTCGTCCACCAGGCGTTAGCGTTCATGCGCGAACACGAACACAGTCAGACGTCGCTCCTGCTCGGACTTGAAAGCAACTGCGCAAGCGGCTTCTATACTCTCACCAGGTACGGCCGCGTATACCTCGATGAGGAAGAATTCCGGCGCTGCTATCGCTCGAGACTCGCCGGGTATTACGGGATGCTGGCGGTTGCTGCCGTGGAGCGGCGGGGCAGGGCATTCTGGGAATTCCACCGCCGAATGCTCATCCTGAGTGGCGCGCCGCTCGATCGGATGCGCCTGGCGTACGCGATTGCTGCGCACGTCGTGCACCGACTCGCTTCCCCGCGGGCATTCGTGCGCAGTGTCGCAGGCCGCATCAAGACGGCCATGCGTCCTCAGTAAGGCATCACTGACCGAAGATGGACGTCAGTGATCTCCATTCGAGGTGGAAGCTGCGTGAGAGTGAGTACCACCTGCGCCACATCCGTTGCGCTCAGTAGCCTTGCGGGCCGGTAAGGCTTGCCCTCGCGGGCATAGATCCGGCGCATACGCGGCGTGGCGGTACGTCCCGGGAACAGACTCGACACGCGGATACCACGCCTGTTCAGGCCCTGTCGCAAACTGTCCGTGAAACCCTGTATGGCATGTTGAGTCGCTTTGTATACCGCAATACCCTGGCCCGCGCTTTTTACGACGCTGGAATTGAGGAAGATGACCTGACCGTGCGCCCGCGCGAGCAGCGGCGTGAATCCCTGAGTCAGAAGATACGGGGCACGCACGTTGACCTCGAACAGCAGATCGAAGCTGTTCGAGTCCAGGCTGCCCGATTCGCTCCAATCGTACTCGCCGGCGCAGTGCACCAGTACGTCCAGCCGCGGCGAGCGTCGCGAGAACTCATCCAGCAGGCGCTTGATGTCCGCGAGTGCGCGCAGGTCCGCCACGGCACTTCCCGCCAGCTGCCGCGCCGGAATGCGGCGCGCCGCCGCGGCCAGTTTCTGCGCGTTCCTGCCGACCAGGAACACTCGCACGCCGGATGCACCCAGCGTCTGCGCAACGGCCGCGCCAATCCCGGAAGTCGCCCCGGTCACGATTGCAAGTTTGGTCCGCCTCACGCCGCAACGATCCTTGCACCGGCTCAGCCGGTCAAGTATTGATGGCTAAAATCCGCTCGACTTGACAAACTTCCAACTCATGGCAGGGCGCCTGGCAGATTCCATGCTCGAGCTCATACTACCCGTGGCTCACCGGCGTCCCACGCGCATTTTGTGTCTGGGCGCCCATTGTGACGACATCGAGATCGGCTGCGGCGGCACGCTTCTGAAGCTGCTGGCGCGCGCCGGGCGCCGGGAAGTCACCTGGGCCGTGTTCAGCTCAAACCCGCGGCGTGAACGTGAATTGCGGGCGAGCGCGCGGCGGTTTCTGCGCGGCGCCGCTGACAGCCGCGTGCTGACCTACCAGTTTCGGGACAGCTTCTTCCCCGGCGACTATGCGGCCCTCAAGAACACCTTCGAGACGCTCAAGAATCTGCCTGCACCCGACATCGTGTTCACGCACCATCGCGCCGACCTGCACCAGGATCATCGCGTGATCGGCGAGCTGACCTGGACGGCATTTCGCCGCCACCTGATCCTCGAGTACGAGATACCGAAGTACGAGGGCGGGCTCACCACCCCCAACGCCTACGTGCAACTCACGCGGGCTCAGGCCACGGCCAAGACGCGCGCTCTGCTTGCCAGTTACCCGAGTCAGCGTTCCAAGCCCTGGTTCAGTGCGGAGACGTTCTCGGCTCTCATGCGTCTGCGGGGTGTGGAAGCGGGTCCGGGCAGCGGGTGGGCCGAGGGCTTTCATGCGGCCAAGCTCAACCTCGCGTGATACGGCGAGACGCGCCCAGGCATTCATGAATGCGCCGCGAGCGGGTCCGACCTACGCCCTGATCGCAGGGCTGATCGTCGCCGCGGGTGTAGTGACGTGGTGGGCCCTGCCGGTCTACGAGCGGCCTGTCGCCGGGGGCGCCGCCGCGACGCCTTCCGGGCCCGCGATCATCGCGCCGCCCGCTGCGACCAGCACGACACCCGCGGCCGCACCGGCGCCGGCGAGTCTCGAGGCGGTGAGTGCCAGGGGCGAGGTCGTGGATACGACCGAGCAGGATCAGCGCCAGGTCGCGAAAATCACCCGCGGTCTCACCGCGAACCCGGGTGGCGGAATTCTGGTCGAGTCGATCCCGCCTGGCAGCGTCGCAAGCCAGCTCCGGGTGCAGGCGGGTGATGTCATTGTGTCGATCAACGGGGATGCCGTAACGTCGCCGCGGGAATTTGCCCGCATCTTCCGCGAGCAAGGTCTGCCCCGCCAGATGACCGTAATTCACAATGGCAGGGAAATGCACCGCCACTGAGCACGCCCGCGATTCGTGACGCTGTTCACGACAGGGCGCTCGGTATTACACTTCACGTGTCGAGCTTCTTTACACCCGACGCGGGCAGCGTTGAGTCATTCGGCGGCGAAGCGTTGATTTGCCGCTGAATCCGCTAGCGGCACGATTGTTGCTGTATCTTCGTGCCGCGGCCTGGGACGGAGGACGCATCATGTTCTCAGAGGGAGCTAATGGTTAGAGGACGCGTCTGGCTCGCCGCGCTGTTGCTCGCCACCTCGCTGGCTCACGCGCAAACTGATGTCCTGGTCTCGCATTATGACTCGGGGCGTACCGGCCAGAATCTCAACGAGACCACGCTAACCGTCCCGAACGTGAACGTCGGAACGTTCGGCAAGGCGTATGCGTTCGCCGTCGACGGCTACGTCTACGCGCAGCCGCTTTACAAATCGCACCTCACGATACCCGGGAAGGGCACGTTCAATGTCGTGTTCGTCGTGACGGAACATGGCAGTGTCTACGCGCTGGATGCGGACACGGCAACGCCGCTATGGCGCCGGAGTTTCATCAATCCGGGGGCGGGACTTACGTCCCGGACGACGGATCCCAGTCACGAAGACATCGTTCCCGAAGTATCCATCACGTCGACGCCGGTCATCGATGCGGTGAGCGGCACGCTGTACGTGGTTGCCGAGACAATACAAAGCGGCGCGCCGGCCTACTACTACCTCCACGCGCTCGACATCACGACCGGCGCTGACAAGGTTACGCCGGCGCGTATCCAGGCTTCCGTGGGCAGCGGGGTGACGCCCCTCACAATCGATGCCGGCACCAGTCAGCAGCGTCCCGGCCTGGTACTGTCGAATGGCGTCGTGTACATCGGCTTCGGCTCGAGCGGCGACAGCTTTCCGTGGGTCGGCTGGCTGCTCGGCTATAACGCGACCAGCCTTGCTCAGGTGGCGGTGTTCTGCACGTCAGCGGACGGTTCGTATGGCGCCGGCGTGTGGTCAAGCGGCGAAGCGCCGCCCGTGGACGCGAATGGCAATATTTTCATTGTCACCGGCAATGGCACCTTCAACGCGACCCAGGATTGGGCGGATGCCTACCTCAAGCTTTCAACGGCAGGAGGTCTCTCAGTCAGCGATTACTTCGCGCCTTTTAACCAGAGCGCGCTCGGCAGCGCCGATCTCGACGTTGCGTCTGCGGGGATCACCCTGCTGCCAGACGCCGCGGGAACCGCGGCACACCCGCATCTGCTGGTGGGCACGGGGAAGGACGGCGAGCTGTACCTCGTCGATCGCGACAACATGGGCCACTTCAATGGGTCCTACAACACTCCGAACAGCCAGATCGTGCAGTGGATCCCGCGAGCCGTCGGCGTCGTCTGGATCGATCCCAAGGCGTCGCCCCTGGGTTATGTCGAGAATAGCTACACCACGCCCGCCTTCTGGCAGAATCGCGTCTACCTCTGCGGCGTCAACGACTCCTGCAAGCTGTTTACTCTCAGTAACGGCCTGCTCAGCACCTCGCCTGCATCCCAGTCACCTACGACCTTTGCGTTCGGAGGCGCTCAGCCGGTGGTCACCGCGGCCAGCAGCAGCGCCACCAGCGGCGTCATGTGGGCGGTCGAAAGAGACACGACCCGCAACATCACGACCCTGCATGCCTACGACGCGACGAATCTCGCGACCGAGCTCTACAACAGCAATCAGGCCGCCGGACAAAGAGACCAGGGGGGCGTGCCCGTTAGGTTTGTGGTCCCCACCGTCACGGGCGGAAAGGTATTCGTAGGCGCTGAATATGAGCTCGACGTCTACGGGATGCTCGGGTCCAGTCCGCCGCGCCTTACCGTGCCCGTGTATGCACCGTCCCCAGGCACTTATGCTGCCGCTCAGTCGGTCACTATCAGCGCCAGTTCCGGTTCCGCCATCCACTACACGCTGGACGGGAGCCTGCCGACGCTCTCCTCGCCGCTGTACACCAGCCCGATCGTAGTCAGCGCCACGACTACCCTCAACGCGATCGCGGTTCAGAGCGGGTTCCTGACGAGCCCGGTGGCGACTGCGACCTACACCATCGGTTCGAGCGCCCCGATTGCCTACGTTCAGGGCAACTATGCCACTCCCCAGACACCGCAGAGCTCAGTGGCGGTGCGCTTCACGGCCGCGCAGCAGCAGGGCGATCTCAACGTGGTGGTGGTGGGCTGGAATGATTCCACCGCCACAATCGGCACGGTCACGGACTTGAGCGGTAATGTGTACCACCTGGCGGTTGGGCCTACGGTCTACAGCGGCACGGCGACGCAGTCGATCTACTATGCCGCCAACGTTGCCGGCGCCGCGGCGACCGCCAATACCGTGACGGTGACCTTCAACGGCTCCGTCGCGGCCGCGGACATCCGTATCCTCGAGTACAGCGGGATCGACACCAATAGCCCGCTCGATGTGACCGCCGCGGCGATTGGCAGCAGCAGCACCGCCAGCAGCGGTGCGGCCACGACGACTCTCGCCAACGAGCTGATTTTTGGCGCGGATCTCACCGTGACCGCGACCACGGGCGCCGGGTCGGGGTTTACCTCGCGCATCATCACGGTGCCTGACAGCGATATCGCCGAGGATCGGATCGTGAC